>LNFM01004855.1_pt1 | contig 24178 bp, 34 predicted proteins | sample 596031 | NCBI WGS metagenome assembly LNFM01 (sample SAMN04254537, study PRJNA301005) | activated carbon metagenome | isolation source: dual media filters at the Ann Arbor, Michigan drinking water treatment plant | place: USA: Ann Arbor | reverse complement strand
GACCTTGGCTGGGAGCGCATCGGCCCCGGTGGTGCATCCCGGTTCCGCGCCATCGATGTCGTCAACAATGGCCTGACCACGCTGACGACGCAGATCAACCTCTTGGCGGGGAGGGTGGACTTCATCCTAGCGGCGGAGACCGGCGACCTCTCGGCGATCGACGCGCAGCTCACCACGATCATCGTGACGCTGGACGCGCTTCAGGGGCTGGTCGACGCCACCGTCACCGACGTGAACACTGCCGAGGGGTCCATCGATATCCTCTCGGCCCGCATCAGCGCCGCAGAGGAGCAGATCACGCTCCTGGCGTCCTCGGCCGATCTGGAAGAACTGCAGGCCCTGATCGAGGCGGCGCAGATCGCGCTCTCGTCCGGCACGATCACCGCGGAGACGATCGCCGGCATCCAGCGGACCCAGGAGCAGATTGCGGAGGGCGTCGCTGGCCTCATTGCGCGGCTCCAGGGTTTGTCCGATCAGGCGTTCGAGACGGCGGCTTCGACCCGGCTTCAGCTCACATCGTCCATCAACGCCCTCGGCCAGGCTGTGGCGCGATTCGAGCTGGAGCTTGTGGCCGCGCAGGGCAATTCTTCGTCCGAACTGCTGAAGACCTCGCAGGCCCTCGCCGGCGCGACGGCGGCGGTGGCCTCGGACCTGTCCAACCTCACTGCAGCCATCAACAACCCGACGACGGGCCTCGCATCCAAGGCATCGGAATCGTCTGTGGTGGCGGTTCAGGCCCAGCTCGACGACCAGGGCGAGGAGATCGGAGCCCTTGGTGTTCGCGCCGACACCTTGGAGGCCACGGCCGAGAGCCTGGCAACAAGCCTCGCCGCGAAGGCGTCGATCTCGTCGGTTGAGACCGTCCAGGCTACCGTCGACGCGCAGGGCGACGAGATCGAGGCGCTGACGGCGACGGTCGAATCGCACACCTCGCAGATCGGCGACAACACGTCGGCGATCGAAACCCTGGAGTCGACGGCGGTCACCGAGAGCGAGGTGACGACGCTGGTCTCCACGCAGGTCTCAGCGGCGACTGCTGCCTATTCCGGCAGCGGCTACTATCGCGTGACGGTGACCGTCGATGACGGTGGCGCACTCTCCACGCTCGGCCTTGGCGTCTCCGCCACCACTGGCGGCACGTCGGCGGATGCCGGGATCGAGATGGCTGCGGTGGCGAAACCTGGCGGTGGAACCGCGACCCGCATCAGGTTGAAGGCAGACTACACGCAATTCCTCGACACGGCCGGTGTTCCCTTCGCCGTCTTCGACGGAACGACCCGAACCCTCTATGCCGACCGGATCGCGGAAGGCACGGCGTCCAAGGCCGCTTCTTACAGTCGGGATTCCTCCCTCGCCGCCTTCTCCCCGGGCACCGGCGCGAACTCCGGTACCTCCGGCAACGGGTGGGCAGACATCGTTCTCGCCTCGGGCATCGTATTCACCGCCAACACCGGGGGCGTCATCGGAGCGACGGGCAGCAAATTGCTGGTGCGCGGGGACCAGACGGTCAACGCCAACACGACAACGGGCTTCCCATCGGCGAGTGCTGGTTCCGTTCCGACCTGGCAGGACTATTGGTTCGAGCTATGGGTTCGCATTGTGCTGCGCCCATCGGGTGGCGGCGCTGATATTGAGATCACCCCGCCCGCCAAGTTCAGGTCCATCCCTCAGAACGACGGATTCACCGTCAGCAACCTGATGCCTGAGCTTCTGAACGACGTACCCACCACCGGTTCCGCCGTCATCGATGCAGGCACCTACAGCCTGATCGTCCAGCATCGTGTGGGGCGCACCGGCTCGTCCCTCGTCGGCAACACCATGTCGGTGAAAATGCGCGGCATCTTCACGATCGAAGCCAAGCTCCGCTGACCCCTCCGCACACCCCCGTCTTTCCACCCTTCACCGAGGGAACGCACCCCCATGGACCTTTACAGCAGCCTTGCCAGCGTTTCGGCGACGTCGGGCACCAATGCCTGGACGATCACCGGCACGATCTCGCTGGATGGTGTCGGCCCGGGCGACATGATCATCGTCGGCTCGCGCACCTTCTGGGGCTCGTCGCAGAAGGGCTTCCGCATCGCGACGATCGACCGGGTGGCAAAGACCTTCACCACAACGGACAACGCGGATACGACCTACAGCGGCGCCGCGTTCTTCATCCGCTACACCGGGTCGGGCATCAACTTCCTGCCGGGCATGCTTCAGACGGTGCTCAACCGCCTAGACGCCATGTTCGGCATCGGGTCAACGATCTTCGCCGGCGGCGGCACGCGGTTCTTGCTGTCGCGGCAGTCTGGCGCCTCGGCGATCGCCGAACTGATGTTCGCGCTCCGCTCCGGCGACACCACCACGGGTGCCTTCTTCCTCCGTCAGCGCCAGGTCTCCGGCGTCGAAGTTCTGGATTTCATCTCCACCACGGACGGCACGACGGAGGTGGTGGTCTTCCGCATCACCAGGGCAGGGGTGGTCTCGTTCCCGTCATCCCTGTCGACCGTAGCATTCCAGGCCGAGAGCCTGAACACAGGCCCGCTCGGCGGACTGCGAAACCTGCTGATCAACGGGTCGATGGATATCTGGCAGCGAGGCACGAGTTTCAGCGCCGATGGCTACACGGCTGATCGCTGGCGCGCCTTCAACATCACGTCCGTTTCACGCTCGACGGACGTTCCAGATGACCGGTTCACGTACTCGCTGGAGTTTGCCAACTCGGCGGCATCGTTCCCCTACATCGAGCAGCGGATCGAAGCGGCCAACGCACGCCATCTCGTAGGCAAGAAGGCCCGGTTCTCGTTCTGGGCGAAGAACGTCAGCGGCTCATCGATCCTCTATATCACCGCACGCTACGCAACGGCCCTCAACAACTTCGCCTCGCAGACGGAGATCATTTCCACCACGGCGGCATCGTCACCAGCCTCCTCCTGGCAGCGCTATACGATCGATCTGGGGACGATCCCGGCTGGCGCGGTCAACGGCCTGGCGATCGCAATTCTGCGCAACAATGCCTCCGCCACCACCACGCGCGTGACGGGGCTGCAGCTGGAAATCGGCGATGTCGCCACCGCCCACGAGTTCATCGGCGAGCGCGGCGGGATCGCGGCGGAGATTGCCCGGTGCCACCGGTACTTCGAGCGGATCGGCAATGTCGTGGATACGAGCTTCGTGCTCCTGACTGCCTTCTCTCCCACGGTCGCCCTTGGTGCCATCGGCTTCTTCGAGAAGCGATCGTCGCCAAGCATCAGTTTCGGCGCCGACAGCACGTACCGGCTGGTGGGCAACGGCGCCGGCTACTCGATCTCAAGCCCCACGGCGAGCGGCGTTGGAACCCAGCGGCGCTATCTCCAGGTGGCGTCCTCCGGCCTTACATCCGGCATGTCCTACCTGTTCCAGAGGGCTGAAGGCGAAACCGCGTACATCGATGTTTCTTCGGAGCTTTGATCCATGACCCCGGCCAACAATCAACCGACCGTTTCTTCCGCCCGATGGTGCGATGCGGCCTTGACGTCAATCGTCGCCGTGATCGACGGACAAACCCTCCATGTCCCGGACGATCCGGGGAACGCCGACCGGCAGATGATCGATGTCTCGGGCATCGCGATCGCGCCCTACGTGCCGGCCCCTCCGACCCAGGCCGACTATGTGTCGGCGATCACCGCGCACATCGAAGCCACGGCCCGATACCGCCACTATGACAGCGCCGTCTCCATGGCGACCTACGTGACCAGCGCCAACGCAGCCTGGGCGGCCGAGGCGCAGGCCTTCGTCGCCTGGCGCGATGCTGTATGGGTGTTCGTCTACGGAGAACTCGCCGCGGTTCAGGCCGGGCAGCGCGCCCAGCCGACCGTGGTCGGGCTCGTCGAAGAGCTGCCGGCTATCGAGTGGCCGGAGGCGGAGTGATGGAGATAGTTCGACGCGCCGATCGGGCTTTTGGCGTCGACGCCAGGCACGGGGATTTCACGCTTTCACTAAGTGAAGACGGCAGTGCCACGATCTGCGTGGGGAGCGTCGGATCTGGCTTCCGAGATATCGCTATATCGCCGCTGTCGGTTGCTGCACTGGGGGAATGGCTTGTTGCCGTCAATCACCGTGGTCGGTCGAAAGGCTCATGAGGAACTCTATTCCCTTGCGGGTGAGCCTCACGACGTCCGGCGACATTCTCATGCCGCTGATCTCTATCACCCCCTGCGGTTCGATCACCTCGATGTAGCCGGCATCTATGATCCTCAGCAGCAAGATGCGGTTGAAGGGAGGCCACTGGATTGCATTGCCTGGCGCTTGGCCGAGAACGGCCATCACATCCATCTCAAGCTGCGAGAACTTGTCGTGCGCTGTCCGCAGATTAAACTTGTAGATCCGCAATGCCTTCCGGTCGATTTCGCCGCGATCAGCGCGCCTGTGACAGTTCGGGCATAGCGCGATCAGGTTTTCATACTCGTGGGCCTGACAGGTCGCCCAAGGCACAATGTGGTGCAAGTCCACCTCAATGTGACGACAGGTCGGGATTGCACATCGATGCCCAGATTCGATGAGAACACGGCGCTTTAGGTCGGCGGGGATCGGCGGTCTCTGTTCCATTTTGCCATCCTGACCGCCGCCCCTCCGGCACGTCACCCTCGTTGAATCCCTGACGCCCCACAACCTGCCTTAACGCGGGAGCGCATTTCCATGACGCCCATCGACATCACCGCGGCGCTCGCGCTCCTCGCCGCGGCGCCTCTCTACATCCTGATCCTCACCGGACGGTTCGAGGACTGACGTGACCCTTCCCACGTTCGACGACCTGGCCGTGATCCTCATCGGGATCGGGGTGGGCGGAGCTTTGCTGCTCTTCGTCTTCGGCGTGGGGGCCGAGCTCCGAAAGAAGGAACGACCCGATGCTGACCGCTGACCGCATCCGCAAGTTCGCGCCTGCCGCGCGGGCCGACATCGTGAAAGCGCTGGTGGACGGCGCGCCGGAGATCGCCGCCGCCGGCATCACCACGCCGCTGCGCCTCCAGCACTTCATGGCTCAGATCTATCCGGAGACCGGGGGGCTCAAGTTCGTCGAGGAGAACCTCCGCTATTCGGAGAAGCGGCTGCGCGAGGTCTGGCCTTCCCGATTCCCGACGGCTGCGGCCGCGCGCCCTTTCGCCAACAATCCCGAGGCCCTGGCCAACAAGGTCTACGGCGGGCGGCTGGGCAACAAGAAGCCCGGCGACGGCTGGCGCTACCGCGGCCGCGGTATGATGCAGACGACGGGTCGGAGCAACTACCGCGCCGCCGGCTACGAGGATCGGCCCGACGACCTCACCATTCCCGACGTCGCGCTCAACTCGGCCCTGAAGTTCTGGAAGGACAACGGCTGCAACGCCATTGCAGACCGCGACGACGTCGCTGCTCTGCGCAAGCGCATCAACGGCGGGACTCACGGTCTGAAGGACGCCAGAGACGCGCTCGCCAAGGCGCGACGCATCTTCACCGAGTCCCCGGCGCCCGCGCGGCCGCAGCGCCAGCCTGACCCGGCGCCCGCGCCTGCGGAGAGCCGCCCCGCGCCCGCCGAGCCTGCCACCATTACCGACCCGCATCAGATCCGGCTCGTCCAGACCTGGCTCCGCAATCTCGGCTACACCGAGGTCGGCACGCCCGACGGCAAGATCGGTCCCTTCACCCGGGCGACGATCTCGGCCTATCGCGCCGCCAAGGGCCTGCCGGCCGGCGAGCACATCGACGACGAGCTCGTCCTCACGCTGGCGAAGGACACCGAGCCGCGGGTGATCGCGCCGGAGCGCGCGAACGCCGACAGCGCGAAGGTGCAGGAGGTGGCGCCGGAAGCCCGGCAGACGTGGCGCGCGAAGGTCTGGTCCGGCATCGTTGGGTTCGGCGCCAGCGTGATCGCGGTGGGGCAGGGGGTCATCGGCTACATCCAGCCCGCCCGCGAATACATCCAGCCGGTGCAGGATCTCGCGTCCGACGTGCCCTCGTGGGTGTGGCTCGCGGCCGTAGCGGGGGTGGCCTTCTACATCTGGCGCTCCACCAGCAAGGCCAACGCCGTGATCACCGAGGCCGTCCAGACGGGCGCCCGCCGGTGACGATCCTCGCCACGCTGTTCGGCGGGCTGGCGTCCCGGTTCGCGCCCTACCTGATCGCCGCCGGGCTCGGCATGGCCGTCCTGTTCGGAGCCTACCGCACCGGCGTCAACGCCGAGCGCAAGCGAGGGGAGGCGGCCGCCCTCCGGGCGCAGATCGCCACTCTGCGCGCCGACATCGCCATCGCCCGCCAGGCTGAGGCCGATGCCGCGGCGCGCGCCACCGCAATCGAGGCGGCCGCGGCCGCAGACCAGAAGATCGTCGAGGAGGTCCGCAATGCTCCGTCCATCCCTGCTTGTCGCCTCAGCGAGCGTGATGCTCGTCGGCTGTCTCGGATCGGGGCCGGGGCCCGTCCTTAGCCGGTCTCTGCCGCCGCCGCCCGCAGCCCTCACCGCCGACCGGCCGCTGCCGGCGATCCGGGCAGGGCAGGACGCCGGAGCCGTAATCGCGCAGCAACGTGCCGCCGCAGCCGACGAACGCCGCCGGCGGGCCGCGCTGGCCGCCTGGTATGACGGCGTGCGCCGCTCCTACGGGGAGGCCCGCTGACCATGATCGTCGTCCGGATCGTCACCGGCATCCGCCACCACTTCCACGCCCGGGCGGGCGAGTGGTTCTGCACGGCCGTCCTCCTGAATTGGGCGCTCGTCCTGCTCCTGCCCGGCGAGACCTTCGGCACCTCGGCCTCGTTCAACGGTCTTGCCCGCATCTGGTCGGAGAAGGCCTGGGGCATCGTCTGCCTCATCATGGGGACGGCACGCCTGATCGCCCTCATCCTCAACGGCACATTCGCGCATACGCGATACGGTCACTTCTCGCCGCACGTCAGGGCCGCCATGGCCTTCTCGTCGTGCTTCGTCTGGTTCCAGATCGTGTATGGCATGTTCGGCGCCTGGACCGCGCTGCCGCTTTCGACTGGACCCGGAACCTATCTCGCCATCCTGCTGCTCGACGCCGTGAACTTCCGGCGGGCCATGGATGACACCGGGGAGGCCGTAGCGGCAAAGCGGCATGGCAGCACTTGACCTCTCCTTCATCGACAAGCTGCCGCCGGCATTCCAGCTCGCGGCCGGGCTCGTGTTCGGCGCCGGCCTTCTGGCCTGGGTAATTCCGCGATACCTGACGAAGGTCGCGGCCCCGCCGTCGGGCGACAAGATTGTCCTCGAGGCGGCATCGATCGCCAACATGACGCCGGTCAAGGACATCGCGATCCACCTGGAGCGGCTGGCAATCGCGACGGAAGAGCTGGTGCGCCTTGCCCGCCTCCGAGACGAACGCGACATGGACCGCGAGGAAGAAGCCCACGAGCGGGACGAGCGCGCGCGCGTGCAGGCTGAAATCGACGGGCTGCGGCACCTAATCGAGGGCATGACCGGCAAGCCCTACCAGCGACCGTCCTACCGGAAGAAATAGCGCCCTTCGCGCCCTGACCTTCGGCGTGCCCGCCGGAGAGCGAGCGGACCTCCCCGCCCGTTGATCGCATTCCCTGTCACCTTGGCCGGCCGTCATCCTTCGGGGTGGCGGCCGGCTTTTTCATTTGATCCGTCCCGCCGGTTCGCGCGTTGATGGCGCATGCTCATTCCCCCGCCGAAGACCGCCCCCGACCATGCCGATCACGTCCTCGACTGCGAGTTCGCCCTGGAGCCCGGGTTTCAGGATCTCATCGACCGCGCCAAGGCGGCGGGCTGGAGCGACGACACGATCACGCTTGCCCTCATCGGCCTGGCCGATGCTCACCAGCACATGATCAAGGCGAACGCTGAGTCGGCGGAGGAGATCGCTGCTGCGATGGAGAAGCGGCAGCAGTAGGCGTCAGGCCCGCTGCCAACCCCGCGGCTCATCGCCCGGCCGCCAGGGTCCCATCCCCTCGCGCGGCCCCGGCGCCAGCCACGCGGTCGACTGCGGCGGCGGCCAGTCGGGGTCGCCCTCATAGGTCAGCCATGCGGCCTTCAGGGCGGCCACGGCCTCGTGCCGGGTCGGTGACGTGCCACCTGGGGTAAGCGTCCGATCCCGCGCCGCCGGTGGGCAGGTGACCCCCCACTTCCATCCCTCACGCGGCTGGCCCAACTGCTCGCCGCGGAGGAATCCCACCACCCGATTCCGGTTGCAGTCGATCACCCGGTAGCGGTGCGTGCGGGCCTGGCCGGGGAAGTCCGGCGGGTCCTCGACGGCGATCAGCGGGCGGTCCATTCAGCCCTTCACCCGCCCGGCATCCGTCGTGCTTTCGTTCGCCACGCGGCAGAGCGCCCAATTCACAGTTAGGGCAATTGCTCCGCCGTAGACAAAGTCGGTAAGCCGACGCGGTGCAATGGCTATATCGGCCCCAAAGAAGGAGGCGATGTCTGAAGCCGTGAAGTATGCGGCAAGAGGGACAATCAAAGCGGCGAGACGGTATCTCAACAAGCGCATCTTCAACCTCCCTTTACGGTGTACCCGGCCGGCACCTCGATGACCCTCATGCCTCATCCCTCGGCGGTACATATACCAGCATCACCGGCATGGGTGGCTCGCTGACTAGGCGAGCAGCCCGCATCGGCTCTATGACACGATCAACGTCCTTTGCCATCGGGGCGATGCGCGTGTGCAGGTCGCCGATAATCGCCTCGTTCATAGCTGCCAGGCTTTGCGCGTCCGAGGCACCAAACTCGGCCACTAGCACGCGGTCTTGTAGCGACGACACGCCCGCCATTGCGAACCCGGCCGCGTCAGATATGGCGCGCACCTCGGCGTGCGTCACGGGCGCCAGGACCACAGAGGCGGCGGCGACAGGAGCCGTGCCGAAGAAGCGCATGAAGCCGCGGCGGTTCATGGCTTGGCCCCTGGCAGTTCAAGGCAAACCCCCGTGTGTTGGGGGGTGCCATTGTCCTTCAACGCTGATGGGCTCACCAGCGTTGTTATCCGGTCTCCATCGATGTGAAAGCCGATCCCGTCTTCGGACATGTACGGCTTGCTGAGGTCAACATAGCGGGTGACGCGCTCCCAAACTTCGTCCTGCTGCTTGATCCAGTAGGAGAGCACAGCGAGGGGTTGCGGGCGCACGAGAGTCGCCGGCGTCTTCACCGGCATCAGGTTCTCTGCCCTGACGATTGCCGGGGCGGCAAAGGCCGAGACAAGCCCGGCAAGGAATGCGCGGCGGGGGAGGATCAAGGTCACGGCGCGTCTCCCTTCACCCGGCCAGCCTCGACCATGGCGGTGTACGGCTGCGCCTTGCCGAGCAAGATCAGGATACGGCTCGCCTCCATCGGATGCTTCTCCCGCAGGCTCTCTGCAATAGCGGCGATTTCATCCGCCACGCCGTCGCGGGACGGTGGGGAGGGAGGGGTGGCGTAGAGGGGTGTGAGGTCTGGCGAATAGTGGCGGTAGATCGGACGCCACGTATATTCATCGATGACTGTCGGGAGATCGACATAGCCCACCGGTTTCGGCTCCATCTCCGCCGTGAGGGCGGCAGAGAGGGCGGCGCGGGCGTGAACTGCGAACTCAGGCCAGTGCTTGTCGATGGCCCGTTCGTGCGCTTCGGGATACGCAGCCCGAAAGATCGCCCGCGCGACCTTCTCGACCATCTCGTCACCCGGCATGGGGCGTCTCCTTGCGTGCTGACGGGTGCGGAGCGGGTCGAACTTCCAACTGATACGCACGCAGCAAATTTGCGTAGGCCGACTGCAAAGCCTTCACCTCCGCCTGTGAGGCGGAGAGGGCGGCTTCAACGACATCGTGTCGGGCCTCCCATTCATTCGCCCGAGCGGATGCCGTGTTGTATTGGCGCTCCCATTCCTCGGCCAGATAGCGCCACTTGGCGGCTTCCTCGTTGGGTTCTTCGGTCACGGCTGCTCTCCCTTGGCGGCTGCGATGAGGGCGGCGGAGAACCGCTCGGCAGCCTGCAAAAGGCCGCTGTGCCTGCCTCGCCAGAACTGCATCTCGTCTTGCGCTGTGGCGTTGGCGCGCTTGACGTCGGCCACGTTCGCTTCCTGGCGGATCGCCTTCTCCGCCTCCGCCAGCGCCTCCATCGCGCGGGTGTGGGTGGAGGCGAGGACGTATTCGGTTTCTAGGTCGTGTGTCTTGGTCTTGAAGTACTTCCCGTCATAGGGCGGCATCCAAATCCGTTCCGGCATCTCAGCCATTGTCGTTCTCCTTGATGGCGCGAAGGGTGGCGGCGTAACTCCACGAGAAACCGCCCGACGTTTTTCGACTGCCTCGGCATACCGCGCTGATGGTCGAGGGGTGGACGCCGGCAGCCTCTGCGGCCTCAACAACGGTTGAGTAGCGCTCCCCGTCGCTTCGGATTACGGCCCGGCATCCGCTGGTGTTGCGCATTTGCTCGCGGCGTTACGCCCAGCGAACGTTGCCAGGGTGATAGCCGCCGTTGTTGTCAATCCGGTCCAGAGAGTGATTGGGGCTCGGCCGCTCCCCGACATCGATGGCAAACGCTGCGAAATCGTCGGCCCACTGTGGACAGACCGTGATGCCGCGACCGCCGTATCTATGATAGTTGGGGTCGGACGGGTTTGAGCAGCGCTGCTTCATGGTGGTCCAGACGTAATGAAGCCTGTCCCGCTGACCTCGCTTTGCCCCGCCATGCTTGGACGCGCGTGCCTCGCTCGTTCGATTGAAGCACCCGCATGATTTGGTGAGGCCCCTGCGAAGCGCCCCCAGCTCTACCACCTTGTCGCTGCCGCAGTCGCACCGGCACTTCCATCTTGGCGCACCACGCCGCAGCGTTTCGGCGCGCTCCAAAATGGTCAGCATTCCATAGCGTTCGCCAATCCGGCTTGTCGTGTCACGGCGCATTGTCGATAGCCCTCAAGGCAGCAGCAAGAAGGGCGATCGCGGGGGTGGCGGCGTAGCTTTCGCAGTCGGCCCTGTCATAGCTTTCATCGCGACGACGAAGCCGCCAGACGCGAGCGACGACGGCCTCCGACCGGCGAACCTCCCAGCGCCATTCCGGCAGCTTCTCCGCTATCAGCGCGGTCACGGCATCGAGGGACCCTGTGAGATGCGGCAGCGGCTGACTGCCGCTCGCCCACACATCGCCGCGTTCATCGCGCGTCTCGGTACAAAAGACGCCATGGCTAGTGAGGTCCCACGACCTAACGCCCGGCTGACCGGTGCCCCGCCAGTCGCGCTTCACCGTCTTCGCGATGTCGCCGTCAGGGAACAGGGCGCAATGAAGCGCAAGGTCCGTCTCGCGGCACGGCCCGGAAAGGGCCTCCACCCGCTCTGCAAGGGCTATCAGGTCAGTCATGGGTGGGGTCCTTTCGGGCTAGCCGGCGGTCCAGCCGATCGATTTCGGCCACGATGAGGGCGGCGGCCCGGATGAGGTCGCGACGCGGGTCCTTCGGCTTCCACCACGCAAGGTCCCACGGCCAACAGGGGGGCGGTGAGTGCCCACGGAGCAGCGGATACCGCGCCGATTGCAGGGCATACGCGGCAGCGGCCAACGCTATCGCTCCATCCGCGTGCTGGTCGTCGTGTTCAGGCGACCAACCTTCAACGTCGGTCTGCCTGCGGCGCTCGGCCGCTATCTCTTCGACGATGCTCATGGTCATGCGTCTCCTCTCCGTGAACGAAACAGGCGGTTTGCAGTTGTGGATGTCGCCGCAGCACGGGTTCTGCTTGCAGGTGAAGACTGAGCCCATCACCGACCCTCCTCGCCGTGGGGTGGGGTGCGAGCAAGGCGACGAAGCCGGGCCTCGTGCAGTCGGCGCAAGCGGGCGAACCGGGGCGTGAACCATTCGTCGGGCATGTGAGCATCCCCACGCTTGACGATGGCTTGGCGGAGGGAATGGCGTGCAGCCCCGCTGGCAGCGCCCTTGATCGACAGGTAGCGCCGACGGCCGCCCCAATAGACGGTGGCAGTGGATATGGTCTCGCGCGCCATCACCCCTCCTCGCCGTGGGGAGGGGTGGGGAGGCGGTCCAGCCGCTCGATCTCGGCCACGATGAGGGCGGCAGCGCGGATCAGGTCGCGGCGCGGGTCCTTCGGTTTCCATTCCCCATGCGACCAGGGCCACGCCATGCCGGCGGCTATGTCGAGGCTCTCCGACCTGGTCTCGGTGTAAGTGCCGGCAGCGAAGTGAAGCGCATAGGCCGCTGCGGCGCGCGCCATCTCCCCATTCCCGTGCTCGTTGTCGTGGCCCTCCGTCCAGCCCTCGGATTCGATCTGCCGGCGGCGCTCGACCGCGATCTCGTCAACGACGGTCGCCCGCGCCCCCGCATTTTCAACGGCCCCGCCGTATCGTTCCGTTACTGGAAGGGCGGACGAAGCGGGAACAGGCTCCCCCAGCTTTCCCCCGCTACTCGGCGCGCGTTCTTGCTCCGTGCTGCACGACGGTGCGCATTGGGGATGGTTATCTGGGGCAGAAATGGTGGGCGCGACAGGGATTGAACCTGTGACCCCTCCCGTGTGAAGGGAGTGCTCTCCCGCTGAGCTACGCGCCCGCGCCATCGAGTGGCGAAGAGCCGCGTTCCTAGCGGCTCCCCCCGACCGGTGTCAAGAATCGAGATGGCGGAAACGGTGCACGGCCGCCCGGGCCTGTCACGCCGCCGCGGCGATGGACGCATCCACCGCCTCGCCCAGCCGTTCGACGATGGTGTCGATGTCGCCTGCGGTGGCGATGAAGGGCGGGGCGATCAGCACGTGGTCGCCGCGCGTGCCGTCGGCCGTCCCCCCGGACGGGTAGACCATGAGCCCGCGCGCCATGGCCTCCGCCTTGATCCGGGCGTGGAGCTTCAGCGCCGGGTCGAAGGGGTCCTTCGTGCCGCGGTCGGCGACGATCTCGATGGCCTGGAACAGGCCGCGGCCGCGGATGTCGCCGACATGGTGGTGGTTGCCGAATCGCTCGGCCAGGCGGCGCGTCAGATGCGCGCCCTGGTCCCGCACGTTGGCGAGGAGGCCGTCGCGCCTGATGACCTTCTGCACGGCGAGGCCCGCCGCGCAGGCCAGCGCGTGGCCGAGATAGGTGTGGCCGTGCTGGAACAGTTTCGAGCCGCGGTCGAAGGCCTGGAAGACCCTGTCGGCCACCAGCACCGCGCCGATGGGGGCGAAGCCGCCGCCGAGCCCCTTGGCGATGGTCATGAGGTCCGGCGAGACGCCCTCCTGCTCGCAGGCGTGCAGCGTGCCGGTGCGGCCCATGCCGCACATCACCTCGTCCAGGATGAGCAGGATGCCGTGCCGGTCGCAGATCTCCCGGATGGCGCGGAAATAGCCGGGCGGGGCGGTGATGGCCCCGCAGGTCGCTCCGCCCACCGTCTCCGCGATGAAGGCGATGACGCTGTCCGGCCCGAGCCGGGCGATCTCGTCCTCGAGTTCGGCCGCGAGCCTCAAGCCAAAGGCCTCCGGCGTTTCGCCGGCCTCCAGGCCGCGATAGGCGTAGGCGGGCGAGACGTGGTGCGCCTCGATGAGGAGCGGAGCATATTGCACGCGCCGCGCCGCGTTGTGGCCGACCGCCAGCGCCCCCAGCGTGTTGCCGTGATAGCTCTGCCGCCGCCCGATGATGTGCCGGCGCTGCGGCTGGCCGATCTCGACGAAATACTGCCGGGCCATCTTCAAGGCCGTCTCGATCGCCTCCGATCCGCCGGAGAGGAAATAGACGTGGCTCATTCCGGCGGGGGCGTCGGCGACGAGCGTTGCGGCCAGGTCCTCCGCGACCTCGGTGGTGAAGAAGCTCGTGTGGGCATAGGCGAGGCTGTCGAGCTGGGCGTGCATGGCGGCCAGTACGTCGGGATGGGAGTGTCCGAGGCAGGAGACCGCCGCCCCGCCGGAGGCGTCGAGATAGGCGCGGCCCTGCGAGTCGCGGATGACGATGCCCTCGCCCGAGACGGCGACGGGATAGTCGTGGGCAAGGCTCCGGTGGAAGACGGCGGTCATCGGCTGGCACCCGCGGCAGGGAAGGGACTGCGCCATTTGGGCGCATGCCGCGCCGATCGGCAAGAACGGGGCGGCGGTGCTGGGCTGCATTCCCGCGCGTTCTGGTGACGACCACGATTTTGAAATAGTTTCGTGCGCTTCATCGCTGCTTCGACGGCGACGCGGAACGACCGACCGGGAGGATGCGTGCAGGTTCGCTTGAGCTCGAAACGGGCGGCGGTGCTGGCTTTCGTGGCGATGGCGCTGGCCCTCGTCGCCGACGCCGCGCGGCCGGCCGAGGCCCAGGCGGTCTGCGCCCAGATTCGCGCCCGCATCGCCCAGCTCGACAGGGCGCCCGCCGGCGCCGCCGCCAACCGCCGTTTCGCCGCCGCCGCCCGCAGCCAGCGCGGCGAGATCGCCACCGTCACCCGCGCCTACCAGGCCGCGGGGTGCGGCGGCTTCTTCCAGGGCGCGCAGTGCGCCGCCCTCGATGCGCGCCGCCGCCAGATGCAGGCCAACCTCGCCCAGCTCGAGGCCCAGGCGGGGGGCGGCGGCGTCCAGTCTGCCCAGCGCATCCAGCAGCGGGCCCAGCTCGTCGCCGCCTATGACGCCAACGGCTGCGGCGCCACCCGCGAGGCCGCCGTGCAGCGCCCGGGCATCTTCGGTTTCGGCGGCGCGCCGGAGCGCGACGTCGTGCGCGAATACCGCACGCCCGACGTCCGCCCCCAGGCCGCCTATCGCGAGGGCGCAGAGCCGCAGCGTCCGGGCTTCGGCAACTTCATCGAGCATCTCTTCGGCGCCCGCCGCGATCCCGGCTTCCACGACGACGTCGCCCCCGTCCCCGAGGAGCAGCTGCGCCCCGGCGACGGAGACGGCGACGCGCGGCCGCGCAACGTCGGCCACCGGGCCGTCTGCGTGCGCCTGTGCGACGGCGCCTTCTTCCCCATGACCTCCTCGCCCCGGCCGGGCGCCCAGCTCGGCCAGGAGGAGCTCTGCCAGATGCAGTGCCCGGGAGCCGAGGTGGCGCTCTACCGCATGCGCGACGATCAGATCGAGAACGCCGTCTCGGTGGACGGGGCGCCCTACACGGCGCTGCCCAACGCCCTGCGCTTCCGCCAGCGCTTCGATGCCGCCTGCACCTGCCGGCCGCGCAACGGCTCCTGGGCGCAGGCCTTCTCCGACCGTGCCGACCCGACGCTGCGCACCGGCGACCAGGTGATCTCGGCCGAGCAGGCCCGGCTTCTGTCCATGCCCGCCGACCAGCGGCAGGCGGTGCGCGAGGAGATCGCCTCCGAACAGCGCGCGCGCCGCGAGGCCGAGCGGCTGGAGCGCATCGACCGCTCCCGCACCCGGAGCGGGGCTCCGCGCCCGACCATCGGCATCGACGGCACCATCCGCGCCGCGGCCGAGCCCGAGCCGGTGGAGATCCGCGGCTCGGCGCCTGCCACCCCGCCGCCTCCCGTGACGCCCGAGGCCGCACCGGATCCGGACCGGCGCCCGGTCCGCGTCATCGGACCGCTCTATGCGCCGCGCGCCGACACCCCGTCCCTGCCGAGCGGCGGATGACCCCGCGACGGCGCCGCCTCTCCGGCGGGGCCTCACTGAAAGTTCCCCATGGACCTCCTTCTCCACGGTCTCGTCTGGCTGTCGCTGCTCGGGACGGGCGCCTGGCTCCTGTCCTTCTGGCCGCGCTGGGTCGCCCATGATCTGGGCCTCCCCGAGCGGGACATGGTGCTGAAGCCCTGGCGGCGGGGGCTCGCTCCCTACCGCCTGCGGTGGCCGATCGTTTCCTGGGCCTTCTGGATTCACCTGTGGCGGAGCGGCCGCCTCCTCGAATTCGTGCTCGCCGCCATCGCCTTCTTCTCGGCCTTCCGAATCGCCAGCGCCTTCTTCAAGACCGCCTCGGTCGTGACCCGCGCCGCCGGCTGAGCGGAGAGTGGACTCAGCCGCCGCCGGTCGGGCAGAACAGGCCAAAAGGTTTCAAGCGAAACCGCCGGGAGGCCTCGCATGACCACCGCCGCGCCGGGCGCGCTACCGCTGCGCTTCGCCTATTCGCCCCATCCGGACCAGAGCGCCGCCGTGCCGGTGAGACGCCCCGTCGTCATCGTCGGCGCCGGTCCCGTGGGCCTGTCCCTCGCCATCGACCTCGCGCAGCGCGGCGTCGCCACCGTCGTCCTCGACGATGCCGACCGCATCGGCGAGGGCAGCCGCGCCATCTGTTTCGCCAAGCGCACGCTGGAGATCTTCGACCGCCTCGGCGTCGGCGAGGAGCTCGTCGCCCGGGGCGTCACCTGGCAGCGCGGCCGGGTCTTCCTCGGCGAGAGCGAGCTCTACGACTTCGACCTCCTGCCCGAGACGGGCCATCGCCGGCCCGCCTTCATCAACATCCAGCAGTATCATGTCGAGGCGGCGCTGGTGGCGCGGGCGATGGAACCCGGGTCCCTCGTCGACCTGCGCTGGTCGAACCGCGTCACGGGCCTCGCCAGCGAGGCCGACGGCGCCGTCCTCACCGTCGAGACGCCGGACGGCCCCTATCGCCTCGCCGCCGACTGGGTCGTCGCCTGCGACGGCTCGCGCTCGCCGCTGCGCGGCATGATGGGTCTCGACTTCGCCGGCGAGGTCTTCGACGACCGGTTCCTCATCGCCGACGTCAAGATGACGGCGGACTTCCCCACCGAGCGCTGGTTCTGGTTCCAGCCGCCCTTCCATGGCGGCCAGTCGGCCCTCCTGCACAAGCAGCCCGACGACGTCTGGCGCATCGACCTGCAGCTCGGCCGCGACGCCGATGCCGAGGCGGAGAAGCGGCCCGAGAACGTCATCCCCCGCATCCGGCGGATGCTCGGCCACGACGCCTTCACCCTCGAATGGGTGTCGGTCTACACCTTCCAGTGCCGCCGCCTCGCGCGCTTCATTCATGGCCCGGTGATCTTCGCAGGCGATGCCGCCCACCAGGTCTCGCCCTTCGGCGCGCGGGGCGCCAATTCCGGCATCCAGGACGCGGAAAACCTCGCCTGGAAGCTGGCGCTGGTGCTGTCGGGAGAGGCGGGCCCCGATCTCCTCGCCACCTACGACGCCGAGCGCGGCGCCGCCGCTGACGAGAACATCCGCCACTCCACCGGCGCCACCGACTTCATCGCGCCGCCCTCGCCGGGCGAGCGCCGGCTGCGTGACGCGGTCCTCGCCCTCGCCGGCCCCGCGCCCTTCGCCCGCCGCCTCGTCAACTCGGGGCGGCTGTCGACGCCCACCACCTACGACACGCCGCTCTCCACCCCGGACGGCGAGACCTGGTCCGGCTCGGCCCGTCTCGGCGCGCCGGTGCCCGACGTGCCGCTCGTCCTGGCCGCCGGCGGGGCGACCCACCTGACGGCGCTGACCGGCGGCCGCTTCCTGCTGGTGGCGAAGGGCGAGATCGGCGCGTCGCCGGCCTCCTGCGACCTCCTCGTGGTCGGCCGGGACGTGCTGGACGGGGAGGGGCTCTTTGCCGCGCGCTTCGACGCCACGCCCGGCGCCTGCTTCCTGCTGCGCCCGGACGGGCATCTGGCGGCGCGCTGGCGCCGCTTCGACGCGGTGAAGGTCGAGGATGCGATCAGCCGGGCAAAGGGATTCCCGGTCAAGGACTTGGCCGCCGCGGCTGAATCGGAATCAATCTCTGAAGGGGTTGAATCGGCGTGTGAACAAGCCGGGCCCTCCGGCCTTGCCCTGGACAATCGCCTCGCCGATCCCGATGCCGCCTATCGCCTGCTGGCCGCCGCCCGCCGCGGCATGACGGAGGCCGAGGCCGCCGCCTTCGACGCGCGGCTCGTCCTCGTCCTGACCAACCAGATCGGGGATGCGGGCGTTCTCGCCGAGGCGGTGGCGCTGGCGCGTGGCGAGGGCTAGGCGGAGGTAGCGCGGCCCGACATCCATGGGCCGACGCCCGCCCAGGGGCGGTCCACCACCTGCCCGTGGAGAGGCCTATCGTCGCGCGCCAGCTTCAGCGGCTGGACGTCGAGGAGCGGCAGGGCCGGGCCGGAATAGTTCTCGCTGATGAGGATGCCGGAGCGCGCACCGCGTACCAGCACCGCGTCCGAGGGCGCCGCCGAGACGACGGCCTCGCCCGCGCCACGCTCGCGGCCGGTGAGCCGGGTCTCCTCGAAGGCGACGACCGATCCGTTGTCGGCGCGCAGCAGGTAGAGCAGGGGCAGGGTCTCCGCCTCCTGGAAGCCGACGGCCTCCACGAAGCGCCAGCTCTCCTCCTGGACGTCGCCCTCTGCGATATCGGCTGACAGCGCGCGGCGGAGGGCCGTGGTCCGGCCGCGGCGGGCAGCCACGCGCACGGCGCTCATGCCGCCCCATCCGCCGAGCCAGAGGAGGGCTGCGAGCAGCCATGTCTGGTCGCTGCCGAAGGAGACGCCCGTCGCGAATTGCAGCGCCCAGGCGAGGAGCAGCGCCACGGGGCCGATGAAGAGGAGGGAGACGACGCCGAGGCCGAAGCCCGAGCCGACTTCGGCCAGATCCGATTGCGGGTCGTGGCGCAGGCCGTCGAGCACCTGCTGCAGGACGTTCCGCTCCGAACGGTCCGCGGGCCGGCGATAGGACAGCGACAGGGGCCGCTCGCGTGTCTCGACCATGGGGCCGTTTACTCCGCCGCCTCCCGCGGCGGCTTGGCGAAGATCTCAGCACGACCTTCCGGCGAAACCGGGGCAGTTTCCTGCAATCTGGCAGGGATGCCCCGGTCGAGGCCTGCGATCTTTTCCTCGGCCTCGGCCGCCTCGCGCTGACGGTTCCACAATCCCGCATAGAGGCCGCCCTTGGCAAGCAGTTCTCCATGCGTGCCGCGCTCGGCCACCCTGCCGTCGTCGAGCACGATGATCTCGTCGGCATTGACCACCGTCGACAGGCGATGGGCGATGACGATGGCCGTGCGGTCGCGCGCGATGCGGTCCAGCGCCTCCTGGATCTCCCGCTCGGTGTGGCTGTCGAGCGCCGAGGTCGCCTCGTCCAGCACGAGGATCGGCGGCGACTTCAGGATCGCGCGGGCGATGGCGACGCGCTGCTTCTCGCCGCCGGAGAGCTTGAGGCCGCGCTCGCCGACCTCGGTCTCGTAGCCGGCCGGGCTGCGCTGGATGAAGTCGTGGATCTGGGCGAGGCCCGCCGCCTCCTCCACCTCCGCGTCGCTCGCCTCCCAGCGGCCGTAGCGGATGTTGTAGCGGATCGTGTCGTTGAACAGCACCGTGTCCTGCGGAACCATGCCGATGGCGCGGCGGAGCGAGGCCTGCGTGACCTCGCGGATGTCCTGTCCGTCCACGGTGATGCGCCCGCCGCTGATGTCGTAGAAGCGGAAGAGCAGGCGGGAGATGGTCGACTTGCCCGCGCCCGACGGGCCGACGATGGCCACCGACTTGCCCGCCGGCACCTCGAAGGAGACCCCCTTGAGGATCGGCCGCGCCGGGTCATAGGCGAAGGTGACGTCCTCGAAGCGGATGGTGCCGCCGGCGACCGTCAGGTCGGGGGCGCCCGGACGGTCGATGATCTCCGGATTGCGGCCGAGGATGGCGAACATCGCCTCGATGTCGGTCACCGCCTGCTTGATCTCGCGGTAGACCATGCCCATGAAGTTCAGCGGCTGGTAGAGCTGGATCATCATGGCGTTGATCATCACGAAATCGCCGACCGTGTTGCGGCCGCGGGTGATGTCGATGGCGCAGAGCACCATGGCGACCGTCATGCCGGCGGTGAAGATCGCCGCCTGTCCGGCATTGAGCACCGCCAGCGAGGTCAGAGCCTTGGTCGAGGCGTTCTCGTATTTCGCCATGGAGACGTCGTAGCGGGCCTTCTCGCGCGCCTCGGCCGAGAAATACTTCACCGTCTCGAAGTTCAGCAGCGAGTCGATCGCCTTGACGTTGGCGTTGGTGTCGCTGTCGTTCATGTCGCGGCGGATCGCGATCCGCCATTCCGTCGCGTAGTAGGTGAAGGCGAGATAGGCCGCGACCGTGACGACGATGACCACGACGTAGCGCCAGTCGAACATCCACAAGAGGATGCCGACGATCAGCGCCAGCTCCAGGATGGTCGGCATCAGCTGCAGGATGATCATCCTGACGATGGTCTCGATGGCGTTGCGCCCGCGCTCGAGGACGCGCGTCAGGCCGCCCGTCTTGCGCTCCAGGTGAAAGCGCAGCGACAGCCTGTGCATGTGCTCGAAGGTGAGGAGGGCGAGCCGCCGCACCGCGTGCATCGAGACCTTGGCGAAGAGCCCGTCGCGCATCTGCGTGACGAGCGCCATGAGGATTCGCGAGGCGCCATAGGCGAGGGTGAGGGCGAGGGGCGCGGCGAGGACGGCCGCCCACCAGCCAGCATCCGCCGCCTGCGGCGCCGCCAGCGCATCGGTCGCCCACTTGAAGGTGAAGGGCACGACCATGGTGACCACCTTGGCGATCACCAGGAGAACCATCGCCCAGGCCACGCGCCGCTTCAGGTCGGCGCGGTCGTGCGGCCAGATGAAGGGCCACAGGTGGAGAATCGTGCGCGACAGGGCGCCGCCGTCGGCGGAGACGGGCTTGCCGGCGCCGGCGGCGGCCGATGCATGGGGTGGAGACACGATGACGCGATCCTTGGGCCGACGCCTTGAGGGGAAGGCTTGTTTCCTGGAACCGATATAATCAGGAAATCCGTCCCGAGAACCCCTTGATCGCGGACTGCGATGCATGGCTGACCTCGGCCTCGCCTGCGTCTATGGTCGGGCAGACCTGAATCGCACCGCGTGCCCCGACCGCGGCACCTGCTTCCGGAGGCCATCCATGGCGACCGTCCGTTCCATCTGCGTCTATTGCGGCTCCGGCTCCGGCCATGACGGCGCCCACGAGAAGGCGGCGCGCGAGCTCGGCGCCGCCATGGCGAAGGCCGGCATCCGCCTCGTCTATGGCGGCGGCGGCATCGGCCTGATGGGCACGCTGGCGAAGGCGGTCGTCGACAACGGCGGCAAGGTTCTCGGCATCATCCCGGATTTCCTCAAGCGCAAGGAAATGCCGCTCGACGCCGTCATCGACGTGGTCACGGTGCCGGACATGCACACCCGCAAGATGCGGATGTTCACCGAGGCCGACGCCTTCGTGGCGCTGCCCGGCGGCATCGGCACCCTGGAGGAACTGGTCGAGCAGCTCACCTGGGCCCAGCTCGGCCGTCACGCCAAGCCGGTGGTCGTCGCCAATGTCGGCGGCTTCTGGGATCCGCTGCGCGTCCTTCTCGACCACATGAAGGATGAGGGCTTCATCCGGCCCGGTCTGGCCGTGAAATATTCCATCGTCGACGAGGTGAGGGACATCATCCCGACCATCCAGGCGCAGGTGGCGAAGCTGCCGCAGGAGGCGCTGGCGAAGGAGCACGACCCGGTGGTCATCGAGAAGATGTGAGGCGTTGAAGCGTTCAGAAGGGCCTTCCCTAGGCCTCCAACGCGGTGTTTGATCACAGCCATGGGTTCGCTCCTCGACAAGGCCATTCTCGCCGCCAGGCAACTCCCCGCGGAGGAGCAGGACGAGATCGCGCGTCTCGTTCTGGCGATCGTCGGAGAAGAGGCACCCATCGCCTCATTGTCCCGTGACGAAGAAGCATCTCTGCAGGCCTCCTTGGGTCAAGCCGCAGTTGATGAGTTCGCCACAGACGCGGACGTCGCCGAGATATGGCGCAAGCACGGCTTTTGAGTCTCGTCTTTACGCCGCGGGCGCTGGCGGAACTCGATGGCGTTCTCGGCCAGATCGGCGAGCAGTCTCCGATCGGCGCCATGCGGGTAAGGCGGCGCATCAAGGCCATTATCGCCATGCTCGCCCGGCATCCCCATGCCGGGCAGAAGACCAGCATTCCTGGGCTGCGCCGGATCGTCGTCACACCCTATCCGTACGTCGTCTTCTACCAGCCTCGGGAGCGTTCGGTGGTGATCATCGCCATTCGGCACGCGGCGCGCGATCCAGACACCATGCCGGGCGAGTGATGCCTCACACCCCCACTCCCTCCTTCACCAGCTTGTAGGTGATGGAATCCGTCAGGGCCTGGAAGCTGGCGTCGATGATGTTGGCCGAGACGCCCACCGTGGTCCAGGTGTCGCCGGCCCCGTCGCGGCTCTCGATCAGAACGCGCGTCACAGCGCCGGTGCCGCCGTTGAGGATGCGGACGCGGAAGTCGACCAGCTCCAGGTCCTCGATGAAGCGCTGGTAGCGGCCGAGATCCTTGCGCAGCGCCGCGTCGAGGGCGTTGACCGGTCCGTTGCCCTCGGCCGCCGAGATCAGCATCTCATCCCCCACCTTCACCTTCACGGTCGCCTCCGAGAAGGTCATGAGGTCGCCCGCGGCGTTGTAGCGGCGCTCCACGTTCACCTTGAACCGCTCCACCGTGAAGAAGGCCGGCACCTCGCCCATGATGCGCTTGGCCAGCAGGAAGAACGAGGCGTCCGCCCCCTCGTAGGCATAGCCGAGGCTCTCGCGCTCCTTCACCTCGTCGAGGATGCGGGCGACGCGCGGGTCGTCCTTGGCGACGGTGAGGCCGACGCGCTCCAGCTCGGCCAGCACGTTCGACTTGCCGGCCTGCTCCGAGACGAGCACGTGGCGGCGATTGCCCACCGTCTCCGGCGGCACGTGCTCGTAGGTCTCCGGCTCCTTCAGCACGGCGGAAGCATGGATGCCGGCTTTCGTGGCGAAGGCCGAGGCGCCGACATAGGGCGCGTGGCGGTTCGGCGGCCGGTTGATGAGCTCGTCGAGCTGCCGCGAGATCTTGGTGAGGTGGCGGAGCTTCTCCTGGCTGACCCCGATGGCGAAGCGGTCGGCGTAAGGCTGCTTCAGCAGCAGCGTCGGGATGAGCGATGTCAGGTTGGCATTGCCGCAGCGCTCGCCGAGGCCGTTGAGCGTGCCCTGGATCTGCCGGCAGCCGGCCCGCACCGCCGCGAGCGAATTGGCCACGGCCTGCTCCGTGTCGTTGTGGGCGTGGATGCCGAGGTTGCCGCCCGGCACCACGGCCGTGACCTCGCGCACGATGGCCTCGACCTCCTCGGGGAGCGTGCCGCCGTTGGTGTCGCAGAGCACCACCCAGCGCGCTCCGCTCTCGAAGGCGGTGCGGGCGCAGGCGAGGGCATAGTCGCGGTTGGCCTTGAACCCGTCGAAGAAGTGCTCGCAGTCGACCAGCACCTCGCGGCCCCGCGCCTTCGCCGCCTTCACCGAGTCGGCGATGCCCTCGAGGTTCTCCTCCAGCGTGCAGCCGAGCGCGACGTGCACATGGTAGTCCCAGGCCTTGGCGACGAAGCAGATGGCGTCCGCCTCCGCTTCGAGGAGCGCGGCGACGCCGGGATCGTTGGCGGCCGAGCGTCCCGCCCGCTTCGTCATGCCGAAGGCGGTGAAACGCGCCTTCAACCGCCGCTTCGCGCCGAACAGCGCCGTATCGGTCGGGTTGGCGCCGGGATAGCCGCCCTCGATGAAGTCGAGGCCGAGATCGTCCAGCAGCGCCGCGATCTTCAGCTTGTCCTCGAGGGTGAAATCGACGCCGGTCGTCTGCGCCCCGTCGCGCAGCGTCGTGTCGAAGAGATAGAGGCGTTCGCGGGCATCGGTCATGATCGGGCGGGGTCCGCAGGCGGCCAGGCGGCCGTGTCGTGGTCCGGGTGCTGGTGGGAGACGACGGAGGCGTAGAAGCCCGCGACCTTCTCCTGCTCGGCCGGCGTGCGCGTCGGCAGCCCCGCGAGGTCGGCGAGGAAGGGCATGCGCGCCTCCAGCCCCATCTGGATGATCGGGGGCAGGGCGGCCGGATCGTCGAAGGCGCCGAGCGCCAGTTCGACACCGTGGGCGTGCTCGTAGGTCAGCGGCGTGCCGCAGTCGCCGCAGAAGCCGCGGCGCACCACGCCGGAACTCTGGAAGTGCTTCGGTGCCCCGCGCGTCCAGGTGAGCCCATGAGCGCTGGCGAGAGGGGCGAAATAGCTGCCGAAGGCCTTCTGGCACATGCGGCAATGACAGATCGAGGCGCGGCCGAGGCTCTCGCAGGCAAAGCGCACGGCGCCGCACTGGCAGCCGCCGGTGAAGGGAGCGGTCATGCGCGTGGCCTCCTGTCGGGGTTGCCGATCTGGGGTGACGATGCGCGGGCCAAGGCCCCACCCGCACCCTCCCCTCGCTGACGCGAAGGGAGGGGGGCCACGGCGGCGCATCTTGTTCTCGATCCGTGAGGCTCGCCCTGCCGACGACGCGCCACGGTGGCGCCGATCCCGCCCAGCGCCAGGTGCAGAGGCTTGCGATCGAGGCGCGACGTCGAAGTCCCCCTCTCCT
>LNFM01004854.1_pt1 | contig 24180 bp, 21 predicted proteins | sample 596031 | NCBI WGS metagenome assembly LNFM01 (sample SAMN04254537, study PRJNA301005) | activated carbon metagenome | isolation source: dual media filters at the Ann Arbor, Michigan drinking water treatment plant | place: USA: Ann Arbor | reverse complement strand
CTTGAATCCTTCGGTGTGAGAGCCTGGATTCTACCGGTGGCTGACTCTCTGACTATCGTTTCAAACGTTGCACTTATTCTATGAATTCAGGAAGGAAATGCTCAGGGCCAGCAATATCAAACGTACTGACTGGCACTCACTGACGCTGGCCAAGCTAGCCAAGAAGAAAGCCGCCAACGGCAGTAAGAACTATTTGGAGTGGACTGATGCTTTCATGCTGACGTGGGAAGTGCTGTCTTACCCAATGAACTGGCTACAGGCGTTTACTTACAAGATCGCCAAACGCCGCTCGCGCAACCGCTGGCCAAAGATCGTCAGCGAGCGCCTGCAGCCCGATGGCCCAACTACAAGGTTGATCGATCTGGAGCGTGAGCGGGGATTGGATGTATAGCTCACGCACAAACCGTTTAGCACGCATGACTGCCAACGCCCTGCGCCACATTGAAATAATCAAGGAATGACCCATGCAACAAGCCACCTGGAACCAGGCTCAATACCTCAGCGTAATGTCGTGGGCGATGCTCAGTGCAGCAGTAACAAGCGCACAGCTTGTTTTAATCTTTTTCCCGTTTGGCGACCTGGACGAGTACGTACTCGGTTGGCCCCTCGGCTTATCGCTTGTCGCTAACGCGGTGCTGTTTCTTGTGGCCGCGCTGGGACGACGTGACCAGCACGTACGAATCTCGCTGACCGAACAGGGCATGCGGTACGACGACGAGTCCGAGGCCTACCGCCGCCAGGAACTGCTCTGCGCAGGAGAGATCAAGCATCTGCGCGTTCGGCGAAATCCCTTCTTCAAGTCGCTGACTATCGACATGAAAGAAAACAATCAGAGGTTCTTCTTGAGCAACGTGTCCCTGACAGACGACTTTCTGGTGCAGGCGCGCGCATTGCTCAATGCCGGGACACAAGACGTCACACGCCAGTAGCCACTCGCAAGCAGCAGAACAGACTCCCACCGTTCTTACGAGCATCGGTTTGGCACAGACACGGCAGCGTATGCCCGCACGTGGCAAAACATCTCCGACTCACTGCCCTCCGACACAACCTGTGGATAACTCTGTTGAAAAGCCGGTGAAAAAGTTTCTCCAAGCACCGACCTAGAGCTATCGCCTTGATCCGCCATGCCTTGCTGGGCGGGCTTTCCAGCGTAATGGTTCAGCTCGCCAGGCCCGCGGATGGAAATGTGGATAAGAAACTAACTGCCTGTTTCAAAAAGCGTTTTTAACTCAATGGCGGACCTGGCGCAGACCCGGCAGTACCGCTGTGAGAACCAACATACCGAGGGCGCCGGCCAGCAGAAAAAGGCCGTCGTAGCCCAGCCATTTGGCCAGGGCGCCGCTGCTGGCGCCGACCACGCCGGCCAGCAGCAGTTGCGCCGAGGCCTGCAGGGTGAAGTCGGCGCCTTCGTGCTCGGGGCGGCACATACGCATCATGGCGGCGAACAGGGCGACCGTGGACATGCCATCGGCGGCCTGCTCGAACAGGGCAATGGCATACACCAGCGGGCGATCGGCGCCCGAGCTGACCAGCAGGGCCATGGCGGCGATGCTGGCGGCCTGCATCGCGCCGAACAGCAGCAGCGCACGCAGGGCGCCGAGGCGCGCGTAGAGCAGGCCACCGAGCAGCGCGCCGGCGATGCCGACGAGGCTGCTGATCAGGGTCAGTTGCCCGAGTTCGGTGGTGCTCCAGCCCTGGTCAACCAGCATGGGTTTGATCATCGGCGAACCGAGCGCATCGCCCAGCTTGAAGGTCAGCACCACTAGCAGCCAGGCGAGCATGCCCGGCTGCAACAGCAGGCCGCGGTAATGGGTCAGCAGCAGGCCTGGGCCGAGGGCGGTTTCGGCCAAGGCGGGCTGCTGCGGTGCTAGCCGCGTCTCGGCGAACAGCCAAACCGGCACGCTCATCAGCAGCAGTAAACCGGCAACCAGGCCCATGGCCAGGTTCCAGCCTAGGGGATCGATGACCAGCAGCAGGCCGCTGCCACTGACCAGCATGCCGATTTTGTAGCCGCCCACTTGCAGGCTGTTGCCCAGGCCGCGCCAACGCTCGGGCAGCAGGCGTACGGTAAGGCCGTCGGTGGCGATGTCTTGGGTCGCCGCAGCGAAGTTGATCAGCAGGAGCAGCCCGAGCAACCCGCCAAGCCCGCTGCCGAATAGGCTCTGCGGCGCCATCAGGGCCAGGCCGCCGAGGCCTAGGGTGACGCCAGCCTGCAGCGGCAGAATCCAACCGCGATGATGGCCCAGGCGACGTGAACCGATGCGGTCGACCCACGGCGCCCAAAGGACCTTGAGCAACCACGGCAGTGCCAGCAGCTTGAGCAGGCCGATCCAAGCCAGGTCGACGCCGTGCTGACGCAGCAGCACCGGCAAGGCATGGGCGATCAGCCCGGAAGGCAGGCCCTGGGCGCAGTAAAGCGAGGCCAGCAGCACCAGGGTGGCGGTGGCCGGACGGTCTGGAGCGAAGCGGTTGAGCGTCATCACGACCTCGGTGGCGCGGCCTGGGCAAGGTGCGAATTGAGCCAGCCTGGCGCCGCGCATGCAAGGTGGGGCGGGCGCTGCATTACATATCCGCTAACAAAGCGACGGCCTATACCGCGTCAATCCGCCGGAAAATGCCAAACATCGGGCGCCCAGGCCGGTCTATTCCGGTCACACGTACCGCTTAACCCTGAATGCCACACTGTGTAGCAATTGCCGGGTGGATCTCTGCCGTAGCCGCAATGCTTTTCAGCGTGCTCAAGGCCAGCCGCGAATAAGGGCTAGGTGCCCCTTCGCGCCTAAAGCGGCAATAGACCCTAACCCCCTTCGATCAGGATCTTTAAATGATGACGTCCCTTGCCACGCTGTTGCGCCGTCGCTGGCTAAGCATGAGCCTGCTCGCGTGCCTGTGCCTTGGCTTGCCGATTGGCTGCGCGCAGCTGGAGCGCAAGGAGCGTGAACTGGTCTTTCGCATCGAGCCGGGCACCGCTAACTGGTTCGGCGGCCTGCCGAAGGGCGTGGAGGAGCGCCAGCTGGAGGTGCCGACGTTCGGTCCCGACCAGAGCCTGCATGCCTGGTGGTGGCCGGCTGCACGGGCCGATGCACCCACCCTGCTCTACCTGCACGGCTCACGCTGGAACCTCACCGGCCAGTTGTTCCGCATCGAGCAACTGCATGCGTTGGGCTTCTCCGTGCTGGCCATCGACTACCGCGGCTTTGGCGAAAGCCGCGGCGAGCTGCCGTCCGAGCGCACGGTGTATGAAGATGCCGAAGCGGCCTGGGCGCACCTGACCGCGCTGCAGCCCCAGGCGAGCAAGCGCTTTATCTATGGCCATTCGCTGGGGGGGGCCGTGGCGGTGAACCTGGCTGAACAGTTATCCACAGGTGCGGATGAGCCGGCACTGGGCGGCTTGATCATCGAGTCGACGTTCACCAACCTGGCCGATGCCGCCACCGCCGTGGTGCGTGAACACACCTCGCTGCCGGTGCATTGGCTGCTGTCGCAGAAGTTCGACTCGCTGAGCAAGATCGAGCGCGTGCAGGTGCCGGTGCTGATCGCCCATGGCACGGGCGATCGCTACATCCCGTCGCGCTTCAGCGAGCAGCTCTATGCCGCCGCCCCGGAGCCCAAACGCTTGCTGCTGATCGAGGGGGCCAACCACAACAACGGCCTGCGCACAGGGCGCCGCGAATACCGCGAGGCGCTGCACAGCCTGTTTGGCCTGCCGCGGTCGTAGCCTGATGGGTTGTGCCTGTCATCCGCCGAGGAGCGCGGCTTCTGCCGGGACATCCGCCACGCTTCTTCGGGTATGACGCGCCTCAACCCAGGCGACTCACTGCAGCTGGCTTTTGCAGGTTGCGCGAGGCCGCTTAGGCTGTGCACACCGCTGACAAGCGTGCGCCTGGTGCGTACAGCGCACCCTACGACCGCTGCCATCGAAACAATAATTTTGAGTCCGTAGCCTGCGTCGAGCGAAGCGACACCCGGAACACGCGCGCCACGCGCAGGCACCCTACGCCAAACGCGCTTGCTCGTGCAGCAACGCGGCGAAGGCGTCGGCTTCGATGGGGCGGCTGATCAGGTACCCCTGCAGTTCATCGCAGCGCTGCTCCTTGAGAAAATCCATCTGCGCCTGGGTTTCCACGCCCTCGGCCACCACCTTGAGGTCCAGGCTGTGGGCCATGACGATGATCGCGCGCGTGATTGCAGCGTCTTCGCCGCCGTCCGCCAGGTCGCGAATAAAGGTCTGGTCGATCTTCACGTAATCCACCGGGAAGCGCTTGAGGTAGCTGAGCGAGGAGTAGCCGGTGCCGAAGTCGTCGATGGCCAACTTGACCCCCAGTTCGCGCAGTTGCTGGAACGTCCTGATAACGTTTTCCACGTTGTCGAGCAACTGGCTCTCGGTCAGCTCCAGCTCCAGCCACTGCGGCGCCAACCCCGTTTCATCGAGCACCTGACGCACCAGGCTGACCAGGTTGCCCTGACGCAACTGATGCACCGACAGATTGACCGACACGCGGATGTTCGCCAGCCCCTGCAACTGCCAATTGCGCGCCTGCTGGCAGGCACGGCGCAACACGAACTCACCGATAGGGGCGATCAGCCCGGTTTCCTCGGCCAGGCCGATAAACTCGCTTGGCGCGATCAGCCCGCGCTCAGGATGGCGCCAGCGCACCAGCGCTTCGGCCGCGTTCAGGCGGTCCTCGGCCATGCACAGTTTGGGTTGGTAGAAGACGTCCAACTGGTCTTCTTCGATGGCCTTGCGCAGCTGAGTTTCCAGTTGCAGGCGCTCCAGGGTGCAAGCGCGCAGGTTGTTGGTGAAGAACTGAAAGGTATTGCCGCCCAGGTGTTTGGCGTGCTGCATGGCCATGTTCGCCTGGCTGATCAGCGAGGCAATTTCGCGGGCATTGTCAGGCAGGACGCTGATACCCAGCGACGCACTCACCACCAACTCCTGCCCCCCGACGATGATTGGCAGGCGCAGCATGGCGAGCAGCCGACTGGCCATCCCCGCCAGCGCCGCGAGGCTGCCATAGCCGTCGAGTAGCACGGCGAATTCATCCCCGGACAGCCGTGCAAGGGTGTCGGCTTCGGGCAGCGCCTGGGCCAGCCGCTGGCTCATCTGGCGCAGCAACTCGTCTGCGACGTCGTGGCCCAGGCTGTCGTTGAGCAGTTTGAATCGGTCCAGATCGATGTGCAGCAGGGCGATGCTGCCACCGCGCTGGCGGGCACGCTGGCTGGCCTCGTGCAAGCGCTCACGGAACAGGCTGCGGTTGGCCAAGCCGGTCAGCTCGTCATAGTGCGACAGGTAACGAAGCCGCTCCTCGGCCTCGCGGCGTGATGTCAGGTCGGTGAAAAACCCGACGACATGACTGATGCCGCCGCGTGCGTCGCGCACCACATTGAGCTGCAACCACTGCGGGTACAGCTCACCATTCTTGCGGGTTTCCATCAGCTCGCCCTGCCAGCTGCCGTGCCGCTCCAACTCCAGACGAATCGCCTGGTACTGGCGCTGGGTCTCGGGCTGGCTGACCAGGCGAATGGCGCGCTGGCCGAGTGCCTCTTCGCGGCTGTAGCCGGACAGCGCACTGAACGCCTGGTTCATCGCCAGCAAGCGGTAGTCGGCATCGAGGATAACGATGCCTTCGCTGGCGGCCTCGAAGACCATTGCAGCCAGGCGCTGCTGCGCCTCGTGCTGCTTGCGCGCGCTGATGTCGCGGCGCGTACCCAGCATGCGCCGCACCCGGCCACGCTCATCACTCTCAACCGCACGGCCGCGGTCTTCGACCCACACCCAGTGGCCATCGGCATGGCGCACGCGGTATTCGATCTGATAGCCGTCGCTGTGGCCCTGCATGTGCTCGACCAGCGCGCGGCGCAGTGCCGGCAGGTCGTCCGGATGCAGGCGTGGTTTGAGGTCACGCAGCATCGCCTGCACCGCTTCGGGCTGCAGGCCGAACAGCTCGTGCAGATGGCTGTGGTGCACCTCATCGCTTTGCAGGTCCCAGTCCCACAAGCCCAGCTCACTGGCCTCCAGCGCCAGGGCCAGACGTGCCTGGCTCTTGCCCAGGGCATGGGTGGTCTCATCCAGCTCCAGTGTGCGCTCGGCCACACGCATCTCAAGCTCACCATGGGCGCTGCGCAACTCGCGCTCGGCCCGGCGGCGCTGCTCAACCTCATGCGCCAGCTCGCTGTTGAGCGCCTCGGCGCGCTGCTTGGCGGCTTCCAGATTGGCGATCAGCGCCTGGTTCTGAAAGCGTTGCAGCAGGCTGCGCTGCACCAGCCGGTGCACTTGCCACGCCACCACCAACAACGCCACCAGCAGAATGCAGCCCAATACGCCCCAGCCCCGCTGCACGGTATCCGGGCTGAACAACAGGTAAGCGACGGTGGGCAGCAGGCAAGGTAAGGCGAACGCCAGAAACGCGGCCCGACTGACCGCATAGGCCACGCTGGCCGAGAGAATGGCCGTGGCAATCAGCCCGTAGACCAGCGCCTGTTGGTAGAACACATCGCTGGGCACCAGCAACACTGCGCCAAAGGCCAGGGTCAGCCCTGATGCACCGGCGCCCATCAGGAAGCGCTGTCGCCAGTGCGGGCTGGCCTGACTGCTGGGCGAGGCGGCATTGAACGCGGCGACTTGAACCAGACGCAGCACCGCCAGCGCCACCAGCCAGATCAGCCACCCCACCAGCAGCCCGCCGCTGTCCGGGCCCCACAACAAGCTGGCGCACGCCAGACCGTTGAGCAGCATGAACAGCGTCGGAACGCGCGAACCCAGATACAACAGGCGCGTGCGTTCCGCCTCAAGATCGGAGGCAAAATGGCGGTGAAGGTCGCGAGGGGTGTCCAGTATCAACGGGGCAGGCACAGCTGCCGGTCGAGCAGTCATAGGCGATATTCTTATTTGAGGGTGCCTAAAGTCGGCGCAGCATACTCCACGTAAACCCATCGCCCAACTGTCTGGCGTGGGGTTTTGCGCAGTTTTTAGGGCATAACAAAGGAGCCGTCAAAGGTACAGCCGGGCCTGCTGGGATGACTGGCCAGTCGTCCGGTTTTTCCAGCGCCCTGGCGATGGCTGAAAAGCCAGGCAGTTCGTGCGACACGCCGGTTTGCCCTCCCAGCGCCCGCCCCCTAGAATGCCGCGATGCAAAATGACCTCGATCAGCGACTCACCTTCCTTAATCCAGCCCAGCACCATGCGGTTACTACGCCGCCTGGTCATCAGTTGGTGCTGGCCGGTGCCGGCTCCGGCAAAACCCGCGTGCTGGTACACCGCATTGCCTTCTTGATCCAGCGGCTGGACGTCTCGCCCCACAGCATTCTGTCGGTAACCTTTACCAACAAGGCGGCTGCCGAGATGCGCCACCGCATCGAAGACGTGCTCGGGCAAAGCCCGGCCGGCATGTGGGTCGGTACCTTCCATGGCCTGGCGCACCGGCTGTTGCGCGCGCATTGGCGCGAGGCCAACCTGGCCGAGAATTTCCAGATTCTCGACTCCGACGACCAGCAGCGCTTGGTCAAGCGGGTGATCCGTGAGTTGGACCTGGACGAACAGCGCTGGCCGGCTAAGCAGGCGCAGTGGTTTATCAACGGGCAGAAGGACGAAGGCGTGCGCCCGCAGGGCATCCAGGCCAGCGGTGATCTGTTCCTGGCGACCATGCGCGGCATCTACGAAGCCTACGAGGCCGCCTGCGCGCGCGCCGGGGTCATCGACTTTGCCGAGTTGCTGCTGCGCGCCCTCGACCTGTGGCGCAACAACGCCGGGCTGCTGGAGCATTACCAGCGGCGCTTCCGGCACATTCTGGTCGACGAGTTCCAGGACACCAACGCCGTGCAGTACGCCTGGCTGCGCTACCTGGCCAAAGGCGGCGAGAGCCTGATGGTGGTGGGTGACGACGACCAGTCGATCTACGGCTGGCGCGGGGCGAAGATCGAAAACATCCAGCAGTTTGACAGCGATTTTGCCGGTGCCGAGATCATCCGCCTGGAGCAGAACTACCGCTCCACGGCGAATATCCTCAACGCCGCCAACGCGCTGATCGCCAACAACCAGGGGCGCCTGGGTAAAGAGCTGCGCACCGATGTCGGCGATGGCGAGCTGATCAGCCTGTACGCCGCCTTCAACGAGCACGACGAAGCGCGCTACGTGGTCGAAACCATCGAGGGCGCGCTGCGCAAGGACGGCCTCAAGCGCAGCGAAATCGCCATCCTTTACCGCTCCAACGCCCAGTCGCGGGTGCTGGAAGAAGCCCTGCTGCGCGAGAAGATCCCCTACCGCATCTACGGCGGCCAGCGCTTCTTCGAACGGGCGGAAATCAAGAACGCCATGGCCTACCTGCGCCTGATCCACCAGCGCCATAACGACGCGGCGCTGGAGCGGGTGATCAACGTGCCAGCGCGTGGTATCGGCGAGAAAACCGTGGAAACCCTGCGCCAGTTCGCCCGGGCCAACGAGCTGTCGATGTGGGCCGCGCTGCACGAAGCCGTCGGCACCAAGGTGGTCAGTGGGCGTGCTGCCGGCGCCCTGAACGCCTTTGTCGAACTGGTCGACACCCTGGCCCTCAAGGTCGAAGACCTGCAGTTACACGCCATGGCGCAGCTGGTCATCGAGCAATCCGGCCTGCTGGCCTACCACCGTGACGAAAAGGGCGAGAAGGCCCAGGCACGGGTGGAAAACCTTGAGGAACTGGTCTCCGCCGCACGCGCGTTCGATTCCTATGAAGGTGAAGAGGGTGACGACGAGCAGACCCCACTGGGCGCCTTCCTCAGCCATGCGTCCCTGGAGGCCGGCGACACCCAGGCAGCCGAGAACGAAGACAGCATTCAGCTGATGACCCTGCACAGCGCCAAGGGCCTGGAGTTCCCACGGGTGTTCCTGGTCGGTATGGAAGAAGGCCTGTTCCCGCACAAGATGAGCCTGGAAGAACCCGGCCGCCTGGAAGAGGAACGCCGTCTGGCGTACGTCGGCATCACCCGCGCCATGCATAACCTGGTGATCAGCTACGCCGAAACCCGCCGCCTGTACGGCAACGAGACCTACAACAAGGTCTCGCGCTTTGTCCGCGAAGTGCCGCCGCATTTGCTGCAGGAAGTGCGCCTGTCGAACAGCGTCACCCGCCCCTACGGCAACGACAACCGCAACATGGGCGGCGGCAGCCTGTTCGCCGGCAGCGCCGTACCGGACACCCCGTTCAGCCTCGGCCAGCGTGTGCAGCATTCGCTGTTCGGCGAAGGCACCATCCTCAACTTCGAGGGTTCCGGGGCGCAGGCGCGGGTGCAGGTGAACTTTGAGAACGAAGGCAGTAAATGGCTGATGCTGGCCTATGCCAAGCTGGAAGCACTGTAACAATTGGCAGGTGGGAGGGGCTTTAGCCGCGACAGTTACCGCTGACGCGCCTCCCACAGCTGCTGGCCCCTTAACTCTGGAGACGACTCGATGAACCGCCGTAACCTGTTCGGTGCCGCTGTGGCGCTGCTTGCTGCCATCGGCCTGGCCGGCTGCAAGGAAGAAACCCCGGCAGCTTCGCAAAGTGCAGCCGCTGCCCCCGCGCAGAGCTTCCACTGGAAGATGGTCACCGCCTGGCCGAAAAACTACCCCGGCCTGGGCACCGCGGCCGAGCGCCTGGCCGAACGCGTCGCCACCATGAGCGGTGGTCGCCTGACCATCAAGGTGTATGCCGGTGGCGAGCTGGTGCCGCCGCTGGAAGTCTTCGACGCCGTCTCGCGCGGTACCGCTGAGCTGGGTCACGGCGCGGCCTATTATTGGAAGGGCAAGGTCAACACCGCACAGTTCTTCACCTCGGTGCCGTTCGGCCTGTCGACCATCGAAATGAATGCCTGGCTGAGCAAGGGCGGCGGTCAGGCCCTGTGGGACGAAGCCTATGCCCCGTTCGGCGTGAAACCCTTCGTGGTCGGTAATACCGGCATGCAGATGGGCGGCTGGTTCAACAAGGAGATCAACTCGCTGGACGACCTCAAGGGCCTGAAGATCCGCACCCCAGGCCTGGGCGGCGAAGTGCTGGCCAAGCTCGGCGCGATCACCGTCAACATGCCCGGCGGCGAGGTGTTCACCTCCCTGCAAACCGGCGCCATCGATGCCACCGACTGGGTCAGCCCCTACAACGACCAGGCCTTTGGCCTGCAGCAGGCGGCCAAGTATTACTACTACCCCGGCTGGCAGGAGCCGCAAGCGGTGTTGGAGTTGCTGGTCAACCAGAAGGCCTTGGACACCCTACCTGCCGATCTGCAGGCGATTCTCACCGAGGCCGCGCGTGCCGCCAGCCAGGACATGATGGACGACTACGTCTACCACAACGCCATCGCCCTGGAAGAACTGAAGAAAAGCGGCACCCAGCTCAAGCGTTTCCCCGACGACGTACTGGCGGCCATGCATCGCGAATCCGACGTCGTACTCGGTGAGCTGGCCGCGCAGAGCGAACTCAACGGGCGCATCTGGGCCTCGATGAAAGCCTTCCAGGACCAGGTCAGCCAGATGCACCAGCTGTCCGAGAAAGAACTCTACAACTGGCGCTGATCCGCCGCGGTGCCGGCTCCACTGGCACCGCCCATCGGACCCCGCGCACGGCATCACGCAGCGCGGGTCCAACCTTGCACAGCCCACCGCCTGACCCCAGGCAAAAGCCGGATACATTCTCCGGCTGGCATTGGGTACCCGAGGCGGGGCAAGATGCCGCGCAAAGTTCCAATCACAAGAGATGGCCCCTTATGCAGCGTTTCCTCAGTGTCGCCATGGCCATGTGCCTGGCGTTGACTCTCAGTTTCGATGCCGAAGCCAAGCGCTTCGGCGGCGGTAAATCCTTTGGCTCGGCGCCCAGCCACCAGACCCGCCAGGCCGCACCGCCTTCGCAGCCTGCTGCCGGCGCTGCCGCAGCCGGTCGTGCACCTGCCGCCGCGAGCGGTGCTTCGCGCTGGCTCGGCCCACTGGCTGGCCTGGCCGCCGGTGGCCTGCTGGCCTCGATGTTTATGGGTGACGGCTTTGAAGGCCTGCAGATCATGGACATGCTGATCTTCGGCCTGATTGCGTTCCTGCTGTTCCGCTTCCTCGCCGCGCGTCGCCAGAAGCAGAACCCGACCGTTGCGACTGCTGGTGGTGCACCCTTCCAGCGTGAAGCCCATAGCCAACCTGCGCCGACCTCGATCTTCGGCGCTGGCGCCAGCGCTGCCGCGATCAAGCCGGTGATCAATGCGCCGGCCTGGTTCAACGAGCAGAGCTTTGTGGCCGCCGGCCGTGAGCACTTCCTCAGCCTGCAGCAGCACTGGGACGCCGACGAGATGGACAAAATCGCCGAGTTCGTCACCCCGCAACTGCTGGAATTCCTCAAGCGCGAGCGCGCCGATCTGGGTGATGGCTTCCAGTCCACCTACATCGACAACCTCGACGTGCAGCTGGACGGTGTAGACGACCAGGCCGAGAAGACCATCGCCACCCTGACCTTCAGCGGCCTGTCGAAGACCTCGCGTTTCGACCAGGGCGAGGTTTTCAGCGAAAGCTGGCGCCTGGAGCGTGCGGCTGGCGAGAACCAGCCGTGGCTGGTCGCCGGTATCCGCCAGAACGGCTGATAACAGCTGACAACAAAAAACCGGGCATGCCCGGTTTTTTGTTGCCCATCATTTAGCGGCGCCGCCCGTACCCGGTGGCTTGTCCGCCGCGCTGGGTTGCTGGGCTTTATCACGCCAGGCACGAATCTCTTCACTGCGCTTACGGCTGCTGAGTTGGGCACGATCAACCTGTTCGTTGTAATACGCCAACCAACTGCGCGATCCCGGCAGCATATTGGCCAGGTCGCGCATCCCCGCCTTCAAGCCCTGCATCACCTGCTGGTAATCGCGCTCCTGCTCCTGCAGTACCTTGCTCACCTCGGCGATGCTGTCCGGGTTTTCCGCGCGCGCGAATAAACCGGTCAACTGGGACGCCTGCTGACTGGCCAGTAGCGCTTCGTGATGGCTCAGGGCACCCTGCTGCACCGCTAGTTGCTGTTCCAGCTGCCGTACCTGCTGCTCCAGCGCCTGGATACGCGGCTCATCAGCGGCGCTGAACAGGCTGTAGAGGTTCAGCCCGCTCGACACCAACATCAGGCTGCCCAGCACACCGGCCAGGGCCAAAATAAACATGCGATTACGCTGACCGGCCTTGGTCAGCAATTGCAGCCGCTCGTCTTCACTGAGCACCGTATCGCCGGAATCCCGCGTCTGGCTTTCCATAAGAAGTCCATTTTTATGACGCTGGCAAATTGACATGCGTCTGACGCAAACGATAGCACCCGCAGACCCTTTCTGCTCAGACCCGAACAGCCTGTTCGGACGTGATCATGCCAAGGGGAGAAAGCCGAACAATCACCCCATCCGGACGTAGCTGGGGTGATTTTGCGCGGCGTGGTGCTTTACCGAGCCAAACACCGGGATCACCCGAGCCACCCCACGCCTATGAATCCGCCGCTCGGCGCATGCCGATATGCGGGATATCGTCTTCCAGGTACACCTCGGTAACCGGCGCGAAACCATAGCGCCCGTAATACCCCTGCAGGTGCGCCTGCGCCGACAAGTACAGCGGCACACCTGGCCAGCGCTGGCGGCATTCGGCGAGCGCCTGCTCCATCAGCGCGCGGCCAAGGCCGGTGCCTCGCGCCGATTCGGCGATCACCACCCGGCCAATCACCACCTCACCCTGCATGCGCTGCGGGTCGAGCAGTCGCAGATAAGCCACCAACCCGTGAGCATCCTGGGCCAGCAGGTGGCAGGTATCGCCAACCAGGTCCTGGCCGTCGGTCTCCAGGTAAGGGCAACGCTGCTCCACCACAAACACCTGGGTGCGCAATGCAAGCAGCGCGTACAGGGTGGCGGTGTCGAGCTGGCGATGGTGCAGGCAGGTCCAGGTGACCGACATAAGGGCGCTCCGCAAAAGCGCCAGTATGCAATGCTCACGCGAGGTTTTCATTCTACACGCCAGCTACTGTATAAAGCCGATCCCACCACTCGAGGACCTGTCACCGTGGAAGAAGTCATCGAACAACTGCGCGAACTCAACGAACCCGTCCCGGTTCCGCTGGAGCTGCCTGAAGAAGAGCTGCTGGTGGAGATCGAAGAGCAAATCCTGATCAACCTGCCCTTCGAACTGCGCGAATTTCTGCTCAAGGTCAGCGACGTGGTCTACGGGCGTCTGGAGCCGGTCACCGTCACTGATCCGCAATCGCACACCTACCTGCCGGAAGTCGCCTCGGTGGCCTGGTCGCTGGGGGTCTCGCGCGAGCTGGTGCCGATCTGCGAAGACCACGGCAATTACTACTGCGTCGAACAGGACGGCACCGTGGTGCTGTGGGACGGCGACGAGTGCGACCTGACCGACGACAGCTGGGATTCGGTCTGGCACTGGGTACGCGAAGTCTGGCTGGAAGGCTGAGCCCGTCCTGCAGGCTCACTCAGGGCGGGCCGAGTAACGCTCAGCGTACGCCCTGCTCCAGGTCGAGCAGATTGAGCAAAAAGCGCGCGAAGTAGGTCAGGTCCTGCTCCACGGCCTGGCGCGCGGCCTTGGCGTCGCCCGCTTCGAGGGCGGTGAAGGCGTCCTCGTGAAAGTCATTGAGCCGCAGTGACAAATCGGCGTCGGTGAACAACCGGTTGAAGAACGGTCCAACCTGCAGCCAGAGCGACTCGATGGCGCGCACCAGCACGGGGTTACCGCAGGCGGCGTACAGGTACAGGTGAAACTGGCTATTGGCCGTCAGGTAAGCCTGCACCTGGCGCTGCTCGATGGCCTGGTCCATCTGCTGCACGCAGGCACGCAGGGCGGCGATATCGCCAGCCGTGAGCCGCGGTGTGGCCAGCTCCACCGCGAGCCCTTCCAGGCCCATGCGCACCTGAAAAATCTGCTCGTAGCGTTCGCGGGTCATCGGCGGGACGCGCACCGAGCGCTGCGGTTCGCCCTCCAGCGCGCCCTCGGCGACCAGGCGCTGCAACGCAGCACGCACCGGCATTGGGCTGGTGCCCCACTGCGCCGCCAGATCGCGAATCTTCAGGCGTTCGCCTGGCTGGAAATGGCCGGCCAACAGACCTGCGCGAATGTTCTGATAAAGATGGTCCTGTAGATTCTCAGCCATAACTCAGCGAAGGCCTCTAACCGGCGGTGCGGGGAGTTGAGCGAGGGTCAGTGAGCAGTTATGCATAGGGTTCTCCGAAACATGGAACATCAAAGGCTGTAAGGCGCTGCAAGAGGCAGAAGGTAAACGAGATACGTCGCTTAGGCTCACGAAGCTTTGTTCTCGATCAGGCAGTTACCGCCGTCAACGACCAACACTTCGCCAGTGATATAGCTGGCTTCGCGGGATGCCAGAAAGGCCACCGCTGCCGCCACTTCCTCAGGCCTTCCGGCCCGACCTAGCGGGGTGTATGCGGCAGCGTGGCGCTCCTCCTCAGTGCTGGACCCGGTAGCAATCCAGCCCGGTGCCACGCTATTGACCGTGATGCCCTGCTTGGCCACCTCCAGCGCCAGGCCCATGGACAGGCCAAGCATACCGGCCTTGGCTGCGCTGTAGGCCGCCTCACCAGGGTTGCTACCCCGGGTGCCGGTGGTCGAGCTGATGTTAACGATGCGCCCATAGCCACGCGCACGCATGCCAGGCAGCACCGCGCGGGTGAGCAGAAACGCGGTGCCCAAGTTACGCGCGATGGACAGGTTCCAGGTCGCCAGGTCCATGTCCGCCAACTCGGCAAACGGCTCGGGGCTGCCCTGCATGGCCATGCCGGCATTGTTCACCAGAATGTCGATCTGCCCCCACTGCGCCTGCGCCCAGTCGAGTAAGTCGGCGACCTGCTGCTCATCGGTCAGGTCAGCGGCGCGGCCGCGTGCTTGAATACCTTCTGCGCACAGTTCGGCGACGCGTTGCTCGACCCGCGCACTGCTGGCAGTCAGCAACACCCGCGCACCCGCCCGCCCCAGACGACGCGCAATCGCCAGGCCGATGCCCGACTCGCTGCCGGCGCCACTGATCAACGCTACCTGCTCTTGAAAGACCATTTCGTACATCTCTGTGATCACAAATATGGCGATAATCTAGCAATAAAGCCTGATCAAACCAATGCTTGAGTTTTCTGTGATCACAAAATAGCATGTGCAGATATTCGAACGAGGTGTTCAACATGACTGCCAGTGGTATCCATCCATCCGCCGTAGAAGCGTTCGCCCAACGTGAACGTGCACGCTTTGTCGAGCGCAACCCGAAATCCGTAGCCCTCGCCGAACGCGCGCGCCACTCGCTGTACGGTGGCGTGCCGATGCACTGGATGGCCGACTGGTCGACCCCGGTGCCGCTGTTTGTCGAGCGGGCCAAGGGCGCGCGCTTCTACGACGTGGACGGTCATGAGTACATCGACTTCTGCCTGGGCGACACCGGCACCATGTTCGGCCACTCGCCAGACCCGATCGCCAAGGCCATCGCCGAGCAGGGCAACAACGGCCTGACCACCATGCTGCCGGGCGAAGACGCCGTGGTCTGCGGCGAGCTGCTGGCCGCGCGCTTCGGCCTGCCGTTCTGGCAGGTCACCGCCACCGCCACGGATTCGAACCGCTACGTGCTGCGCTGGGCCCGCGCGATCACCCAGCGCAAAACCCTGCTGGTGTTCGACGGCTGCTACCACGGCACCGTGGATGACGTGATGGTGCGCTGCATCGACGGCGAAACCGTGCCGCGCTCCGGCCTGGTTGGCCAGGCCTACGACCTGACCCAGTACAGCCGCTCCGTGCCGTTTAATGATGTGGCAGCGTTGGAAGCCGCACTGGCCCAGGGCGACGTCTGCGCCCTGATCTGCGAACCGGCGATGACCAACATCGGCATGGTCCTGCCCGAGCCGGGCTTTATGCAGACGTGCCGCGAGCTGACCCGCAAATACGGCGCGCTGCTGATCATAGACGAAACCCATACCATCTCCACCGATATGGGTGGCTGCACGAAACTGTGGAACCTCGACCCGGACTTCTTCGTGGTCGGCAAGCCGATTGCCGGCGGCGTACCGTGCGGCATCTTCGGCTGCAGCGCCGCGATGGCCGAGGCCATGACGGCCGCCCGCAAACGCGCCAGCGAGGGCAGCCACGGTCATGGTCACAGCGGCATGGGCACCACCCTGTCGGCCAACGCCCTGGCCATGCACTGCATGCGCGCCAACCTGGAACAGGTGATGACGCCCGCCGCCTACGCGCACATGTTGCCGTTGGCCAAACGCCTGGCGGATGGCTTCCGCACGCTGATCAGCAAGCACGCCCTCAAGTGGTCGGTGACCGAACTGGGGGCGCGCAGTGAGTTCCAGTTCTGCCCGGTGTCACCGAAGACCGGTGCCGAAGCCGAAGCGGCATTCCACGACGAGCTGCAGATGGCCCTGCACCTGTACCTGATCAACCGCGGCATCCTGATCACCCCGTTCCACAACATGACCCTGTGCTGCCCCAGCACCACGGCAGAGGATGTGGATAAGTTGATCGCAATGCTCGACCAGGCCCTGACCGAACTGCTGGCCATCCCTGGCGCCCGCGAATAATTCGTAGGGTGGATGACGCTCTTTTCATCCACCACCCCACACACCCGGTGGATGGATAAAGCGCCATCCACCCTACGCCACTGCTGGCCATCCCCGGCGCCCGCGAGTAACTCATCAATCAGCCTGTGGGAGGGGCTTCAGCCGCGACAATCGCCGCTAAAGCGCCTCCCACGAAATGATGACTCACTGTGAGAAGCACCATGCAATTCGCCAATCCCCAGGAAGCCCATAACTTCCTCGCCGCCCACCCCGACGTGCGCCTGATCGAACTCATGCTGATCGACGCCAACGGCATCCCGCGCGGCAAGCTGCTGCACCGCGACGAGTTGCTGGCCATCTACGAGAACGGCCGACCACTGCCCAGCTCGATCCTGGCGCTGACCCTCCAGGGCGAAGACGTGGAAGCAAGCGGCCTGGTCTGGGAAGTCGCCGATGCCGACTGCTGGACCTACCCACTGCCCGGCAGCCTGACCCTGCAACCCTGGCGCAGCACGCCCACCGGCCAGTTGCAGGTGAGCATGCACCCAACCCAGGGCATGCCCGCCGCCCCGGCCGACCCACGGCATGTGCTGGTACGCGCCATCGACCGCCTCAAAGCAGACGGCTACCACCCGGTGATGGCGGTGGAGCTGGAGTTCTACCTGCTGGACAAGCAGCGCGACGCCAACGGCCGTCCGCAACCGGCGCTGCAAATGAACGGCGTGCGCCCGCAGGCGCCGCAGGTCTATGGTGTGTATGAGCTGGAGCAGGTGCAACCGTTCCTCGACGACCTCTACGCCGCCTGCGAGGCGCAAGGCCTGCCGGTGCGCACGGCAATCTCCGAGTACGCCCCCGGCCAGTTGGAGCTGACCCTGGAGCACCGTTTCGACGCGCTGCAGGCCATCGACGAAGGCGTGCGCTACAAGCGCTTAGTCAAAGGCGTGGCCAACAAGCACGGGCTGCAGGCCTGCTTTATGGCCAAGCCGTTTGGCGACCAAGCCGGCAGCGGGATGCACATGCACGTGAGTCTGGCGGATGCTGACGGCAACAACCTGATGGCATCCGAAAACCCCCATGGCACGCCGCTGCTCAAGCACGCCATCGGCGGCATGATGGCCACGCTCAACGACGCTCTGGCGATCTTCTGCCCCAACGCCAACTCCTTCCGCCGCTTCCAGGCCAACAGCTACGCGCCGCTGGCCAAGAGCTGGGGCGTGAACAACCGCACGGTGTCGTTCCGCGTGCCCGGTGGCCCGGCCAAGAGCAGGCATGTCGAGCACCGCATCTGCGGCGCCGACGCCAACCCGTACCTGGCGGCAGCGGCGATCCTTTCCGGCATCCATCACGGCATCAAAAACCAGATCGACCCGGGTGAGGAAATTATCGGCAACGGCTACGAGCAGGCCCGCGAAACCCTGCCAACCGACTGGCTGACGGCATTGCGCGCGCTGGAGCAATCGGCCTGGGCCAAGGACGCACTCGGCGAGGACTTCCTCAAGGTGTTCCTGGCGATCAAATGGAACGAGTTCCGCCAGTTTATGGGCGAAGTCGGCGAGCAGGACTGGCGCTGGTACCTGACCCACGCCTGATCGACCTGCAGGCATCACGCTGCTGACGGGTAACGCCGCGCAGCAGCGTAGCCACCCACCACCGCGCCATCCACGTTATGGAGATGTGTCATGCAACCTGTCGTATTGATCACCGGTGCTGCCGGCGGCGTCGGCCGCGCCCTCGCCCAACGTTTCCACCAGGGTAACTGGCGCGTGGCCGTGACCGACTGCAACGCCGGTGGGCTGATCGCGCTCGGCCATGAGCTGCCCCTGGCCGCCTCGATCAGCGCCGACGTGGGCAGCGCGACAGCCTGCCAGGACGTCGTAGACCGAGTGGTCGCCGGCTGCGGCCGCCTGGACGCCTTGATCAACGCTGCCGGCATCTGGCGCGAAGGGCCGGTGGAACACTTCAGCGAGGCCGACTATGACCTGCTGATGGCGGTCAACCTCAAGGCCCCGTTCTTTATGTGCTCGGCGGCCATTCCCCACCTCAAGGAGAGCCGCGGCTGCATCGTCAACATCTCCAGCGACGCGGGGCACCAGGGCAATCAGAACGCCGCAGCCTATTGCGCCAGCAAGGGCGGCCTGACCCTGCTCAGCAAAACCCTGGCGCTGGATCTAGCCCCCTTCGGCGTGCGCTGCAACACGGTTTCGCCCGGCGATATCGACACCCCGATGCTGGCCTTCCAGGCCGAGCGCTTTGGTAACGGCGACCCCGCTGGCTATTACCGCAGCCTGCTGAGCAAATACCCGCAGGGCGAGCGGGCGCGCTTTATCCAGCCGGCGGAAGTGGCTGAACTGGTGCACTTCCTCTGCCAACCAGGTGCGGCGGCCATCACCGGAGCTGACATGGCCATCGACATGGGCTTGTCGGCGGGCATCTGAGGTGTCTGATAGGCTGTGGCGAACGTCCACTGCCTATCCCCCCGAAGCCCAAAGTCTGGAGCCTGCATGGAACCCGGAAACGCCCAACTGACGATGACCGTGTTGATGACCCCGGATATGGCCAACTTCGCCGGCAATGTCCACGGTGGCACCCTGCTCAAATACCTCGACGAAGTGGCCTACGCCTGCGCCAGCCGCTACGCCGGCAGCTACGTCGTCACGCTCTCGGTCGACCAAGTGATCTTCCGCGAGCCGATCCATGTCGGTGAGCTGGTGACCTTTCTCGCCTCGGTCAACTACACCGGCCGCACGTCGATGGAGATCGGTATCAAGGTGGTGACCGAGAACATCCGTGAGCGCTCGGTGCGCCACACCAACAGCTGCTTTTTCACCATGGTGGCGGTGGATGAGGCGCGAAAGCCCATACCGATCCCGGCGCGTCAGCCACAAACCGCCGATGAGCGTCGTCGTTTTATTCAAGGTGAGCAGCGCCGGGGGATCCGCCAAGAGCTCGACGCGCGTTACCGCGCTCTGAAAACCGACGGTTAAGCCGATAACACATGCTGTTTAAATATTTTTTTGGTTATAAGAAGACCAAAAATGTAAACTCCCAGGTCTATTTGGCCGCAGCAGGCGATGCCCTGCCGCCGCTCCGGCTGCCTCCCCTCCAGCCGTGAGCGGCCCCGGCCGTCACCTGATACACCGGGAGCCGCTATGCCACACCATACCCCCCTGATCGCCACCATTGCCGCCGGCTTCGTCCTGGCCTACATCTTCGGCAGCCTGGCCCACCGCCTGCGATTGTCGCCACTGGTCGGCTACCTGCTCGCGGGCGTTATCGTCGGTCCATTCACCCCCGGTTTCGTCGCCGACAAGGAGCTGTCCCACGAGATTTCCGAGATCGGCGTGATCCTGCTGATGTTCGGCGTCGGCCTGCACTTCTCGCTGAAAGACCTGATGTCGGTAAAACACATCGCCATCCCCGGTGCCCTGGTGCAAATCGCCGTCGCCACGCTGCTCGGCATGGGCTTGGCCTGGACCATCGGCTGGGGCTGGGGCGCTGGCCTGGTGTTTGGTTTGGCACTGTCGGTGGCCAGTACCGTGGTGTTGCTGCGTGCCCTGGAAGAGCGCCAGTTGCTCGACAGTCGACGCGGCAAAATTGCGGTGGGCTGGCTGATCGTCGAGGACCTGGTGATGGTTGTGGCCCTGGTCCTGCTGCCCGCGCTGTCCGGCGTTCTCGGCGGCCTGCAGGTTGGTATCGCCGCGGACAGCAGCGTTGGCCTGCAGTTGGCGTTGACACTGGGCAAAGTCATGGCCTTCGTCGCGCTGATGATCGTCGTCGGCCGCCGCGTCATCCCCTGGCTGCTCGAGCGCAGTGCCGGCACCGGCTCGCGTGAGCTGTTCACCCTGGCGGTGCTGGCCATTGCCATGGGCATCGCCTACGGTTCGGCCAAACTGTTCGGCGTGTCCTTCGCCCTCGGCGCCTTCTTCGCCGGGATGATCCTCAACGAGTCGAAGTACAGCCACCGTGCAGCGGAAGATTCGCTGCCCCTGCGCGACGCCTTTGCGGTGCTGTTCTTCGTCTCCGTAGGCATGCTGTTCAACCCGGCCATTCTGGTGCAGCAACCCTTGCTGGTGCTCGGCACGGTGCTGGTCATCGTGATCGGTAAATCCCTGGCGGCGATGCTCATCGTGCTGGCCTTCCGCAAGCCGCTGAGCACCGCCCTGACCGTGTCCGTGAGCCTGGCGCAGATCGGCGAATTCAGCTTTATCCTCGTCGGCCTGGGCGTCAGCCTGGAGCTGCTGCCCGCCGCTGGGCGTGACCTGGTGCTGGCGGGCGCGATCCTGTCGATCCTGCTCAACCCGCTGCTGTTCCTGCTGATTGACCGCCTGCAGCCCTGGCTCGACCGCCGAGAAAACACCACGCCAATAGACGGCAGCAGCCGCGCCGAAAGCGAGGACAACGACCGCCATCCGATCAGCGAAACCGGCCACGCCATCATCATCGGTCATGGCCGGGTCGGCAGCCGCATCAGCCGCCGCCTGCGTGCCGAGGGCATACCGCTGGTGATCATCGACGACAACCGCACCCACGCCCAGGAGTTGCGCGAAGAAGGCTACAGCGTGGTGCTCGGCAACGCGGCCAGCACCCACGTGCTGGAACTGGCCAACGTGGCCCAGGCACGCTGGTTGATGATCGCCATCCCCAATTGCCTAGAGGCTGGGCAGATCGCCAAGCACGGCCGCGAGGCCAATGCCGGGCTGGACATCATGGCCCGCGCGCACTTCGATGACGATGTCGACTACCTGAAGAACCACGACGCCGACCTGGTGGTGATGGGCGAGCGGGAAATCGCCCGGGTCATGTTCGCGCGCCTGGGCATGGCCAGCGAGAAGGCCTGAACCCTGCGGCGGCACATCGGACAGCCCACCGCGGTAGACGTTTTTTCCGCGGTGCTCAGGTAAGCTGGGGCGTCTCAATCGCCCGGCGTGCCCCTGATGCTGACCCTTGGCAACCTGTTCGTCCTGATGCTGCTGGCCACCGCCGGCGCCTGGCTGTGGCATGCCCACGGCCTGCGCGAGCAGGCGCTGAGGCTGGTGCAGCAGCATTGCAAACGCGCGGATGTCGCCCTGCTCGACGGCGCAGTCGCCCTGCGCCGCCTGGCCCTGCTGCCCGACGCCCGCGGGCGCAAGCGCCTGGCGCGGGTCTACAGCTTCGAGTTCACAGTGACCGGCGAGCAGCGCCACGATGGCCTGATCATCATGTTCGGCCGCCACCTGGGGCGCATCGAGCTGGCCCCTTATCCGGTACTGGAGCCACAACCCGAGCCGGTGGCCGAGCAGCACAGCGCCAACGTCGTACGCCTGGACGATTGGCGGCGCAAGGCCGAGTAAGACAGCCAGTCGCCTGGGTCGAGTATGGCCACGCCCAGGTATCGCTGCCCTCAACCCAGGCGACTGTCAGGCCTGCGGCAACAAGAACTCGGCCACGCGCTGCGCGCTGTCCTGCGGAAATTCCTGCATAAAACAATGCCCGCCCGGCACCACTTGTGCGCGCACATGGGCGTTACCGGCGCACCAGCGCGCCACGGAGCGGGCAACAAAGGGGTAACTGCGCTGACCGTAGAGCACCAGGCTCGGCGTGGTGACCTTGGCCAGCGACGGCCACAGGCGGCGCGGGTAGGAGCTGAAAATATCAGCCTCGCGGCTCGGCCGGCAACGCAGCTCGACGCCGGCGTCGCTGTCCTTCAACGCATGCTCGATATAGGCGGCAAACGCCTCCTCGGTCCAACCGCGAAACATCCCACGGCCGTGCAGCGCCTCATACGCGGCGGCGCGGTCCGGCCAGCTGCTGCGACGCTTGAGCGCCCGGCTCGCCAGGGTGGTACGCCGGCTCAGGCCGACCACGTCAGACAGCGCCATCACCCCGATCATCGCCGGACCAAACAGCACCGGATCAAGCAACACCGCCCGGTTGAACAGCGTCGGCCGCTGCGCCAGCATCAGGCTGGTCAGCACCCCGCCAAAGCTGTGGCCCAAGGCGAGTACGGGTGCATCGGCAAACCGCTCGCGGCCGGCATCGAACGCCTCCAGGGCCAGTTCGGCGCTGCGGTTCCAGCCATGAAAACGCCCGCCGTGGTCACTTTCCCCGTGGCCCTGAACATCGCACAGCCAGAGATCGAACGTTGCGGCCAGCTCGCGCAGCATCGGCGTATACACCCGGCCGCAATAGCCGTTGCCGTGCAGCATGTGCAGCACCGGCTTACCGGACGGCGGCGAATACCAACCGCGCAGGGTGAAGCCGGCGGAACTGTCGTGGGACCAGGGAAGCAGGTGCATGGATGGAGATCACTAAACGAACGGCGCTGCAGCTTAGCAGGCCGGCAGCGCTGCGCCAGCGGCATTCGCGCCACTCAGTAAGGCTCGTCGTCGCCACGTAGGGTGCGCTGTGCGCACCGAGCTTAGATGCCGATTCCCGGTGCGCGCGGCGCACCCTACAGCGCGCCAGGCGAAGGCCTCAACAACCTGTTGCCCGGCAAGCTGCCATGCCGGCCGCCAACGCGGGTTGATCCTGCGCCTCGGCAAAGATCAGCTCCAGCCGCGAGTCTTTGCGCCATTCACTGGGCTGCCACTGCAACGCCTGACCATCCAGCGAGTTAGCCGAGCGCCAACCAACGTTGCTGTGCAGCACCAGCTTGGCGCGGCGCCAGGGCAGGCCGGCCAGCCAGTGCTCGATACGCGGCAATGCGAACTGCTGGCCAGGGTGCCAGCGCCAACCGATGCTCCAGCCTTCGGCCTGCTGTTGCACCTGGCAGATCGGCTCGGCGGGGTTGCGCCACAGCTGAGGCAAGGGCGCGGCAGCGTTAGGCAGGTTATCCAGGGTGCCGCCGCTGGCGCCCTGGGCGCTGAAACCGGGCAGCTGCGCCAGGGGTAACGCGCCCTGGCTGGCCCAATAAACGGGACGCGTAGGCAGCTGCGCCTGGAGGCGTGCCTTGACCGAATCATCAATCCCTTCGGCCTTGTTCAGCAGCATCAGCCCGGCGTGCTCCAGCGTCGCCTGCTGGCTTGGCGGCAGGGCTTCGCCACGGGCGAGCGCCTGGGCATCCAACACCAGCAGTGGCGCCTGCACGGCCAGCACGTCGGCCCAGGGCGCTTCGCCCAGTTGCGCCAGCAGTTGCAGCGGATGGCCGAGGCCAGACGGCTCGATCAGCAGGCGATGCGGTTTGGCGCGGCGCAGCAGCCGGCCCAGGCCAACCTGGAACGGCACGCCGTTGACGCAGCACAGACAGCCGCCGGCCACTTCGCCCAAGGCAACACCGTCGTCGTCCGTAGTCAGCAGCGCAGCGTCCAGGCCGACCAGGCCGAACTCGTTGATCAGCACCGCCCAGCGCTCATGCACAGGCCGCTGCGCCAGCAGGTGGCGGATCAGGCTGGTCTTGCCGGCGCCCAGCGGCCCGGCGATCAGATGGGTCGGAATATTCTTCAACATGGGCCTATGGTGCGGGTTTGCCGGCCCGGAGAGAAGCCGCTGACGCTGGAAAAGCTGCGTGGCAGGGCCTGTTGCCGTCTCGTTCGCGGCCGCGCCGGAGCCCGTTTTAGCGCGAGGCAAGGCACGAGATGCGAAGTTTAGTGGGCTAAATGAGTCATCGAGAAACGCTGCATCGCGCTAAAACGGGCCCGGCCCTTCGGGTTGCGCGCAAAATCTCGCCATGCGGTGTTGGAGGACTTGGCAAGGGAA
>LNFM01007428.1_pt1 | contig 24191 bp, 21 predicted proteins | sample 596031 | NCBI WGS metagenome assembly LNFM01 (sample SAMN04254537, study PRJNA301005) | activated carbon metagenome | isolation source: dual media filters at the Ann Arbor, Michigan drinking water treatment plant | place: USA: Ann Arbor | reverse complement strand
TGGGATCGACCATGATCAGCCGGCACTGCTCGGGCTTGAGCCGGTAGAGCAGCGACAGGATCATCGTGTTGATCGCCACCGACTTGCCCGAGCCCGTGGTGCCGGCGACCAGGAGATGGGGCATCTTGGCGAGATCGACGATCACCGGCTCGCCGCCGATGGTCTTGCCTAGGCCCAGAGCGAGCTTGTGCTTGGAGCTCTCGAAATCCTGGCTCGCCAGCAACTCGCGCAGATAGACCGTCTCGCGCTTGGCGTTGGGCAATTCGATGCCGATCGCGTTCTTGCCGGGAATCACCGCCACACGCGCCGAGATCGCACTCATCGAGCGCGCAATGTCGTCGGCCAGCGAAATCACGCGGGAGGACTTCGTGCCCGGAGCGGGCTCGAGCTCATAAAGCGTCACCACAGGGCCGGGGCGCACCTGCGTGATCTCGCCACGCACGCCGAAATCCTCCAGCACGCCCTCGAGCAACGTCGCGTTCTGCTCGAGCGCGTCGGTCGAGATCGCGTTGGCGGGCAGCTTCCGGGGCTCGGAGAGATAGGTCAGGGGCGGCAGCTCGAACTCGTCGCGGTCGAGCAGCGAGGGCTGCGCCTCGCGCTGGATGCGCTTGCCGGGTTTGGGCCCGGGTGCCGGCGCGGTGACGCGCGGCGCGTTGAGGTCGCGCAGGTCGAGCGGCTCGTCGTCGTCGAGGTCGAAGGGCGCGTCGTCGACGGGCGCCGCCCGCGGCCCGCGCAGCGGCGGCAGCGGGGCCGGGGCGAAGGGTGGAACGGTGGGGCGCGCGCCCGCGCCGCCTCGCGCCTCCTCGGCGAACTGGGGTTCGCGGCGGACGCGGCCTGCGGCGGCAAGGGCGCCCGTTCCGGTGGCCGGCGTGCCGGCCCCCTGGGTCGCGGCCCGGGGCGGCTGCGGCAGGCGGCGCAGGATCATGCCGCGCAGGGCCATGGCGCCATGGGCGAGCCAGCCGACGAGGATCACGGCGATGCCGGGCTCGTCGTCACGGCGATCCTCGCTTTCGGACCAGGATTCGTCGGCCTCGTCCTCGTCGAGCACCGGGTCCTCGTCACTGACGAAGCCAAAGCCGGCGGCAGCGGTGACGGCGAGAATGGCGATGCCGGCATAGAGGAAGCCGACGAGCCCGCCGACCGCATTGCCGGCGATGCCGGCGAGGTTGCGCGTGCCGAAGAGGAGGCCGTCGCCGATGACGCCGCCCATGCCGGTGGGCAGGGGCCAGCGCGGCGTTGCGGGGAGGGCGCTTCCGACCGCGGCGGTGGCGGCGACGGCGACGATCCAGAGGCCGAGCTTGAGGGCGCCGCGGTCGAAGATGTGGAAGCGGACGAGCCTGAGCGACCAGACGAGCGGCGGAAACAGCAGGGCGATGACGCCGAGCCCGATGAGCTGCATCAGCAGATCGGCGACCATCGCGCCCGGACGGCCGAGCCAGTTGGCGACGGCGCCGCTGGTGGCGTTGTTGAGGCTGGGGTCGTCGACGGACCAGGTCGCCAGCGAGAGGGCGACGGCGGCCATCAGCGCGAGCAGTGCGAGGCCGACCATCTCGCTGGCACGGCGCGACAGGAACTCCCGCACCGGATCGGGCAGGCGGTCCATCAGCGAGGAGGAGCGTCGGATCGTGCGCATGCGGGGTTGGGCCGTCATCCAGGACTGCGGGCCGCGTCGCAACGGCCGATGCGACCACGTTAGGAAGCCGAGGTTAAGACACGCTTAACCTTGGCGACATCGCCCCCGGCCGCCGCCGTTCGCCCATGAAAAATCCCCGGCGGTCGCCCGCCGGGGATGGTGTCGAGAGGGCCGTTGGGCCCGGCCGTGCGCCTGTCTTCAGGCGTGGTAGGCGCGCTCGCCGTGCTCGGCGATGTCGAGGCCTTCGCGCTCCGCATCGGGGGCGACGCGCAGGCCGACGACCACGTCGACGATCTTGAACAGGATCAGCGAGCCGACGCCGCTGAACACCAGCGTGAACAGCACGGCCTTGACCTGGGCCATGAAGGCGGTGCCGAACTCATAGGCACCGACCGCCAGTTCGCCGGGCTTCGAGGCGTAGTCCGGGATGCCCGCGCCGCCGAGATTGACATTGACGAGGATACCGGTGGCGAGCGCACCCAGGATGCCGCCGATGCAGTGGATGCCGAAGACGTCGAGCGAGTCGTCGTAGCCGAGCGCGTTCTTCACCGTCGAGCAGAAGACGAAGCAGATCGTGCCGGCGACGAGGCCGAGGATGATACAGCCCATCGGGCCGGCGAAGCCCGCGGCCGGGGTGACGGCGACGAGGCCGGCGACCGCGCCGGAGACCATGCCGAGCATCGAGGGCTTGCCCTTGACGGCCCATTCCACGAACAGCCAGGCGACGGCCGCGGCGGCGGTGGCGACGAAGGTGTTGACCATCGCCAGGGCGGCGGTGCCGTTGGCCTCGAGGTTCGAGCCGGCGTTGAAGCCGAACCAGCCGACCCAGAGCAGGGCGCCGCCGATCAGGGTCATGGTCAGCGAGTGCGGGGCCATCAGCTCCTTGCCGTAGCCGATGCGCTTGCCGATCAGGATGCAGCCGACGAGGCCGGCGATGCCCGCATTGATGTGCACCACGGTGCCGCCGGCGAAGTCGAGCGCGCCCCACTTGAAGAGCATGCCGGCATCGGCGTTGACGGCGTCGAGCGCGGCCTGGGCAGCGGCCTTGCCGTCGGCGCCAGCCTCGGCGAGGGCCTTGGCGGCGTTGCCGACCGCATCCGGGCCGCCCCAGTACCAGACCATATGGGCCATCGGGAAGTAGATGAAGGTGACCCAGAGGACGGTGAAGAGCAGCAGCGCCGAGAACTTCATGCGCTCGGCGAAGGCGCCGACGATGAGGGCCGGCGTGATGCAGGCGAAGGTCATCTGGAAGGCCAGATAGACATATTCGGGGATGACGACGCCGTTGGAGAAGGTGGCGACGGTGGTGGTGGCGTCGACGCCACGCAGGAAGGCCTTGGAGAAGCCGCCGACATAGTCGTTCAGGCCGCCGCCATTGGTGAAGGCGAGCGAGTAGCCGAAGATCACCCACATCAGGGCGACGATGCTGACGATCGCGAAGACCTGGGTGAGCACCGAGAGCATGTTCTTGCTGCGGACGAGGCCGCCATAGAACAGGGCGAGGCCCGGGATCGTCATGAGGAAGACCAGAACGGTCGAGCTCATCATGAAGGCGACGTCACCCTTGTTGGGGACGGGAGCGGCGGGCGTCTGGGCGAGCGCGCCGCCGGCGGCGGCCAGCGCCAGCGCGACGAGCCCGACCCGGCTGATGGTCTTGAAATGCATGGTTTGAAACTCCTCGGAAGGATCGCGTGTGATCAGAGGGCGTCGCCGTCGGTCTCGCCGGTGCGGATGCGCACGGCCTTCTCGATCGACGACACGAAGATCTTGCCGTCACCGATCTGGCCGGTGCGGGCGGCTGCCGTGATCGCCTCGATCACCTTGCCGACCAGCTCGTCGGAGACGGCGACCTCGATCTTGATCTTGGGCAGGAAGCTCACGGCGTATTCGGCGCCACGGTAGATCTCGGTATGTCACGGTCAGGCCGTGCACGCCGATGGCGGTGAGCCCGTCGCGCACCTCCTCCAGCTTGAACGGCTTGATGATAGCCATCACGATCTTCATTGTTGGGTTTCCCCGTTCCGCCGCCCGGAAGTCAGCCCCGGCGATCCTGTTGCGCCTCGCGCGCCTGTCATCGCGGCGCGTCGGCGGACGCAATTCAAGGCCCGTGCCAACTGGCGACGAGGGGGCATGGAAACTCGGCGCGCAGCGGGAATCGCCGCGCCGGAGTGATTCCGGCGCGGGCAGCCTGCCCAGAAATCGAGCGGATGATGAATTTGTGAGCTATTGCCTAAAACGGCGTCAGGCGCGGTCGGGTCGCGGCCGGACCAGGCCCTCCTGCGCGACCGAGGCGACGAGCCGGCCCTGCCGGTCGAAGACCAGCCCGCGCGAGAAGCCGCGCGCGCCCGAGGCTGAGGGGCTGTCCTGCGCATAAAGCAGCCAGTCATCGGCCCGGAACGGCCGGTGGAACCAGAGCGCATGGTCGAGGCTGGCGGCCTGGACCTGCGGATCGAAGACGGTGGTGCCGTGGGCGATCAGGCTCGAATCGAGCAGCATCAGGTCCGAAGCATAGGCGAGCACCGCCTGGTGGATCGCCGGGTCGTCGGGAAGCGGCTGCATCGCCCGGATCCAGACATGGAAGCGCGGCTCCATGGCCTCGCCGGTGCCGGCATAGCGGCGCAGCTCGACCGGGCGGATCTCGATCGGCCGTTCGCGCTGGTAATAGGCGCGGACCGCCTTGGGCATGTTGGGCAGGATGTCGCGGCTCATCGCGTCGCGATCGGGCAGATCCTCCGGCGGGGGGACGTCGGGCATCGGCATCTGGTGCTCGTAGCCGGGCTCCTCGACCTGGAAGGAGGCGGACATGGCGAAGATGGCCTCGCCCTTCTGGATCGCCAGCACGCGCCGCGTCGTGAACGAGCGGCCGTCGCGCAGCCGATCGACCTCGTAGATGATCGGGATTTCGGGATCGCCGCCGAGGAGGAAATAGGCGTGCAGCGAATGCGGCTGGCGGCCCTCCACCGTCTTGCAGGCGGCGTAGAGCGATTGCGCGATGACCTGCCCGCCGAAGACGCGCGGCCAGCCGACACGGGGGCTGCGACCCCGGAACAGATTGCGCTCGAGCGGCTCGAGGTCGAGGATCGACATCAGGGAGTCGCTGATCTGGGACATGGTCGAACAGGCTCTGGCGGCGGGCGGGTTGACGGTGAAGCCGGCTTGCGCGCACAGCAGCCGCCGGTTCCGCCGCATCAGCACCGACCCGTCCCGGATCGTCAAGGCGGGACGGGGCGCACGCTCCCGTGGCGATGAGGAGGATGGCGCATGAGCGAGCAGACACGGCCGGGCGAGGCGATCGTCATCGCCGGCGGCGGCATTGCCGGGCTGTCGCTGGCGCTCGCGCTGAAGCAGGTGCTGGGTCGCGCCTTCGCGGTGATCGTCGCCGATCCCGCCTTCGCACGCCCGGCGCGCCCCGATACGCGCGCCTATGCAGTCGCCGCCGCGGCGCAGGTGATGCTCCAGTCGCTCGGCATCTGGGACAAGATCGCGGGTGACGCACAGGCCATGACCGAGATGGTCGTGTCCGACAGCCGCAGCGGCGATGTCGTGCGCCCGGTCTTCCTGACCTTCGACGGCGAGGTCGAGCCGGGCCAGCCCTTCGCCCATATGGTCGGCAGCGGGGCGCTGATCGAGGCGCTGACCGCCGCGTGCCGCGAGGTGGGCGTCGAGCTGCGGGACGAAGGCGTCACGCGCTTCGACAGTGGCGATGCCGGCGTCAGCGTCGCGTTTGCGGGCGGCGAGACGCTGCGGGCCCGGCTGCTGGTCGCCGCCGACGGCGCCCGGTCCCGGTTGCGCGAGCAGGCCGGCATCGGCTGGGTCGGCTGGGATTACGGCCAGTCGGGGCTGGTGGCGACGATCGGCCATGAGCGGCCGCACAGGGGTCGCGCGGTCGAGCATTTCCTGCCGTCGGGCCCCTTCGCGATCCTGCCGCTGAGCGATGGCGGGCGGCTCGGCCACCGCTCCTCGATGGTCTGGAGCGAGCGCAACGAGAATGTGCCGGCGCTGCTCTCGCTCGACGCGGAGGGCATGCTGGCGGAGATCGAGCGGCGCTTCGGGCTGGAACTCGGCGAGATCGCGCTGGAGAGCCCGGTGACGGCGCATCCGCTCGGCTTCGGCGTGGCGCGCCGCTTCGTCGGCGAGCGCCTGGCCCTGCTCGGCGACGCCGCCCATCTGATCCATCCGATCGCCGGCCAGGGCCTCAATCTCGGCCTCAAGGACGTCGCGGCGCTGGCCGAGGTCATCGTCGATGCCGCTCGTCTCGGGCTCGATCCGGGCGCTGCCGACGTGCTGGAAGGCTATGAGCGGGCGCGCCGCTTCGACACGGTGGCGATGGGCGCGGCCACCGACGGGCTCAACCGGCTGTTTTCCAACGACGCGACGCCGCTGCGGCTGGCGCGCGACCTGGGCCTGGGGCTGGTCGACCGGCTGCCGGGGCTGAAGCGCTTCTTCATCCGCGAGGCGGCCGGCGTCGCGGGCGCGCCGCCCCGGCTGCTCCGTGGCGAGGCGCTCTGACGGAGGACCATTGTCCCGTCATGGTCGGCCTTGTGCCGACCATCCCCGTCTTTGCCGGTCGCTTGCGGTGTTCCAAACGTGGATGCTCGGGACAAGCCCGAGCCTGACGGCGCGGCTCGACGAGCGGCCGGCCGAGCGACTCACTCGTCCAGCGGGCGCGCTTCCTCCGGCAGCATGATCGGGATGCCGTCGCGGATCGGGTAGGCGAGCCTGGCCGCGCGGCTGATCAGCTCCTGCTTTGCCGCGTCATACTCCAGGGTGGTCTTGGTCAGCGGGCAGACGAGGATTTCCAGCAGCTTGGGGTCGATGCGGGTGGCGGTTTCGGTGACGGGCTCGGTCATCGCTGGGCTTTCGGTTGGGCGGGCGCTCAGGCGCTTTTGCGGGGCAGATCGGCCAGCATGCCGGCCGCCACCATGAGTTTCGGGAGGGAGAGGCCCGAGGCGGCGATGGCCTGGACGGTGGTGCGGCAGCGCTCGACGTCGCTCCGGCGCGCCTCCTGCCAGGCGTCGAGACTTGTGCCGCCGGCCGCGATCTCGCGGGTCAGGCCGGCCTGGGCGTCGAACAGCGTCTCGACGGCGCGTTCGCGGGCAAGACGCTCGTAATCGTCGGTGGCGGGAACCGCGGCGGCGGCGGCCGCGAGAGCCGACAGGCCGAAGATCGAATCGACGCCGAATTGAATCGCGGCGACGGAGGCGATGTCGCCGCCGGTCTGCCCGGCGATGTCGACGATCTCGGTCGCCTGGGCCAGGGTCGGCAGGCTGGCGATGCGCGCGGCGAGGGCCACGGGCACGCCTTCCGCCGTCAGCACGGCGATGCGGGCCTGGCGGGCGTGAGCCTGGACCTCCGGCAGCAGCCGGCACGGTAATGCGAGACCGTCGCCTCGATCGTGCCCGGCCGCGCCGCGCCGCGCCGCAGGAACCAGCCCATGCGGTCGCGCAGCAGGTCCTGGACGGCGCCATAGAGCCCGAGCTGAATCTTGCCGGGCAGTTTCGCGTCGAGCGCGTCGATCGTGCCGTTGAGCGAGATCAGGTCGAAGGCGTCGCGCGTCACCGCATAGGCGGCGGCGATGGCGGGGATCTCGGCATGGGTGAGCGCCGAGAGCACCGGCACCAGGGTCGGCCCGCCCCGGTTGACGATGGCGTTGGCGAGCTGCGTCGCGACGATCTCGCGGCGCAGCTTGTGGCCGGCGATGTCGGAGGCATAGCGCTCGCGCAGCGCCTGCGGGAAATAGCGGATGAGCTCGCTGTTGAGATAGAGGTCGTCGGGAACGTCGGATTCCAGCAGCGCATCGTGCAAGGCGAGCTTGGCATAGGCGATCAGCACCGCGAGTTCGGGCCGCGTCAGCGCCTCGCCACGCTTCTCGCGCTCGGCCAGCACGGCGTCGCTCGGCAGGTATTCGACGCTGCGGTCGAGCCGCCCCTGCGCCTCCAGCGTCTGCATCAGGTAGCGCAGGCCCGGCGTCGCGCCGGTGCCGCGGGCCTCGGTGAGGGACAGCGCCAGCGTCTGCAGGTAGTTGTTGCGCAGGACGAGGTCGCCGACCTCGTCAGTCATCTCCGCCAGTAGCGTGTTGCGGGCCGCTTCCGGCAGGCGGCCGTCCTGGACCGGGCCGGCGAGCGCGATCTTGATATTGACCTCGACGTCGGAGGTGTTGACGCCGGCGGAGTTGTCGATCGCGTCGGTGTTGAGGCGGATGCCGGCGCGGGCGGCCTCGATGCGGCCGCGCTGGGTGCAGCCGAGATTGGCGCCCTCGCCGATCACACGGGCGCCGACCTCGCCGCCCGTGATGCGGATCGGGTCGTTGGCGCGGTCACCGACCTGCGCGTCGCTCTCGTCGGAGGCGCGGATATAGGTACCGATGCCGCCGAACCAGAGCAGGTCGACATGCGACTTCAGGATCGCGGTCATCAGCTCCGGCGGCGAAACCTCGGCCTTGGACAGGCCCAGGAGGGCCTGCACGGCCGGCGAGAGCGGGATGCTCTTGGCCTGGCGCGAGAAGATGCCGCCACCGGTCGAAATCAGGCTCTTGTCGTAGTCCTGCCAGGAGGAGCGCGGCAGATCGAACAGGCGCTGGCGCTCGGCCAGCGACTTGGCCGGGTCGGGATCGGGATCGAGGAAGATGTCGCGGTGGTCGAAGGCGGCGACGAGCCGGATCGCCGGCGACAGCAGCATGCCATTGCCGAAGACGTCGCCCGACATGTCGCCGACGCCCGCCACGGTGAAGGGCGTTGTCTGGATGTCGATGTCAATCTCGCGGAAATGGCGCTTCACCGCCTCCCAGGCGCCGCGGGCGGTGATGCCCATCTTCTTGTGGTCGTAGCCCTGCGAGCCACCGGAGGCGAACGCATCGCCGAGCCAGTGGTGCTTCTCCAGCGAGAGCGCGTTGGCGGTGTCGGAGAAGGTCGCCGTGCCCTTGTCGGCGGCGACGACGAGATAGGGGTCGTCGCCGTCATGGCGCACGGTGTCGGCCGGCGGAATCACCGTCTCGCCATCGAGATTGTCGGTCAGCTCGAGCAGGGTGCGCACGAAGATGCGGTAGCTCTCGGTGCCCTCGGCGAACCAGGCGGCCCGGTCCGAGGCCGGCGGCAGGTGCTTGGGCACGAAGCCGCCCTTGGCGCCGACGGGCACGATCACCGCGTTCTTGACCTGCTGCGCCTTGACGAGGCCGAGCACCTCGGTGCGGAAATCCTGTGGCCGGTCGGACCAGCGCAGGCCGCCGCGGGCGACCTTGCCGAAGCGCAGATGGATGCCCTCGACGCGCGGCGAATAGACGAAGATCTCGTAGAGCGGGCGCGGCAGCGGCAGCGAATCGACCTTCGCGCAATCGTATTTGATCGAGATCGTGCCGCGCGGCTGCCCGTCGGGGCCGATCTGGAAGAAATTGGTGCGCAGCGCCGCATCGATCAGGTTGACGAGACGGCGCAGGATGCGGTCCTCGTCGAGGCTGCTGACGGCGTCGAGCGCGGTCTCGATCGCTCGGCGCTCGCCCTCCATCCCCTCCCGGCGCTCGGCCTCGGCCAGACGGGGATCGAACTTCGCTGAAAACAGCGCGACCAGGCCCGCTGCGATCGCGGGATGCCGGGCCAGCGCGTCGGCGATGTAGCCCTGCGCATAGGGCGCCCCGACCTGGCGCAGATAGCGCCCGAGCGCCCGCAGCAGCGAGGCCTCGCGCCAGGCGAGGCCCGCCGCCAGCACGAGCTGGTCGAAGCGGTCCGACTCCGCCAGCCCGCGGAACTGCGCCATCATCGCCGCTTCGAGCGCGGGCCCGAGGCGGGACACGTCGATCTCGCCGTCGTCGGTGCGTTCCAGCGTCATGTCGTGGAGCCAGACGCGGGTGGTGTCGGTGGCCTCGCCGGCGGCCGGCTGCGGCGTGATGTTGTAGGTCCGCTCGTTGACGACGCGGAAGCCCATGTTCTCCAGCACGGGCACGCGGGCCGAGAGCGAGATCGCCGCGCCACGCGAGAAGACCTTGAGGTTGGCCCGGGTCGCCGGGTCGCCCTCGCGGCGGTAGAGGTCGACGGCCCGCGCGCGCTCGGTCGAGAGCTTCTGCAGCAGGTCGATGTCGGCCAGCGTCTCTGAGGGCGAGAAGCGGTCGCGATAGGCGGCGCCGAAGGCCTCGGCATAGCGCTCGGCGAGCGCGCGGGCGGCAGGCCCGGAGCGCTGCGCATCGAGCACGTCCTTCAGCCCGTCGCTCCAGGTCCGCACGATCGCGGTGATGCCGGCTTCCAGCGTGGCTCGGTCGATCTTCGGGGTTTTCCCCTCGTCGCGGCCGATGATGTAGTGGGTGCGGGCGAGCGGCCCCTCCGGATAGGCCGGATAGGCGGCCGAGATCCGGCCCTGATAGATGCTCGCGAGGAACTCGCCGACGCGGCGGCGCACGCGGGTGTCGTAGCGGTCCTTGGGGATGAAGACGAGGATCGAGACGAAGCGGTCGAACTCGTCGACGCGGGCCAGCGCGCGGATGCGCGGCCGCTCGGTGAGCTGCAGGATGGCGAGCGCGAAGCTTTCCAGCGTCGCACCGTCGATCTGGAAGAGCTCGTCGCGCGGATAGGCATCGAGCACGTTGTAGAGGGCGCGGCCGGAATAGCTCGCCGGATCGAAGCCGATGTTCTTGGCGACGCGGGCGACCTTGAGGCGCAGATAGGGAATGGCGAGCGCGCTGCCGGTGTAGGCGTTCGAGGTCAGCAGGCCGACGATGCGCAATTCGCCGTCGAGCCGCCCATCCGGCGTGAACAGCTTGACCCCGACATAGTCGAGATGGACGCGGCGGTGGACCCGGCTCTTGACGTTCGCCTTGGTGATGATGAGCGCCTGGGGCTTGGCCAGGAAGGCGCGGATCTCCGGCGTGACGGTGACCATCTCGCGGTTCTTGCGGAGCACCTTGACGGCCGGATCGCGCAGGATGCCGAGGCCCGAGCCCTCGATCGGGTCCGCCGCCGCATCGCCGTTGGGGAAGCGGTAGGCGCGGATGCCGAGCAGGGTGAAGTTGTCGCCGGCGATCCATTCGAGGAACTGCAGCGCCTCGCCGACCTCGTCTTCCGGCAGCGGCGGCGGATTGGCGCGATAGGCCTGGATCGCCTCGGTGATTCGGCCGCGCATCGCGGCCCAATCCTCGACCGCGAGCCCGACATCGGCATAGACGCGCTCCAGCCCCGCGCAGAGCCGGTCGCGCGCCTCCGACGAATCGATCCGCTCGAGGACGATCTGGATCAGGCTTTCGCGGCGCGTGCCTTCGGGGGCCCGGCCCGCCGCCTCGCCGGCCAGCGAGAGGAAGGCACCGTCGGCGGCGCGGGCGACCGCCAGGATCGGATGCGAGACGAGACGCGGCTCGTAGCCCTGCTCGGCGAGTTCGGACAGCGTCGAATCGAGCAGGAACGGCTTGTTTTCGTTGACGACCTCGAGAATCGTGACCTGGCGCTGCCGGCCATCGCTGTCGAAGGCTTCATCCCGCAAGCGCAGATTGATCGCCTGGGGTGCGCGTGGCGCCAGCAGATGCGCATGGGCTGCGGCTGCGGCCCGGGCCAGCATGTCGGCGGGAAGGGCCTCGAGATCCTCGGCGACGGCGCGGCCATAGAGCAGGCGCGGAAATTCGGGCGGCATCGCTCCGGGATGGTCGGCTGCTGCGCTCTCGATTGCGGAAACGGCGGCAGCCGTCGCATTGGTCACGCGCTTGCCCATGGTCCACCCCTGTTATTTTGTCCCAGCGATGACATAGGCTGGGACGCCTTTCAATTGCGGCGCAGCGCTGGGCGACGACCCGGGCGACACGACAGGACGAACCATGATGGCCAATCATGACAAACCGAAGCCCGGGGAGCGGCCGGCGCCACAGGATGTCGCCCCGCCTGCGATGGCGCTCGATCTGCCGCCGGGGGCGCTTGGCGCGGAGAACCAGGCCTATTTCGACAAGTGCGTGGACAAGCTCGGCTTCGTGCCGAACGTGCTCGTGGCCTACGCCCATGACGACGCCAAGCTTTCGGCCTTCGCCGCCTTCTACAACGACCTGATGCTGGCCCCGTCCGGGCTGTCGAAGCTCGAGCGCGAGATGATCGCGGTCGCGGTGTCGAGCGTGAACCGCTGCTATTACTGCCTGACGGCCCATGGCGCCGCGGTGCGGCAGCTCTCGCAGGATCCGGTGCTGGGCGAGCTGATGGCGATGAACCACCGCGCCGCCGATCTGTCGGCGCGCCACCGCGCCATGCTCGACTTCGCGGTCAAGCTGACGGAGACGCCCCATCTCGTCGGCGAGAGCGATCGGGAAGGCCTGCGAGCGGTCGGGTTCGGCGAGCGGGACATCTGGGACGTCTCGGCGGTGGCCGCCTTCTACAACATGTCGAACCGCATGGCCTCGGCCGTCGACATGCGCCCCAATGCCGAATATCACCGCCAGGCCCGGTGAAACGGGCGGTCGCGACAAAGAAAAACGGCCGGCGCAGGACGCCAGCCGCTGAGTTGGCCTCGATTGAGCTGGCCCGGCTCCGCACGACCCGCGGGGGGCTGGGGGGCTGACAAACCGAAGATCGGCGACGCCGGGCCATCGAGGCAACATCGGTATCAGACCCACGCAACAGGGCGGACGCTTGGCCCGATCGCGGCGAAAATGCGGCGCCGCTGACGAAGCCGTGATGGTGGACGGCGCCGGCTGCGCCCCGATCCGGCGCGGTGGGCTGCGCCTTGCCGATTGCTTGCCAGCGTAGCATCGGGCGGGCATCATCGGCTGCGATGCATCGAGGCCGCCACGGCGGCGGCCATCGGGAGGCGCAATGAGCGAGAGCGAGACGCCGCAATCGCAGGCGGCAAACGGGGTGATTCCGTTCCCGGTCGCACCAAAGCCCGCGACGGTCACCTTCGACCGCAAGGAGCTGTCCGAGCTGCTCAATCTCTACGGCCGCATGGTCGCGGCCGGCGAATGGCGCGACTACGCGATCGATTTCCTCAAGGATCAGGCGCAGTTCTCGGTCTATCGCCGCTCGTCTGAGGTGCCGCTCTACCGCATCGTCAAGGATCCTGCGCTGGCCAAGAGGCAGGGCGCCTATTCGGTCGTCGCGGCGACGGGGCTGGTGCTGAAGCGCGGCGCGGAGTTGTCGCGGGTGCTGCGGGTTCTCGACAAGAAGCTCAGCGTCGTCGGCTGATTCGGGGCCGTCCCCTCAGGCCGGCGGCGTGCGGGCACCCTCGCCGAGGTCCTTCTGCATCAGCATCTGGTCGAGCCAGCGGCCATGCTTGAACCCGACCTTCTCGGCCACCCCGATCAGGCGGAAGCCGGAGCGTTCGTGCAGGCGGCGTGAGCCGATCGAGGCCCCCGTGCCGTCGCCGATCACGGCGATCATCTGGCGGAAGCCGCGGGTGGTGCAGGCCTCCATCAGGGCGGCGAGAAGCGCGCTGCCGGCGCCCCCGCCCTGGGCGTCGGGCGCGATGTAGATCGAGTTCTCGACGGTGGCGCGGTAGGCGGGCCTGGGCCGGTAGGCGCTGGCATAGGCATAGCCGAGCACCCGTCCGTCGCGCTCCGCGACGAGATAGGGGTAGCCGCCCGCCCCGATCGCCTCGAAGCGTTTCAGCATCTCGGCCTCATCGGGGGCTTCCAGCTCCCAGGAGGCCGTGCCGTGACGGACGGCGTGCCCGTAGATCGCGGTGATGGCGGGGATGTCGGCCGATGTGGCGGGGCGGATCGCAGGCGCTGTCATGCCGCGATTGTCCGTATGCGGCGCCAAAAGAAAAGCCCCGGCCGTGCGGCCGGGGCTCGGTGTTTTCGCAGGCCTGCCCGGGTGAGGGGCGGGCGGCGGATCACTCCTGCTTGCTGCCGAACAGCGAGAGCAGCATCTGGAACATGTTGATGAAGTTCAGGTAGAGCGACAGCGCGCCGTTCACCGAGAGCTTCGCAGCCTCCTCCGGGTTCATGTCGGAGTAGAGGTACATTTCCTTCAGACGCTGGGTGTCCCAGGCGGTCAGGCCGGCGAAGACCAGCACGCCGATCGCCGAGACGGCGAAGGACAGGGCGCTGGACTGCAGGAAGATGTTGACCACCGAGGCGATCACCAGGCCGATCAGGCCCATGATCAGGAACGAACCCATCGCCGAGAGCGACTTCTTGGTGGTGTAGCCGTAGAGGCTCAGCGCACCGAAGGTCGCGGCGGTGATGAAGAACACCTTGGTGATCGACTCACCCGTGTAGACCACGAAGATCGACGACAGCGACACGCCCATCACCGCCGCGAAGGCGAAGAACATGGCCCGCGCCGACGAGGAGCTCATGCTCTCCGCCTTGAACGAGAAGAACAGGATGAAGGCGAGCGGCGCCAGCATCACGACCCACTTCAGCGGGCTGAGATAGAGCGCCTGGCCGAGCGGGGTCAGCGCCGTGACCTTGCCGGTCGGCGAGACACCGGCGATCGCCAGCATCGAGATGCCGATCGCAGCCAGGCCGGTGATGGCCAGGCCGATCGACATGTTGTTGTAGACGCCGAGCATGAACGAGCGCAGGCCCTGATCCATCTCGACGGCGCTGGTCTGCTGTGCGCGGCCGGCACCCCAGACTGGAGCATTGCGGTCGAAGTTGCTCATCGAGCGAGTTTCCCCTGACAGTGATTCCGAAGACGGCCATCGCGTCCGGCGATGCCCTGTCGTCGCGCACAACCGTGGCGATGACGGGAATATGAGGGGGTTTGCCGGTTCTTACAAGGGGGCCTCATGGTTAAACGCCGAGCGCCATAGAAACGCGACGCCCCGCCCATGCAAAGTTACAACCCTGTAATGTCTATCCAGAGTCCTTCGCAGATAGTCATTACAAATTCCGCAGATGAGAAGCCGGCGCTTTCGATAGTATTTTCAGCGTGCCGGCGAGCCCGAACAGGACGGTGACGCCGACGGCGGCAGTCGCGGCCAGTAACGCACCGGTCGGGTCACTGACGAATTCGATCTTCATCACTTGCGTCACGACGCCCCAGCCGGCGAGAGCGCCCGCGACAACGCCGAACAGCGCCGAGACGAGGCCGATGGCCGCGTATTCAAGGGCGTACGACGAAAGTATGAAGCGCCGCGTGGCGCCCAGCGTCTTCAGGATCATGGCGTCGTAAAGCCGCGCCCTCTGGCCGGCCGCCAAAGCGCCGCCCAGCACCAGCAGGCTCGCGGCGATGGCGAGCCCGGATGCGCCGCGAATGGCGGTGGCAAGCTGGGCGACGATGGTGTTCACCGCCTCCAGCGCGTCCTTCACCCGCACGGCCGTCACGGTCGGGAACTCGACGGCCAGCCGGCGCAGGAGGGTGGCGTCCGTGCCGGCGGGTGCCGCGGCGGTGTCAGCGGCGGGCGTGATCGTGGCGAGGTTGGTGTGCGGTGCCCCGGCGAAGGTGTTGGGCGAGAACAGCATCACGAAGTTGATGCCGAGCGAGCGCCACTCGACGGTGCGCAGATTGGCGACGCGGGCCGTGATGTTGCGGCCGAGCACGTTGACGGTGAGGCTGTCGCCGATCTTCAGGCCGATGCCGGCGGCGATCTGTGCGTCGAAGGACACCAGCGGCTCGCCGCGATAATCGGCCGGCCACCACTCGCCCTGGGCCACACGCGAGCCCTCGGGGATCGCCTGCGCGTAGGTGATGCCGCGGTCGCCATCGAGAATCCAGGCGGCCTGTTCGCTCGCCTTGATATCCTCGGCGCGGACGCCGTTGATCGAGACGATGCGGCCACGCATCATCGGCACGCGGGTCAGCGTGGCGCCCGGCCGCTCCTGATGGAGCAGCGCATCGAACCGGCCGGCCTCCGCATTCGGGATGTCGAGGAAGAAGAAGCTCGGCGCCTTCTCGGGCAGGGACTGGGTCAGCTGCCGGGTCAGGCTGTTGTCGATGAAGGCCAGCGCCGAGAGCAGGGCGACGCCGAGCCCCAGCGACAGCACCAGAGACGGGGTGAGCGCGCCGGGGCGATGGCTGTTGGCCAGCGCCATGCGCAGCGAGGGGTTCTTCGGCCGCGGCAGCCGGCGCGCCAGCGCCATCAGACCCCAGGAGACGCCGCGCAGCAGCAGGAAGATGCCCGTCATCACGGCGATGTAGATCAGCGCGATGCGCCGGTCATAGGCGAAGAGCAGCGCGACGCCGACGAGCCCGGCGACCGCGAGCAGGCAGATGGCGAGATAGATCGCGCGCGGGCGGCGGGCATCGGGCGCGATCTGGTCGCGGAACAGCGCCGAGACAGGGACGTCATGCGCGCGGCCGAGCGGCAGGATGGCGAAGACCAGCGCGGTGAGCAGCCCGTACAGGGCGGCGACGCCGAGTTCACCGGGCGCCAGTGTCGGCTCGAAGGGAACCGGCAGGACGGATTTCAAGGCGGCGGCGAGCGCGAAGGGGGCGGCTGCGCCCAGAGCCAGGCCGATGGCGGTGCCGAGCGCCGCGACCAGCATGACCTCGGTCAGGTGGATGGCGACGACGCGCCCGCCCGTGGCGCCGACCGCTTTCATGGTGGCGAAGTCGAGCTTCTTGGCCTCGACGAAGCGGCGCACCGCATTGGCGACGCCGACGCCGCCGACCAGCAGGGCGGTTAGGCCGACGAGCGTCAGGAACTGGGTGAAGCGCTCGAGATTGCGCTGGAAGCCCGGATTGGCGTTGGCCCGGGAGCGGATCTCCCAGCCGGCATCGCGGGCCTGCGTGCCGGCATCGGCGATCAGGGCCGCGAGAGCGGCATCGCTCGAGGCCTGCGGCGGCAGGGCGACGCGGTAGGTCCAGCGCACGAGGCTTCCGGGCTGGAGCAGGCCGGTGGCGCGCAGCGCCTCCTGCGAGATCAGCAGCCGCGGACCGAAGCCGACTCCGGCGGCGATCTTGTCGGGCTCGGAGACGAGGTTGGCGCGCAGCTGAACGCGGGCCGAGCCGACGAGGATGGTGTCGCCCGGCTTCAGGTCGAGCCGGCCGAACAGGACGGGATCGGCGACGGCACCGAAGACGCCGTCGCGCGCCGCGAGCAGATCGGCGACGGGGGCTTTCGGCTCGGTGACCAGTTCGCCGATGCCGGGATAGCCGGCGTCCACGGCCTTGATCTCGACGAGCGCCGCGCCCTTGTCGCCGGCATTGGCCATGCCGCGCATGGTGGCTATGGTCGAGACCGTGCCACGGCCGGTGAGGAAGGCCAGTTCCTGCGGCGTCGCCTCGCGGTGGATCAGCCCGAAGGCGGCGTCGCCGCCGAGGATGCGCCGGCCCTCGCGGGAGAGGCCCTCGGTCAGGCCGCGCGAGGCCGAGGCGACGGCGGCGATCGTCATGACACCCAGCGCGAGGCAGGCGATGAAGACGCCGAAGCCGCGAAATCCGCCGCGCAGGTCGCGCCAGGCGAGGCGCAGCGCCAGGGCAGCCAGCGGGGCGCCGGCCGGAGAGGCGGGAAGCGGTTTGACGGTCCCGTGCATCTCAGAGCGCCGCCACATCCGCAGCGGCCGGGGCGGGGCCGGCGGCCTCGATCCGGCCGGCGCGCAGCCGCACCGTGCGGTCGCACAGGGCCGCCAGCGAGAGGTCGTGCGTGACGAGCACCAGTGTCGCACCGCGCTCGCGCCGCAGAGCGAAGATCAGATCGACGATCGAGCGCCCGGTGCTCTCGTCGAGATTGCCCGTCGGCTCGTCGGCGACGAGGATCGCGGGGTCCGGCGCGACGGCCCGCGCGATGGCGACGCGCTGCTGCTCGCCGCCCGAGAGCTGGGCCGGGTAGTGGTCCATGCGGTCGCCGAGGCCGACATTGCGCAGCTCGGCCTCCGCCCGGGCGAAGGCGTCGCCGACGCCGGCGAGTTCGAGCGGCAAAGCGACGTTCTCGCGTGCCGTCATGGTCGGGACGAGGTGGAAGGACTGGAAGACGATGCCGATATGGCGGCCGCGGAAGACGGCGAGACCGTCCTCGTCGAGGGCGCCGAGATCCTGGCCCGCAACCTTGACGAGGCCGCTGTCGGGCCGTTCCAGACCCGCCATCGTCATCAGCAGCGTCGACTTGCCGGAGCCGGAGGGGCCGACGAGCCCGGTGCCCTGCCCCGCCGCCAGCGACAAAGAAACGCCCTTGAGGATATGGACGCGGGCGGCCGCACGCCCCAAACTAAGCTCGACATCCCGCAATTCGATCGCCGGCTGATCCGTCGGCGGGACGCGCGTATCGCTCATCATCCAATGATCCTGACTTCGAAATCCATCAGCGGCCTTGCTCTCAGCCAAACGCGGCCCGAGCAGGGCAAGCCGTCATGTCGTGCCGCAGAGCCGCGATATGGGCGCGGTCTCGCCCTTGTCCAATCTCTCTGCGCCGCTTTTCTGCTCTGTCTCTCCCTGCTGCCGGTCGCGACCATGGCCCAGACGCCCCCTTCGAGCCTCGGTTCCAAGCCGGCGCGTACGCTCAAACTCGTGGCTCTCGGCGACAGTCTGACCGCCGGCTACAATCTTCCGGCCAGCGCCGCCTTCCCGCCGGCGCTGGAGCTGGCGCTGCGGGCCAAGGGCCATGCTGTCGAGATCGTGAACGCCGGCGTCTCCGGCGACACCGTCCAGGGCGGGCTCGAGCGGCTCGACTGGTCGGTGCCTGATGGCACCGACGGCGTCATCCTCGAACTCGGCGCCAATGACGCGCTGCGCGGGCTCGACCCGGCGGTGACGCGCAGGGGTCTGGAGGCCATCATCACCAGGCTGAAGGCGCGAGGCATCCCGGTGCTGCTCACGGGCATGTATGCCCCGCGCAACCTCGGCACGGAGTATGCAACGCGCTTCGACAGCATCTATCCCGAGCTTGCGAAGGCCCACGGGCTGGTGCTCTACCCCTTCTTCCTGGAGGGCATCGCGGGCGACCGCGTGCTCAACCAGCCCGATCTGCTCCACCCCACGGCCGAGGGCGTCCGCGTCATCGTCCGCAACATCCTGCCGACGGTCGAGCGCTTCCTCGCGACGCTGCCGGCCAAGTCCTGACCTCCCGCGGGCCGTTCGCCCGTCCGACTGCCTTCCCCATCTGCTCGACGCGCGTCCTTCGCCCGCCGCTTCCGGAGTTGCTTCGCCATGGAATATCGCCGTCTCGGCCGCACCGATCTCGAGGTCTCGGTGATCTGCCTGGGAACCATGACCTATGGCGAACAGAACACCGAGGCCGAGGGCCATGCGCAGATGGATTACGCGCTCGACCAGGGCGTGAACTTCTTCGACACGGCCGAGCTCTACTCGATCCCGCCCAAGGCGGAGACGCAGGGCTCGACGGAGCGGATTCTCGGCAGCTGGTTCAAGGCGCGCGGCAATCGCGACAAGATCATCCTCGCCTCTAAAATCTGCGGGCGCGGCGCCAACACCTGGTTCCGCGACGACAAGAGCCCGACGCGCGTAACGCGCAAGCAGATCCGCGAGGCGGTCGAGAAGAGCCTGCAGCGGCTGCAGACCGATTATATCGACCTCTACCAGATCCATTTCCCCGAGCGTCCGATGCCCTGGGGCTCGAACCCGACGCGGTTCTCGAAGGCCGCCTTCGAGCGTCCCGCGGACGAAACGCCGATCGCCGAGCAGCTCGACGCCTTCGCGGAGATCGTCAAGGAGGGCAAGATCCGCCATCTCGGCCTCTCCAATGAGAGCGCCTGGGGCACGATGAGCTTCGTGCGCGATGCCGAGACTCGCAGCGGGCCGCGCGTGCAGTCGATCCAGAATGCCTACAACCTGCTCAACCGCACCTTCGAGACGGCACTGGCCGAGATCGCGATCCGGGAGGATGTCGGGCTGCTCGCCTATTCGCCGCTCGGCCAGGGCTTCCTGACCGGCAAATATCTCGACGGAGCCCGGCCGGCCGGTGCGCGCACGACGCTGTTCGACCGCGGCCAGCGCTACCAGACTGCGGGCGCCGAGGAGGCGATCAAGCGCTACATGGCGCTGGCGCGGGACCATGGGCTCGACCCGGCGCAGATGGCGCTGGCTTTCGTCAATTCGCGCAGCTTCGTCACCGCCAACATCATCGGGGCGACCTCGATGGAGCAGCTCAAGACCGACATCGCCTCGATCGCGGTCAGGCTGTCGCCGGAGGTCGAGGCCGGGATCGACGCGATCCACCAGCTCGTCGGCAATCCCTGCCCCTGATCCGGGCTCGATCGAGGCGCTGCCCCGTCGGGCAGCGCCTGCCCGGCTTTTCGTCTCGCCAGAGTCACAAAAAACTGGCACTGATTCGGCATGCCGAGGCTGTTCACAGCGCTTGAGATTCCCGCCGAGGTCGCTTCGGCCCTGACGCCGCATCGGGGCGGGCTGGCCGGGGCGCGCTGGATCGATCCGGCCGACTACCACATCACGCTGCGCTTCCTGGGCGATGTCGACCGGCGCACCGCCAACGATGTCGATGCCTTCCTCGGCGACATCCAGTCCTATCCCTTCGAGGTCACGCTGGACGCGCTGGGCACCTTCGGCGGGGACAAGCCGCGCGCGGTCTATGCGCGGGTCCAGCCGACGCCGCGGCTGACCGAACTCCAGGCCGATCTCGAGCGGCTGATGCGGCGTCTCGGCCTGCCGGCGGAGGGCCGCAAATTCGTGCCGCATGTGACGCTGGCGCGGCTGCGCGACACCTCCCCGCTCGACGTGGCGCATTTCCTCAGCCTGCACCCGATCGTCCGGCCGATCAGCTTCACGGCGCGGCGGCTGGCCTTGATGTCGTCGCGCGATTCGGTCGGCGGCGGGCCCTATGTGCTGGAGGCGGCCTATCCGCTCGGCCCGTCCTATCCGAACCGGCCGATTCGGGCAGACCATCAGCGGAGGTGATCATGCCCAAGCGACTCGGCCCCGATGCCCTGCAGGAGGCGCTGACGACGCTGACCGGGTGGAAACTCGTCGAGGGGCGCGAAGCCATGACCAAGCGCTATGTCTTCCGCGATTTCAGCGAGGCCTTCGGTTGGATGACGCGGGTTGCGCTGCTGGCCGAGGCGATGGGTCACCATCCCGAGTGGTTCAACGTCTACCGCACCGTGGAGGTGACGCTGGCGACGCATGATGCGGGCGGGCTGACGGAACTCGACGTCCGCCTCGCCCACGCCATGGATGCGCTGCGTCCATAGCTTCGGGCGCTATTCATGCCAGCCGCAGGCCCGCAGCGCGGCCAGCATATGCGGCGGCGGCGGCGCCTCGACCCGGATCGGCGGCTTCTTGCGATAGAGCGGCACGGTGACGGAGCGGGCATGAAGCTGCAGGCCCGGCCCGCCCTCGCGCGGCGCATCGCCATAGATCTCGTCGCCCAGCATCGGCCAGCCCGATTCCGCGCAATGGACGCGCAGCTGGTGGGTGCGGCCGGTCAACGGCTCCAGCTCGAGCCAGGCGAGCGGGCCGGTCTCGCCCTGCCCGCGCCCCATCACCCGGTAGCGCGTCTGCGAGGGCAGGCCGTCGGGATCCACCTTCATCCACCAGCCGCGATCGGGTGCCCGCTTGGCCAGCGGCAGGTCGATCAGGCCTGACTCGGCGGCCGGGCTGCCCTGCACGATCGCCCAGTAGCTCTTGGCGATTCCGCCGTCGCGGAACATCTGGTTGAGCTCGGCCATGGCGCGGGGATGGCGGCCGAGGATCAGGCAGCCCGACGTGTCCTTGTCGAGCCGGTGTGCGGCTTCGGGCCGGCGCGGCAGGCCGAAGCGCAGCGCGTCGAGATGGTCGGTCAGGACGGGGATGACCCGGCGCTTGGCCTGGGGCCCGCGATGCGAGGGCAGGCCGGCCGGCTTGTCGATGACCAGCATCATGGCGTCGCGGTAGAGCAGCGGAAAGGGCAGCGGCGGCTCGTCACGCGGCGATCCGGAGGGGTGCGCGCCCGGGCTCGCTTGCGAAATTTCTGGTCGGTCGGGCGTGGTCATGGCATTGCGCTAGCGAAGGCCATCCTGTCGCGCAAGCACGAGCCGTGGCGCGGCAAGGCCACGGGAAGAATGATGAGCGAGAACGAACCGAAGAAGCGCGGCTTCTTTTCGAGACTGTTCGGCAGCGAGCCGGAACCGGCCGCGTCCCCCCCGACGCCGGATGCGGTGGCGCCGGAGGCTCCGCTGGCGGATGCCGCGATCGCGCCCGAGTTGCTGACCGGTGAGGCCGCGCCGCTGCCGATCGCGATGCCGGACCCGGCTCCCGTCCAGGCCGCGTCGGTCCCGAGCGCTCCGGTTCCCGCGCCCGAGCCCAAGCGGAGCTGGTGGCGGCGCCTGACGGAGGGGCTGTCGCGGACCTCCTCGGCGCTCACGACCGGCATCACCGACCTCTTCACCAAGCGCAAGCTCGATGCCGGCACGCTGGAAGACCTCGAGGACATCCTGATCCAGGCCGATCTCGGTCTGGCCACCGCCGCCCGCGTCGCCAAGGCGGTCGGCGAGGGGCGTTACGACCGGCAGATCGAGCCTTCCGAGGTCAAGGCGATCCTGGCGCGCGAGGTCGAGGCGATCCTGTCGCCGGTGGCCCAGCCGCTGGTGATCGACGCCACGAAAAAGCCGTTCGTGATCCTGATGGTCGGCGTCAACGGCTCCGGCAAGACGACGACGATCGGCAAGCTGGCGGCGAAATTCCGGGCGGAGGGCCGGTCGGTCATGCTGGCGGCGGGTGACACCTTCCGTGCGGCGGCGATCGAGCAGCTCAAGGTCTGGGGCGAGCGCACGGGGGCGGAGGTCGTCTCCGGCAACCAGGGGGCCGACGCCTCGGGGCTCGCCTTCGAGGCGCTGCAGAAGGCGAAAGCCGCAGGCACCGATGTGCTGCTGGTCGACACGGCCGGGCGGCTGCAGAACAAGACCGGGCTGATGGACGAACTCGCCAAGGTGGTCCGCGTCATCCGCAAGCTCGATCCGGAGGCTCCCCATGCCGCGCTGCTCGTGCTCGACGCCACCGTCGGGCAGAATGCGCTCAGCCAGGTCGAGGCCTTCGGCGACACGGCCGGGGTGACCGGGCTGGTGATGACCAAGCTCGACGGCACGGCCCGCGGCGGCATCCTGGTGGCGCTGGCGGCCAAATTCGGCCTGCCGGTGCATTTCATCGGCGTCGGCGAGGGTGTCGAGGATCTGGAGCCGTTCTCGGCGCGCGATTTCGCGCGGGCGGTGTCTGGACTGGACGAAGCGGCGTGACAGCCCGCGGCATGACGCCGCCGGCGCAGACAGGCAGGACGAGATGAGCGACAGCATGGCGCAGCCCCCCGCGGCGAAGGGCAGGCCGATCAACCCTCTGCTCAAGCTGGCGCTGGAATTCGGGCCGCTCGCGATCTTCTTCTTCGCCAATTCCTATGGCGACCGGCTCTTCGGCGTGGCCTCCGACCGGCGCATCTTCGTCGCGACCGGCATCTTCATCGTCGCCTCGCTGGTGGCGCTGGCGGCGTCGCGCATCCTGATGGGCTATCTGCCGCGCATGGCGATCGTGAACGCGGTCGTGGTCACCGTCTTCGGCGGGCTCACCATCGCGCTGGACGACGCCTTCTTCATCAAGGTCAAGCCGACCATCGTGAACGCGCTGTTCGGCTGCGTGCTGCTGGGGGGCCTGTATTTCGGCCGCTCGCTGCTGGCGCTGGTGCTGGAATCGGTGATGCAGCTCGACGAGGAGGGCTGGCGCAAGCTGACGCTGCGCTGGGGGCTGTTCTTCTTCGTGCTGGCGGCGTTGAACGAGATCGTCTGGCGCACCCAGACCCAGGATTTCTGGGTCGCCTTCAAGGTCTGGGGCGTGATGCCGCTGACCATGGTCTTCGCGCTCGCCCAGACGCCGCTGATCCTGAAGCACGAGATCAAGGCGGCGAAGACGGGCGAATAAGCGCCGCGGCGGTCACCCTTGCCATATGGCTCTGATGCTATCATCTCTAGCCAAATGGCGGAGGATGGATGATGGCCCTGCTGGAGATCGACACCGCGACGCGCGGCTTCGCGCCGGCACCCATCACCGATGACGAAGCGGCCGCGATGTTTCGGGCCGCGGTCAACCTGTTCCGGCACTGGCGGCTGACGGACGAGCAGGCCGCCATGCTGCTCGACATGCCGGCACGCAGCTATGGCCGCTGGAAGGCCGGGCAGATCGGCCGCATCTCGCGGGACGGCAAGGCCAGGCTCTCGAACCTGATGGGCATCCACAAGGCGCTGCGGATCATCTTCCGCGAGCCCCAGCGCGGCTATGACTGGATCCATGCTGCGAACACGGTCTTCGCCGGGCGCTCGGCGTTGCAGGTGATGCTCGGTGGCGAACTCACCGACCTGATGCGGGTGCGGCGCTATCTCGACGACGAGCGGGGCGGCTGGTGATCGACCCCGGCGGCCTGCCGGTCACTGCGGTCCACTGGCGCGGGGCGGTGCGGATCATCCGCAGCCTCTTCCCGCCGATCGACCTGTTCGAGGACATCGCCGACCCCGCCGACTGGCCGCTGCTGCTCTCGGCCGAGCAGAAGACCAATCCGCGTCTGATGGAAACGATCGGCCAGCTCGACCTCGTGCCGCCCGAGCGGCGGGTGGCGGGGCCGGGCGCGACCTGGCTGATGGCGCCCTTCACCCATGTCAGCACGGATCGTCCGAGCCGCTTCTCGTCTGGTGCCTTCGGCGTCCTCTATGCCGGGGAGAGCTTCGAGACGGCGCTGTTCGAGACGGTGCATCACCATGCCCGCTTCATGGCGGCGACGCGCCAGC
>LNFM01004848.1_pt1 | contig 24192 bp, 26 predicted proteins | sample 596031 | NCBI WGS metagenome assembly LNFM01 (sample SAMN04254537, study PRJNA301005) | activated carbon metagenome | isolation source: dual media filters at the Ann Arbor, Michigan drinking water treatment plant | place: USA: Ann Arbor | reverse complement strand
CACGCATCTCGCCTTCCCTCGATGCGCGCCACCCTCTCCCCGCTTCGCGGGGCGAGGGAAAAAAGGAGACTCCCCATGCCCCGTCACCTCAAGCGCGGAATGGACGCCGGCGCGATCGAAGAAGCCGACGCCAAGGTGCGGCAGACCGTCGACGGCATTCTCGCCCAGGTCAAAACCAAGGGCGACCAGGCGATCCGCGACCTGTCGAAACAGTTCGACAACTGGACGCCGGAGAGTTTCCGCCTGTCGCCACAGGAGATCGAGCGCGCCATCGCGCAGGTGCCGAAGCGCGACCTCGAAGACATCAAATTCGCGCAGGCGCAGGTGCGCAACTTCGCGCAGAAGCAGCGCGACAGCATGCACGACATCGAGGTCGAGACCCTGCCCGGCGTCGTGCTCGGCCACAAACACATCCCGGTCAACGCCATCGGCTGTTACGTGCCCGGCGGGCGCTATCCGATGGTGGCGTCGGCGCACATGTCGATCGTCACCGCCAAGGTCGCCGGCGTGAAGCGCATCATCGCCTGCGCGCCGCCGTTCAAGGGCGGGCCGCACCCGGCGATCGTCGCCGCCATGCATTTCGGCGGCGCCGACGACATCTATGTGCTCGGTGGCGTGCAGGCTGTCGCGGCCATGGCGCTCGGCACCGAGACGATCGAACCCGTCGACATGATCGTCGGCCCCGGCAACGCCTATGTGGCGGAGGCCAAGCGGCAATTGTTCGGCCGCGTCGGCATCGATCTGTTGGCCGGGCCGACCGAGACTTTGGTTATCGCCGATGACAGTGTCGATGGCGAAATCTGCGCCACCGACTTGCTGGGCCAGGCCGAGCACGGCCCGACCTCTCCCGCGGTGCTGATTACCAATTCGGAGAGACTGGCGCGCGAGACCATCGCCGAGGTGGAGCGGCTGCTCACCATCCTGCCGACCGCCGATGCCGCCGGCCAGGCCTGGAAAGACTATGGCGAAGTCATCGTCTGCGACAGCTATGAGGAAATGGTCAGCGAGGCCGACCGGGTCGCCTCCGAGCATGTCCAGGTGATGACGCGCGATCCCGATTTCTTTCTCAAGAACATGAAAAATTACGGCGCCCTGTTTTTAGGTCCCCGCACCAATGTCGCTTATGGCGACAAGGTGATCGGCACCAACCATACTTTGCCGACCAAGAAAAACTCGCGCTTCACCGGCGGGCTGTGGGTCGGCAAATTCCTCAAGACCTGCACCTATCAGAAGGTGCTGACCGACGAGGCCTCCGCCATGATCGGCGAGTATTGCTCGCGGCTGTGCACGCTCGAAGGCTTCACCGGCCACGCCGAACAGGCCAATATCCGCGTCCGCCGCTACGGCGGCCGCAACGTGCCCTACGGCGAGGCGGCGGAGTGAGCGTAGAACTAACCCCCACGCCCTCCTTCCGCCTCGACGGCAGACGCGCTTTGGTCACCGGCGCCGGCCGCGGCATTGGGCTCGCGGCCGCTTCCGCGCTGGCCGATGCCGGGGCGCAAGTGACCTTGGCGGCCCGCACCTCAAGCGAGATCGAGGAAGCGGCTGAGGCCATTCGCGCGCGCGGGCAGCAGGCCGAGACGCTGACGCTCGACGTCACCGACATCGCCGCCGTACGCGCGGCGCTGGCCGAACGCGCGCCGTTTCAGGTGCTGGTCAACAATGCCGGCATGAACCGCCCGGCGCCGCTGATCGACGTCAAGGTCGAGGACTTCGACGCCATCATGGGACTCAATGTGCGCGCCGCATTTTTCGTCGCCCAGACGGTGGCGAAGCGGCTCATTGACGAGAAGCTGCCCGGCTCGATCGTCAACATCTCGTCGCAAATGGGCCATGTCGGCGCGGCGCGGCGCACCGTCTATTGCGCGTCCAAGCATGCGATGGAAGGCTTCACCAAGGCCATGGCCATTGAACTTGCGCCGCACAACATCCGCGTCAATTCGCTCGGGCCCACATTTCTCGAAACGCCGATGACCAAGCCGTTCTTCGAGAACAAGGCGTTCCGCGACGAGGTCTTATCCAAGATCAAGCTCGGCCGCATCGGCCAGCTCGAGGAGCTGACCGGCGCCATTGTGTTCCTCGCCGGCAATGCGTCGTCGCTGATGACCGGCTCGGCGCTGGTGCTCGATGGCGGCTGGACGGCGGAGTAGCTGTCCTCGTCCTGAGGAGCGGGCCATAAGCGCGTTTACGCGCGTCTTCGACGCGCTATGGCCCGCGTCTCGAAGGACGGGCGGCCCCATGGTTCGAGACGCGCTGCTACGCAGCGCTCCTCACCATGAGGCCGATCAAAACAACTTTTTCAACACCTGCGGGTTGAGGCAACTGACCGGCGGCCTGCCCTCGATCAGCGCGATGGTGTTGTCGACCACAACATTGGCCATGCCCTCGCGCAGTTCCAGCACCGCGCTGCCGAGATGCGGCGTCAGCACGACATTCGGCATAACGATGAGTTCGGGCGACGGGTTCGGCTCGAATTCGTAGACGTCGAGGCCGGCGCCGGCGATCTTCTTCTCCTTGAGCGCCCGCACCAGAGCCGCCTCGTCGATCACCGGGCCGCGCGACGTATTGATGATGAAGGCCGACTTCTTCATCAGCGCGAATTGCGCGTCGCTCATCAGGTGCTTGGTCGCCGGGGTGAACTGCGGATGCAGCGAAACGAAATCTGCCTCGCGCAATACCTCGTCCATCGTCTTGTATTCGGCTTCCAGCTTGCTCTCGACCTCGGGCGACTGCCGCTGCGGATCGCAATAGATGATCTTCATGTCGAAGCCGCGGCCGCGGCGCGCCACCGCCTGACCGATGCGGCCAAGGCCGATGAGGCCGAGTGTCTTGCCGCTCACCGCGTAGCCGGCGAAATGGTTCGACTGCGAGCCCGGATAGATGCCCTTTCTGAACTGGGCATCGCCGAGCACGATGTTGCGCGCCGTCGTCAGAATCAGACTGAACGCAATGTCGGCGGTCGAATTGGTCACCATGGCGGTGATGTTGGTCACCGGAATGCCGAGTTCGGTCGCGGCGTCGAGATCGATCTTGTCCTTAGTGATGTTCATCGACGACACCGCCTTGAGGTTCGGATTGGCGGTCAGCACCTCGCGATCGACGGTGTCGTGCAAGAGTGACATCAGAATGTCGGCGCGCTTGACGCCTTCGATCAGCTTGGCCTTGGGCAGGACCTTGCTCGAATCCGGATTGACCTCGACGTCGGCGACTTGGCGCAGGCGCGCCAGAGCGCTCTCGGCGATGGGCTGAGTAACAAATACGCGTGGACGGCTCATAATCTTTTCTTCTCGCTTTTCTTAGCCGCCAATCGCAGCATTGACCTTGGGCATGACCTTTTCGGCCATGAGAACCATGGAGCGGCGGCCGAGGTCGCGGTCCTTCCAGTCCTTGCCGGCATAAAGCAGCGTGCCGAAGTCGCCGACCGTGTCGCGGTATTTCAGCAATTCGTCGGCCACTCTGTCCGGCGTGCCGTAGGTTATGAGCTGGTCGCAAATACTGTCCAGCGTCACTTCGTCGTCGGGCTGGTCGCGGCGCGTCTTGAACAGCTCGATGCGGCCGTTCATTTTCAGCTTGGTATAGAGCTGGCTGTAGTAATAGCGATACGGCCCGTTCGGATCGGTGGCATAGGCCTTCGCCGTCTTCTCGTCGTCGGCGACGAAGATCGAGCGCGCCACGCGCCAGTTCGCCGCCAGCGCCGGGCGGCCGGCGCGTTCGCAGCCTTCGACATATTTCGGCCAGTGGCTCTTGACCCATTGCGGCATCAGGAAGTTCGCCGAGATCGGATCCCAGCCGCGCGCCGCGGCTTCCGTGACGCCCTTGGAGAACGGCGCCACCGCGGTAACGACGATCGGCGGATGCGGCCGCTGCAACGGCTTGGCGATAAAGCCCTGGCCGAGATCGGGCAGGAACTGCCGCTCGACGCTGATGTTCCAGTACTTGCCCTTGAGATTATAGGGCGGCTCGCTATCCCAGATCGCCAGCACCTGATTGATCGCTTCGAGAAACATCTCGTTGCGATTGGCGTCGAGATTGCCGAACACTTCCGCGTCCGACAAAAGACCGCCGGGGCTGATGCCGAAAATAAAACGGCCATCGAGCATGTGGTCGAGCATCGCCATTTGCGAGGCGACCGCGGCCGGATGCGTGTTCGGCATGTTGATCGTGCCGGTGCCGAGCTTGATCTGCTTGGTGGCGTAGACCAGGCTGGCGATGAAGATGGCGCAGGACGTGATATTCTCGGCCCGGTCGGTGACGTGCTCGCCGCAATAGGCTTCGCTGAAACCGAGTTCGTCGGCCAGAATGAACGCTTCACGATCCTCGCGCAGCGACTGCCGCCAATCCTTGGCGAGCGGGTGGATAGGCATCGTAAAAAAGCCGAGCTTCATCGCGGGTCGCGTCCCTGGACGTGTTTTCACAGGGCCAAATGTCAGCCCCAATCGAAATTCAGCCTAAGGCAATTACGTCACACCCGTAAAGACGTCGCGTCAATGAAACGGTGCGGCAAGTTTTTTTCAGGTCGTCGCAGGCGCGCCGGGCTGCTTGAGCGGATGCGCACGCGCAAAGGCGTCGATCTTTGCGCACGCTGCGACGATGCGGTTGACTGTCGGATAAGGCGTCAGGTCCACCTTGAAGAAGTTGGCGCCGGCAACCTGGCTGGCCAGACAGATGTCGGCGATCGTCACCTGCTCGCCCTGGCAATAGGTACCGGTGTCCTTCTCGGTGGCCAAATGCTCTTCCAGTCCCGACAGCGCCGCCTGATGCCAATGCTGAGCCCATTTGGCGACGCCGGCCTCATCGATCTTGAATTCGCGCGCGAGGTATTCGCGCACGCGCGGCACGATCAAGGGATGCGAGTCGGCGGCGACGATCTGTGCCAGCCCGCGCACGCGGGCGCGCGCTTTCGGTTCTTTCGGCAGCAGCGGCGGCTGCGGATAGACCTCGTCGATATATTCGATGATCGCCAGCGACTCGAACAAAGCCGGCCCCTCGCCGTCGACCAAAGCCGGCAGCGCCATCATCGGATTGACCTCGCGGAATTTCGGGTCGCGCTGATGGCCCTTCATCAGATCGACGTCGATGACTTCGGGCGACAGCCCTTTGAGATTGAGCGCGATGCGCACGCGATAGCTCGCCAGCGACCGCCAGAACGAAAACAGTTTCATCGCCGCCCTCCCCGTTGAATTGTTGTCATGCCCGGCTTTATGCCGGGCATCCCGCTTAGTGACGCACAGCTTTGCCAGCCTAAGCGGGATGGCCGGGACGAGCCCGGCCATAACAAGTGTGTAACCTTCTACTTCTTGCTGCCGCCCGGATCGGCCTTGAGTCCGGCCGCTTCGATGCCGGCGATAGCGATGATTTCGTCATTGTCGCCGGTGTCGCCGGATATGCCGATGGCGCCGACGATCGCATTGCCGGCATCTCGGATCAGCACGCCGCCCGGGTTGGGCACCATGCGCCCGCCGCACGCCGCTTCCACGGCGGCGAAGAAATTCGGGTTCTGCGCCGCCCGCTCCATGCTGGTGCGCGAGCCCCAGCCCATGCCGAGCGCGCCATAGGCTTTGCCGAAGGCGATGTCGTAGCGGATGATGCCGGAGCCGTCCTCGCGCTTGGCGCAGACGAGATGGCCGCCGGCGTCGAGCACGATGACGGTCTGCGGCATTTGCTTGAGGTCGCGCGCCTTCTGCAGCGCAGCATCGACCAAGGTGGAAGCTTGCGCGAGCGTGACCGACATGATGGCTCCGATCCGTTGAAATTATAAAATTATAAAAGCTCAGGATTTCTTGCGCCCCGACCAGTAAACCGACAGGCTGGCGCCGTCGCCGCCGCCCTGCCCGTGTGCCGCGGCATCCTCGAAGCCCTGGAGCGCCGCCTTGGTCGCGATCATGTCGGCGCCCAGCGCGGTGCCGGCCTCGATCATGGTCTTGAGATCCTTGCGCGCATTGTCGATGCTGAAGGTCGTCGGTCCCGGGTCGCGGCCATCGAGCATGGCCACGATCATGTCGGCGCGATTTTTCAGGCCGGCATTGGCGCCGCTGCTTTCGACAAACAGATCGAGCAGCCGCCTCGGCTCCCAGCCGACCGCGCGCGCCAGCGCGAAGGCCTCGCCATAAGCCTGCCACGCCACCATCAAGGGCAGATTGATCGCCAGCTTCATCGCGGAGCCTGCGCCGACCGGGCCGCAATGCTCGACCTTGCGGCAAAGCTGTTCGAGGACCGGCCGCGCCCGCTCGGCATCGGCCGCCTCGCCGCCCATCAGCCCGAGCAATTTGCCCTGCCGCGCCGGAACGGTGGAGCCGCCGACCGGGCTTTCGATGAAGGCCGCGCCCTTGGCGCGCACCTTGGGCGCGAGCTCGATCTCGACCTTCGGCGCCACGGTGCTCATTTCGATGAACAGCTTGTCTTTCACATTGCCAAACAACAGGCCGTTCGGCCCGTTGTAGACGGCGTCGATCGCGGCCGCGTCGGTGAGAATCGTGATGATGACGTCGGCCTTTTCCGCCAGAGCGGCCGGGCTCGCCGCGGCGGTGGCGCCGGCCGTCACCAATGGCTTGGTCTTTTCCGGATTGCGATTCCACACCGTTACCTGATGGCCGACTTCGAGAAGCCGTGCCGCGATATTGCCGCCCATGGCGCCCAGGCCCGCTACGCCGATCTGCATGTCCACTCCCTGCCGTTTCTTGAGGCGCGACGATAGGCGATCGCGGCAGCTCTTGAAAGAAGGATCGCGCGGCGACCCACTCGACAGGTCCGGGTCCAAGCGATTAAGACCGCAGGCAGCAAAAGCATGCGCTGGGGAAACGTTCAGATGGCTAAATCGAAAAAGACAAAAGGCACGGTCGGCGTCATCGGCCTTGGCATCATGGGCAGCTCCTTCGCCCGCAATCTGGTCAAGGCCGGGTGGCGTGTCGTCGGTTATGACCTCAGCGCCGCGCGCCGCAAGGAAGCGCAAGCCGAAGGTGTCGAAATCGCCGTCAGTCCCGCCGATGTCGCCGCGCAGGCGCCGACGGTGCTGACCAGCCTGCCCAAGCCGCAGGCGTTGCTGGATGTCGCGCGCGACATCGCCGCCGCCAAGCTCAAGGGCAAATTGATCGTCGAGATGAGCACCTTCACCATTGCCGACAAGGAGAAGGCGCAAAAGGCTTTCGCCAAGGCCGGCCACACCATGCTCGACACCCCTGTCAGCGGCACCGGCTCGCAGGCGCGCACTGGCGATCTGGTATTCTACGCCAGCGGCGATACGGCGACGATCAGAAAGCTCAAGCCGATGTTCGGAGATTTCGGCCGCAAGGTTTATGACGTCGGCGCATTCGGCAATGGCAGCAAGATGAAATATGTCGCCAACCTGCTGGTCGCCATCAATAACGTCGCCTCCGCCGAAGCCATGGTGCTCGGCATGAAGGCCGGCCTGCCCGCCCAGGCGATTTTCGATCTCATAAGCGCCGGCGCCGGCAATTCGCGCGTGTTCGAACTGCGCGCGCCGATGATGGTGAAGGGCAATTATGACGACGCCACCATGAAGATCGATATCTGGGACAAGGACATGCAGGTGATCGGCGATTACGCCAAAAAGATCAAGGTGAAGACGCCGATGTTCGACGCCTCGAAGCCGATCTACCTCAAGGCTATGCAGTCGGGGCTGGGCGCCAAGGACACCGCCGCGGTCTGCGCCGTGCTGGAGAAGATGGCGAAGTTCAAGCGCGGCAAGGCGCGCTAGCCACCCCCGTTCGTTCCCGACGAAAGGGGGAACCAGAACAACATCGCATACCAGGAAGAGATATTACTGGGTCCCCGCCTCCGCGGGGACGAACGGAGATTGATGCGGGACTTGCGTTTTACCGGCACGCTTCGATAGCCTGTTTCTCAACAAAGAAATCCGGGAGAAGAGCGATGGTCGCCTTGCAGGAACGAAGCGAAATCCGTGACGGCATGCGCATCGACTGGAACGTGCCGATCCAGATGGATGACAGCCTTGAACTGCGCGCCGACGTGTTTCGTCCGGTCAAGGAAGGCCGCTACCCCGTTCTCATCACCTACGGCCCTTACGCCAAGAACCTCGCCTTTCAGGACGGCTATCCGAGCGCCTGGAACATCATGGCCGAGAAACATCCCGACGTGACGGCGGGCTCGACCAACAAGTACCAGAACTGGGAAGTGGTCGATCCGGAAAAGTGGGTGCCGCACGATTACGTCTGCGTGCGCGTCGACTCGCGCGGCTGCGGCTGTTCGCCCGGCGTCATCGATCATTTCTCGCCGCGCGAGACGAAAGACTTTTACGACTGCATCGAATGGGCCGGCGTCCAGCCGTGGTCGAGCGGCAAAGTCGGCCTCAACGGCATTTCCTATCTCGCCATGAACCAGTGGCATGTCGCGTCGCTGCAGCCGCCGCATCTCGCCGCCATGTGCATCTGGGAAGGCTCGGCCGACTGGTACCGCGACATGACGCATCACGGCGGCATGCTGTCGACCTTTTGGGAAAACTGGTTCGACATGCAGGTCAAGACCGTGCAGTACGGCGCCGGCGAGCGCGGCAGGCGCAGCCGCGTGCATGGCGAACTCGTGTGCGGCCCGGAAACGCTGTCGGAAGAGCAACTGGCCAAGAATCGCGTCGATTTCGGCGGGCAGATTCTGGCCCACCCGCTCGATGACCAGTATCACCGCGACCGTTCGCCGCAGTGGGACAAGATCAAGACGCCGTTGTTTTCCGCCGCCAACTGGGGCGGCCAAGGCCTGCACCCGCGCGGCAATTTCGAAGGCTTCGTGCGCGCGGCGTCCAAGGATAAATGGCTTGAGGCCCACGGTCTCGAGCACTGGACGCATTTCTACACCGACTACGGCCGCGAGCAGCAGCTCGCCTTCTTCGACTATTTCCTGCACGGCAAGAAGAAAGCCTGGAGCAAACAGCCGAAAGTACTGCTGCAGGTGCGCCATCCCGGCGAGAAGTTCGTCGCCCGCGCCGAAGACGCCTGGCCGATCCCGCGCACCAAATGGACCAAATTCTATCTGCATCCGGCGGATACGTCGCTTTCGACCAAGCCGCCGGCCGGCGCGGCCAAGCTCGATTTCGCCGCCATGGGCGACGGCCTCACCTTCATCACGCCGCCGCTGAAGCAAGACACCGAAATTACCGGCCCTTCGGCGCTCAAACTGTTCGTCTCATCCTCGACCAAGGATGCCGACATCTTCGTGGTCGTACGCGTCTTCACCGGCGACATGAAGGAGGTCGTGTTCATGGGCGCGATCGATCCGCACACGCCGATCGCGCAAGGCTGGCTGCGCGCCTCGCACCGCAAGCTCGACAAGAAATTGTCGCGGCCCTATCGGCCCTATCATACGCATGACGAGAAGCAGCCCTTGAGCAAGGGCAAGCCGGTCGAACTCGATATCGAAATCTGGCCGACCTCGATCCATGTCCCGGCCGGCTATCGCATCGCTTTGTCGGTGCGCGGCAAGGATTACGAATATGGCGGCGGCAGCGGCGGTAAACTGTCGAACTTCAAGAACGAATTGACCGGCTGCGGCCCGTTCCTTCACAACAAGCCGGAAGACCGGCCGCCGTCGGTTTTCAATGGCACCACCACTTTGCATTTCAGCAAGGCGAAGGCGCCATATCTGCTGCTGCCGGTGATTCCGGTGAAGAAGAAAAAGGCTTAGGGATTACCGCACACTCCGTTCGTTCCCGCGAAAGCGGGAACCCAGCTCTTCCATGACAGCGTTCAGTGGCCCTGGGTCCCCGCTTTCGCGGGGACGAACGGTGGATGGATTAGAAGAATCCGACCGACTCGACGCCGGTACCGCAGGCAAACGAGTGCCGCACCTTGCGCGACGGAATGTCGATGACGTGCATGGTGCCGTCATACTGGCAACCGACGAACAGGTCGTCGCCGCGGAACGCCATGTCCATGGCGCCTTTGCCGACCGGGATCGCGGTCTGCTCGCTCAGATCGGCATTGAACAGCGTCACCATATCGCCGGCGACGCTGCTGACCGCCAGCACCTTGTAGTCGGGACGAAAGCGCGCGATCTGCGCCGGCTTTGGGTTGTTCTCGAGCGGAATGGTGCGCACCACCTCGCCCCTGTCGGTATCGATCAGGAACAGGCCGGGCGCCTCGTCATCGACCACGATCAGGGTCTTGCCGTCGGCGGTGATGGTGATGCCGGCCAAAGCATGCGGCGTCTTGATCTTGCCAAGGAGCTTGCGGCCCGCCAGGTCGATTACCGACACTTCGGCGTCTTCCTCATTCTCGGTGTAGATGCGCGTGCCGTCCGGCGAGATAATCAGCCGGTGCGCATTGGTCGAGCCGGAGCCGATGGCGTCGACCATCTTGTTGGTCTTCGGATCGATGATCGCCACCGTCGCGCTGTTCTCGCAGGTGACGTAGATCAGCCCGTCCGGCGCCAGCTTGAGCGTATGCGGCGCGACATGCGGATGCAGGTTGATGTCGCCGACATGCTCGCGCTTGTTGAGGTCGATCAGCGCCAGGACATGACCGGGGTTCGGGTTCTTGCCGTGAATGCCGTCGCCGTAAATCGGCACATAAGCAAGTCCGGCCTCCGGCATCAGCAGCAGTTCATGCACCGTACGCGGAAAGCCGCCGATGGCAACTTCGGTTGCGAACGTTTGCGGGTTCAGAAACAGCACCTGGCCGCCCATCTTGTCGACCGCGATCATGCCGCGCGCTGTGCTTGCATAAGTCATCGTGCCGAGGATCCTCTGCTTAAAAATGGGAATTATATACTTGACTCCCTCGACATTTTTGACTAGATTTTGCCCATAGAAACGAGGGATATGGGTCATGAGTAAGTCCACGATTTCCACCTTTGAGTTGTTCTCAATGTTCCCGGATCAAGAGACGGCGCGGGTCTATTTGGAGGGGCGTCTGTGGCCGGAAGGCCCCAAGTGCCCGGTCTGTGGCCTTGGCGAGCGGATCACGGCGCGGGCTGGCGGCTACTTCCGCTGCAACCAGTGCAAAGAGGATTTCACCGTGCGGACTGGCACCATTTTCGAGCGTAGCCATGTCCCGCTGCACAAGTGGATTTACGCGATGTACCTGCTGGTCACGGCACGGAAGGGAATTTCCAGCCTTCAACTCGCCAAGGAAATTGGCATCACGCAAAAGTCGGCCTGGTTCGTCCTGCACCGCTTGCGCGAAGCCTGCGGCGATGACCTGACCAAGCTGCAAGGCATCGTGGAAATCGATGAAACTTATGTCGGCGGGATCGAGAAGAACAAGCACGAGTCCAAAAAGCTCAAGGCCGGTCGCGGCACGGTCGGCAAGACGGCGGTTGTCGCCATGCGTGAGCGCGGTGGCAAGATGAAAGCCATGGCGGTTGAAGATGCCGACATGGCGACCCTGCACACCAAAATTCACCAGCACGTCGCCGCTGGCTCTACGCTGCACACCGATGAGGCTGGCGTGTATCGCGGCCTTGGAGGGCTGTTCTTCAACCACGAAACCGTCAACCACAGTGAAGGCGAGTATGTCCGCGACGGCGTGACCACCAACGGCGTCGAGAGTGTGTTTGCTGTCATGAAGCGCGGCCTGATCGGCGTCTACCACCACGCCAGCAAGAAGCATCTTGGCCGCTACGTTGACGAGTTTGCGTTCCGTCTCAATGATGGAAACGTGGCGCGGCATACAATGGAGCGGCTCGACAGTTTTGTGAAGGCTGTCGCTGGCAAGCGGCTCACATACAAAGCCCTCATCGCATAGGAGATCACAATGGCATGGTCCGAAACTGACGACGACCGCGTGAGCTATCGCAATGCCCTTATGTGGGCGTTTGACCGTCTGGGTGTTGATGGTGGCATGTCCGAAAAGGAGCAACTTCGCACCATGCGAGAGATTGGCAACGTGCTGTGCGGGCGGCGCTCGCCCGCGTCGGCCTACGAGCCGAACGATTGGGACAGCAGCGCAAAACTGCCAGTTAAGGGGGCATAGATGTCGCCATTCGCCGAAATTCGTCTTGTGCCATGCCAAATTTGCGGCAGCGAGGGGCGACGCTTTAGCGGGCACCCGAATGATCCCAACCCGAAAGACGAGGGACCGTGCAACGCCTGTGAGGGCACGGGTAGCGAAATCGTCGAAGTGCAGCAAATTGAAGTGGAGGATTTGGAACGTTGTGCCGTCTGCGGCGCGGCTCCATTCCTTTATCCATGCCTTGAACGGGCTTGTCCGTTCTATGCAAGTTGTGACGGGAGGGATTCGAAATGAGCCGTTCATGTGAATGCCCGAAATGCGGCGCCGATGTGAGTGACACTTATGAGGGTGAAGATTATTCCTGCGGCATTACCGCAGGCTGGTTTTGCGGCGCTTGCGACCTTGGTATTGGCGATGATGGCCATTACGAGCCGATGGAAGGTGACGTACCGATCATGACCGCCAAGGAATTTCGCGGGGGGCGCCCGCTAGGAACGCCCTTGTCGGAGCTTTCCAGCCAACCTGGTGACCCGAAGAATTTGAGCGATCCGCGTCATGCTGGCTATGCGGAGTTCTGCCGCATAGCGCGCTCTTGGGGATATGACTGATATGACCACCCCAAAGGCGCTCGACGCCATCGCGGACAAGGTTCTGCGGTATCGCCCCAAGCCCAAATCGAAGCCCGCGAAGAAGCGCAAACGCCGCGCGGCCAAGGCTAGGAAAGATAACAAGGCTTAGCTGTGGAAAAGGGAGTCATGTATATAATTCCCTTAAAAATGATGCGTCCGTATTGTGACCGCGACGGGCACAAAGATCGACACTCAAGTGCACGCACATAATTTCTTATGGTCGAAAGTTTTTGACGCGGGACCTTAATCCGGCCCATTTTTTTCCGATTGGGCAGATCAAATGTCATTTCGCAGCGCAACCGGGCTTTACATCATGGAAGGCATTGGCGGATGATAGGGGCAGATATAAAAAGACCGGACACGGTCTGACAAATCCGCCCCTCGAGGGCGACACAGGGAGGACGTCGATGTCTCGCAAGGTCACTCGCCGCAAATTCATGGCCGCTACCGCCGCCGGCGCGGCGCTCGCCACATTCAAATTCCCGGCACCCGCCATCGCGCAATCGGCGCCGTTCAAGCTCGGCCTGCTCACCGTCAAGACCGGCCCGCTCGCGCAGGGCGGCATCCAGATGGAGCAAGGCGTACTCACCTACCTGAAAGAGAAGAACAACACGTTCGGCGGCCGCAAGGTCGAGTTCTTCTCCGCCGATACCGGCGGCAGCCCGGCCGGCACCAAAACCAAAGTTCAGGAATTGGTCGAGCGCGACAAGGTCGATGCCATCCTCGGACCGCTCGCGGCCTTCGAACTGCTGGCGATCACCGACTACATCGCCGAGAACAAGACGCCGATGCTCAGCCTCGCCGGCGCCGAAGACATCACCCAGCGCCGCCCGAACCCCTACTTCCTGCGCCCGTCGGCGACCTCGGCGCAGGCGATGCATCCGATGGCCGACTTCGCTGCCAAGGAGCTGAAGCTCAAGCGCATCGTCACCGTGTCGGAAGACTTCGCCTTCGGCCACGAGCAAATGGGCGGCTTCCAGGAAACCTTCGAAAACGCCGGCGGCAAGATCGTCGCCAAGATCTGGCCGCCTCTGGTGACGCCAGACTACACGCCCTTCGTTGCGCAGATCGCCGATTGCGATGGCGTCTGCCAGGGCTTCGCCGGCTCCAACCCGCTGCGCTTCATGAAGACCTACGCTTCGGCCGGAATGAAATATCCGGTGGTGTCGGGCGAAACCGGTGGCGACGACGCGCTGCTGCGCATCATGGGCGACGAATTCCTCGGCATGTATAGCTGCTGCCCCTACACGCTCGACCTCGCCAACGACAGCAACAAGCGCTTCGTCGCGGCAATGCAGAAGGACTACGGCGTTGACCCCGGCTTCTACGCCGCCGGTCTCTACGTCGCGACCCAGGTCGTCGATGAAGGTCTCAAGGCCAACGGCGGCAAGTCCGACGACCGCGCCGCGCTGACCAAGGCGATGCGCTCGGTCAAGCTCAAGGACACGCCGCGCGGCGACCTGTCCTTCGACCAGTACGGCAATGTGGTCGGCGACTTCTTCATCCGTCAGGTGGCGAAGGAAGGCGGCAAGTACGTCAACAAGACCTTGAAGACCTACAAGAACGTCAGCCAGTTCTGGACCTACGACGAAAAGGCCTTCCTGGCCCGGCCGGTTTACTCGCGCAACTATCCGCCGGTGAAGTCGTAACCGCTTAAGCGCACATTCGAACCCCGGACCCTCCCCGCGCATACAAGCGCGTGGGGAGGGGAAAAGAACGGCCGCAGGAAAAACACGACAATGAATTTCTGGATCGTGCTGACGGTCAACAGCATCACCTTCGGCGGCCTGTTGTTTCTTCTCGCGTCAGGCTTCTCGCTGATCTTCGGGCTGATGCGCATTCCAAACCTGACGCATGGCTCGCTGTTCATGTTGGGGGCCTATGTCGGCGGCTCGATCGTGATCGGCCTGTTCGGCTTCAAGCTGAACTTCTGGCTGGCCGCGGTGCTGGCCAGCCTGACGGTGGCGGCGCTCGGCGCCTTGATCGAACGCTTCCTGCTGCGGCAATTGCCCGGCGACCAGCTCGCCCAGGTGCTGGTAACGCTCGGCATTTCCTTCATGGCCGCCGATTTCTGCCTGATGGTGTGGGGCGGCGACCCGATGTCGGTGGCGACGCCTGAAGGCCTCGGCGGCTTTGCCCGCGCCGGCGGCGCCGTGTTCCCGCTGTACCGGCTGGCGATCATCGCCATCGCTGTTGTCGTCGCCGTCGCGCTGTGGCTGCTGCTCGACCGCACCCGGCTTGGCGCGATGATCCGCGCCGGCGTCGACGATCCGGACATGGCGCGCGTCGTCGGCATCCGCGTCTCGCAACTCTTCACCATCGTCTTCGCGCTCGGCGCAGGTCTCGCCGCCTTTGCCGGCATCATCGGCGGACCGATCCTGTCGGTCTATCCGGGACTGGATCAGGACATGCTGCCGCTCGCCTTGCTGGTCGTCATCATCGGCGGCGCCGGCAGCCTGCTCGGCTCCTTCGTCGGCAGCATCCTGGTCGGCTTCATCTATAATTTCGGCCAGGCGCTGCTGCCGGAGCTGGCCTATTTCGTGCTGTTCCTGCCGATGCTGCTGGTGCTTCTGTTGCGGCCGCAAGGCCTGTTCGGCAGGCACGTGCCATGAGCGAAATCTTTTCCGCCAACAACAGACTTCGCTTCATAGCGCTGGCCATCGCGCTTGTCGTCTTGGTCAGCCTGCCGTTCTGGGTGTCCGGCATTTATTACATCAATGTCGGCAGCCAGATCTTGTTCTTCGCGGTATTCGCGCTCGGCCTGAACATCCTGGTTGGATACGCCGGCCTCGTCTCGCTTGGACATGCCGGCCTGTTCGGCATCTCGGCCTATGCCACCGCCTATATGCTGCAACAGGGTTTCGGCCACACCTCCGCGATCCTGGTGGCGCTGGTGATCGGCGTCGCCTCGATGGCGCTGTTCGCGGTGCTGTCGCTGCGCTCGTCCGGCATCGGCTTCATCATGATTACTTTGGCGCTCGGCCAGATCCTGTGGGGCCTCGCCTATCGCTGGATCAGCGTCACCGACGGCGACAACGGCATCCCGGTGCGCGGCCGCCCGGCGCCGTTCGGCTATTCGCTGACCGATCCGGTCAACTTCTACTACGCCTCGCTCATCGTCTTCATCGTCGCTGTCGCCATGGTCTTCATCTTCGTGCGCTCGCCGTTCGGCGCCGCCCTGATGGGAACGCGCGACCAGCCGCGCCGCATGAATGCGCTCGGCTATCACGTCTGGATGATCCGCTTCTACGCCTGCCTGTTCTCCGGCCTGCTGACGGCCGTCTCCGCCATCCTGTTCGTCTATTATACAAACTTCATCAGCCCGCAGACCTTGTCGCTGACCGCGTCGGCCGAGGTGCTGCTGATGGTGATCTCCGGCGGACCCGGCACGCTGCTCGGGCCCATTGTCGGTGCGACCCTGGTGGTCGTGATCAAGACCGTGGTCTCCGGCTTCATCGAGCGCTGGAATTTCCTGCTCGGCGCGATCTTCGTCGCCATCGTCATCCTGGTGCCGGAAGGCATCGTTCCCGGCTCCATCCGGCTGTGGCGCTTGATCACCCGCAAACGCGCGGCGGCGGCGCCAACGACGACAACGACGGAGCGCACGCCATGAGCGCGCTCACCATTTCAGGCCTCAACAAATCCTTCGGTGGCCTGCACGTCACGCGCAGCGTCAATCTCGACATCCAGCCCGGCGAACGCCGGCTGATCATCGGCCCGAATGGCGCGGGCAAGACGACGTTGTTCAACCTGATCACCGGCGAGCTGGCGCCGGACACCGGCACGATCAAGCTGTTCGGCCAGGACATCACCAAGGTGCCGAGCCGCGACCGGCCGCATCTCGGCATGGCGCGCACCTATCAGATCATCACTCTGTTCGGCAAAGACACGATCATCCACAATGTTCGCCTTGCGCTGCTCGGCCTGTCGCCGATGCGCTGGAACCCGTGGACGAACTTGCGCCGCGACGACCGTTTCACCGAAACGGGCCACAAAGCGCTGGCGCGCGTCGGCCTTTCGCATATCGCCGACCGGCCGCTGTCGCAGACGTCCTATGGTGAGCGCCGCCGCGTCGAGATCGCCATGGCGCTGGCGCAGGAGCCGAAAGTGCTGCTGCTCGACGAACCCTTCGCCGGCCTGTCGATCGACGAGCGCCGCGACGTCCACAAATGCCTGATGGCGATCCCGCGCGACGTCACCATCGTGATGATCGAGCACAACATGGACGTGGCGCTGGAATTCGCCGAACACATTACGCTGCTGCATTTCGGCGAGGTCATCGTCGAAGGCAACCGCGCCGAGGTGGTGAACGATCCGCGCACGCGGGAGGTTTATCTTGGCCACTAGCGCGCTCCGACTTGAAAACGTCGACGCCTTCTACGGCGACAGCCATGTGCTGCAGAACGTTTCGTTCGAACTGGGCGAGGCGCGCATGCTCGGCCTTCTGGGCCGCAACGGCGCCGGCAAGTCGACCTGCATGAATGTCGGCATGGGCCTGTTGGCGGCGCGGCGCGGCGAGGTCAGCGTGTTCGGCGAGGCGGTGACGAAGCTGTCGCCGGAACTGATCGCGGCGCGCGGCGTCGCTTTGGTGCCGCAGGGCCGCCGCATCTTCCGCAGCCTGACCGTGCGTGAGAACCTGCTGGTCGCCGGCCGCAAGCCCGGCGCCGGCAGCAAGCACGCGCCTTGGACCATGGACACGGTGTTCGCGATGTTCCCGCGCCTGAAGGAACGCACCAGCCAGATGGCGGCGCATCTGTCCGGCGGCGAGCAGCAGATGCTGGCCATCGGCCGCGCGCTGATGGGCAATCCGCGCGTGCTGCTGATGGACGAGCCGTCCGAGGGCCTGGCGCCGCAAATCGTCGCCGAGGTGATGGCGACCATCCGCAAGCTCAAGGAAAGCGGCCTGTCTATCGTGCTGGTCGAGCAGAACCCCAATCTGGTCTTCGACGTCGCCGACGACATCGTTATCTTGAACACCGGCGGCGTCGCCGTGGTATCGACGCCGGCCGCGCTGCGCCAGGACGACGCGCTGTTGCGGCAGCATCTGGGGGTGTTTTAGCGAGACTGTCGTCGCCGCGAAAGCGGGGACGAAAGCACTCACGGAAACTGTATTGAACTTCGGAAACACCAGGGTTATTTGATCGTCCGCCTTCGCGGACGATGACAACTGAGGACTTGGGCAATGGCTCTCTGGAATAAATATGCCAACACCGCGGCGCGCAAGCACGGCAAGCCGGGCCGCGAGCAGCGGCCAGCGTCGGTGACCATCGACGCGCATACCCATATCGCCATTCCGCGCGCCGGCGCCTTCATCAAGCCGCATCTCGATCCGGCGACCATTCCGCTGGCGCACTTCGCCTCCCAAGAAACCAAGGACCTCAACGCCAAGCAGGAAGCCGACATCCGCGACTGCATGACCGGCTATGACGAGCGCTTCGCCATCATGGACACAATGGGTGTCGATGTTCAGCTGGTGATGCCGCCGCCGCCGCAGCTTTATCACACGGTCGCGCTCGAATACGCCGTGCCGGCCGCGCGCATGGTCAACGAGGGCGTTGCCGAATTCGTCTCGAAACATCCCGACCGCTTCATCCCGATGGGCACCGTGCCGATGCAGGACGGCAATGAGGCGGCCAAAGAGCTTGAACACGTCATGAAGACGCTCAAGTTCAAGGGCGTCGAGATTTTGACCAACGTCAACGGCAAGGAATTGTCCGATCCGGCCTTCGCGCCGTTCTGGAAGAAGGCCGAGGAACTGGGCGCGCTGGTCGCCATTCATCCGAACGGCTTCACCGAAGGCCAGCGCCTGTCGCGCTTCTATTTCAACAATGTCGTCGGCAACCCTTTCGAGACGACGCTTGCCCTGCACTATCTGATTTTCGACGGCGTGATGGAGCGCCATCCAAACCTCAAGCTGTTCGCCATGCATGGCGGCGGCTATCTCGGCGGCTATTCCGGCCGCATCGACCACGCCTGGGGCGCGCGCTCGGATTGCAATGTCGGCCTGCCCAAGCCGCCGACCGAGTATCTCAAGCGCGTCTATATCGACAATGTCGTGTTCACGCCGCACCAACTCGAAGCTTTGCTCGCCGTGTTCGGCGCCGATCACATCATCATGGGCACCGACTATCCGTTCGACATGATGGAGTACGACCCGATCGGCCACATCAATTCGGTCGAAGGGCTGGATGCATCCACCCGCGCCGCTTTGTGCGGCGGCAATGCGCGGAAGTTGTTGGGGCTGTAAGGACCCAGCGTTACAAAAAATCCAGCGTCGCGGTTTCCACGATCACCGCGGCGTCGGTGGAGTGTTCGCCGGCGCGCGCCGCTTCCTCTTGCGTCTGGCTCGCCTGCAAATAGGCGCCGAGATGGCGCGCCCATTCGATGATGCGCGCGTTTTCGCCAAGCCGCGCCGCTTCGTATGCCTTGAGCGCGCTTTCGACATCGTCGCGCGCCTCCAACGCATTGACCAGCGCGGCGGCGTCGTCGGCCGCTTTCGACACGCCGGCGCCGACGTGCGGGCGCGCGACAAAGGCCGCATCGCCGACGATCGCGACGCGGCCGAAGGCCATGCGCGGCGACACCAGATCGTAGATCGGCTGCAAGAGCGGCTCCTCGATCAGGCGTACCACGGCGCGGAATTGCGGCGCCAGCAGCCGCTCGGCCGCGTCGTGCATCTCGGCGATAGCTTCGCGCCGGATCAAATGTGGTGGAATGGAAATCGCATGGGTCTTGCCGCTATCGTCGGTCAATAGCCATTGCAGCTTGGTGTGCTCGTCGGCGGGCCGGTACCAGATGACGTTTGTGCGGCGCTTGCCGGGGCGCAGATCGTTGTCGGGCCCGGCCACCGGGTAACAGAGAAACTGCTCGCCCGGCGGCAGGCCGAAAGACATGACCGGATACACCGCCTTGTGAATATCCGGCGGAAACGCACTCTCCGCGATCAGGGCGCGCCAACCGCAATAGCCGGCGTACAGCGGCACGACATCGGGCAGGCACTGCTGGCGTACCGTCGAGCGAATGCCATCGGCGCCGACCAGAAGGTCCGCTTCCACAGTTTCGCCATCGGAAAAATGCGCCCGCACCGCATGCGCATCCTGCGTGAAGTGCGAAAGTCCCCGACCGCGATGATAGCGCTCCGGCGGAAAGGCATCGCGAAGCAGCCGGTAAACGCGCTCCCAGGCGGTCGCCACCTGCGGGCATTCGATTTCGCGCGTGACGCGACCTTGCGCGTCGATGATCTGACGTTTGACGATGTGAACACCGAGTTCCGCCGTCTCCAGCCCGAGCCCGCGCAGCCGCGCGATCAGCTGCTGCTGGGCGACGATGCCGGCGCCGCGCCCGGACAATTCGCCCTCGACGCGCTCATAGATATCGACGTCCCACCCGGCCCGCCGCAGCAGCAATGCGCTCAAGAGGCCGCTCATTGAGCCGCCGATGACGACGGCGCGCCTGTTAAGAGGTTCTGTCAATTGATCCACCCCAATCTTCCCGTCCGCTGGTCTTTGGTATATACATGACATCAAACTGGCATTGGAGGAATTCCCATGGCGCTCACTATGCTCGATAAATCCGCCGAGAAAAAAGACACCTCGCAATGGGCGAGCGATATCGCCGCCGAATTCGAGCGCGAAGCCAAAAATCCGAATCCGTGCGTCGGCTCGACCTTGCTGTCGGAAAACGAACGCACCCGCGTCTGGATCATCCGCCTCGCCCCCGGCGAGCGCATCGGCTTCCACCGCCACGTGCTGGATTATTTCTGGACCTCGGTGACCGGCGGCCGCGGCCGTCAGCATGTGCACGACGGCACCACTGTCGAATACACCTACGTGCCGGGCGAGACGCGCCACGAGACCTACGGCAAGGACGAATTCAAGGTCCACGACCTGCAAAATCTCGGCGACCGCGAAATGGTCTTCATGACCGTCGAATTCAAGGACTCGGCCAATAAGCCGATGGCCCTGCCGGAGGGCGTCCGCCCACAAGCGGCGGCCTGACCCGTCGGAATTTCGGCTAAAGCGCCCGCCATCCGGAGCAACCCGGAGGCGGGCGTTTCATTTTGCCGCTGCATCAACGGGCTAGCCAAGCCGCCAGGCTTCCTGCAAAGTGCGGCGAGATAACGCGATAAAAAGACGCATCGGAGGGGGAATGCCGGCCAATCGGACAGGCCTGTTACGTGTGAGGCCGCGCGCGATTCTGCGTTCAAAAGCCTGCGCGGCGCCCCTGACCCACCGTTGGTTCGCCTGAGGCCTCAATGGAATTCGACCTGCTGATCAATGCCATCATCGCCGGGCTCATGCTCGGCGGCTTCTATGCCGCGGTCACCGCCGGCATTTCGATTTCGTTCGGCATGCTCGATATCGTCAATATCGCGCATCCGGGCTTCATCATCCTCGGCTCCTACATCGCCTATATCGTCAACGTGCATTTCGGCGCCGACCCGATCCTCATCGCCATCGTCGCGCTGCCGGCCTTCTATGCGCTCGGTTCGATCATCTATCAGATCTACTACCAGTCGTTCGAAAAGCACGGCCAGGACTCGCTGCGCGGCCTCGCCTTCTTCTTCGGCCTGCTGTTCGTCACCGAGGTAGCGCTCAACCTGGTTTTCGGCGTCGACTACCGCACCGTCGATGTGCCCTATATCGGCGGCAGCCTCAGCATCGGCGCGATGGAATTTCCGGTGCGCATGCTGGTGCCGTGCCTGGTGTCGGTCGCCATGTTCGGCGGTCTGATCCTGTTCATGTCGCGCACCTTCATCGGCCGCGCGGTGATGGCTGTGTCGCAGGATCCGCAGGCGCTGCAACTGATGGCGGTCGACCCGATCCGCATCAAGCGCATCGCCTTCTCGATCTCGATCGCCACCGCCTCGATGGCCGGCGCCTTCCTCATCATCATCCAGCCGGTGATCCCGTCGTCGGGCCGCGAATATATCGGCCGCGTCTTCGCCATTTGCGTGCTCGGCGGCCTCGGCAGCCTGCCCGGCACGCTGATCGCCGCGTTCATGATCGGCGTCATCGAAAGCATCACCTCGACGTTCTACGGCCCGTCCTGGGCGCCGGCGGTTTCGTTCGGACTGCTGCTGCTCACTCTGGCCGTGCGGCCCTCCGGATTGTTTGGACGCTAGATGCGCACACCCGCCTTCACCCTCATCCTGACGGCCGTCGCGGCGGCGCTGTATTTCACGTTCAATTTCGTCGGCAACGATTACCTGTTTTTCGCCGGCTACACCGTGCTGCAATACATCGTGCTGGCCACCGCCTGGAATATTCTCGGCGGCTATTGCGGCTACGTAAATTTCGGCTCGGCCGGCTTCTTCGCCATCGGCGTGTACACGACGGTGTTTCTCTACGCCGTCGGCCAGCAGATCGAAACTCTCGTGCCCGAATTCATGCTGGCGCCGATGCAGTTGATCTTCCCGCTGCCGCTGCCGGTCATGATTATCGTCGCCGGCGCGGTCGCCGGGTTCATCGGCCTTGGCATGGGCTATCTGACGCTGCGGCTGCGCGGCGTGTTCTTCGCCATCGCCACACTGGCGCTGACCGTGGTGCTGGAAACCTTCATCGTCAACTGGTCCTTCGTCGGCGGCTCGCGCGGCGCCTATGTCATCCCACCGAACGAAGTGCCGGTGTTCGGCAACTTTATCCAGTTCCTGTTCGCGCTGATGCTGGTGCTGGTGATCCTCGCTCTGACCACCGCGCGCCTGATCGAGCGCTCCAAGCTCGGCGTCGGCTTTGCCACCATCCGCGACGACGAACTGGCGGCGGAAGCCTCCGGCGTGCCCACTTTGCGGCTGAAGCTGATCGCCACCGTCGTCTCCGGCGCGCTGATGGGCATGGCCGGCGCGCCGTTTCCGTTTTACATCGGCTATGTCGAGCCGGCCTCGGCCTTCAACCTGTCTTACGCGGTGAACTCGATCGCCATGCCGATGATCGGCGGCACCACCTCGTGGATCGGCCCGCTGGTCGGCGCCCTGCTGCTCGGCACGCTGCAACAGGTGGCGACCGTGACGATCTCGTCGGCGGTCAATCTGCTGATCGTCGGCCTGCTGCTGATCTTCTTCGTCATCATCGCGCCGCGCGGCATTGTCGGCCTGGTGCAGGACCAGTTGCGCAAGAGGTCGAAATCATGACCGACGCAACAAACATGACCGAGCCGCTCCTGCACATCGAGCAACTCGGCAAGCGATTCGGCGGCTTCGTCGCGCTGGACGGCGTCGACCTGTCGGTGCCGAAAGGCCAGCGCCTCGGCCTGATCGGCCCGAACGGCTCCGGCAAGAGCACGCTGGTCAACTGCATCTGCGGTACGCTGCAAAACGAAACCGGCAGCGTCATCTTCGACGGCATCAAGGTCGACGGCATGGTCGCGCATCAGCGCACCCGGCAAGGCCTGGCGCGCAGCTTCCAGTTGCCGCGGCCGTTCCGCAGCATGACGGTCGCCGAGAATGTTCGCGTGCCGCTGCTGTACACCGTCAATGCCCGGCCCGGCACGCATCTGTCGCACTCAGAACTCGACAACCGCTGCATGGAGCTGCTCAGACTGGTCGCACTCGACGGCAAGGCCGGCAAATACACCACCGATCTCACGCAAGTGGAAATGCGCAAGCTGGAACTGGCGCGCGCCATGGCGGCCGAACCGAAACTGCTGATCGCCGACGAATCGATGGCCGGCCTGTCGCATTCCGAGGTCGAAGACATCGTCGCGCTGCTGATCCGCATGAACGAGCGCGGCGTCACGATTATCATGATCGAACACATCATGCGCGCGGTGATGAGCTTCTCGCAGCGGCTGGTCGTGCTGGTGTCCGGCAAGAAGATCGCCGACGGCAAACCGGAAGACGTGATCCAGAACAAGGAAGTGGTGGGAGCCTATCTTGGCCAATAGCACCAACAGCATCACCGTCGAGGGCATCGACGCCGCCTACGGCGCGGTGCGGGTGCTCGAGGATGTGTCGCTGCGCGTCGATAGCGGCGAGACGGTCGTGCTGCTCGGCACCAATGGCAACGGCAAAAGCACCTTGATGAAGTGCATCATGGGCTGGGTGCGGCCGACCAAAGGCAAGATCATCGCCGAAATCGACGGCGAAAAGCATGATCTGGCCGGCCTCTCCACCGAACAGATCGTCGATCTCGGCATCGCGCTAGTGCCGGAAGGCCGCCGCCTGTTTCCGCGCCAGACGGTCGAGGAAAACCTTTTGCTCGGCGCCAGCCGGCCGAAGGCGCGTCCCCATATCAAGACCAATCTCGATTTCTGCTTCGAGATTTTCCCGCGCCTGGCCGAACGCAAGAGCCAACTCGCCGGCTCGATGTCGGGCGGCGAACAGCAGATGCTGGCGCTGGCCCGCGCGCTGATGCTCAATCCGCGCATTCTCCTGGTCGATGAGCCGTCGGTCGGCCTGGCACCCTTGCTGGTCAGCCGCACCATCGATGCCATCGGCCAGCTCAAGCGGCATTTCAATCTGACGGTCCTGATGGCCGAGCAGAATTTCACCCAGGCGCTGCGCATCGCCGACCGCGGTTATGTCATCGTGCACGGCAAGATCGAGTTCGAAGGCAACTCGGCGGACGAGCTGAACAACAACGACCTCATTCGGCAGTTTTATCTGGGGATGTAATTTCCCTCTCCCCGTCCTTTACGGGGAGAGGGTG
>LNFM01004847.1_pt1 | contig 24202 bp, 24 predicted proteins | sample 596031 | NCBI WGS metagenome assembly LNFM01 (sample SAMN04254537, study PRJNA301005) | activated carbon metagenome | isolation source: dual media filters at the Ann Arbor, Michigan drinking water treatment plant | place: USA: Ann Arbor | reverse complement strand
ACTGTGGAACGCCATCGACGGCGCGGCCAAGGGCGGCAAGGGCGCCTACCTGATCTACCAGGAATCGAGCCTGGTGATCCGCGCCATCCGCGACTACTTCAACAACGACATCGGCGACATCCTGATCGACACCGACGACGTGTACGAACAGGCCCAGCAGTTCATGGCCCACGTCATGCCCGAGCATGCCGCCCGCGTGAAACGCTACCGCGACAACGCGCCGCTGTTCAGCCGCTTCCAGATCGAACACCAGATCGAGTCGGCCTATGCCCGCACGGTCAACCTGCCCTCGGGCGGCGCCATCGTGATCGACCACACCGAAGCCCTGGTCTCGGTGGACGTCAACTCGGCGCGCGCCATCAAGGGCAGCGACATCGAGGAAACCGCCACCCGCACCAACCTGGAAGCCGCTGACGAAGTGGCGCGCCAGATGCGCCTGCGCGACCTCGGCGGCCTGATCGTGATTGACTTCATCGACATGGAAGAGTCGAAGAACCGCCGCGAAGTGGAAAACCGCCTGCGCGACGCCCTGCGCGAAGACCGCGCCCGTGTGCAGTTCGGCACCATCAGCAAGTTCGGCCTGATGGAAATGAGCCGCCAGCGCCTGCGCCCGGCCTTGTCCGAAGGTGCGTCCATCCCCTGCCCGCGTTGCGGCGGCTCCGGCCACATCCGCGACACCGAGAGCTCGGCCCTGCAGATCCTGCGCATCATCCAGGAAGAGGCCCAGAAGGACAACACCGCCGCGGTGCATGTGCAGGTGCCGGTGGACGTCGCGTCCTTCCTGCTCAACGAGAAGCGCAACGAGATCACCAAGATCGAGCTCAAGCAGCGCCTCAACGTGCTGATGGTGCCCAACAAGTCGCTGGAAACGCCGAACTACAAGCTCGAGCGCCTCAAGCACGACGACCCGCGCCTGGACCACATCGAAGCCAGCTACCAGATGGTCGAGGAGATCGAGGACCCGACCGCCGTCACGCGTCGCGCGCAGGAACCGACCAACAAGCAGACCCCGGTCATCAAGGGCGTACTGCCCGATGCACCGGCACCGATCGTGGCACCCAAGCCGGTGGCCGAGCCGCAAGCGGCTGCCAAGCCCGTGGCGCGCAAGGCCGAGCAGCCGGCCAGCACCGGTTTTGTCGGCTGGCTCAAGAGCCTGTTCGGCAGCCAGCCGGCCGCCGAGCCGGTCAAGACCGTCGAGAAGAAGGAAGAGAAACGCGAAGGCCGTGGTGGCCGTGACAGCAACCGCAGCGAAGGCCGCGGTGAGGGCCGGGGCCGTGGCGGCCGCGGTGGTCGTGGCGGCGAGCGCGGTGAGCGCCAGGAACGTGGCGACCGCAACGAGCCCCGTGGCAACCGTGGCGACCGTCAGGGTCAACGCAGTGAGACCGAGCAGCGTGCACCCCAGACGGCCGAGGCCGGAGCTGAGCAGCAGCCGCGCCAGGAACGCGCCCCGCGCAATGGCGAGCAGCGTGGTCGTGGCGAGCGCGGTGACCAGCCGCGCGGCGAGCGTCAGGAACGTGGCAACCGTGGCGACCGTCAGGGTCAACGCGGCGAGACCGAGCAGCGTGCACCCCAGACGGCCGAGGCCGGAGCTGAGCAGCAGCCGCGCCAGGAACGCGCCCCGCGCAACAACGAACAGCGTGGTCGCAATGGCGAGCGCGGTGAACGCCAGGAACGTGGTGAGCGCACCGAGCGTGGCCCGCGCCCCGAAGGCGAGCGTCGACCTGTCGAGGACGTGCGCCAGGCGGCCCCGGCTGCGGCGGAACAGCAACTGGCGCCTGAGACCCAGAGCGAAGCCGACACCCAGCCGATGGTCGACGTGCGTCCCGAAGGCGATGCCGGCAGCAACAGCCAGCGCGAGCGCCGCTCGCGTGACCGTTACGGCCGTGACCGCCAACGTGGCGAGCGCGGTGAGCGTGGTGAACGCCAGGAGCGCCCGGCACAGGACGCCGTCGCGACCGATGCGCCCATGAGCCCCGAGAGCGCACCGGCCGCAGCGCCGGCCCCCGCCAGGGCCGCAGCATCGGCTGCCGCCCCCGCGGTGAGCGGGCGTGCGCTGCCGCGTGTGCAGGCCTATACCCTGCCGCTGTCCGACCTGGACCAAATCGCCAACACGGCGGGCCTGCAATGGGTCAACTCCGATGCCCAGAAGATCGCCGCCGTCCAGGCCGCCATCGCCGCCGAACCCAAGCCGGTGCACGTGCCGCGCGAGCGGCCGGCGCCGGTGGTGATCGACGAGGGTCCGCTGATCCTGGTCGAGACGCGCAAGGACCTGCGCGACATGACCCTGCCCTTCGAGCAGGGCGCTGCCCAGAACTGAGTCTCTCTGCGCTGACGCTGACAAAGGGCACCTTCGGGTGCCCTTTGCGTTGCGGGACCCGCACTTTCAGTGCGCACGGGCAACATCCCAGCACTCGCCAGGCCAGTGGCCCGGCACCGATAATCAACGCATGACAAATCCCGCCCGTGAAGAAGCCGAGCGCCGCAAGGCCGACCAGGAACTGCTGTTCAAGGGCATCGTGATCGCGCTGATCGGCGTGGCGGTCCTGCTGGGGCCGCACTTAGCACGTTCCCCGGCGGTTCAGGAGCTGCTGACGGGAGGACGCGTGGTGGGCTGGTTCGCCCTGGTGCTCGGGCTGGCTTTTTTAGGCCAATACTTCCTGCGCCGCCGCACGCGCCGGTAGCCCGAGCCGCGTCGGCGAAACGTACTGCTGGCGGAAGATCTCGAAGGGCATGGTGTCGGCCGCCTCGATGGCGCGCTGGTCTTGCAGCGACTTGCTGGCCATCGCCTCGTATTTCAGCTGCTGCTGCGCATTCCACGGCCGCTCCAGCAGATCCTGGCGGGTCTGCTGCGAACGGGCCCGCACGAAACGCAGGAAAGAGTTGTCGTGTCCGCTAGCCATCTCGGCCAGCACGCGCGCCGAGGGCAGGCGATCGGGTTCGTCCAGCATCGTACGGGCGGACAAAACGGCGGCGCTGTAGTCATTGCCACCGTGCGCCGCGTCGAGCGCGCGGGCCAGGGGCTCGCAAGCCGCGATCAGCTCACGCCCCCAGTCGGTCAGCGTGACGGCCTGGCCTCCACGCTGCAGTTTCAGGCCGGGTTCGCGCCCACGCGCAGCGGTGAGGTGCTGGTTGCGCGCCAGCTCGGCGATTTCCTGCGGCGTGTCATCGGGACTGTCGCTTTGCAGGCAATGCAGCAGGAAGACATCGAGAAAACGCATGGTCTGCGCGTTGATGCCCACGGGCTCGAAAGGATCCAGGTCCATGAGGCGCACTTCCACGTACTCCACACCGCGCTCGCGCAGCGCGTGCAGCGGGCGCTCGCCCTGGAAGATGGTGCGCTTGGGACGGATGGTGCCGTAGAACTCGTTCTCGATCTGCAGCAGGCTGGTGGCGAGCTGGATGTAGTCGCCGCCGGGGTTCAGCACGCCCAGGGCTTCATAAGCAGGCCAGGGCCGGGTGAGCGCGTCGTGCAGCGAGGCGGCATAGCCTTCCAGGCTGTTGTAGCTGACCGCGAGCGAGGCCTGCGCATCGCTCTGGTAACCCAGGCGCCCCATGCGCAGCGAGGTGCCGTGCGGCATGTACAGCGCCTTGCCGTCCAGCGACTGCAGCTCGTGCTGGCGGCCCTCGACGAAAGTGGAGCACACGGCCGGCGAGGCGCCGAAGAGGTAGAGCAGCAGGAAAGCGTGGCGGCGGAAGTTGCGGATCAGCGCGAAGTACTGCGCGTTGCTCACGCCCGGCAGCGACCAGTTGTAGTGGATGCCCGAGATGGTCTGCATGCGCCGGCCGTAACGTTGGCCCAGGCCCATGCGGTAGACGCTCTTGGCGCGCCCGATGTTGGAGGAGCCGTAGCGCCCCAGCGGGATGGTCTCGTCCGTGGGCAGGCCGCAAGGCATGCTGGAGACCCAGAGCATTTCCTCGCCGGCCTCGCGCAGCGTGCGGTAGGTGTACTGATGGACTTCGGTCAGCTCGTCCAGGCAGGCCGACACGCAGGCATGCACGCCGGTGATGAGTTCGAGCTGGGACTCGGAATAGTCGGTGGTGATGTGCGGATGCGTGAGCGCCGAACCCAGCGCCGCCGGATGCGGCGTGAGCGCCAGCATCCCGTCAGGCAGCGCGCGCAGGCTTTCCTTCTCGATGCCGCGGCGGATGCCCAGCAGGCGCTCGGCGGTCAAGGAAGGCGGGGCGGACGGGTTGCTCATGCGGAAATCCAGCGGCTGTTCTATTTGTAATCGGACCCGGAAGTTAACATGACAGGATAAACCCTGCTGTACGGGGTCAAGCGCCTACTTACGCCTCTGCATGAGCGACAGCCCGAGCACCGCCATCACCCAGGCCCCGCTGGCCGAAACGCAAGCCATGTTTGCCGCGCTGCAGCAGCGTGCGCTGAGCAGCGGCGTGACCCTGCGTGTGCCCCCACCTTTGCCCACGGGCTGTTGCGGGCGCGGCTGCAACGGCTGCGTGTGGGAGGGTTTCTATGCGGCGGCGGCGTATTGGCAGCAGGAAGCCGAACTGCGCTTACAGGCTTGAGCGTGCCCTCAATGAAACTCGTCCTTCTCGCCGGCCTGGCTTATGGGCTCATGAGTCTTATCACCTATGCCGTCTATGCCTCGGACAAAACGGCGGCAAGGCAAGGCCGGCGTCGCGTGCCGGAACGCATGCTGCACATCCTCTCCCTGCTGGGCGGCTGGCCCGGTGCGCTGCTGGCCCAGCAAAACCTGCGCCACAAATCCAGCAAGATCCGATTCCTCGCCTTGTTCTGGTTCACCGTCCTGATCCATATGGCTGTTGTCGTGCTGCTGGTTGCTCTGAAGGACGACAACTGGCCCCACTGAAAAGGCGCTCAGCCCTGGCCCAGCATGGCCAGCGCGCGCGCCACCTCGTGGGTGCCCTGCGCGCTTCCGCTGCCGGGCACCGTCTCGTGGGTGCGATCCAGCACCTCGGCCAGATGCTGCTGCAGGCGCACGTCGGCGTTTTCGTCGATGCCGATCCAGGCCCCCTGCGTCATCGTGATGTGGGCCGCCTCCACGCTGCCCGCCCCCGCACACAGCGTGGTGCGGGTGGGCGCATCAGCGCTGGCCAGCACCAGCATGGCGGGCACCACAGCCTCGGGCTGCAGGGCACGCAGCACTTCGGCCGGCATCAGGTCTTCGGTCATGCGCGTGGCGGCCGTGGGTGCCAGGCAGTTGACGCGGATGTCGTTCTTCGCGCCCTCGAGCGCGAGGGTCTGCATCAGCCCCACCAGGGCCAGCTTGGCCGCGCCGTAGTTGGACTGGCCGAAGTTGCCGTAGAGGCCGCTGGACGAGGTGGTCATCACGATGCGGCCGTATTTCTGCGCCGTCATGTGCGGCCACACGGCCTTGCAGCAGTGCACGGCGCCCATCAGGTGCACGTCCAGCACCAGGCGGAAGTCGGCCAGCTCCATCTTGGCAAAGGTCTTGTCGCGCAGGATGCCGGCGTTGTTGACCAGGATGTCCACACGACCCCAGGTCTGCACCGCCTGCTGCACCATGGCCTGGACAGCCTCGAAGTCGGTGACCGACGCGGCATTGGCCATGGCCTCACCCCCGGCGGCGCGGATCTCGTCCACCACCTGTTGCGCAGCGCTGGCCGAGCCGCCCGAACCGTCGCGGGCGCCGCCCAGGTCGTTCACCACCACCTTGGCACCGCGTTGGGCCAGCGCCAGCGCGTGCTGGCGGCCCAGGCCGCCACCGGCCCCGGTCACAATGGCCACCCGGCCCTTGAAGTCGATCATGCTGTCTCCTTGTTGACTGTCAGCGTATGGTCAAATCTTAATGGACGAATATTTCACCTCAGGTCACCTGACGGACAGCGACATGGAACTGAACCGCACCCTCATCGAAACCCCGCCGCGCGACGCCGCCACCGTGGTGATGCTGCGCGATGCGCCGCTCGGGCTGGAGGTTTTCCTGCTCAAGCGGCACAGCGCCTCGGATGTGTTGGGCGGGGCCTATGTGTTTCCCGGCGGCAAGATCGATGCGCAGGATGCGGCGCTCATCCCCCAGTTGGATCAATCGCTGGCCTCCCTGCACGGCGCACTGGGCGAACCCGACACAGCGGCGGAGCTGGCGGCCAGTTGTTATGTGGCGGCGCTGCGCGAGGCCTTCGAGGAATCGGGCGTGCTGTACGCGCATGAGGCCAGTGCGGATCAGGTGGCCCAGGCCACGGCCCTGCTGCGCGCGGGCCATGGTTTTTCCGAGGTGCTCACACGCATGGGCCTGAAGCTGGACACCCGCAGCGTGCTGCCCTGGTCGCGCTGGGTCACGCCCAAGATGGCCTCGGTCAGCAGCAAGCGTTTCGATACCCGTTTTTTTGTGGCCGCCGTGCCGGCGGTGCAGACCGCACGCCACGACAACCATGAAGCGACCGAAAGCGTCTGGGTGGCGCCGCGCGCCGCGCTGGAGCAGTACCGCGACGGCCAGATCGACCTGGCACCGCCGCAGATCATGAGCCTGGCGCATCTGGCGCAGCACACCAGCGTGGCCGGCGTGCTGGCCGAGGCCCGTGCCAAGCCCCCCGCCCTGGTGCAGCCCGAGCCTTTTGATGACGAGCAGGGCGTGCGGGTGCTGTGTTACCCGGGGGACCCGCGCCACAGCGTGGGCGTGCGCGCCCTGCCCGGCCCCACGCGCCTGCGCTACAGCGGCAAGCGCTTCCAGCCCGAAGAGGGCTTTGAAGCGCTGTTCCGCTGATCCGCGCTGATCAGCTGTTCGCGCGGCGCTTGAGCCAGCGCATCAGCGCGCCCACCAGCGGCAGTTTTTCGTACAGCTCTTCGGCCGCATCCCAGTAGTCGCGGTGCGAGCGGATGCGCCCGTCATGGGCCAGCCGCAGGTGGCTGGCCCCGCGGATGGTCTGCAACTCACTGGTCTTGAAGTTGCGGAAGTGGAAGTGGAAATCCCAGCTCAGGAAGACCTGGTCGCCATCGACGACACGCGCAGTCACCACGAAATGCGGACGCTCCAGCGACTGGTACATGTGCCGGAAGATGCGCTGGATGGCCGGAACGCCGCGCACTTCGTTGAACGGGTCCTTGAAGTAGGCGTCCTCGGTATAGAACTGGCTGAAACGCTCGATGCTCTGCGGCGTCAGTGTTTCGAAGAAAACGGCGATTTTTTCGACGGCGTGGCTCATGGTGGCAGGGGGAAGTCAGTGTCCGGTGAACTTGCGGACCAGGGGGAAATACAGGCGGTAGGGCAGCAGGCGCATGAACTTGAGCCAGCGCGTGAAGCGTTTGGGGAAATGCAGCTCGAAGTCACCGCGCGCCCAGCCGGCCAGCATCTCGCGCGCGGCAACGTCGGGCGTGATGAGCGCGGGCATCTTGAAATCGTTCTGCGCGGTCAGCGGTGTCTCGACGAAGCCGGGGTTGACCACGCTCACGCCCAGGCCCTGGGGCTGCAGGTCCAGGTAGAGGGCTTCGGCCAGGTTGATCAGGGCAGCCTTGGTCGGCCCGTAAGCCAGGCTCTTGGGCAGGCCGCGGAACCCCGCCACGCTGCTGACCAGGCTCAGGTGCCCGCCCTGTCCGCGCGTTGCCTGCGCCTTCAGCAGGGGCAACACGGCGTCGAGCAGGTAGAGCGCGCCCACGTAATTGACCTGCTCATGGCGCAGCATCTCGTCCAGCTGGTAGTTGCCGGCGTCGACGGGCAGGTAATAACCCGCGCAGTACACCACCAGGTCCAGCGGGCCGCGCGCGGCCAGCGCGTCGGTGGCCAATTGCAGAGCCCGGCGGTCCGTCACGTCCAGCGGCAGGGCCACGGCGCGCGAGCGGCCCTGGCCATCGGCCCCCGGATGCGCGCTCACCCAGGCCTCCAGCAGCGCGGCCTTGCGCGCCGACACGACGACCGTGGCGCCCTGGGCATGCAGCAGGTCGGCACAAGCCTGGCCGATGCCGCTGGAGGCACCCACCAGCCAGACCGTCTTGCCGGCCCAGTCACGCAGGGGGGGATTGAGGGCCATGTTTCAGCGCTTGGTGAAGGACAGGGTGACTTCGCCCAGCGTCACGCCCCATTTGCTCATGGTGGCGCGGTTGAGCATGACACGGTCGTTCATCTGGTACATCCAGTCGTCGAAGCGAACGACGATGTTGCGCCCGTCCACCGGCAGGTCCAGATAGTAGCCCCAGTAGAAGGCATTGCCACGCTCTTCGCCCTGGGCCTCGCCCACCACGTCGCCAGCGGTGCCGACATAACGCCCCTGGGTCCCCACACCGGGCTGGCGGCGCAGCGTCCAGATGCGCTTTTGCGTCGTGCCGTCGGAGTAGATGAAGTCTTCGTCGAGCACGCCGACCTCGCGACCGCTCTCGCCCGTCCAGCTGCAGTTCATGACCACGGTGAAGCGTTTGACGACCTTGCCCGATCGGTCGGTGAAGACGCCGTAGGCGTCGACCGTGCCGTTGAAATAACGGCGCAGGTCGAGCAGCGGTTTCTCGTTGGCGTAATCGGCCACGGTGGGCGAGGCGCAACCGGCCAAGGTGGTGGCGCCGAGCGCAGCGGCACCGGTGAGCAGCAGACGACGTTTCATGATGAGCCTTTGCGGTGGATGAAAAATGAATAGAGCAGGCCGCCGGCGGCCAGCTTGAGCACACAGGGCAGCAGGCAGTAGGCAATGGTGAGCGCCTGCAGGGCCTGCGGCTCGCGCGCGCCGGGCGCATAACCGTAGAAACCCAGCAGGGGCAGGGCCAGGCCAGCGGCCAGGGCCAGGTTGAGTTTGGTGGCGAAGTTCCACCAGCCGTAATAGGCGCCCTGCGTGCGGCCCAGGTCGCCAGCCCGTGCGATCAGGCCGGCCAGCATGGCGCCGGGCATCACGAGATCGGCCCCCAGGGCGGCGCCGGAGAGCACGCAGATGGCGATGAACCACCACGCATCGCCTTCACCCAGCAGGCTGGCCCAGATGAACACCGCCACGGCCAGCGCCATGCCACCCAGCCAGCCCGGCGCCAGGCCGAAGCGGCGCACGGCGGCCAGCCACAGCGGCATGGACAGCGCCGCACTCAGGAAGTAGCTGCCGAGAAAGAGCGGCTCCATATTGGTGGGGGCCTGCAGGCGGTCCTGCACGAAAAAGAGCACCAGCGTGGCCGGCACCGCGCTGGCGATGCCGTTGAGCATGAACACGGCAAGCAGGCGGCGAAAGGGCGCACGCTGCCAGGGCTGCCACAGCTGGCCGGCCTCGGCCGCCGTGCCGGTGATGGCGTCGGCCGCGGGGCGCGGCGCGGCGCGCCAGGCCAGCCCGCCCAGCAGCAGGGCCAGCCAGAACAGGACGACCATGGCCTCCAGGCCCCAGAGCACAGGCACCACGGAGGCCAGCAGCACGCCGACCAGGCCCAGGCCCTCACGCCAGGCCACCAGGCGGCTCTGCTTGAGCGCGTCGCCGCCCAGCAGCGCGCCCCAGGCCTGGTGCGAGAGCGTGACCGCGCTGAAACTCGCGTAGGTCAGCATGAGCATGACGGCGCTGAAGGCCAGCAGGCCGGTGCCGCTGCGCAGCGGGGGGAAAAACAGCAAGGCGAAACCCGCGCCCATCAGCACGCAGGCTGCCCCCGCCCAGACCAGCAGCAAGGAGGGCGAGCGGCGGTAAAGGCCGTCGCTGGCGCGGCCCAGCAGCGGGTCGATCAGCGCATCGGCCAGGCGCGTGGCCAGCAGCAAGGCACCCAGCGTGGCCAGCGGCACACCGAACTCGCGCGCGTAATGGTTGGGCAGCAGCACATACAGCGGCAGCGCCACGAAGGCCAGCGGCAGGCCCATCAGACCATAGCGCCAGGCCTGAGCAACGGTGAGAGTGGTGGGCGTGTGCATGGGGTCGGGGGGCTCAGCGCGCCGTCGGCGCCTGGCCCAGCAGGGTCAGGCGCAGCTTGGGTGCCGAGGTCTGCTCGGACAGCCAGATGCCGAAGAAAAGGCGCGCGAACTCCGGGTCGGCAATCTCGCCACGGGACTTGCCGTTGGCATAAAACTGCGCGCCGCGCCCCGGCAGGTGCACGCCGGTCAGGCGGTCGCCGTTGGCGACATCCGGAAAGACACGCTCCATCTCGCCCAGCCAGCTCCGTGCCTGCGCCTCGCTGAAGGGGCCGACGCGGCGCATCTCGTCGATCGAACGCTGGGCGATGTCGCGGCCCTTGAAATTGCGCAGGTACTGCAGGTCCAGGGCATAACGCTGGCGCGCCAGGGCCGCGGCGTCGAAACCGGGTTCGACCCATAGGCTGGCCTGGTAGACATCAAAGCCCCAGTAGGTGTAACGGCCGCTACCGGACTGGCGCGGCTGGGCCAGCAGGGATGTGGCCACCCCGGCCGCCGGTGCCATCGCAATCTCGGCCTGTGCCGGCGCCAGCAGCGCCGCCAGGCCCAGCCAGACGATGGCTAGGCTTTTTGCAGCGTGTACTGCACCACGTCGATATTGGCTTCGTCGAAGGCCGCTTCGCAGTAGGCGAGGTAGAACTCCCATAGGTGCATGAACCTTTCGTCAAATCCGAGTTGCAGGATGCGGGTGCGTTCGGCCAGGAACTGGTGGCGCCAGCGGCGCAGGGTTTCGGCGTAGTCGGCGCCAAAGGGCAGCTCGTCCACCACCTTCAGGCCGGCCGCCTCGGCCTGGCGGCGGAACTCGGCCGGGCACGGCAGGCAGCCGCCGGGGAAGATGTACTGCTGGATGAAGTCGGTCGAGTGCAGGTAACGCTCGAACAGTCGGTCCTCGATCACGATGCTCTGGATGCAGGCGCGCCCGCCGGGCTTGAGCAGTCGCGCCACGCTCTGGAAATAGGTGGGCCAGTATTCCTGTCCCACGGCCTCGACCATCTCGATGGAGCAGATCGCGTCATAGGGGCCGTCGTCGATGTCGCGGTAGTCCTGCAGGCGCAGGTCGGCGCGCGCGGCCGCCTCGGCGCCCAGCTGGCCCATGCGTTCACGGCCCCAGCCCAGCTGCTCGGTGCTCAGCGTGACACCGGTCAGCGAGGCCTGGAATTCGGTCACGGCCATCTCGGCCAGTGCGCCCCAGCCGCAGCCGATCTCCAGCACACGGTCGCCCGGCTGCACGCCGGCCAGGCGCAGCGCGCGCCGCACCTTGGCCTGCTGGGCGGCAGCCATGTCGCCGGCCAGGTTGCCCTCGAACCAGGCCGAGGAGTAGTTCATGGTGCCGTCCAGCCACAGGCGGTAGAAGGCATTGCCCAGGTCGTAGTGGGCGTGGATGTTCTTGCGGCTGTTGGTCTTGGTGTTGCGGTGGAAGAGGTGGCGCAGGCGGTAGAACAGGCTGCCCAGCCAGCTGCCGTAGATCACGTCCTCCAGGTCCTGGCGGTTGCGGATGAACAGGCGCAGCAGCGCGGCCAGGTCGGAGCAGGTCCACTGGCCGTCCATGTAGCTCTCGGCAAAACCGATGTCGCCGGACTTGAGGGTGTGGCCGAACACGGCCCAGTCGTGCAGCACCAGGCTGGCATGAGGAGCGTCGCCGTTGCCGTAGCGCAGCTGGGTGCCATCGGGCAGCTGCAGGCTCAGCGTGCCGTGGCGCAGGCGTTCGAGCAGGCGCAGGACGGAACGGGCACTGGCAGGCGCGCTGCGCGGCAGCACGAGGCGGGAGGCAGTGGTGGTGTTCATGACGTGGAGGCTGGAGGAATGGAACGGGTGACGAAATCGGCCGGCGGCTGCGGCTTGGAGACAAAGGGCACGCGCTTGAGCCACAGGCGCAGCGCCTGCCAGTGGATGTGGGCGATCAGCGCCAGCGTCATGGCCGGCTGGCGCCACAGCACACGGCGTGCGCTGTGGGCGGTATAGGGCTGCAGCACGCCGCTGACGCTGGTCTGCAGCAGCAGGCCCTGCGCATCCAGCAGGTCGACGCAGGCCACGGTGCGCTCCATGCCGTCACGCTCGGTGCGCATGAAACGGAAGCGGTACTCGCCCTCGACGCGGCAGAAGGGCGAGACGTGGAAGGCCTTGCCGGCGCGCTGCTCGCGGCCGTAGCTGGGCGCATCGAGCAGGTAGCAGTGGCGCTCGCCGAAGGTATTGTTGACCTCGGCCACGATGGCGCGCAGCGTGCCGTCGGCACGGTGGCAGTACCAGAAGCTCACCGGCTTGAAGGTGTAGCCCAGCACCCTCGGGTAGCAATGCAGCCATATCTCGCCATCGGCGTCCATGATGCCTTCGCGCTGCAGCAGCGCCTCGACCCAGCCCAGCGCCCCGCCCTGCGCGGCGCTGCGGCCGTCGCCATGGTCGGTATCAAAGAAGCTGAGCCAGCCGGCACGGTTGTGCGCCAACTCGCCGGCGCCAAAGCGGCGCATGCTGCGCAGCGGCAGCATCAGGAAGAAAGTGGGGTAGGCAAAGACGTGGCGCGCCGGGCGCAGGCGCGTGTGGCGCACCTGGCCGCTGCCGATCAGGGGCAGGCCGGGCTGGCTCATGCGGCTTCCCGGTAGGCCAGCAGGGTCAGCAGCTGCTGCGCCACGCCCAGGCCGGACTTGAGCCCGTCCTCGTGGAAACCATAACCGGTCCAGGCGCCGGCGTACCAGGTGCGCTGGCGGCCCTGCAGCCTGGGCAGTTCCTTCTGGGCGGCGATGGCGCCCAGGTCGAACACCGGGTGCGCGTAGTCGTAGTCACCCAGCACGTGCTGCTCCGCGATCTCGCGCAGCGGGTTGAGGCTGACCACCACCGGCTGCTCGAAAGGCAGGGGCTGCAGCTGGTTCAGCAGGTAGTGCAGGCAGACCCGGCTGCTTTCCTGATCGGTCGCGGGGGCGCGTTCGTAATTCCAGGCAGCCCAGGCCAGGCGGCGCTCGGGCAGCACCGAGGCATCGGTGTGCAGCACCGCACGGTTGGCCTGGTAACGCACGGCACCCAGCACGCGGCTCTCCTCGGCCGAGGGCTGGCGCAGCAGGGCCAGGGCCTGGTCGGAATGGGTGGCCAGCACGACCTGGTCGAAACGCTGGGCGCCCTGGTCGGTGGTGAGGGTCACGCCGTGGTCGTCGCGCTCGATGGCGCGCACGGGGGTGTTGAGACGTTTGTCGGGGATGCGGGCGACGATCTTCTCGACGTAGCGCCGCGCGCCACCGGCCACGGTCCACCACTGGGGCCGGTCGTTCACCTGGATCAGGCCGTGGTTGTGGCAGAACCGGATCATGGTGGCCACGGGGAACGCGAGCATCTGCGCCGTCGGGCAGCTCCAGATGCAGGCCATCATGGGCAGGAAGTACCAGTCGCGGAATTCGGCGCTGAAGCGCTGCGCGTCCAGCCACTCGCCCAGGGGCTGGGCCAGTTGCGCGTCGGCCCCGGCCTCGGCCAGGCCCGTGGCCAGCTTGTTGAAGCGCAGCACCTCGCGCAGCATGCGCAGGAAACGCCAGTTGAACAGGTTGCCGCGCTGGGCGAAGACGGCGTTCAGACTGGCCCCGTTCCACTCCAGCCGGCGGCCCCGGGAGTCCCCCGCCTGCACCGAGAAAGACATGTCGGTCTTGGCCGTGGTGATGTCGAGCTCGTCAAACAGGCGGATCAGGTTGGGGTAGGTGCGTTCGTTGAACACCAGAAAACCCGTGTCCACACCCCAGGTGCAGCGCCCCTGGGCGGTGGGCAGGGTCACGTCCACCGTGTGGGTGTGGCCGCCAAAGTAGTCCCCCGCCTCGAACAGCGTCAGTTCAGCACGCCCCTGCAGCGCATGGGCCACGGCCAGGCCGGAGATGCCGGAACCGACGATGGCGACCTTCATGCGCAGGCTCGCTGGCGCCAGCCTCTGGCGCTGTGAGCGGTGGCGCTGCTTGGCCCGCCGAGGAAAGTGGGAAGTATTTTTGACATGGACAAAACTTAGCTTAAACAGTTAATATCGCGCTGTTTTGAAAGATTATCTCCGTTTGTCCTAGACAAAAAGACTTATAGTGAAAGACCATTCAACCGAGTCGGAAATGACAGGCACAGCGGCCGTCAGCGTGGACAGCCACGCCCTGCCGATCGCCGCGGTCGAACGCGACACCGGTCTTTCCAAGGATACCCTGCGCGTCTGGGAACGCCGTTATGGCTTCCCCCAGCCCGTGCGCGATGCCTTCGACGAGCGCCTCTACCCGGCTGAACAGGTCGAACGCCTGCGCGTGATCGCGCGCCTGCTGGGCGCCGGCCAGCGCCCCGGGCGCGTGGTGCCCCTGCCACTGGCCGACTTGCAGCAGCTGCTGGTGGACCTGGCACCGGAGGCAACGAATGCGCCGCTGACCCCCGAAGTGCAGGCCATCCTGGCGCTGGTGCGCGGCCACGAAGTCATGGCCCTGCGCCGCACCCTGAACCAGGCTGTATTGCGCCTGGGCCTGGGCCACTTCCTGACCGAGCTGCTCGCGCCGCTGAACGCGCAGGTGGGCGAGGCCTGGGTGCGCGGCGAGATCCAGGTGTTCGAGGAACATATGTACACGGAGAGCGTGATCGCCGTGCTGCGCAGCGCCCTGGGCAGTATGGCCTCCATGCCGCGTCCGGACCGCCCGCGCGTGCTGCTGGCCACCTTTCCGCAGGAATCCCACATGCTGGGCCTGCTGATGGCCGAGATCGCACTGGTACTGGAGGGTTGTGAATGCGTTTCCCTGGGCACCCAGACCCCGGTGGCCGAGATCGTGCGCGCGGCGCAGGCCAACCGCGCACAGATCGTGGGCCTGAGCTTCAGCCCCGCCTTCAACGCACAACTGCTGCAGCGCGGCCTGCAGGATCTGCGCAGCCGGCTGCCGGCCGACATCGCCATCTGGGCCGGGGGCAACCACCCGGTGCTGATGCGCCGCCCACCCGAGGGCGTGACCCCGGTGCCCCGGCTGGAAGAGATTGCTTCCCTGCTGACACTGTGGAGCGCCGGCCAGCCGCCAGCCGCCGCCGGTGCGGCCGGGTAGGGGCCTCAGGCCACCTTATCGCGTTTTTTCAGGTCGGCCAGCATCAGGCTGGACTCGCCCAGGCGGGCGGCCAGGATGCGGGCGATGTTGCGGTAGATGGCCGAGGCGCTCTCGGGGTTGGCATCGATGAGTTCGCGGTAGAAACGCATGGCCACCAGCGCACCGGTGGCGCGCACCGTGGCCGAACGTACTTCGTTGCCGACCAGGGCCATCTCGCCAAAGCATTCGCCCGGGCCCAGGCTGGCCAGTTCGACCGGTTTACCGTCGCGAATCTTTTCGACCACCACGTCGCCGGCAATCAGGACATAAAAGGAGTTGCCCATGTCGCCTTCGCGAAACACCGCTTCGCCGGCCTGCACCGTGAAATGTTCGCCCGTGGCCAGCGTGTCCAGCAGGCAGGGCTGGCTCATGCCGGCGAAGATCGGCACCTTCTGTGCAATCTTCTGGATGATGGCCGGGTCGAGCTTGAGCGCCGATGCCGCGCGCTGCGGCAAGACCTCGGCGCGCACCCTCTCGGCGATGTTCTGGACGATGGCTGGATCGATGCCCATGTTCTTTTGTCCCCTGTGGCGCACCGCCTGTTGGCGGTACATGGTGCATCTTACACAGCGTGGCTTGCGCCGACACTTCCCGGCCTGGCATTTTGCGCACGATTGCACGGATCGTCCGGCCTCCGCATAATGGCCGCGATGAAACTCGCAACCGAGGCCCCGCCAGCCGTGCTGGACGTTGAGGCCTCCGGCTTTGGCCGCCACAGCTACCCCATCGAGATCGGCTACGCGCTGCCCGACGGCCATGTGTTCTGCACCCTGATCCGGCCCGAACCGCAGTGGACCCACTGGGACCCGCAGGCCGAACGCCTGCACCATATCCCCCGCCCCGCCCTGCTCAGCCGCGGGCGCCCGGTGGCCGAAGTGGCCGAACTGCTGAACCAGCAGCTGCAGGGACGCACCGTCTACTCGGACGGCTGGAACCACGATTACACCTGGCTGGCCCTGCTGTTCGAGGTGGCCGGCCAGCCGCCGCGCTTCAAACTGGACAACCTGCGCGCCCTGCTGCGGGAGGATGAGGCCGAGCGCTGGCACACCGTCAAGCAGCAGATCGCGGGCGAACGCGGCGCGCAGCGCCACCGCGCCAGCGCCGATGCCCGGCTGCTGCAGCTCACCCTGCAGCGCGTGCGCCGGGGCAGCGCCCTGGCGAGCTGAGGACCATGCGGCCCGTATACTTCAGGCAAACCGAGACGCCTCCCATGGCAGCGCACAGGCGAGGTGCGGGATGGCGATAATCAGTACACAGTACACCCTCCGGAATTCCGATCGCATGGCCGTCCTCACCATTGTCTTTGCCGACCTGACCGGAAGCACCGGGCTGTTCGAGGCGCTGGGCAATGCCAGGGCCGCTGAACTGGTGACCCGCACCACGCACTGGATCGGCAAGCTCTTCCAGACCCGCGGCGGTCGTGTCATCAAGTACCTGGGCGACGGCGTGCTGGCCTCCTTCACCGACAACCAGGCGGCCGTGCTGGCCATGGTCGAGATGCAGCGCATGCAGCGCGAGCGCAGCAGCAGCGTGCCGGGCATGAGCAAGATGCAGATCAAGGTGGGCCTGGCGCGCGGCGAGGTGGTGGAGCAGGACGGCGACTGCTTCGGCGACGCCGTCAACATGGCTTCCCGCCTGAGCGACCTCTCCGGCGCCGAGCAGATCTTTGCGTCCGAGAGCGTGATCGATGCGCTGTACAACGACGGCGAGATCAACTACCGCAACCTCGGGCCCATGGACATCCGCGGCAAAAGCGAGCCGGCCACCATCTACCGTATCGACTGGCAGCGCGAGACCACCTCCGAGATCATGACCATGCAGGCCGGCCTGGAGACGGTGGGTGCGCCCAGCAGCCGCCTGCCCAGCACCATCGAGCTGACCTGGCGCGAGCACAACATCCTGTTCGAAGCCATGGACATGCCGGTGTTCCTGGGCCGCGGCAACGACGCCCAGTTCGCCGTACTGGACCCGCGCGTCTCGCGCCTGCACGCCCGGCTGGACCGCCGCGGTGAACTCTTCGTGCTCTCCGATATCAGCAGCTACGGTACCTGGGTGCGTTTTGCCGGCTCCTCGGCCGTGATCTCGCTGCGCCGCCAGGAATGTGTGCTGCTGGACAAGGGGGAAATGTCACTGGGGGCCTCCTTCGACGACCCCACCGCCCCCATCGTCAGCTTCTGGTTCACGAACAAGAACAACTAGGGCCATGACCCGCCGGGCCCTCCCCAAGCTGATCGACGACCTGCGCGCCTACCAGGCCGAGCTGGAGGCGCAGAACAGCGCGCTCGAGTACAGCCGCATCGCCGCCGAAGGCGCCTCCGAACGTTTCGAATCCCTGTTCTCCAACGTGCCCCTGGGGCTGATGGTGGTGGACGAGTTCGGCATGGTGGAACAGAGCAACGCCATGGCGCTCAAGCTGTTCCGCCCCCGCGAATCCGATCCCCCGCTGAACTTCCTGCTGCCCCTGGTCACCCCCGACCATGTGGAACGCGTGCAGCAGGCCCTGGACGAAGCCAAGATCCAGGGCCACAGCGACACCAACGAGGTGGTGTTCTCCAGCGGCCTGGAGGCGCGCTTCACCGGCGACCTGCACATCGCGCGCATCCAGTACTCGCAGGACCGCGAGCTGACCCACTTCGTCTGCGCCGTGATCGACCAGGGCCCGCTGCTGACCGAGCGGCGCGCCCTGCAGGAACGCCGCCGCGCCCTGCAGGAAAGCGCACTGGCCCTGCAGCAGCGCAACGAGGAACTGCGCCTCTCCGAAAACCGGCTGGCAGCCATCATCAACTCCTCGCTGGACGCCATCATCTGCGTTGACGGCGAGCAGCGCATCACCGTCTTCAACCCGGCCGCCGCCGCGCTCTTCCAGTGCCCGCCCGAGCAGGCGCTCAAGACCTCGCTGGGCCGCTTCCTGCCCGGCGCCATCGCCGCCATTGCCGCCACCCGCGTCTCGACCCAGGCCACCCTGGGCGAAGTCAACGGCCACACCGCCGACGGCCTGCCGCTGGCGCTGGAGGTCAGCGTCTCGCGCGAACGCCAGCCCGAGGGCGACGGCGACATCACCACCGTCTTCGCACGCGACCTGACCGCGCGCCGCCAGATGGAAGCCCAGCGCAACATCCTGGAAGCGCAGCTGCGCGAGGCGCACAAGATGCAGGCCATCGGCACCATGGCCGGCGGCATCGCGCACGACTTCAACAACATCCTGGGCGCCATCCTGGGCAACGTCACCCTGGCCCGCCAGGATGCCGGGGGCGACTCGCCGGTGCAGGTCTGCCTGACCGAGATCGAGAAGGCCGGGCGCCGCGGGCGCGACCTGGTGCGCCAGATCCTGACCTTCAGCCGCAACGAGGCACCCAAGCGCCACGCCATCCTGCTGGCCGAGGTGGTGCACGAATCGGTGCGCCTTATGAAGGTCACGCTGCCGCCCACGGTGGACCTGCAGGTGCGCCTGCACGACACCCCGCCCGTGCTGGCCGACGCCACCCAGGTCGAGCAGGCGCTCATCAACCTGTGCACCAACGCCATCCATGCCATCGGCGGCGTGCGCGGCACCGTCAGCATCTCGCTCTCCAGCTGCAGCCCCGACATGCTCGATTGCCAGCGCCTGGGCCTGGCCGAGGGCCGTTACGTGACCCTGTCGGTGCGCGACAGCGGCAGCGGCATGGAGGCCGAGACCCTGCACCGCATCTTCGAGCCTTTCTTCACCACCAAGCCGGTCGGCCAGGGCACGGGCCTGGGCCTGGCCGTGGTGCACGGCGTCATGCGTACCCACCTGGGCACGGTGGACGTGAGCAGCGCGCCGGGCCAGGGCAGCGAATTCACCCTGTATTTCCCGGTGGCCGAAGAGGACGTGCCCTCGGTCCCGGTCGAGCCCACGCGCCTGCAGACCGCCATGGGCTTCGGCCGCCATGTGATGTACGTGGACGACGACCAGGCGCTGGCCTTCCTGGTCGAGCGCGTGCTGGGCCGGCGCGGTTTCAAGGTCAGCGTCCACACCGACCCGCAGGCTGCGCTGGCCGCCCTGCGCGCGCATCCCGACGACTACGACCTGCTGGTGACCGACTACAACATGCCGGGTTACAGCGGCGTGGAACTGCTCAACGATGCGCGCCGCATCCGCCCCAAACTGCCAACAGCCCTGGCCTCGGGTTACATCACACCCGAGATCGAGGCCAGTGCACTGGAAGCCGGCGCCAGCGCGCTGATCCACAAGCCCAACGACGTGTCCGAGCTGTGCGACACCGTGCAGAGGCTCATCCAGGGTGACAGCAAACGCTGAAGTGCCAGGCCTGGGCTGTCTGCACGCAGACGACGCGCTGCTGGTGCTGGACAAACCCGCCGGCCTGCTCTCGGTACCCGGGCGCGGCGCCGACAAGCAGGACTGCGCCAGTGCCCGCGCGCAGGCCCTGTGGCCCGACGCGCTGATCGTGCACCGGCTGGACATGGCCACCTCCGGCCTGCTGCTGATGGCGCGCGGCGCGGCCCTGCAGCGCACCCTGAGCATGGCCTTCGAATCACGCGAGGTGCACAAGCGCTACGTCGCGCTGGTGGCCGGCCATATGGCGCCACCGGCCGCTGACTGGGGCGAGATCGATCTGCCCCTGATGAGCGACTGGCCGAACCGGCCGAGGCAAAAGGTGGATGCCGACGGCAAGCCCAGCCTCACGCGCTGGCGCGTGCTGGCGTACGAGACCGATGCCCAGGGCCGGTCCTTGACCCGCCTGGAACTGGAGCCGGTGACTGGCCGCACCCATCAGCTGCGGGTGCACCTGCAGGCCATCGGTCATCCCATCCTGGGCGACGCGCTGTATGCCGATGCCGAGACCCAGGCGCGTTGCCCGCGCCTGCTGCTGCATGCCTGCGAGCTGGCGCTCACCCATCCCCTCACGGGCGCGCCCCTGCAGTGGCACAGCCCACCCCCTTTCTGATACCCAAGGAGTCACGCCATGGCCGACACCCATCTCTACATCCTCACCGGTGCCTCGCGTGGCATGGGCCTGGCCATGGCGCAACAGCTGCTGGCAGCAAACAACACCCTGCTGTGCATCTCGCGCCAGGTCAACACGGCGCTCGCGGCGCAGGCAGAACGTGTTGCGTGCCCACTGGAACAATGGCCGCTGGACCTTGCGCACAGCCGCGAGGCCGCGGCCATGCTGCGGCAGTGGCTGGGCCGCCCCGGCCTGCGCCCTGCCGGTGCCACGCTCATCAACAACGCCGGCATGATCCCGCGCATCGCGCCGCTGTCGGCCATCGACCCGGACGACCTGGCCCAGGCCCTGCGCATCAACCTGGAAGCACCGATGGCGCTGAGCGCAGCTTTCCTGGCCGCCACCGAAAGCTGGGGCGTGCCGCGCCGCATCCTCAACATCTCCTCCGGCCTGGGCCGCCGGCCCATGGCATCACAAGCGATCTATTGCGCCGCCAAGGCCGGGATGGACCACTACACACGCTGCCTGGCCCTCGAAGAGGCCCTCAAGCCGAATGGCGCGAAAGTCTGCGCCCTGGCCCCGGGCGTGATCGACACCGACATGCAGGTGCAACTGCGCGGTGCCGATGCCGCGGCCTTTCCCGACCGCGCGCGTTTTGAGCAGCTCAAGAGCGGCGGCCAGCTCGACAGCCCCGAGTCCGCCGCGCGCAAGGTGCTGGCTTTCCTGCAGCGCCCCGATTTCGGCGCGGAAGCCGTCGCCGACGTGCGTGGCTAGTGCAGCGTCAGCACCGGAATGTTGGTGTGCGCCAGCACACGCTGCGTCTGGCTGCCCACGAAAAGGCGCTCGATCAGGCCCATGCCGTGGGTACCCATGACGATCAGGTCGGCCCCGCAGCTTTGCGCCGCGTCCAGGATGGCGCGGTACACCACCGCCTGGTCGCGCAGCAGCAGGCGCTCGCAAGGCACACCGGCAGCCTGCGCCACCGCCTCGGCCTGCGCCAGCCAGTCCTGCGCGGCCTGCAGGCCGGGCACCGTCTGCAAACCGTCATGCGGCCGGTAGCCGCTGGCCATGATGCCGGCCGGGAAGTGTTCCAGAGCGGTCATCACGGTGACTCGGGAGCCCAGGCGCCGGGCCAGCTCGACGCCGCGCTGCACGGCGCGTTGGGCCGGCTCGGAACCGTCGGTGGGCAGCAGGATGTGCTGGAACATGGAAACCTCCTGGGCGTGAGCCTGACAGCCTTACTTTAGGCCGGCTATTGCGCTGCGATTTGATCCGTATCAAGATTCGGAGCCCCCGGGCGGGCCGCGATGGCGGCACACTGGGCACCGTGGAAGCAACAAGCATGACACCTCGCCAACAACGCAGCCTGGCCGCGAAGCTGACGCTGGCCGCCACCCCCTTCCTGCTGCTGGCCCTGCTGGCCACGGCGGCCACGCTGTGGGTATCCTCGCAACTCGGTGGCGGTGCCGCCGCGGTGAACGAGGCTGGAAATATGCGCATGCAGGCTTACCGCATGTTGCTCACCCTGAGTGCCGGCGAGACCCAGGAGCTGCCGCAACTGGTGGAGGAGTTCGAGGCCACCCTGGCAGTGCTGCGCCAAGGCGACCCTGAACGCCCGCTTTTTGTGCCCTGGGACGATACCGTGCGGGGGCGCTTCGCCGTGATCTCCCAGGACTGGGACGGTTTTCGCCACCTGCTGACTGGACCGTTCAGTCCGGCACAGCTGCCGCAGATGAGCCGGCTGACCATCGACTTCGTCCGTCACATCGATGACTTCGTCCAAAGTATCGAGTCTCACATCTCCCGCTGGACTGCCATCCTGCACCTGCTGCAGACCACCCTGCTGGCCATCGTCGTGCTGGGGACACTGGTGCTGCTGGTCATCGGCCATTCGCTGGTGCTGGAGCCAGTGACGCAACTCAAGCGGGCGATCGAGAAGATCCAGGGCGGCGATTTCGACGCGCGGGTGGACCGTGTCAGCAGCGACGAATTCGGCACCCTGGCCGAGGGCTTCAACGACATGGCTGCGCACCTGCAGTCCATGTACCACCACCTGGAAGCCAAGGTGGCCGAGAAAACCGCCGAGCTGGAAGAAAAGAGCGACCGCCTGGCCAGCCTTTACGAAGTGACAGCCCTGGTGGCGCACAGCACCACGCTGGATAAACTGGCCCGCGACTTCGTGCGCGCCATCCAGCGCATCGCGCACGCCGACGGCGTGGCCCTGCGCTGGTCCGACCAGAGCAACCAGCGTTACCTCATGCTGGCCGCCCAGGGTCTGCCCGCCGAGATGGTGGAGGCCGAGCACTGCATCCAAAAGGGCGACTGCGACTGCGGCGCCGTTTTGCCGGCCGATACCAGCCTGCAGGTCATCCCCATCCACGCCGTGAGGGAGCAGCAGGATCGCCTGTGCGGCCAGGCCGGCTTCCAGTCGCTGGTCAGCATCCCGGTCAGCCTGCACGAACGTGTCATGGGCGAGGTGGATCTGTTCTTCCATGCCAAGGTCAGCCCATCGGAGTCCGAGCGCTCGCTGCTGGAAGCCCTGGCCAGCCACCTGGCCGGCGCCATGGAGAACCTGCGCCTGAACGCGCTCGACATGGAAGCCGCCGTCTCGCAGGAACGCCAGCTGCTGGCGGGCGAACTGCACGACTCCATCGCCCAGTCACTTGCCTTCCTCAAGATCCAGGTGCAGCTCATGCGAGACGCGCTGGCCGCAGGCGACCCGCAGGACATGGCCAAGGTACTGGAGGAGATCGACGCCGGCGTGCGCGAGAGCTACGGCGACGTGCGCGAGCTGCTGATGCACTTCCGCACCCGCACCAACACCGAAGACATCGAAACTGCGCTCATCACCACCCTGCACAAGTTCGAATTGCAAAGCGGCCTGAAAGGGCATCTGCAGATGCAGGGCCAGGGCCTGCCGCTGGCACCCGACCTGCAGATCCAGGTGCTGCACATCGTGCAAGAGGCGCTCTCCAATGTGCGCAAGCACGCCCGCGCCTCGCAGGTCTGGCTGGACGTGCAGCAGCAGCCCGAGTGGCGCTTCGAGGTGCGCGACGACGGCAGCGGCTTCGATACCCGCGACGACAGCATCGACGACAGCCACGTGGGCCTGCGCATCATGCGTGAACGCGCCGAACGCATCGGCGCACGCGTCGAACTCATCTCCACCCCGGGCGCCGGCACCTCCATGGTGCTGACCCTGCCGGCCCAGCTGGTCGCCGCCCGCGCACCGGCCCCCACCCTCCCGCTACCCGGTCCCCTTGAACATGTTGCCTGAGCGCATCCGCATCCTGGTGGTCGACGACCACACCCTGTTCCGCCGCGGCCTGATCGCCCTGCTCTCGCGCGAGCCCCACTTCGAGGTGGTGGGCGACGCCGCCGACGCCGGCGAGGCCCAGCGCCGCGCGCAGGAACTGCAGCCCGACCTGATCCTGCTGGACAACCACCTGCCCGGCGTGCGCGGCGTCGATGCCCTGCCCGCCCTGCGCGAAGTCGCGCCCAAGGCCCGCGTGCTCATGCTCACCGTCAGCGAGGACGAGCAGGACCTGGGCACGGCGCTGAAGGCCGGCGCCGCCGGTTACCTGCTCAAGACCATCGAAGGCGACGCGCTGGCCACGGCCATCGCCCGTGTCATGCGCGGCGAAAGCGTGGTGGCGCCCGAGATGACCAGCAAGCTGGTGGCCGCCTTCCAGAATGGCGGGGCCGCACCACAACCGGCCACGCCCGCCCCCAGCCCGGCCCAGACCCTGCTGGGGCAGCTCTCGCCGCGCGAGCGCGACATCCTGCGCGGCATCGCCCGCGGCGCCAGCAACAAGGAAATCGGCAGCGAACTCGGCATCGCCGAGACCACGGTCAAGATCCACGTGCAGCACGTGCTGCGCAAGCTGGCGGTGAGCACGCGGGTGCAGGCGGCGGTGCTGGCAACGAGTGCGGGCGTGAACTGAACGGGTCCACCGCCTGGATAGGCCCGCACCATCCGTTTCCAAGACAAAAAAGCCACCGCTCGCGGTGGCTTTTTTGGTCTCATGCCGATTACTTGATGAAACGGATCTGGGCGTTGATGCGCTCCAGGATGGGCTTCTTCTTCTGATTGAAGATCGCCTTGTTTTCCTCGATCAGGTTCTTGCCCTTGGTGTCGATCGAGATGATCAGCGGGCCGAACTCCTTCACGCGATTCACCCACAGGGTCTCGGGCATGCCCAGGTCTTTCCATTCGGCGGCTTCGATCTTCTCCACCTTGGTAGCTGCCAGCACAGCGCAACCGCCGGGGAAGATGGCATGTACCGCCTTGTTCTCGACGCAGCCTTCCTGGGTCTCCGGTCCCATGCCGCCCTTGCCCACGATCAGCTTCACGCCGGTCTGCTTGATGAATTCCTTCTCGAACTTCTCCATGCGCATGCTGGTGGTCGGGCCG
>LNFM01003047.1_pt1 | contig 24210 bp, 22 predicted proteins | sample 596031 | NCBI WGS metagenome assembly LNFM01 (sample SAMN04254537, study PRJNA301005) | activated carbon metagenome | isolation source: dual media filters at the Ann Arbor, Michigan drinking water treatment plant | place: USA: Ann Arbor | reverse complement strand
GAAGACTCGAACTTCCACGCCTCGCGGCGCTAGTACCTGAAACTAGTGCGTCTACCAATTCCGCCACCTGGGCACGGCATGCGGGCTAGTGCGGGCGGTGAGTTAGGGCCACGCCGCGCCGATGTCAACCGCAGCGCGCTTGCGCCGCGACGTCGATGGTTTATAGGCAGCGTCCATGAGGATCAGGCCATGAGGATCAGACAGGTCACGATTTTCGGCGGCAGCGGCTTCGTCGGCCGGGCCATGGTGCGGGCGCTGGCGCAAAAAGGCGTGCTGGTGCGGGTGGCGTGCCGCCGCATCGAGCTCGCCGAGCGGGTCAAGACGGCGGGCGATGTCGGCCAAGTCACGGTGATGCGCACCAACCTGCGCATGCCGCAATCCGTCGCCGTCGCCGTGGCGGGCAGCCAGGCCGTCATCAACGCCTCGGGCATCGCCTTCCAGCGCGGCCGGCAACGCTATCAGGAGGTTCATGTCGGCGGCGCACGGGCGATCGCCGAGGCGGCGACGGCCGCCGGCGTCGACCGGCTGATCCACGTCTCGGGCATCGGCGCCGATCGGCGCACCACGACCAATCCCTACATCCGGTCGAAGGTCGATGCCGAGGACGCCATTATCGCTGGTTTCCCCACAGCGACCATCCTGCGGCCGAGCGTCGTATTCGGCCCGGGCGATGCCATGTTCACCAGCATGGCCAGGATCGCGGCGCAGGTGCCTTTCGTGCTGCCGGTCGTCGGCGACGGCCTTGCCAGGGTGCAGCCGGTGTTCGTCGGCGACGTGGCCGACGCAGCCGACGCGGTGCTCGAGCGGCCCGAGACGGCAAGGAGCGTCTTCGAGCTGGGCGGCCCCACCGTCTACACCTACCGCGAGATCGCTGTGCTGACCCTTCGCGAGATCGACCGCCGCAAGCGGATCGTCGGCGTTCCGGCCAGCCTGATGAGGATGGCGGCCTTCTTTGCCGAGATTCCTGCCGTGGTTGGCATTACGCCTCAGATCACGCGTGACCAGATCGATCTCCTGATCCACGACAACATCGTGCGGGCGGGCGCCAACAACCTCGCGACCCTCGGCATCTCGCCGACCTCCGCCGAGGTCATCCTGCCGACCTACCTGGACCGCTTCCGCCTCGGCGGCCGCTACAACCAGCACGCTCCGGCCTGATCCTTGCCGTCAGCCAGGAATTGCCGAGTGACTTCGTTCGCTTAGCATAAATAGTCCCAATACGGTACTTATTATACAGCATTCTGTCAGAGAATGGATTGGCGTTCTCAGCAGAAGAGAATAATAGGTCAATACTATTGACTAACATTCCAAATCATGGCAAACACCACCCAAGAGCGCAGCTTTGGCGCGGGTAGTGCACGGCCGACGCAGCAAAATTTCAGGAAGTGCGGTGGAGTCCCCCCATGGCCGAGAGGATGTTGAAGTTCGTCGGGACGTCCCAGGCCATGCCGGACAAGCGGCCGGCAGCCGAGCGGCGGCGCGATTTCGACGAGATCTATGCCAACTATGCCCGTGAGAAGGCCGCCGAGCAGGCGGCGCGCTGCTCGCAATGCGGCGTGCCGTTCTGCCAGATCCATTGCCCGCTCGCCAACAACATCCCCGACTGGCTGAAGCTCACCGCCGAGGGGCGCCTCGAGGAGGCCTACGAGCTTTCCTCTGCGACCAACAATTTCCCCGAGATCTGCGGCCGCATCTGCCCGCAGGACCGGCTGTGCGAAGGCAACTGCGTCATCGAGAAGGGCTTCGACTCGGTGACCATCGGCTGCTGGGTAAGGCCGATCCGGCCGCGCCGCGAACGGCGCGAGAGCGTCGGCATCGTCGGCGCCGGCCCGGCCGGCCTCGCCGCCGCCGAGCAGCTGCGGCGCAAGGGCTACCAGGTCACGATCTACGATCGCTACGACCGGGTCGGCGGCCTGCTGATCTACGGTATCCCCAACTTCAAGCTGGAAAAGGAGATCGTGCAGCGGCGCGAGGCCCTGCTGCGCGATTCCAAGGTCGCCTTCGAGCTGGGGTGCGATGTCGGCCGCGACGTCTCGCTGGCCGAGCTGCGCGAGCGCCACGATGCCGTGCTGCTGGCGACCGGCGTCTACAAGGCGCGCGAGATCGCCGCGCCCGGCGTTGGCCTGCCAGGCATCGCCGCGGCGCTCGATTACCTCACCGCCTCCAACCGAATCGGCCTCGGCGATCGGGTGCCGGCATTCGACTCGGGCGCGCTCGATGCCCGCGGCAAGCACGTCGTCGTGCTGGGCGGCGGCGACACGGCGATGGATTGCGTGCGCACGGCCGTGCGCCAGGGCGCGCGCACGGTGAAGTGCCTGTACCGTCGCGACCGCGCCAACATGCCGGGCTCGCAGCGCGAGGTGAGGCACGCCGAGGAGGAAGGCGTCGAGTTCGTCTGGCTCGCCGCGCCGCAGAGCTTCCTCGGCAAGGACAAGGTGAGCCACGTCCGCTCGGTGCGCATCCATCTCGGCATGCCCGATGCCAGCGGCCGCCAGGCGCCGCAGGAGATCGCCAACTCGCACGCCAACATCGAGGCCGACCTGGTGCTGACGGCGCTGGGCTTCGATGCCGAGGATCTGCCGGCCGCGATGGCCGCGCCCGACCTCGCGGTGAACGGCGGCGGCACGCTCAGGATCGACTGGCGCAGCATGATGACGAGCCTCGGCGGCGTGTTCGCCGCCGGCGACATCGTGCGCGGCGCCTCGCTGGTGGTGTGGGCCGTGCGCGACGGCCGCGACGCCGCCGAGCGCATCCATTCGTATCTGACGACAAGAGCGCAGGCCGCCCTGCGCCTCGCCGGGGAGTGAACGACGATGCTGACGCTGTACGACTACATGGACTCGGGCAACGGCTACAAGGTGCGGCTGCTGCTGGCGCAGACCGGCATGCCCTACACGCTGGTCGAGCGCGACATCCTCAAGGGCGAGACGCGCACGCCCGATTTCCTGGCGAAGAATCCCAACGGCCGCATCCCGACCCTGCAGCTCGCCGACGGCACGTACCTCGCCGAATCGAACGCCATCCTGTGGTACCTGGCCGAAGGCACGCCGTTCGCGCCGGCCGACCGGCTCGCCCGCGCGCAGACCCTGCAATGGATGTTCTTCGAGCAGTACAGCCACGAGCCCAACATCGCCGTGGCGCGCTTCTGGAAGCACTACCTCACCAGCCTTACGCCGCTGCAGGAGATGGACCTGCCGGAGCGCATGAAGAAGGGCTACGCCGCGCTCGACGTCATGGAGCGCCACCTGGCGACGCACGAGTGGTTCGCCGGCGGCCGCTACGGCCTGGCCGACATCTCGCTCTATGGCTACACCCATGTCGCGCACGAGGGAGGGTTCGACCTCGGCGCCTATCCGCACATCGACGGGTGGCTGAAGCGTGTCGCGGGCCAGCCCGGCCACGTGAAGATCAGCCACAAGAACTGACGACAGCACAGAGGAGACAGGCCATGCCGATGATCAACGTCCAGATGTTCGAGGGCCGCACGCTCGAGCAGCGCCGCAAGCTCGCCAAGGAGCTCACCGAGGGCACCTGCCGCGCGCTCGGCTGCACGCCCGACGCCGTGCAGATCATCCTGACCGACATCAAGAAGGAGAACTGGGCCGAGGCCGGCAAGCTGTTCTCCGATACGTGACGCTCAGGCCCTTCCGGGCCGCCTCATTCTCCTCCCAGCTTCGCTGGGGAGGTGCCGGCGTCTTCGCCGGCGGAGGGGTCATGAGCCGAGAGCGCGGCACTCTTGCCGCTCGAGAGTTGTGTGATCGACAAGAAGAACGTCCGTCGAGTGACGCGCTCCCGGCCTATGACCCCTCCGTCGCCGTCTGACGGCGACACCTCCCCAGCGAAGCTGGGGAGGAGAATGACGCGGTCCGGAAGGGCAGGACTGTGGTTCAGGAAAAGGTTCGTGCCATGACCGACAAGTTCAACGCCGAGCAGTTCGTCCGCGACTACCGGGACGGTGTCGCCGGGCTCACCGATGCCTACGGCTACAATCCGGCCAAAGAGTCCGACTCGTGCGGCGTCGGCATGGTGGTGGCGCTCGACGGCAAGCGACGCCGCGACGTGGTCGCGGCCGGCATCGATGCGTTGAAGGCAGTGTGGCATCGCGGCGCCGTCGACGCCGACGGCAAGACCGGAGACGGCGCCGGCATCCATGTCGAGATCCCGCAGGATTTCTTCCGCGACCACGTGCGCGATTCGAGCGGCGAGATGCCCGAGGTCGGCCGCATCGCCGTCGGCATGGTGTTCCTGCCGCGCACCGACCTCGGCGCGCAGGAGCGCTGCCGCACCATCGTCGAGACCGAGATCCTGCGCTTCGGCCACACCATCCTGGGCTGGCGCCAGGTGCCGGTCGACGTCTCGGTGATCGGCGAGAAGGCCAATGCCACGCGGCCGGACATCGAGCAGATCCTGATCGGCCGCGGCGATCCCAGGCTCGACAACCGCGAGTTCGAGAAGCAGCTCTACATCCTGCGGCGGCGCATGGAGAAGGCGGCGCAGGCCGAGAACATCGGTGAGTTCTACGTCTGCTCGCTCAGCTGCCGCTCGGTGGTCTACAAGGGCATGTTCCTCGCCGAGCACCTGTCGGCCTTCTATCCCGACCTGCTCGACGAGCGCTTCGCCTCGCGCTTCGCGATCTTCCACCAGCGCTACTCGACCAACACCTTCCCGCAATGGCGGCTGGCCCAGCCGTTCCGCGTGCTGGCACACAACGGCGAGATCAACACCATCCTGGGCAACGTCAACTGGATGAAGAGCCACGAGGCGCGGCTCGGCCACGAGCATTTCGGCCGGGCGATCGAGGATCTGAAGCCGATCATCCAGCCCGAGGCTTCCGATTCGTCGGCGCTCGACAACGTCTTCGAGCTGCTGGTGCGCGGCCATCGCAACCTGCCGATGGTCAAGACCATGATGATTCCCGAGGCCTCGTCGTTCAACCCGACTGTGCCGCCCAGGCACCGCGCCATGTACAACTACGTCAACGGCGTCATGGAGCCGTGGGATGGACCGGCGGCGATCGCCGCCGTCGCCGGCAAGTGGGCGCTGGTCGGGCTCGACCGCAATGGCCTGCGCCCGATGCGCTACGTGCGCACTTCCACCGACCTGCTGATCGCCGGCTCCGAGGCCGGCATGGTGCCGCAGGACGAGGCGACGATCGTCGAGAAGGGAAGACTCGGCCCCGGCGAGATGCTGGCCGTCGATATGGATCAGCCGGCGCTCTACAAGGACCACGAGCTGAAGGACATGCTGGCCGGCACGCACGACTACGCGGCGTGGACGGCGCGCACGGTCGAGCTCGATTCGCTGATCCGGCAGGACGCGCCGGCGGCCGAGCATTTCTCGGCCGACGAGCTGCGGCGGCGCCAGTTCGCCGTCGGCTGGTCGATCGAGGATCTCGAGATGATCCTCCATCCCATGGTCGAGGACGCCAAGGAGGCGGTCGGCTCGATGGGCGACGACGGGCCGCTCGCGGTGCTCTCCGATACCTACCGCGGCATGCATCACTTCTTCCGGCAGAATTTCAGCCAGGTCACCAACCCGCCGATCGACAGCCTGCGCGAGCGCAACGTCATGACCTTGCGCACGCGCCTCGGCAATCTCGGCAACGTGCTCGACGAGAGCCCCGAGCAGAGCGAGATGCTGTCGCTGCAGTCGCCGATCGTGCTCAATGCCGAGTTCGAGGCGATGCGCAAGTACATGGGCGACTCGGCGGCGCGCATCGACTGCACCTTCGACCCGACCGGCGGCCTCGATGCCATGCGCCAGGCCTTCGAGCGGATCTGCCGCGAGGCCGAGGAGGCGGTCCGCCGCGGCTGCCTGCATGTCGTGCTGACCGACGCCAATGTCGACAACGACCGTGCCGCGCTGCCGATGATCCTGGCGGCGGGCGGGGTGCACTCCTACCTGGTGCGCCAGTCGCTGCGCACTTTCACCTCGCTCAACGTGCGCTCGGCCGAGTGCCTCGACGTGCACTATGCCGCCGTCATCATCGGCGTCGGCGCCACCACGGTGAACCCCTACCTCGCCGAGGAGACGATTGCCGCCCGTCACAAGCGCGGGCTGTTCGGCAAGCTCACGCTTGGCCAGTGCCTCGCCAACTACAAGAAGGCGCTCGACGACGGCCTCCTGAAGGTGATGTCCAAGATGGGCATCTCGGTGCTGTCGTCGTACCGCGGCGGCTGCAACTTCGAGGCGGTCGGCCTGTCGCGCTCGCTGGTCGCCGAGTTCTTCCCCGGCATGCCCTCGCGCATCTCCGGCATCGGGCTGCGCGGCGTGCAGGAGAAGATCGCCGAGCAGCACGCGCGCGCTTTCGACGAGGACGTGATCGCCCTGCCGATCGGCGGTTTCTACAAGGCGCGCATGGGCGGCGACCGCCACAATTTCGAGGGCACGCTGATCCACATGCTGCAGGACGCGGTCAACACCGAGTCCTACGCCAAGTTCCGCAGGTACAGCGAGCAGGTGCGCCGCCTGCCGCCCATCAACCTGCGCGACCTGCTGGATTTCAAGACCGACCGCAAGCCGATCCCGATCGACGAGGTGGAGTCGATCACCGAGTTGCGCAAGCGGCTGGTGTCGCCCGGCATCTCGCTCGGCGCGCTCGGCCCCGAGGCGCACGAGACGCTGTCGATCGCCATGAATCGTATCGGCGCCAAGTCTGATTCCGGCGAGGGCGGCGAGGATCCGGCGCGCTACAAGGCGCGCGCCAACGGCGACAATGCCTCGTCGGCGATCAAGCAGGTGGCGTCGGGCCGCTTCGGCGTCACGGCGGAATACCTGAACAACTGCCGCGAGCTCGAGATCAAGGTGGCGCAGGGCGCCAAGCCCGGCGAAGGCGGCCAGCTGCCCGGCCCCAAGGTGAGCGAGATGATCGCCCGCCTGCGCCATTCGACACAAGGCGTCAGCCTGATCAGCCCGCCGCCGCATCACGACATCTACTCGATCGAGGACCTGGCCCAGCTGATCTACGACCTGAAGCAGATCAATCCCGAGGCGCGGGTCACGGTGAAGCTGGTCGCGCGCTCGGGCATCGGCACCGTCGCCGCCGGCGTCGCCAAGGCCAAGGCCGACACGATCCTGGTGTCCGGCCACAGCGGCGGCACTGGTGCCTCGCCGCAGACCAGCATCAAGCATGCCGGCATCCCGTGGGAGATGGGCCTGTCGGAGACCCACCAGGTGCTGACGCTCAACCGGCTGCGCGACAAGGTCCTGCTGCGCACCGACGGCGGCATCAAGACCGGCCGCGACGTGGTGATTGCCGCCATGCTGGGCGCCGAGGAGTACGGCATCGGCACCGCCTCGCTGATCGCCATGGGCTGCATCATGGTGCGGCAGTGCCATTCCAATACCTGCCCGGTCGGCGTGTGCACGCAGGATCCCAAGCTGCGCGCCAAGTTCGAGGGCACGCCCGACAAGGTCGTGAACCTGTTCAGCTTCGTGGCCGAGGAGGTGCGCGAGATCCTGGCGCAGCTCGGCTATCGCTCGCTGCTCGAGCTGGTCGGCCGCTCCGACCTCCTGAAGCAGGTGAGCCGCGGCGCGCGCTATCTCGACGACCTCGACCTCAACCCGCTGCTGGCGCGCGCCGATGGCGGACGCGGCGCGGTGCACAACACGATCGAGGGCCGCAACGAGGTGCCCGACACGCTCGACGCCCAGATGATCCGCGATGCCAGGCCGCTGTTCACGCACCGCGAGAAGATGCAGCTGCAGTACAGCGTGCGAAACACGCACCGCGCCGTCGGCACGCGGCTCGCCGCCATGATCACGCGCGCCTACGGCATGAACGGCCTGCAGCCCGACACGGTTACCGTGCGCCTGCGCGGCACCGCCGGCCAGTCGCTCGGCGCCTTCGCCGTGCGCGGCATGAAGCTCGAGGTCTATGGCGACGCCAACGATTATGTCGGCAAGGGCCTGAGCGGCGGAACCATCGTCGTGCGCCCGCCGGTGGCGAGCCCGCTGGTGCCCGAGGCCAACGCGATCATCGGCAACACCGTCCTCTACGGCGCCACCGCCGGCAAGCTGTTCGCCTCGGGCCGCGCCGGCGAGCGCTTCGCCGTGCGCAACTCGGGCGCCGACACGGTGGTCGAGGGCGTCGGCAGCAACGGCTGCGAGTACATGACCGGCGGCACCGCCGTGATCCTGGGTCCGGTCGGCATCAACTTCGCCGCCGGCATGACCGGCGGCATGGCCTTCGTCCACGACCCGGAGAACGTCTTCGCGCTCAAGGCCAACCCCGAGACGGTGGTGTGGCAGCGCGTCGACCATCCGCACTGGGAGGCGCTGGCCCGCTCCCTGGTCGAGGAGCACGTCGGCGAGACGAAGTCGCCGCTCGGCGCCCGCCTGCTCAACGACTGGGACCGCTGCCTCGAGCAATTCTGGCAGGTCGTCCCGAAGGAGATGCTGGCCCGCCTGCCGCAGCCGCTGACCGTCACCGAAGCCAGGCGGGCGTGATCGACATCATGCTCTTCCGGACCGCGAGCGTCTCGCTCGCTCAGACGCAAGAGCGAGCGAGACGCTCGCAGTCCGGAAGAGCATGATAATGGGCCACGCATCTCCTACGTCCAGTTCGCTCCGCAATACGTGAGGGACTTGGGACAGACTACAGCGCTTGAAGATCCGTCTTGCCGAAGTTGTCGCCGACGTACAGCAGCGGGACGTGTCGTGCCTTCGCAAGCGCATAGGAGAAGCAGTCGCCGAAGTTCAGCGCCGCGCTGGCGCGACCTTTGCCCCAAAGCTCGAAGGCGTCGACGGCGAGCTTGCCCAGTGTGGAGTCGATGGGGACTTCCTGAAGGGCCAGGTCGTCCCAATACCGATCGAAGAGGGCGCGATCCCAACCGAAGCGGCCAATCACGACCATGGCCGCCTCCAGCCGGGCGGTCGGCGCAACCAGCACGAGGCCTGCCGCCGCGATCGCCCTGTCGATCCGGTCGGCCTCCGGACCTTCGACCATGGACTCGACGATGGCCGAGGTATCGACCGCAATATCGCTCATCGCGGCAAGCCGTGCTCGTCGTAGAGATCGCGGTGGTCGGCCAGGCGTGCGCGCTCCTCGGGCGTGCCCTTCAGGAGGCCACGACGTCGGATCTCGGCATGCATCCGCGCGATCGCTTCACCCCGTCGCTCGCCGCGTGCAACAGCGTCCTGCTCGTCGAGCAGACGCTCGCAGGCGGTGGCCACTGCCTCCGTGATCGTCGTGCCCAGCTTCCTGGCCAGCTTGCGGGCGGCCTTCTCGGCCCGAGGGTTGGCAATCGTGATCATCTATATCAATATATATGCTGGTGCCGGCCGATCAACGGAGCGCTGAATGAACTGGGGAATGATGACCAAGGCCGAGCGCGACGCGGCCTACAACAATACCCTGGCGGTGAAGAACAGCGCCGAGCTCAATGCCGAGCGCGAAGCGGCCTCGGCCGCGTTCCGCCGTGCCCATCCCGGCCATCTCGACGTGCGCTACGGGCCGCGCGAGCGCAACGCCTGGGATCTTTTCCCGGCGGCCGACCCCAACGCGCCCTGCTTCGTGTTCATCCATGGCGGCTACTGGCAGCGCAACAGCAAGGACCTGTTCGCCAACCTCGTGGGAGGCGTCCACGCCCACGGCTGGTCGGCCGCCCTGCCCGGCTACACCCTGGCGCCCGACGCCTCGCTGACCGGGATCGTGGCCGAGATCGACGCCGCGCTGGACTGGCTCGAGGGCAACGGCGCGGCGCACGGCATCGCCGGCAAGGTGGTCCTGTCCGGATGGTCGGCAGGCGGCCATCTGACGGCCGCCTGCCTCGGCCATCGCCGGGTCGGCAGCGGCCTCGCCATCTCCGGCGTGTTCGAGCTGGGGCCGATCCGCGACACCTACCTGAACGAGAAGCTGCAGCTCACCGACGGCGAGATCGAGGCGCTCTCGCCGCTGCGCCAGCCGATGATCCGAAAGCCCCTGGCCATCACCTACGGCACGGCCGAGCTGCCGCCGCTGGTCGGCGACAGCCGCGCCCTGCATGAGAAGCGCGCCGCCGGGCATCTGCCAGGTGCGTTGATCCCGATCGCCGGCGCCGATCATTTCACCATCGTGACGCAGTTGCCCAAACCCGACAGCGAGCTCGTTCGCCAGCTCCTGCTGCTGGCCTAGCGGGCCCAGTTCGACAGGTCGCGTTGACAGTGCGGGACACCGTCCCGCATATGCACGCGGTACGGAATTTGCACGGGACGGTCGATGGCGAACAAGGTCTACAAGGATGCCAGGTCGGCGCTCGAGGGCGTGCTGCAGGACGGCATGATGCTGATGTGCGGCGGCTTCGGCCTGGTCGGCATTCCCGACAAGCTGATCCACGCGGTGCGCGATCTCGGCGCGAAGAACCTCACCTGCGTGTCGAACAATGCCGGCATCGACGGCGCCGGGCTCGGCCTGCTGCTCGAGACCGGGCAGGTGAAGAAGATGATCTCGTCCTATGTCGGCGAGAACAAGACCTTCGCCAAGCTCTACCTCGAGGGCAAGCTCGAGCTCGAGTTCAACCCGCAGGGCACCTTGGCCGAGCGCTGCCGCGCAGGCGGCGCCGGCATCCCGGCCTTCTACACCAAGACCGGTGTCGGCACGCTGGTCGCCGAGGGCAAGGAGACCAAGGTGTTCGACGGCGAGGAATACCTGATGGAGCGCGGCCTGTTCGGCGACATCGCGCTGATAAAGGCGTGGAAGGGCGACGCCGCCGGCAACCTCGTCTATCGCAAGGCGGCGCGCAACTTCAACCCGATGATGGCGACGGCCGCCAAGGTGTGCATCGCCGAGGTCGAGGAGCTGGTCCCGGTCGGCGCCATCGATCCCGACCATGTCCACACGCCCGGCATCTTCGTCAATCGCATCCTGTGCGGCGCGCCCTATGACAAGCAGATCGAGCAGCGCACCATTCGCAAAGCCTGAGCAGACGAGGCGAGGAGAAACCCCATGGCCTGGACCCGCGATCAGATGGCGGCGCGTGCCGCCAAGGAACTGAAGGACGGCTACTACGTCAATCTCGGCATCGGCATCCCGACCCTGGTGTCGAACTACGTGCCGGAGGATGTCGACATCACCCTGCAGAGCGAGAACGGCATGCTGGGCGTCGGCCCCTTCCCGCTCGACAACGAGGTCGACGCCGACATCATCAACGCCGGCAAGCAGACCGTCACCGAGCTCAAGGGCACGTCCTACTTCTCGTCGGCCGACAGCTTCGCCATGGTGCGCGGCGGTCATATCGACCTCTCGATCCTGGGCGCCATGGAGGTGGCCGAGAACGGCGACCTCGCCAACTGGATGATCCCCGGCAAGATGGTGAAGGGCATGGGCGGCGCCATGGACCTGGTGGCCGGCGTGCGCCGCGTCATCGTCACCATGGAGCACGTCTCCAAGGACGGCGCGTCGAAGCTCCTGCCGGCCTGCACCCTGCCGCTGACCGGCCGGCGCGTGGTCGACATGGTGATCTCCGAGCTCGGCGTCTTCGCCGTCGACAAGAAGGGCGACGGCGGCGTCACCCTGGTCGAGCTGGCCGACGGCGTGACCGTGGACGAGGTCAAGGCCAAGACCAGGGCCAGGCTCTCGATCGGCGCCAGAGTCAAAGAAAAGGTCGCCTGACCGGTGGCGACTTTTCACCGACATTGCTCCGCGTGACTCGACGATGAAGAGATAGGCCCGTCGCTGCTTTCGGGATGACAATGAAGCCGTCATCCCGAGTGAGGCGCTTGCGAAGCAAACGCCGCAAGAGAGGGTCCTTCCCCTCGGTGTCAGGCGTCGACGAGGTTGAGCCGTTTCTCGATGCGGTCGAGGCGGCCGTCCATCCGATCCATGCGTGCGGCGTGTCCCGCCAGATCGACATGGACCGACGCCAGATCGACATGAACCTGCGCGAGGTTGGTCTCGAGAGAGCTGACGCGACGGACGAGCTCGTCGACCTTTCCTTCCACGCGCTGCAGGCTCGCCCGCATGTCGCGAAGGATCGTCAGCACGAGATTGTCCGGCTCGTCGGTCATACGAGTCAACATAGGTAGGTGACCGCGCAGGGTCAATCCGCCGCCCCCATGGCCGAGGACCGCCAGCCCCGCTATCCTCCTGCCGCCACCCGGCAGGAGGCAGCACATGACGACGGCGAACGAAGGCCAGGAACTGACGCAGGTCGGGCCCGGCACCCCGATGGGCCAGCTGATGCGGCACTACTGGCTGCCGGCCATGCTGTCGTCGGAGCTCGAGCGCGACGGGCCGCAGGTCCGCCTGATGCTGCTCGGCGAGAAGCTGATCGCCTTCCGCGACAGCGCCGGCCGCGTCGGCGTGCTCGACCAGCGCTGCCCGCACCGCTGCGCTTCGCTGTTCCTCGGGCGCAACGAGCAGGGCGGGCTGCGCTGCATCTATCACGGCTGGAAGTTCGACGTCGAAGGCAACTGCCTCGACATGCCGAACGTGACCGAGGACCAGGATTTCAAGCACAGGGTCAAGGCCAAGGCCTATCCCGCGATCGAGCGCGCCGGCCTGGTCTGGGTCTACATGGGCGGTCTCGGGGGCGGTCTCGGGAGTGATCTCGCGGGCGGGCGCGTCGCGCCGCCGCCGCTGCCCGGCTTCGAGGTGCTCGACCTGCCGGCCGACGAGATCCAGGTCCACATGATGATGCGACGCTGCAACTGGCTGCAGGCGCTCGAGGGCGAGATCGACACCGCCCATTTCGGCTTCCTGCACGGCGGCCACGTCGATCCCAACGACGTGCCGGAGACCGATCCGTTCTACTTCACCATCACCAACCGCGCGCCGCAGTACCATGTCGCCGACGCGCCGTGGGGCACGCAGTATGCCGGCTATCGCGGCGCCGGCCCGGGCCAGACCTACTGGCGCTTCGCCAATTTCCTGTTTCCCTGCTGGTCGCAGGCGCCCAACGGCGAGTTTACCAGCCACATGCATGCCCGCGGCTGGGTACCGATCGACGACAACAACACCATGTTCGTCTTCATCTTCTGGAAGAAGGCCCGGTCGGCGCAGGCGCTGCCGCAGCCGCGCTTCAAGGACGGCACGCCGATCGGCGGCACCGGCCGCGGCGGCATCAGGATGCTGCCCAACACCACCGACTGGCTGGGCCGCTGGCGCATGGCGATGGACGAGAGCAACGACTGGGGCCTCGACCGCGAGGCGCAGCGCAGCAACCGGATCTACAGCGGCATCGACGGCATCCATCTGCAGGATCAGGCGATCACCGAGAGCATGGGACCGGTCACCGACTTCGCCTGGGAGCATCTCGCGCGCTCCGACCAGATGATCGCGCGCACGCGCCGTCGCCTGCTGCTGGCCGCGCGCGCGCTGCGCGACAACGGCACCCGGCCGCCCGGCGCCGACCAGCCCGAGGTCTACCGCGGCGCGCGCAGCGGCTACTTCCTGAGCCAGGACCAGAGCGCCTGGCACGAGGTCTACGCGAGGACATTGGCCGAGGCGGTTCATCCGTGACCCGCAAGACCTGGATCGAGGTGGCGCTGAACGGCGGCTGGAGCCCGCGCCACCAGCCGGGCGTGCCGGTCACGGTCGAGACGATCGTCGCCGAGGGCATCGCCGCGGCGCGGGCCGGCGCCGCCATCATCCACACCCACGCCTACGCAGCCGACGGCACGCAGACCTTCGACTGGCAGGTCTATGCCCGCATCATCGAGGGCATCCGCGCCGAGGTCGACGCGCTGGTCTACCCGTCCTATCCGTTCACCCCCGGGGTCGACGTCGCGGGCGAGACCGCGCCGCGCTTCGCCCACCTCGAGGCGCTGGCCGAGCGCGGCCTGCTCGACTTCGCGGTGATCGACCCGGGCAGCGTCAACCTCTCGCTGCGCACCACGAAGGCCGACGCCCGGCCCGCCGTCACCTACGTCAACCCCGAGGCTCACATCCGCCATGCGCTGGCCTTCGCGCAGCGCCACGGCTTCCATCCTGCCTTCGCCATCTACGAGCCGGGCTTCACCCGCGCCGGCGCGGCGCTCGCCCGCGTCGCCGGCGTCAAGGCACCGGTCTACCGCTTCATGTTCGCCGAGCGCTTCGCCTTCGGCTTCCCGCCGCGGCCGTGGGCGCTCGCCGCCCATCTCGCGCTGCTCGCCGAGGAGGCGCCGGGCGCGCCGTGGATGGTCGCCGGCCTCACCGTCGATGTCCGCCCGCTGATCGGCGAGGCGGTGGCAGCGGGCGGCCACATCCGCGTCGGCCTCGAGGACGCGCCGCTCGGCAGCGCCATGACCAACCGCGCCTGGGTCGAGGACGCCGTCCGCCTCGTCCGCCAGCACGGCGGCGAGCCGGCGACCGCGGCCGAGGTGCGGCAGGGGCTGAAGGCGCTGGCGGTGGGCTGACTTCCAGGAAGAACATGAGCGCCCCGGGAGTGGCGCGCTCATGGGCGCCGGCTTTGGTCGACGGTCCAACAAAATCCTCATCCTGAGGAGCGCCCGAAGGGGGCGTCTCGAAGGATGGGCTACACACGAAATCCACAAGAATGCGGTGTGGCAGCACCCGCTTTGTAGCCAACCCTTCGAGACGCGCCCCTGCGGGTCGCTCCTCAGGGTGAGGCCTCTTCGCAAGTTGTCGCCCATGAGTGGCGCGCGCCCAGCCACGGCAGTTCGCGTGGCGGCCGCGGCAACTCGCTCTTGCCGCCGTGATCGGCTAAACGGCCAGCGATGTCGTCTGCGTTTCCGCGCCAGGGGATGGTGATCGTCGCCGTGATGGCGATCACCTATGTCGCCAGTCATTTCTTCCGGGCGTCCAACGTCACGATCGGGCTCGACCTGATGCGCGACCTGCAGATCGGGCCGGGCGCGCTGGGCGCGCTGACCGGCGCGTTCTTCTTCGGCTTCTCCGCCATGCAGATCCCGTGCGGCTTCTTCTTCGACCGCTTCGGGCCGCGGCTGACCGTGACGGCGATGCTGCTGGTGGCGCTCGCCGGCACGACGCTGTTCGTGCTGGCGCCCGACTGGCCGCTGCTGCTGAGCGGCCGCGTGCTGATGGGCGCCGGCTTCGGCGTCATGCTGATCGGCAGCATGGTGCTGATCTCGCGCTGGTTCCCGCCCGACCGCTTCTCGACGCTCGCCTCGCTGGTCCTGTCGATCGGCCTGATCGGCAACCTGCTGGCGACGACGCCGCTCGCCTGGGCGACGGAACAGGTCGGCTGGCGGCCGCTGTTCGGCATGGTGCTGGGCTTCACCGCGATCGCCACGCTGGCGGTCTGGCTGGTCGTGCGTGACGCGCCGCCCGACCATCCCTTCCTCGCCCGCAAGACCGAATCGGCGGGAGAGATGATGCGCGGCCTGGGCGAGGTGCTGCGCAACCCGCAGCTGCTGTTCATCCTCGCCCTGAATTTCTGCAACTACGCCTGCACCTTCACCGTGCAGGGCCTGTGGGGCGGGCCCTTCCTGCGCGAGGCGCACGGCCTCAGCGCCATCGAATCGGGCAACGTGCTGCTCGCCGCCGTCGTCGCCTACCAGTGCGGCATGCTGCTGTTCGGCCCGCTCGACCGCCGGCTCGACACGCGCAAGTGGATCGCCTTCTTCGGCACCGCGATGGTCGCCGGCGTCCTCGCCGTGCTCGCCCTGTGGCCGACGCCGCCGCTCTGGCTGGCCGCCGGCGCGATCATCGCCATCGGCTTCCTGAGCGCGTCCTCCACCATGATCATGACGCACGGCCGCGGCATCTTCCCCGACCGGCTGATCGGCCGCGGCATGGCGACCATGAACACCAGCGTCATGCTGGGCGTCGCCTGCATGCAGAGCCTGTCGGGCTTCATCCTCGGCCAGTTCGCGCCGCTCGCCGACGGGGCGCGGCCGGAGATCGCCTACCGCACCCTGTTCGGCTTCATGGTCGTGGTCCTGCTCGTGGCGCTCGCCGTCTATTCCCGCTCGAAGGACGTGAAGCCCAGCGACGAGCTCAAGGCCAAGTTCCGCGAGCTGCGTTGACCGGCGGCTGACGCCGCCGCATGGGCCAAGTTCCGCGAGCTGCGTCGACCGGCGGCTGGCGCCGCCGCATGGGCCAAGTTCCGCGAGCTGCGCTAACCGGCGGCTGACGCCGCCGCATGCGCGAAATTCCGCGAGCTGCGCTAACCGGCGGCTGGCGCCGCCGCATGGGCCAAGTTCCGCGAGCTGCGCTAACCGGCGGCTGGCGCCGCCGCATGGGCCAAGTTCCGCGACCTGCGTCGATCGGCGGTTGGCGCCCTCGCATCGGCGAAGCTGCCTGAGCTGCATTGATCGGCGGCTGGCGCCGCCGCATACGCGAAGTTCCGCGAGCTGCGTTGATCGCTCGCCGCCGGCGCTGCCGCACGAGCGAAATTTCGCGCGCTGGGTCGATCGCCGGCCGCCCGCCTTGCGGCCGCCGCCGCCGCGTGAAAGCATTTCGCCGAACCAGGACCCTGACCGCCGGGAGGAAGCGCCATGGATGTCGGCATGATGATGGTGTTCGCCAGCTACGGCTGGGACGATTGCTCCGACCAGCGCGTGTGGGACGAGGAGATTCGCCTCGCCCGCCTCGCCGCCGATCTCGGCTTCGACTGCCTGTGGTCGGCCGAGCATCACTTCAACGACTACTCCTTCGTGCCCGACAACCTGGCGCTGATGACGCATCTCACCGCGCTCTGCCCGAACATCGACGTCGGCACGGCGGCGGTCATCGTCCCGTGGCACGACCCGTTGCGCGTCGCCGAGAACGCCGCGGTGCTCGACATGCTGAGCAAGGGCCGGCTGAGGCTCGGCCTGGGCCGCGGCCTGGCGCGCCGCGAGTTCGCCGCCTTCCGCCTGAGCATGGACGAATCGCGCGGCCGCTTCGACGAGGCGGCGCCGATGATCGTGAACGCGCTGCGCACCGGCTTCATCGAGGGCGACGGCCCGTTCTACAAGCAGCCGCGCATCGAGATCAGGCCGCGGCCGATTCATTCGTTCGACGGCCGCGTCTACGCCGTCGCCTCGAGCGAGGATTCGATCGAGTCGGCCGCCAAGCTCGGCGCCCACATCGTGATGTTCGCCGACCGGCCGTGGGAGATGCGCGTGCCGATGATCGAGCGCGGCCGCGAGCTGCATCGCAAGTACCACGGCGGCGAGCCGCCCACCATCATGCTCACCGAGTTCTGCGTCTGCGGCACCGATCTCGCCGCCACGGAAGAGGAGGCGCGGCGCTACCAGGGCAAGTTCGTCGAGAGCAATTTTCATCACTACGAGTTTCTCGGCGAGCACTTCAAGTCGGTGAAGGGTTACGACTCGTACCAGCAGAAGGCCGACCTGGCGCGCAAGGCCGGCGGCCTCGCGGGTGCGATCACCGGCTTCATGCAGGCGGCGAGCTGGGGCACGCCCGACAAGATCCTGCGCGGCCTCGAGGCGCGCCGGAAGGTGGTCGGCGACTTCGAGCTGAACGTCGCCTTCCGCTTCGGCGGCACGCCCTTCGAGGTCTCCGAGCGCGGCCTCAGGCTGTTCGCGAAGGAGGTGCTGCCGGTGGTCAAGAGCTGGGGCCCGGCCCGGGTCGCGCAGGCGGCGTAGGCGATCATCCCTTGTCGCGGCGGATGATGCTGATCTGGCCATCCGCCTCGAGGTAGGCCGCCTTGACCTCGGCGCGGTCCTCGATGCCCTCCTCGCGCAGCTGCGCCATCAGCTCCTCGACGGTGACCAGCTCGGTCCGCATGTTGCGGCGCAGGAGGCGGCCGTTGTCGATCAGCTTGAGCTTGGGCTCGCGGATCAGCCGCTCGAAGGCCGGGAACCTGAACTGAACCCATTCGATGAGGTAGCTCCACAGCAGGACCGTGCCGACCAGGACGACGCCCTCGGGCAGCGACGCCGCGTTGGCCGCCATGGCATTGCCGGAGACTTCCGCGAGCAGCACGATCACCAGCACGTCGGACGTGCCGATGTCGCCGACCTGGCGCCGCAGCACCAGGCGCAGCAGCACGAAGATCACCAGGTACATCACCGTGCCGCGCAGGAAGAGGTCGAGCACCGAATGCTCCGGCACGAGCATCGCCCGCCAGTCGATCGACCATATCGCGTCCATCGCCCCTCGCGTGGTTGGCCCGCGCGTCTGAACGCCCGGGCCGCGACGATGTTGCATGGTCGGGGGAAGAGAATCGGTGGACGAGGTTCATTGCCCGGCACGTGCTCTCGATGTTCCCTCCCCAGCTTCGCTGCAGCGAAGCTGGGGTCGGCATTTTGGCCGCAAGCGGCCAAAAGCCTCAGGTGTCGCGGTAATCCGCGACGGAGGGATCATGGGCTCGAGACTCGTGGCTCATGACCCCTCCGTCGCGTGTGACGCGACACCTTCCCACGCGCAGCGTGGGGAGGAGAAGTGTCAGGGATGCGGGCCCCACGGGGCGGCGGTCAGGAGCTTGACCTCCTGGGTCGCCAGCAGCTGGCGGAACTTCGGCGCGAAGCCTTCGATGAAGTCCTTGTTGGCGTAGACCGCGGCCCAGTGGGCGCGGCGGCCGGCATCGTCGTCGAATTTCCACAGGTGCACGATCTGGTTGATCATGCCGGTGTCGGCCTGGAAGTAGCCGACCAGGTTCTTGTCGTGGCCGCCCTTGTGCAAGGCCGGGAAGCCCAGCTCCTGGTAGAGCTTCACCGCCTCGGCCATCTTGCCGACGTGCAGCGTGTAGGTACGCAGTTCATAGAGCGCCATGGCGATGTCCTCCGGTTGGATGAGTGAATTGGCGACAGTCACTTTCTGTCATCCTGAGCGAAGCGAAGGATCTCATCGCCAGAGCACACACGGGCGGCGAATGGCGACGAGATCCTTCGCTTCGCTCAGGATGACAACGGGTCTGCGGCTCCGACCTCACAGCCCGATGCGCTTGCGGAACGGCTCGTCGCGCATCGAGGCGTCCTGGCCGATCAGGTCGTCGGCCGCGGCGTCGCACAGGTAGAGCAGGCCGCGCACCGCATCGCCGACCGGCGACAGGTTCTGGCGCGGGATCTGGCTGATCATGTTCATGCCCGAGGCGCGGATCTTGACCTGCATCTCGGTGTCGATGGTGCCGGGCGAGAAGCCGAAGGCGCGGATGCCGCGGCCCGGCGTCTCGAGCACGATGGCCCGCGTCATCATCGCCAGTCCCGCCTTGCCCGAGCAGTAGGCGCTCCAGCCCTCGAGCGGCCGGTAGGCCGCGCCCGACGAGACGTTGACGATGGTGCCGCCGCCCGCCTCGACCATGCCGGGCAGCACGGCGCGCACGGCGTTGTAGGCGCCGATCAGGTTGATGCGGATGCTGTCGGCCCACGCCGCCGGGTCGGACGACAGGAGCTCGGCGATCGGCTCGATGACGCCCGCGTTGTTGACCAGGATGTCGAGCCGGCCGAAGCGCTGGCGCGCCGCCGACGCCGCCCGCTCGACGCCTGCATAGTCGGCGACGTCGCAGGCCATCGCCTCGGCGCGCCCGCCGGCCTCGCCGATCTCGTGCGCCACCGCGGCCGAGGCCTCGCCGCTGCGCGACACCAGCATCACGCCGGCACCGGCCTTGGCCAGCGCCCGCGCCACGCCCTCGCCCAGACCGCGGCTCGCCCCGGTGACCAGCGCGACTTTCCCCTGCAGACCCGTCATGATCCCCCCTCGTGTCGAGACGCGACATTACACCCTGAACGGGAGCAAGCCAGATGAGTCGTCTGTTCGGCGAGATGCGCCAGATCGGGATCGTCGTCCGTGACATCGAGGCCGCCCTCGACCACTGGGTTCGCGTGTGCGGCGTCGGGCCGTGGTTCTACACCGACAAGCTCGCCGTCACGGAGTTCAGCTATCGGGGGGTGAAGCACGACGACCTTCACGTGTCGATCGCGCTCGCCAACTCGGGCGACATCCAGCTCGAGCTCATCCAGCAGCGCTGCCAGACGCCCAGCATGTATCGCAGGTTCCTGGACGCGGGACACGAAGGCATGCAGCACTGGTCGAGCTGGCCGGTCGATTACGACGACAGGCTGAAGCAGGCCCTGGAGAGGGGCTACAGGATCGGTCAGCAGGGCGACAGCGTACGCGGCCGCTTCGTCTATCTCCTGCAGGAAAGCCATCCCGGAACGGTGATCGAGATGGCCGACATGACCGACGCCCGCCGCCGCATCTTCGACGGCGTGCGCGAGGCGGCGGTTGGCTGGGACGGCAGCGACCCGATCCGCCGGGCGTGGCCGACGTAGCGATCTCATGCGCTGGGAGCGCGCCACTCCGATGGCGCTCATGGAATGTGTGATCGACAAGAGGAGCGCCATCGGAGTGGCGCGCTCCCAGCGGAAGAGCTTGGTGGTGCGCGCATCGGCGAGCCGGCAGAGAAATTCGCGGCCGGATTTTTGCGTCATTTGCGTCACAGCGTCATTGTTCCCTGAATTCAAGCACTCGAGGGTGACGCAAAGGAGCTGCCCGACGCTGCCTTGGGTCACGGCAGCGACCCGATCGCAGGACACGGCCGACGCAGCGGCGAGACGCGCGCCACATCATTTCTTCCTCCTCTCCCCCACCCTCATGAGGGCAGGGGAGAGGAATCTGAAAACAAGGAACCTCGCAACCACACCCACCGCCGGCGGCAGCAGGCAGAGGGCGGCGAGGATGGGGCCGAAGGCGGCGAACATGCAGTCCCAGCCGCGCGCCGCGCGGAACAGGCACTCGCGCTGGTCGATCGACCAGTAGACGCCGACCATGAACAGCGGGTTGGTGACCGTCGCCATCGGCCACAGCTTCCACGCCGGCGCGGCGAGACCGGGCCAGCGCGAGCATACCAGCGCGGCGATGGCGGCGCCGGCCGCCATGAACAGTGCCAGCATCGCGATCGCCTTCAGGTTCAGCACCACCGCGCCGGCGAGGCCGCCGACCGCGAGCCCGGCCAGCACGCTGGCGATGGTGAAGGGATGTAGCCGTCGCATGGTCGTGTCCTCGTCTCCGTCCTTTGCCGTTGCCTTTGCCTTTGACGTTGCCTTTGCTCTTGCTCTTGCTCTTGCCCTCGCCCTTGCCTTTGACGTTGCCTTGCCATTGCCTTCGTCCGCTTCCTCACCTCAGGGCATCAGCTTCCGAAAAATCTCCGTCATCCCGACCGGAGCCGAGCGAAGCGAGGCGGAGTGGAGGGACCTTTCTTGGGGCACCGGCAAGAAAGGTCCCTCGACTTCGCCGCCCCTTTGGGGCGGCTTCGCTCGGGATGACGGAGTAAACTGGCACTACGCAATTCCCTGATCCTCGCCTTCGTGCAGCCTCTCGCCGCTCCCCTCTCGACCATCGCCTCTCGACCATCGACCATCGACCAACGCGCCTCGACCATCGCCCCTCGACCATCGAGTCAAGGATCACGGATCCCTCGCTGCGTTCGGGATGACAGCAAGCGTGTCATCGCGGGCGCAGCGAGGGATCATTCGCCGGTCAGCCGAGGATGCGGCGGCGCGAGGCGTCGACCATGCCGGCGGCCGTCGCCGCGTCGAAGCCCGGCATGACGCTGCCCCGCATGCGCACCGCGCCGTCGACGATCACGGTGTCGACCTCGCGCGGGCTGGTCTGCAGCAGCAGGTGGGCGCACGGATCGTCGGCGACCGAATCACCGAACGGGCCCTTGCGCACCAGCAGCACGTCGGCGCGCTTGCCCGGCGTCAGCGAGCCGACCTGCCCGTCGAGGCCGAGCACGCGGGCCGTCTCGATGGTCGCGATGCGCAGCAGCACGCGCGGCGTCAGCAGTGGCAGGCCCTGGCGGACCGGCGGGCGGCGGCCGATCACCGTCGAGAAGCTCCTCTCCATCGCGCCGTCGAGATAGCCCTGCACGTTGAACATCACGCGCAGCTGGCCGAGCGTATCCGAGGCGATCGAGCACGGGACGTCGCAGCCGAACACCACGTCGACGCCGCGCTCCATCGCCCGGCGCACCACGTCGGCCGGAGTCCCTTGCGTGTCGGCGGTCGGCGTGAAGCAGAGCGGCATCTTCGCCCGGGCCATCAGGTCGAGCTCTCCGTTGGTCAGCAGGTTGCCGTGGATCACCAGCAGGTCGGGCCCCAGCAGCCCGTCGGCGGCGAGCCGCGTGATGGTGCCGATCTCGTTGACGTGGATGCAGCTCGGCGCCGCGTGCTCGCGCGCGAAGGCGAGCTGGCGGGCGAGGTCGGGCGCGCCGATCGAATCGACGCCGAAGCCGATGGTGGTCAGGCTCTCCGGCCGGTGGAACGTGTTGTAGACGTGGCGCGCGTCGGCCAGGCGCGCCTCCAGCCCGGCGAAGCGATCGCCGAAGCCGCCCATGAAGGAATAGGTGAACAGGTGGCGGATGCCGACCGCGCGCAGCGCCTCGATCGAGGCGTCGGCGTAGCCCGGCGTGGAGATATTGTGGCAGTAGTCGACCACCGTGGTGGTGCCGTAGGACAGCATCTCGTGGCCGCCGACCCAGGCGGCGTTGTAGTTGTCCTGCACCGAGAATTTCTGCCGCAGCGGCAGGAACTCGGAATAGTAGGCGCCCGGCCACAGGTCGGGCACGAAGCCGCGCAGCACGGTCTGCCACAGGCAGGTGTGCGCATCGATGATGCCGGGCAGCGCGATCATGCCGGTCCCGTCGATGATCTCGGCGCCGCTGCCTGCCGCGGAGGCGGCGCTCGCCGCGGCAGCGGCACCCGCTGCGGCAGCGGCGCTGTCGCGCGACGCGCCGATGCCGGCCGAGGGACCGACGCTCACGATGGCGCCGTCCTCGATCACGATGTCGGCCGAGGCGAAGTCGCCGAGGTCGTCGTCCATGGTGACGACCTCGGCGCCGCGGATGTGGATCTTGGTTGCCATCGACTACCCCTCCCACTCGTACTTCAAGCAATGTCCTCATCCTGAGGAGCGCCCGCATCGCGCGGGGTATCCCCCGCGCTTTGGCGCGTCTCGAAGGATGGGACACAGCGACGGTGCCTGTTGCTCATCCTTCGAGACGGCCGCTCCGCGGCCTCCTCAGGATGAGGTTGCCATGGTTGCGAGTGCCTATGAACGGATGAATGCCCACTCCCCAGAAGTGCTTGACCCGCACCCGCCGGTATCGCCCTCTGCCTCCCATGCCCAACCGGAGGAAACCCGCATCATGAAATTCGGAGTCACCGTCGTCCCGCGCGTCGCGGACTGGCAGCTGTTCGTCGATCTCGAGCGGATGGGCTACGACTGCGCCTGGGCGGCCGATTCGCAGATGCTGTACTCCGACGCCTACGCCGTGCTGGCGCTGGCGGCGGCCAACACCTCGCGCATTCGCCTCGGCACGGGCGTCTCGGTGGCCGGCGTGCGGCTGGCGCCGGTCACCGCGCATTCGATCGCCACCATCAACCAGATGGCGCCGGGCCGCGTCTTCCTCGGCATCGGCACCGGCCACACCGCGATGCGCGTCATGGGCAAGGACCCCGTCAAGGCGGCGGCGTTCCGCGACTACCTGCGCGTGCTGCGCGCGCTGCTGCACGGCGAGGAGGTCGACTACGACCTCGGCGCCGGCAAGACCGACATCCGCTTCCTCCATCCCGACCGGGGCTTCATCGACGTCGAGCATCCGGTGCCGATCTACGTCGCCGCCGACGGCCCGCTGGCGCTGAAGAGCGCCGGCGCCTACGGCGACGGCCGCGTGTGCTCGCACAACCAGACCAAGGCGCGCCTGCAGAAGAGCCTGGAGACCATGCAGGCGGGCGCCGCCGCCGTCGGCCGCACCATGCCGAAAGAGTTCCACACCGCCGCGCTCTCCTATGCCTGCGTGCTGCAGCCCGGCGAGAGCATGACCTCCGACCGCGTGATCGACGAGATCGGCCCGATGGCGGCGGCGACCCTGCACTACTGGTGGGAACTCTACCAGATGAACGGCGACACCAGCACCGTCGCCGGCCGCTGCCGCAACCTGTGGGACGAGTACCTCGCCTTCACCGAGAAGATGGAGACGCCGGCCTCCAAGCGCTACCAGCAGGTCCATCTCGGCCATTGCGCCTTCCTGCCGCCGGAGGAGCGCCGCTTCATCACCGAGGACCTGATCCGCTCGACCGGCGGCCTGGTCGGCACGCCCGACGAGATCATCGCCATGCTGCGCGAGCGCGAGGCGATGGGCCTCGACGAGATCACGCTGCTGCCGGCGATGGAAACCGCCCGCCGCAACCTCGGCGACTTCGCCGAGAAGGTGATCGCGCGGTACTGATTTCATCGCCCCTCCCTACGCGCAGCGTGGGGAGGAGGAAAAGCAAGATCTCACCGCTCCTAGTAAGAAACTGGCGGCTTGCCGCCAGTTTCTTGGCACGGCGGGTCGGCCCTCGGGCCGGTGGGGAACTCCTATGAAAATGCGCTGGGAG
>LNFM01004845.1_pt1 | contig 24211 bp, 18 predicted proteins | sample 596031 | NCBI WGS metagenome assembly LNFM01 (sample SAMN04254537, study PRJNA301005) | activated carbon metagenome | isolation source: dual media filters at the Ann Arbor, Michigan drinking water treatment plant | place: USA: Ann Arbor | reverse complement strand
GACCCGGCCGCCGTTCCCCAGCCGGTTCATCAGCGTGTAGAGGAAACCGCCGAAGCTCATGCTGGAGGTCAGCAGGAAATTGCCGGTGCCGTCGTTGGAGAACACGCCGACCGCGCCGAGCGCCTCCAGATAGTCCTCCATCCGGCGAAGCTGCTGTTTGTGGCCAAGCGGATAGCCCTTCGGCTGGCCTGTGCTGCCCGACGAAAGCGCGATGTCGAACGGCTCGAAACCGTCCGGATGCCTGTGGTCGCCCTTGAACGCCGACAGGCCGGCGCGCCAGTCCAGCCCGACCATGACGCACCGGATGGCGCCCAGCGACCGGGCCGGCGGCTCGATGAACAGCGTCCTGATCTTCAGCGTCTCGATCATGCCGTCGAATTTCCGGCCACCTTCATGGGTGCCGAACTCCACCTTCGCCGCGCCCACGCGCATCAGCGCCAACGACAGGATGATATGGTCGATGCTGTTGGTCATCCGCACGCCGACCGGATCGCCGGGCGCGATGCCCAGGCTGTTCAGCCACACGCTGGCCCGGCCGACGAGATCGGCCAGTTGCTTCCATGTCAGCTTCGTATAGGCGTCGGCGAGGGCGATCGCCTTCGGACGGCTGGCGGCGTGCGCGAAGATGGTGTCGGTGAAATTGGCGAAGGATTCTGGCAAGGGGCGGCTTTCCTGTAGGGCGTCGATGATCGGCGCGCGGCACCTTCGCTCATTTGCCGCCCGTTCGGCAAGCAGGACGAGCGCGGCCTATTGCCGCAGCACCAGCCGGTCGCCGGTCACCTGGTAGCCGGACAGCCGGTTGAGGAAGCTCATGCCGAGCAGCGAGCCCTGCATGTCGCCTTCGACCACCATGGCGTCCACGTAGCGGAGGTCGATGGGACCGATGGCGACGCTGTCGAGGGTGACCGGCGCGCCGCGCGTCGTGCCGTTGGCCGTGCTGACGAGCCGGTTGAAATCCCGCTCCGACGGCGTGATGCCGAGGCGCCGCGCGTCGTCGCGGCTGAGCGCGATGACGCTGGCGCCGGTGTCGACCATGAACATGATCTTCTTGCCTTCGACCTCGGCCTCGGCGAAGAAGTGGCCGCCCTGGGCATAGAGAGTGACCGCTTTCTCGGCCGGCGTGATGGTGGCGACGCCCTGCGCCGGCATGGCGTTGCCGATGACCCGGTCCCGCGCCATGCCGAACTCGCCGCGGAAGGCGTAGAGCAGCGCCACGCCGGAGCCGATGGCGACCCAGATCGCGATGTGACGGAGCGTGCGGCCGGGGCTTTCGGCGACGCTGGCGCCGAGGCTCACGATCAGGACGGACAGCAGGATGAGCAGGTAGACCAGCCGCGGCGCATCGTACTTGACGCCCGGCGCATTGGGGAACGCCACCAGCAGGCCGACGACCAGCCCGGCGACCAGCACGAGCAGGATCAGCGCCCAGAAGCAGCCGCCCTTGCCCTTCGGTGGCTCGTCGTAGTGGTGTTGCCAACCGGGTTGCGGCGCCGCCATCCTACTTGCCGTACACCAGCATGACGTTGCCCGGCATGTGGAAGTACAGGCCATAGCCGGAGTTCACGAACAGCATCCCGTTGGCGGTGATGGGGCCCGACGAGCCGCCGAGCGAGCCGCCATGGGCTTCCTCGCCCGAAACGGTCATCACCGGCGGCGCGGTGTCGCGCTGCCACACGATCTGGCCGGTGGCGCTGTCATGGATGCGCAGCACGCCGTCCATGGAGCCGGCCAGCACCACGCCGGGCGCCGCCGTCACCGCCTGCGAGATGCCGGCGTGGCAGAACTCGCGGCCCGCGCAGCCGGCGCCCGCGTAGGGTTGCTTCCAGATAAACCGACCGGTCTTCATATCGAGGCCGTAAAGGCCGGGACGGCCGGCTTCCTGGTAGGTGCGGCCATCGGGCGCATCGTTGATGCCGACGAACAGGGTATCGCCCTCGGCGGCCATGCCGAAATGCACGCCGCCCTGGATGGCGCCGCGGCCCACCCGGTTCCGCCAGACCACCTTGCCGGTGTCCGGATCGACCGCATGCACCTCGCCCGACTTCTGACCACCGATCACCAGCTCGCGGCCGTCGCTCAGGGTCACCAGCAGGACGGCGGCGCCGAAGTCGAAATCGGGGCCGTTTTCCGCCGGGCAGTTGTCGTCGTGCACGGTGTCGCAGGCGCCGTTCCAGGCATCGTTCGCGGTGCCCTGGTGGGTCCACTTCACCTTGCCGGTATCCATGTCCACGGCGAACATGGCGTCGCTGGTCAGGGTCGCCGGCGACGACAGGTTCTCGGCGGTGCCGAAATAAATCTGGCGGCGCTTGGCGTCGATGGCCGGCGCATTCCACACCGCCGCGCCCGACGGGCCGTAATTGTCGGTGCCCGAGCGGTTCTTGCCGGTCAGCTTCGGTGCTTCAGCGACGGTGAAGGTCTGCCAGACATGTTTCCCGGTGGCCGCGTCATAGGCCACCACGGACCCGCGGAACTTGCAGCATTCGTATTTCGGGTCGGTCGGCGGGCCGGTCTCCAGCGACGACACCGGCACGAACAGCCGACCCTCGAACAGCGACGGGCTGCCGGTGATGGTGGCGTTGGGATGGCCGTCCGGCCGGTCGCGCCAGATCAGCTTGCCGGTCCTGGCCTCGATGGCATAGACGTTGCCCAGGATGTCGCCGAAGTAGGCGCGCGGCCGCGCGGCCCTGTCGCCCGCCGTCCACGGCTCGATGACGATGGCCGTGCGCACCTCGCCCGCGGCCTCGAACGTCCAGCGCATGCAGCCGGTCCGCTGGTCGAGCGCATAGACCTTGCCGTTCTGCGCGCCCACATGCACCGCGCCGCCCGCCAGGCTGGGCTGCGAGCGGGCGCGGTTGGCGCCCGGATAGGCGAACGCCCATTTCAGCGACAGCGACGGAAAGTCGGCTTTCGCCAGCGGCCGCGATTCGGCCGGGATCAGCCGGGTATTGGTGGGATCCAGGCCCCAGTTGCCGCCGACGGGACCGTCGCCGACATCAAAGACAGACCTGTCTGCCTTGCAGGGCGGCGGCTCGGCGATCCGGGCCTCGCCCAGCCTCTTGCCGGAAAGATACTCGGCGACCTGCACCTTCTGCTCTTGGCTGAGCGCGGTGGCGTTCTCCTTCATGACACCGGTGTTCAGCGACCGCATGATCGCCTCGGCCGTCATCATCGAGATCATCGATTCGTGCGGCGCCTTGGCCATGCCGCCCTCATGGCAGGTGGCGCAGGCCTCCTTGTAGATCGCGTGGCCCGGCAGGGCTTCGCGCGCCCGCTTGGCCTCGGCCAGACGCTCCATGCTCTCGCTGGCGGCGCGGTCGACGCCGAACGCCGGCCCCTCGGCCTTCGACTCGACGTCTTCGGGCGGTTTGTCGGCGGATTGGCCGCATGCGGCGAGCGACAGGGCCAGCAGCACGGCCAATCCCGACTCGCGGATCGCCGGCACGACCACGCCCCTGAACGTCATCACTTGTCTCCGGGACCGAAGACCAGCAGCACGTTGCCCGGCATGTGACCATAGATGCCATAGCCCGAATTGACGAACAGGCGGCCGTTCCCCACGACCGGGCCGGCGGCGCCGCCGATCGAGCCGCCATGGGCCTTGGCGCCGCTGGTGGCGGTCACCTCGGCCGTGGTGTCGTTCTCCCACAGCACCGCGCCGGTCGCGCCGTCGTGGATGCGCAGCATGCCGTCCATGCCGCCCGCCAGGACCAGGCCGGGCAGCGCGGTAATGGCGGCGGAGATGCCGGGCTCGCAGAACTTGCGGCCCTTGCAGACATCGACCGCCGGCCACTTCCAGGCGTACTGGCCGGTCTTCATGTCGACGGCGTAGAGTCCGGGCCGCCGGGGTTCCGGATAGGTGCGGCCATCCTCGCCGTCGCTGATCGGCACGTAGAGGATGTCGCCCTCGGCCGCCATGCCGAAATGGATGCCGCCCTGGATGCCGCCGCGGCCGACCTTGACGTTCCACGCCAGCTTGCCGGTGGCCGCATCGAGTGCCGTGACCACGCCCGACTTCTGGCCGCCCAGCACCAGGTCGCGCCCGTCGCTGAGTGACGCCAGAATGGTGGCCGCGCCGAAGTCGAAGTCCGGGCCGTTCTCCCTGGGGCAATTGTCCGGCGTCTTGCTGTCGCACGACGTATTCCAGGCGTCGTTCGGCGTCGCCTGGTAGCTCCAGTTGACCTTGCCGCTCTTCAGGTCGATGGCGAAGATCGCGTCGCTGGTCAGGGTGGCGGGCGACGAATAGTTCTCGCCGGTGCCGACATAGAGCTGGCCGCGCTTTTCGTCGATCGCCGGGCTGTTCCAGATCGGCGCGCCCGACGGGCCATACGTGTCGGTGCCCGACCTGTTCTTGCCGGTGACCGCGGCCGGCGTCTCGATGGTGTAGGTCTGCCAGAGCTTCTCGCCCGTGGCGGCCTGGTAGGCGACCACCGAGCCGCGGAACTTGCAGCATTCGAACTTGGGGTCGATCGCGGGCGTCACCTCAAGCGACGACACCGGCACATACAGCCGGCCACCATGCAGCGACGGCGTGCCGGTGATCGTCGCGTTGGGATGGCTGTCGGCGCGGACGCGCCACAGTTCGCGGCCGGTGAACGCCTCGATGCCGTAGACGTTGCCGAGCAGGTCGCCGAAATGGAGCATCGGTCTGGCCTGCGCATCGCCCGACGTCCAGGGGCTGATCGCAATGCCGGTCCGCACTTCGGCCGATGCGTGATAGGTCCAGCGCACGCAGCCGCTCGCCTGGTCCAGCGCGAACACCGTCCCGTCATGGCTGCCGACGAACACGGCGCCGGCGGCCAGCGTCGGCTGCGACCGGGCGCGCAGGGCGTCCGGATAGGCGAACGCCCATAGCAGCTTCAGCCTGGGCAGGTCGGTCTTCGACAGACCGGCCGTGCGCGCGTCGATCAGCCGCGTGTTGGTGCGCTGCAGCCCCCAGTTGGTGGTGGCGGGCGGCGCCATGCGGTCGAACGCGGCGGCCTTGCCGGTGCAGGCCGGCCCGACCTGGGCCGAGGCGTTGCCGAAGGCGCGGCCGGCCAGGTACTGCGAGACGTCGCGCTTCTGCTTGTCATCGAGGCTGGCGGCCTCGTCCTGCATGACACCTGCCGTCACCGCCCGGTAGATGGATTCGGGAGACATGATCTGCAGCATGGAGATATGCGGCGCCTTGTCGACCTGGCCCTCGTGGCAACTGGCGCACACCGCCTGGTACACCGACTTGCCGGCATCGGCCGTCGCGGCGTTCAGCGCCGCCGGCGCGGCGGTCGACGCGGGCGGATCAGCGGGCGCGGACGCCGCCGGCGCGTCGTCGGGCTTGCCAGAATCCCCGCAGGCCGACAGCAGGCAGGCAAGAACGCCCGCAGCGACCAGAAACATCCGATTCATCGTCACGCTCTCCCCCATGCAGACTGGATCGTGCCATGGGCTCGGGGGGCGGTGCAAGCACCCGTGCCGGGCGGCGACACCGATCGTCAGGCGAAGCCGATTCCCTCGTCCATCAGCGGCAGCTTGCGGATGCGCTTGCCGCCGGCGGCGACGATGGCGTTGGTCAGCGCCGGCGCCAGCGGCGGCACGCCCGGCTCGGTGATGCCGCCGATGGGGCCGCCTTCCATGATGTGCACCGACACCGGCGGAACCTGCGGCATCAGCACCATCCTGTAGGTGTCGAAATCCCGCTGGACCGCGGCGCCGTCCTTGATGTCGATGCGGCCGAACATGGCGGCCGTGAGCGCGAAGATCATGCCGCCCTCGATCTGCGCCTCGATGCCCCTGGGGTTGACGGCAATGCCGCAGTCCACCGCCGCCGTCAGCTTCACCAGCCTGATCGTCGCCGGGCTCGGCATGGTCAGCTCGACGACCTGGGCGCAGATCGAGCCGAAGCTTTCGTGCACCGCGATGCCGCGGCCGTGCCCGGCGGGCGGCGGCGTATCCCAGCCGGCCTCCTTGGCGGCCCGCTCCAGCACCGCCAGGTGACGCGGATAGGCGGTCATCAGCGAGCGGCGGTAGGCCACCGGATCCTTGCCGGTCTCGCGCGCCAGTTCGTCAATGAAGCTTTCGATGAAGAAGGCGTTGTAGCTGTGCGGCACCGACCGCCAGAAGCCCAGCGGCACGCCGGCCTGCGGCATGGCATAGTCGAGCTTCTGGTTGGGCAGGCTGTAACGCGGCGCGTCGGCGCCGAAGACCGAGATCGGATCGACGCCGTTGAGGATGCGCGCCGGCGTAAGCTGCTCGGCGATGGACGGCACCACCAGCCGGTTGTCCCACAGCGCCGGCAGGCCGGCCTCGTCGAGCCCGGCGGTCAGCTTGCTGAGCGCGCAGGGCCGCAGCATGCCGTGGGTCATGTCCTCCTGGCGGGTCCAGATCACCTTGACCGGCTTGCCCATGGCCTGCGAGGCGACGATGGCCGGCCGGATGAAGCCCATGCCGATGCGCCGGCCGAAGCCGCCGCCCATGTACGGGACGTGGATGTTGACATTCTCGGGCCGGACCTTGAACTCCTCGGCGATGGAATAGCGCTCGCGGCCGGCGTTCTGGGTCGGCGCCCAGACCTCGATCTTTTCGCCCTGTACCCAGGCGGTCGCGTTCATCGGCTCCATCGTCGCGTGGTGCAGGAACGGCACCTGGTAGGTGGCGCTGAAGGACTTCTTCACCGACTTGGCGGCCGACTTGGTATCGCCCCGGTCGACCGCGACCGCGCCCGGCTTCTTCAACGCCGCCTGCATGGCCGTGTCGATGGTGGCGGTGGCGTTCTTGGCGTTTGGACCCGGCTCCCATTGCGGCGCGAGGGCGGCAGCGCCCTTCTTCGCCGGCCAGAAGCCGGTGGCGACGACGATGAAATAGTCGTCCTTGGGGATGACCCGCAGCACGCCGCGGACCGCCATGGCCGGCGCCGGATCGAGCGCTTTGAGCTTGCCGCCGAACACCGGGCAATGGACCACGGTGCCGACCAGCAGGTCGGCCATGCCGACGTCGATACCGAACACGGCGGCGCCGGTGGCATGGGCGCGGGCATCGAGCCGGTTTGTCGGCTTGCCGACCAGCTTGCGGTCGGCGGCCGCCTTGAGCGGTACGTTCTGCGGCGGCGTCAGCAGCGCGGCGCCGCGCGCCAGGTTGCCGAAGGTTTCCGTCTTGCCGCTGGGGTGCGACACGACGCCGTTCTTGGCCGTGCATTCGCTGACCGGCACGGCCCAGCGGTTGGCCGCCGCCTGGACCATCAGCTGCCGCGCCGTCGCGCCCGCCTTCGACAGCGGCTCGAAATTGACCCGCACCGAGCGGCTGCCGCCGGTGCCCATGGCCGCGGGCTCCATGCCGTTCACCGGGACCGCGGCGGCCTGGACCACCTTGATCTTGCTCCAGTCGGCCTCCAGCTCCTCGGCGACGATCATTGGCAGCGAGGTCTGCACGCCCTGGCCCATCTCGGCCTGGTGCAGGGTGATGGTGACCGTGCCGTCCGGGTCGATCTGGACGAACGTGTTGAGGCGGCCCGGCTGGGCGGGCGCGACCTGCTGGCCGACCGCGTCGAACACCGGGATGGAGACGCCCAGTACGAGGCCGCCCGTGGCGACGGACGCGCCCTTGAGGAACGTGCGGCGGGAAACATTGACGATCTGTGTCATGCCGGCGCTCCTAAACCTGGCCCGAGGCGCGCTTGATCGCGGCCCGGATGCGGTTGTAGGTGCCGCAGCGGCAGATGTTGGTCATGGCCTTGTCGATGTCGGCGTCGGTCGGCTTGGCGCCGCCCGCGATCAGCGCCGCGGCGGTCATGATCTGCCCCGCCTGGCAGTAGCCGCACTGCGAGACGTCGCCCTCGACCCAGGCGTTCTGCAGCGGATGCGAGTCGCCCAGCGCCTCGATGGTGATGACCTCGCGGTCGCCGGCGTCCTGCGCGGTGACGGCGCAGCTCCGCGTCACCACGCCGCCCAGATGGATCGTGCAGGCGCCGCAGATGCCCGCGTCGCAGCCATATTTGGTGCCGGTCAGCCCCAGGCTGTCGCGCAGAACCCACAGCAGCGGCGTGTCCCCATCCACATCCACAGTGTGCTGCGAGCCGTTCACCTTGATCGAAAACGCCATGAAATCCCCAATCCCCCTCAGAACGGCCGATGACTACGGGCGAAAGTAGAGGCAATTGTGGCATACGCCAACCGCCCGTCATCCTTCGGCCGCTTCGGCGCCGCTTTTACTGGCTGGCGACCCGTCCGCCAAGATGCTGGGCGAGGAAACGCTCCATCCGGTCGGCGACCGCCACGAACCGCTCCGGTGTGATCATGCCGTGGCCTTCGCCGGGCACCCACAGGGTCTCCACCGGCCGGCCCAGCGCATGCAGCCGCTGGGCCATCCGCTCGCCGTGGTTCATCGGCACCCGGTCATCCTCGGCGCCGTGAATGATCAGCACGGGGTCGACGATCTTCTCGGCGTTCTGCAGCGGCGAGCGGCTGTTCATGTCGGCGACCGCGCCCGGCCGATCCGGATTGCCGGCGAAGTCGGTCCAGATGCTCACCGTGGGCGACAGCCAGGCGACCAGGCTGGCCAGGTCCGACGGGCCGTTCATGGAAATGCCCGCGACGAACCGGTCCGGCGCCTCGGCCAGGCCGACCAGCGCCGCCCATCCGCCATAGGAGGCGCCGCCGATGGCGACATGGTCCTTGTCGACGATGCCCTGGGCGACGGCCCAGTCCAGCGCGTCGATCAGGTCGGTGTTCATCTTGCGCGAGAACTCGCCCCGCGCCGCGGCCATGAACGCCTTGCCATAGCCGGTCGACCCCCGGTAGTTGACGTCGATCACCACATAGCCGCGGTTGGCGAGGAACTGGATCATCGGGTCGAAGCCCCAGTAGCTGCGCGCGAACGGGCCGCCATGGACCCAGACCACCGCCGGCAGGCGCTTGCCCTCGCCGCCGCGCGGCACGGTGACGTAACCATGCACCTTCAGCCCGTCGCGCGCCCGGAAATCGAACGGCTCGGTCCTGGCGAAGTCGTCGGTGTGACGGCCGCGCTCGTCCTTGTACAGCAGGCGCCGCTCGCCGGCCTGCCGGTCCACCAGCCAGGTCTCCAGCCGGCCCTGGTCCGACGCCACGTTGACCACCACCCGCCGGCCCATGGCGTCGAGATCCTCGATGGAGGCGACGGCGCGCGGGTCGTCGCCCGCCAGGTCACCCAGCGTGCTGCCCAGCACGGTGTCGAAATAGTGCGCCGCCCGGCGCGCCGGATAGGCCTCGGCCACCACCGGACGATTCTCGGGACCGGTGCGCCAGACCCATTCCACGTCGGCGTCGGGCTCGGCGTAGAGCACCTTCTCCTTGCCGTCGGCCAGCGAGAACCGGACCAGCGCCACCTTGTCGCGGCCCCGGTTGGACAGCGCCAGCACGCCGCCGCCGACGATCCGGTTGCCGATGAACTCGAAGGTCTCCTCGACCGCCACGTCGGCTTGCTTGACCCACTGGCCGCCGCGCAGCACGTCGATGGCGACGCCACCCGACGGCACACGCCTGGTGCGGGCGAACAGCCCGGCGTCGCGCAGCGCGTGCCAGTCGATCACGTCGCCCGGATTGCGGGCGATCCGGGCCTCCTTGCCGTCCCGCAGATTGCGGCGATAGACGTCCATCAGGTCGCGGTCGCGCCGGTTGTCGCTGACCAGCAGGTCGCTGCCCCAGTACTGCTCGATCTCGGCGGTGACATTCTCGGGTGCCAGCGGCAGCGGCAGCGGGTCGGGATCCTCGAGCTTGACGAAATATGTCCGGAAGTGCTCATTGCCGATGGTATCGACGTCGAGGAACAGGGTCGTCGTTCCGGGACCCCAGCTGAGGTCCTGCGGCTTCATCGGCAGGTCGATGGCCCGCCGCTGGCGCGACGACAGCGTCTCGACGATCAGGTGCGTGCGGCCGTCCTGGGCCGGCTCCAGCCACGCCAGCATCTGGCCGTTGTCGGACAGCCGCCAAGCGTGGGGCTCGCGCTGCTCGCCGAACAATTCCTGACGGGTCAGGATTCGCGGCAGATGCACCTGCGCCAGCGCCTCGTGGGTGGCGGGCGCCTCCACATAGGGATCGTCCTGCGTGCAGGCGACCAGGGCGACGGCGGCCGCACCCAGAAGCGGGCCGATCCAGTAGATGAGGCCGCGCTTCCTCGCCAATCGCACCGCCTAGCGTTCGACCCGCATCGACGCGCCCAGATGGGTGCCGGCATCGACGAGGAGGGTTTCGCCCGTCGTGTGGCGGGCGCTCAACGCGAAATAGACGATAGGCTCGGCCACCTCGACAGGCGTGCTGGCTTCCTTGAGCGGGTTGGCCTTCGCCACCGAGGCGCGTAGCTTCTCGAAGGCTTCGTCGCCCAGACCGGTGCGCAGCCAGCGCGTGTCGATGAAGCCCGGGCACACCGTGTTGACGCGGATTTCCGGTCCCAGCGCGCGGGCGAGCGACAGGGTCATGTTGTTGAGCGCGCCCTTCGAGGCGGCATAGGCGATGGAGCTGCCGACGCCGCGCACGCCCGCCAGCGACGACACGTTGACCACCGAACCGGCCCCCTGCTTCTGCATGGCCGGCACGACGGCGCGAGTCATCTGATAGGGGCCGATGACGTTGACCGCGTAGATGCGCTGGAAGTCGTCGGCGGTCAGGCCCTCGAGGTCATGATGGGCGACGAACTTGGAGGTGCCGGCGTTGTTGACCAGCACGTCGATGCGGCCCCACTTGTCGAGCGCGGCCTGCGCCATGCGGCGGCAGTCGGCGTCGACCGACACGTCGGCCTGCACCATCAGCGTCTCCACGCCAAGCGCCTTGCACGCGGCCTCCGCTTCCTTCGCCTCGGCCTCGCTCCTGGTGTAGTTGATCACCACGTTGCAGCCGCGCTTCGCCAGCTGCAGCGCCACCTCGGCGCCCACGCCCGTTGCCGAACCCGTGACGATCGCCACCTTCCCCTTGCCGTCCATCCAATCCCCTTCCTCGCCCGCAGCCGGACCCGTTTCGGTTCAGCGCCAGTCTAGGGACAGCAAGGGGTCCGGTAAATCGGCAACATTGCTGGAATCGGTGCGGTTGACAGCGTTTCCACTTCCGCCGCATAGTGACACTAACGAACGTTAGTTAGGCTTGAGCATGTCCACCGTGATCGCATCCGACTTTTCGACCCGCGACCGCGTCGCCGCCGTCGCGGCGTCGTTGTTCTCCGAACGCGGCTTCGCCGGCGTCTCCATGCGTGACATCGCCGAGGCGGTCGGCATCAAGGCGGCCAGCCTCTACAACCACTACGCCGACAAGGAAGCGCTCTATTTCGCGGCGCTGGCGCAGGTCTTCAGCCGGCGCGCCGCGCTGGTCGAGGACGCGCTGAGGGCAACCGGTGCGCCGCGCGAGCGGCTGAAGGCGATGGTGTCGGCGCTGGTGCAGGCGACGGCCGGCGATCCGGTCGCCGCGCGGCTGCTGCAGCGCGAACTGCTCGACGGCGACATCAAGCGGTTCGAGCGGCTTGTGGCCGATGTGTTTGGCCGGCCATTCGCGCACATGACGGCGCTGCTGACCGAACTGGCCCCCGGCGGCGACGGCGCGCAGACCGCCGCCTACCTGATCTCGCTGATCCACGGCTATTGCGTGTTCGCGCCGATCTTCCCGGCGCTCGATCCGACGCTGACCACCGATACCTCGGTGCTGGCCGACAATCTGGCCGAGGAGTTGCTTGGCCGCATGGAAAGGCCGCACCCATGATCCGCCACGCTGCCGTGCTTCTGCTCGCCGCCCTCGCCGCCGCCTGCGGTGACGGCCAGTCCGCGACGGCGCCCGCCGCCGAGCCGGTGATGCTGGGCACCGCCATGGTCCGCGCCGAGGACGTGGTCAACCCGATCCTGGCGACCGGCGAGGTCCATGCCGACAAGATCACCGAGATCAAGCCCAGGGTCGACGGCACCATCGACGCCGTGTTCGTCGACGTGGGCGACCGGGTGACCATGGGCCAGCCGCTTTTCCGGACGCGGCAGGCCGACTATCGCAACCGCCTGGCCGAGCAGGAGCAGGCACTGGCACTCGCCCAGGCCGAGCTGAAGCAGGCCTCGGGCGACCTGGAGCGCGCGGTATCGTTGCGCGGCAAGGGCGTCGTCTCGCAGGGCCGCATGGACGAGGTGCAGGCCCGCTTCGACACCGCCCGCGCCCGGCTGGGCATGGCCGACGCCTCGCTGGCGCAGGCCCGCCAGAACCTTGCCGACGCCACCGTCACCGCGCCTTATGACGGCATCGTCACCGGCCGCTTCGTCGACGAGGGCACCATGATCCAGGTGGCGACGTCGAACACGCCGGTGCTCGAGGTGGCCAAGCTGGACACGGTCGAGGTGATCGCCCAGGTGGCCGCCGTCCACCTGCCGAGGCTGGCGTCCCAGACGCGGGTGACGGTGGCCGTCGAGGGCGTGCCGGTGCCGGTCGAGGCCACGCTGGGCGTGATCAACGACAAGGTCGACGCCCGCACCAGAAGCGTGGAAATCAGGCTCCACCTGCCCAACCCGGACCTGGCCATCAAGCCCGGACTGTTCGCCAAGCTGACGCTGCATCCGGCGCCGCGGCGCGCGGCCGTGCTGGAGCGCGCGGCGGTGCTCGGTCCGGCCGGCGACACCTACGTCTATGTGCAGCAGGGCAATGTGGCCAGGCGCAAGACCGTGCAGGTCCGTGATGTGGACGCGGCGCTGGTCGAGGTGCTGTCGGGCCTGAAGCCGGGCGAGGCCGCGCTGGCCGGCCCGGCGCTGGCCGAGGTCAAGGACGGCACGCCCGTCACCACCCGGGAGACGGCCGATGGGTCTCGCTGATTTCTGCATCAGGCGGCCGGTCTTCGCGGTCATGCTGATCGCGGGTCTGGTGGCGCTGGGCGCGCTGTCGCTGGGCCGCGTCGGCATCGACCTGTTCCCCCGCGTGGAGTACCCGTTCGTCGCCGTCTCGACCGTGCTGGAAGGCGCCACGCCGGAAACCATCGAGACTGAGGTCACCGATCCGATCGAGGAGAAGCTCAACACCATTGCCGGCATCAAGACGATGCGCTCGGTCAGCTCGGAAGGCCTGAGCCAGATCTTCATCGAGTTCGAGCTGTCGGAGGACGTCGACACCAAGAGCCAGGAGGTTCGCGACAAGATCGCGCTGGCGCGGGGCGACATCCCGAAGGAAACCGAGCCTCCCATCGTCGACAAGGTCGATCCGGATTCCGAACCGATCATGTCGGTGCTGGTGGCGGGCGATCTGCCGATTCGCGACCTCACCCTCTATGCCGACGACACGGTGAAGGAGGCCCTGCAGCGCATTCCCGGTGTCGGCTCGGTGGAGTTGGTCGGCGGCCGCGACCGCGAGGTGCGGGTCTGGCTCGACATCGACAAGCTGCGCGGATTCGGCGTCTCGGCCCAGCAGGTGATCGCCGCCATCGGCTCGGAGCACGCCGAGATTCCCGGCGGCCGGCTCGAGTCCGGCGGCGGCACCCGCGAATTCTCGGTCAAGACCAAGGGCGAGGTCGAATCCGTCGCCGAGTTCGGCAACGTGGCGGTCGCCTTCCGCGACGGGTCGCCGATCTGGCTGCGCGACGTCGCCCGGGTCGAGGACGGCATGGAGGACGAGCGCACCTATGCCGAGCTGGGCGGCAAGCGCGGGGTGTCGCTCGAGATCAGGCGGCAGTCCGGCAAGAACACGGTGGCCGTCGCCGAGGCCGTGCGCGCGGCGTTGGACGAACTCCAGGCGGAAGCGCCCGCGGGCGTGCGAATGGTCGTCGCCAAGGACGTGGCCCGCTTCATCCAGTCGTCGATCCGCGACGTCACGATGGACATGGTGCTGGGCGGCCTGCTGGCGGTTGTCATCACCTTCCTGTTCCTGCTCAACCCGCGCAGCACGGTGATCGTCGCCATCGCCATTCCCACGTCGATCGTCTCGACCTTCTTCGCCTTCTATGTCTGCGGCTTCACCCTCAACATGCTGACCATGATGGCGCTGTCGGTCTCGGTGGGCCTGCTGGTCGACGACGCCATCGTCGTGGTCGAGAGCATCCACCGGCTGATCGAGGAGGGGAAGCCGCCCATGGAGGCCGCCGCCGAAGGCGTGCGCCGGGTCGGCGCGGCGGTGCTCGCGGGCACCCTCACCGTGATCGCCGTGTTCGTGCCGATCGCCTTCATGGATGGCCTGGTCGGATCGTTTTTCTTCCAGTACGGCCTCACCGTCTCGTTCGCGGTGGCGGTATCGTTCCTGGTGTCGATGACGCTGACGCCCATGCTCAGCTCGCGCTTTCTGAAGAAGCACGATGGGCACGGCGGCCTGCTGCAGCGGCTCGAGGGCCTTCATGTGCGGCTGGAGCAGATGTACGGCCGCATGCTCGACGCGACCCTGCGCCGCCGCTGGGTCGCCATGGTGGCGCTGTTCGTGGCGGTCGCGCTGGGCATTGTCGTCGCCCTTCAGGTGCCCAACGAGTTCATGCCGCAGACCGACCGGAGCGAGTTCACCGCCGAGATCCAGTTGCCGCTTGGCACCGGCCTCGAGCAGACCCGCCAGGTGGCGCAGGCCATTGCCCGCGACGTCGAGAAAATCGACGGCGTCACGTCGGTGTTCCTGACCGTCGGCGCCGGCGTGCAGAACAAGGTGAACAAGGCCGATTTCTATGTGGGCCTGGCGCCCAAGCATGACCGCGACCTCACCCAGTTCCAGATCATGGACAAGGTCCGCTCGGCCATACGCCGGCATGGCGGCGCCTTGAAGTCGGTGAAGCTGGCCGAGATTCCATGGGTTTCGGGCGGCGCGGGCGCGGCGCAGCCCATCGACCAGATGTTCCAGGGCCAGGACCTGCGCGAGCTGGACCGGCTGGCGCAGGAGCTGGCCTCGAAGATGCGCCCCCTGCCCGTCTTCCAGGACGTGAAGACGTCGTTCGAGGCCGGCAAGCCCGAGCTTCAGGTGCATGTGGACCGGCAGACCGCCGCCGATCTGGGCGTGTCGGTCGATCGGCTTGCGGGCACGGTGCGCGCGCTGGTCGGCGGCGTCGACGTCGGCACCTACCAGGAGGGCGGCGAGCGCTACGACGTCCGGGTGCGGCTGGAGGAAGCGCAGCGCGACGACCTCGCGCGGCTGAGCCTGCTGCAGGTCCCCAATGCGAGGGGCGACCTGGTCGACCTCGACAACGTGGCCAGCCTGACCATCGGCAACGGACCCGTCGAAATCACGCGCATGGACCGCAGCCGCATGGTCGGGGTAACCGGCGCCAACAGCACCGGGATCACATTGGGCCAGGCCGACGCCGAGCTGCACCGGCTGGTGTCGGAGATGGACATCCCCGCCGGCTATTCGGTGCGGTCGGAGGGCATGGTCAAGACCATGAAGGAGTCCACAGCCGCCATCGGCTTCGCCTTCCTGATGGCGCTGCTGGTGATCTACATGGTCCTCGCCAGCCAGTTCGACAGCTTCGTGCAGCCGGCGATCATGATGCTGTGCGCGCCGCTCGCCTTCATCGGCGCGTTTCTGCTGATCTGGCTCGACGGCAGCGGCCTCAGCCTGTTTGCGCAGATCGGCCTCGTCGTGCTGATGGGCCTGGTGATGAAGAACGGCATCCTGCTGGTCGAGTACGCCAACCAGTTCCGCGAGCGCGGCCTCAATGCGGCCGATGCCATGCGCGCCGCCGCCCCGCTGCGGCTGCGGCCGATCCTGATGACCGCGCTGGCGGCGGTATTCGGCATGATCCCGATCGCGCTGGCCACCTCGGACGGTGCCGAATGGCGCCGTCCGATGGGTGTGCTGGTGATCGGCGGCCTGCTGTCGTCCACCTTCCTGACGCTGCTGATCGTGCCCGTCGCCTATACGCTGATGGCCGACGCCGGCACGCCGGTGAAGCGGCTGGCGCGCCGCCTGCTGCGGTGGCGTCCCGCGCCCGCCGAATGACTCTAGTCGATGGCGTAGATGCCGGTGAGCACGGTGCCCTCGGGCATGTCGTCGGCGGCCCGGATCGCCACGTTGCGGGCCTGGACCATGACGCAGTCGCCATAACCCACCGCGCCCTCGTTGCCGTCGTAACTGATCCGCGCGGTCGCCTTCGCGTCGGCATCGAGGCAGATCCTCACATCATCGGTCTCGGCGAGGTCGACGAGTTGCATGATCGCGCCCTGCCTCACCTCGAACGGCGACGGCAGTGTGCCATCCGCGATCCAGGACGGCGCCCCGATGGCCAGGGCGCAAAGCGCCGTCACGGAGACGATCCCCAGCAAGTTCTGCATCCGCTCTTCCCCACGATTTCGGCTTGCGCGATCCTAGCGCGGGAAAGCGCCGACAATTTGGCGATGCAACCGGTGGTAGAAGTGGCGCAAACCGCCGGTTCCTGCGGCGCGCCTTCCGGAATGTGCCCGAACCGTGACATGCCCGCCCATTCGATGGCCGGCGTCTTGCAGGCGGCCCATTGATCGCGATCAATGACCGCGATGCCGGACCGGTGTCTGGTTCCCCTGTCACGCGGTAACCATCCCGCGTGGGACCTCCGGAACGGTACACTGAGCATACCCGCCAGACGCTTCCCGCACCGTGCCGTTCCCGACTGGCCCCGGCCTTCCCGCCGGGGCCATTTTTCATTTGCCGCCGGCCATGTAATCGAGGGTGAGGCTGACCATGGCCTCGACGCCGGTCTTCAGCGCGTCCTCGTTGATGAAGAAGTCGGGCGAGTGGTTGGGAGCGGCCTCGCCCATGCCGACCTCGGCCTTGTTGATGCCCAGGAAAAAATACATGCCCGGCACCTCCTTCTGGTACCAGGCGAAGTCCTCGGCGCCCATGGTGGCCGGCGGATCGCGCAGCACGCCGCCGGCGCCGGCGCCGACCCGCTCCAGCGTCGGCATCATCTTCGCCACCAGATCCGATGGATTGAACACCGGCGGCGCGTAGGGCTCGATGGTCACGTCGGCGCTGGCGCCCGCCACCTCGGCGGTACCGGTGATCGTCTTGCGGATGCGTTCCAGGAACTGGTCGTGGGTCTCGGGATCGAGATGCCGGATGGTGCCCGACAGCTCGACCTTGTCCGGGATGATGTTGTGCCGGATGCCGCCGTTGATCCTGCCGACCGAAATCACCACCGGCGCCGCCGCCGCATCCATCTGCCGCGTCACCATGGTCTGCAGCGCCAGGATGACCTGCGCCGAGGCGGTCACGGGATCGACGCCCTTCGACGGCATGGCGCCGTGGGTCTGCCTGCCTTTCACGGTGACGGAGAGCTGGTCCGAGCCGGCCATGGTGCCGCCGTTGCGCACCGTCAGTCTTCCGGGCGGCCCGGGCCAGGTGTGCAGGCCGAACACCACGTCGGCCTTCGGGTTGGCCAGCGCGCCCTCGGCGATCATCTGCTTGGCGCCGCCGGTTTCGCCGGCGGGCACGCCCTCCTCGGCCGGCTGGAACAGGAACACGACCGTGCCTGGAAGGTCCGCCTTCATGCCGGCCAGGATCTTGGCCGCGCCCATCAGGATCGCGGTATGCGCGTCGTGGCCGCAGGCGTGCATGACACCCACCTGCTGGCCGTTGTATTCGGTCTTCACCCTGGATGCGAAAGGAAGCCCTTCAGGCTCGGTCACCGGCAGCGCGTCCATGTCGGCGCGCAGCGCCACGACCGGTCCCGGCTTGCCGCCTTTGAGGATGCCGATCACGCCCGTGTGAGCGACGCCCGTGCGCACCTCCATACCGAGCGAGCGCAGATGCTCGGCGACGATCTTCGCCGTGCGGGTCTCGCGGTTGCCCAGTTCGGGATGCTGGTGGATGTCTCGGCGCCAGGCGATCACCTGCGGATCGACCGCCTTTGCCTGCGCCCGAATGCCCGCCTGGTCGGGAAGCTCGCCGCGTGCCGGGATGGCAGCCGCCATCGCCAGCACGGCGCTCACCGCTAGCGTCTGAAATTTCATGGCTGGCCTCCCCACCATCGTCCCCTGGACAGGCTATGCGTCCCGCGTTCCGGTGTCCACCGGTCAGCGCCGGCCCCACGGCCCGTCGGCCGGGTCGCGCTTCTTGCGGATGACGCTGAACGGGCGGTGATGGCCGCGCGCGAAATAGGGGATGTGACCGGGCTTGAACAGCGGCAGCAACACCATGCCGGCGACGAAGCCGCCCACATGCGCCCAGAACGCCACGCCGCCTTCGCCCGACGGCCCGCGCAGGCCGTCCAGCAGCTGGAGCAGGAACCACAGCCCCAGCACGATCAGCGCCGGCACGAACACCAGGCCGAACGGGACCATCAGCACCTTCACGTTGGCGCGCGGGAACAGCAGCAAATAGGCGCCGAGCACGCCCGAAATCGCGCCGCTGGCACCGACCATCGGAATCTTCGATCCGGGATCGAGCAGCGCGTGGGTGAGCGCGGCGGCCACCCCGCACAGCAGGTAGAACAGCAGGAAGCGCCCGCGCCCCAGTGCCGCTTCCACGTTGTCGCCGAAGATCCACAGATACAGCATGTTGCCGGCCAGATGCATGAAGCCGCCATGCATGAACATGGAGGTGAACAGCGTCGCCCAGGCCGGAACGACGGCGATCTCCTCGGGCAGCCGCAGGCTTTGGAACAGCACGGCCGGAATCATGCCGAAGACGTAGACCGCCTCCTGTCCGTCCTGTTCGCTCAGGCCCGCCTGCCAGACATAGACCAGCACGCAAGCGACGATGACGGTCCAGGTCACATAGGAACGGCGGCCGTGCGGATTGTCGTCGAAAAGTGGGAACATCAGCCGATTCTACAGGGGCTTGGCCGCGCGCGCACATGCTTTCAATGCCGGTGCCGTCCCAATGTTCCCTTTATCCGTGCATGGGGCGTGGCTAGTATGACCCCCGACTCGCAACATCTCTGGGGAGAGAACCGTCATGCCGCTGCTCAATCGCGCGCCCGTCGTGCAGAACTGTTATGTCGTCAACGACCTGCGCGCAGCCTGCAAGCGCTACAACGAGGTCTACGGCGTCGGGCCGTTCTTCGTGTTCGACCACATCCAGCTGGTGAAGAACTGGTACCGGGGCAACGCGGCGCCGCTCGACATCTCGGCCGCCTTCGTCCAGTCGGGCGACCTCAACATCGAGTTCATCCAGCAGCACAATGACGGCCCGAGCTGCTACCGCGACATGTTCAAGCCCGGCGAGGAGGGCTTCCATCACACCGCCATCTTCTGCAAGGACTACGACGCCGAGAAGAAGGCGTTCGAGGCGGCGGGCTTCCCCATCGCCAACGAGTTCCAGACCAGCGAAACAACCTTCCTGTGCTACACCGACACCCGCAAGGCGCTCGGCCACATGATCGAGCTGTACCAGGACCACGCGGGCGTGCGCGGCATGTACGCCATGATCCGCGAAGCCGCCGAGACTTGGGACGGCAAGGACGTCTTCAAGCACCTGGGCTGAGCTTCCGGACCGGATGCGAGAACGGGGCGCCAGGCGCCCCGTTTCCTTATCGACCGCGTCCGCCGCCTCCGCGAGAGCCTCCGCCACCCGAGCCGCCGCGCCAGCCCTCGCCGCCGGAGCCGCTCGACCCGCGGTAGCTGCCGCCCGAGCCGCGGGAACCGCCATCGCCGCGTCCACCGCCCGCGCTGGTCGCCCGCGATCCGCCGTCGGAGCGATAATTGCCCGAACTCTTCGCCGCCGCGCGGTCGGCCTTGCGTTCGGCCTTCGACGCGGCGCGGTCGGCATTGCCGCTAGCCCGCCACGCCCCGTCTCCACCCGCGGCCCGGCCGGCGGCCCACTCGTGGCGCGCCGCCGCCTGTGCGCGGTTGAACTGGCCGCGTACCTGCGCCGGATTGTTTGCCAGTCTGGGCATGCGGTAGCCGCCGGCCTGCGCGGTCTGCGGATCGTTCGGCTTGCCCTTGTAGCCGATCCGGTCCCGATCCTGCTGGCCCTCCGCACCGTCATTGTCCGGTTCGCGGCCAGGCCGATCCTTGTCACGATCACGGCCGCGATGCCCGTAGCCCGCGTGATCGTGGCCGCCATGCCCTTGATTCCAGCCGTCCGGCCAGTGCCGGTGCTTGCGCCAGTGGCTCCAGTAATGCCGGGGTACGTACACCGGCGGACAATAGGCGTAGTAGCCCGGATAGTAGGAATAGTAGTGGCCGGGATAGGTGTAGAAGCCGCCGCCGTAATAGGCCCCGCCATAGCCGTCCGAGACCTCGTCCGGATAGACCGCGCAACCCGCCAGCAAGCCCATCGCCGCCGCCGCCAGCAATGGCCGCAGCCGCCTGAATGCCATGATCCCGTGCCCCCTCATCGGCGCTCTCCGTTCACCTTGTCCCCCGAAGATATAGGCCGTGCCGCCGGTCACGGCGACCGTGCCGGGTTGCCGCGCCGTCGCTCAGGGTTTCACGCCCAGCGACAGCGGCACGTTGACCCGGTCGTGATAGTCGACCTCGTGCACCACCACACCATCCTTGATCACGAGGTAGCTCATGCCCGGCGAGCGCCACACCTTGCCGACCGCCTCGCGGCCGAAATCGTCGTTGCGCTGGGTCGCGCTCATTTCCCAGGTCAGCGCCACGCCGTCGTCGCTCACCCAGAACTTCTCCGGCACCAGCTTCAGGTCCGGCCAGCGGCCGAGGCCGTCGGCGAAGAATGCCCTGATGTCGGGCCAGCCCGTGTGGGTGCCGCCGACGATGTCCTCCAGCACGCAACCGGGCGCCAGATAGCGTTCGGGCGCGTCCGGGTTGCCGCTGCTCCAGGCCTTGAACAGATCGATCGCCAACTGGATTCGCGCGTCCTGTTGCGTCATCTAGGCTCTCCCCTTTTTCGATAACGGCTTCCCGGCGCCTATGCTAGCGTCCTTGCCGTACCGTTGCATCACGCGATCTTGGGGAGGAACGCGCATGTCCAGCGCCACCGATACGCTTTCAGACGGCAGGATGGACATTGGCGGCCTGCGCCTGATCGCACTGACCTGCCTGTTGCTGCTGGTGTTTTCCGCCGCCGTCGCGATGTCGTTCAACATCGCCGCTTTCGTCACCTCGTTCGATGTCTCGTTCACCGAGGCGGGTACCGTCGCCACCATAGAGCTGGGCGGCATCGCGATCAGCTCGCTGCTGTTTTCCCAGCTCGCGCCAAAGCTGCAGCCGCGCAAGGTCTACCTGTTCGGCATCGGCGCCATCGCGCTGATGAATGCCGCGACCATCTTCGTGCCGAGCATTGCCGCCCTGTTCGTCGTCCGCGGCATCGCGGGCCTGGCGGCCGGATCGGTGACCGCCATGGTGATGTACACCGCCGGCCACAGCCGGACTCCGGAGAAGACCTTCGGCATCATCAACAGCTTCGTCGGCGTTCTCGGCATCATCCTGTCGCTGTTGCTGCCGCAGGCCGGCAGGCTCTACCTGATGCCGGGCGCGCCATCCGGGTTCAGCGAGGCGGACGGCCTGTTCCTGGTCTATCTGGTAGCCGCGATCGCCGCCCTTTTTTTCGTCCGCTCCGTTCCCGTGCCGCCGCGCGCGGCGCTGGCGGGCGAAGGCGGACGATCCACCGCCGCGCCGCCGCTGATCGGCTGGCTGGCGCTGATCGGCATGGGCATCGTGTTCTTCGGTCACGGCGTACTCGCGCTTTACATCGTCGATGTCGGCAAGGGCGTCGGTTTGTCACCCGCCACCATCGGTTTCGTCTTCAGCATCGCCGCCCTCATGGGTATCGTGCTGCCGCTCGTTGCGGGCTTCCTCGGCGCGAAATTCCCGGCCACGCCGCCCACCGTCATCGTGCTGGTCATCGTCGCCATCTTCGCCGTGCTGCTGGGCCAGGCGGCCACGCCGCTGGGCTATTTCGTCGCCGCGCCGATCTACGCTTTCGCGCCCATCGCCATGATGCCCATCCTGCTGGGCGCGCTGGTGCGGGTCGATCCCAGCGGCAAGCTGGCGGGCGCGCACCCCGCCTTCGTCACCCTGGGTGGCGCCGCCGCGCCGCTGACCGGCGGCGCGATCCGCGACTGGGCCGGCAATTTCGCGGCCAGCGGATGGTTCGTCGCGGGGTGCATCGTGGTCGGCGGCATTCTGATGATCGCCCTCCTGTTCAAGGCCGACAGCCTGCGCCGGCAGCAACTCGGACGGATCTGATCGTGCCCAAATTGGGACGGATCGCCGGTCGCGAATGGTTACTTGTTGGTAACAGTAATCCGCATTAGATAGTCTCCAGGATCACAGGAGATCGCGCATGGCCCGAAGCTACCGCAAGAACGGCGTTCCCGGCGAACCCGGATGGCCGGTGTTCGGCAAGTCGCTGGCCCTCCTGCGCAATCCAGCCAAGGTCAGCCATGAGATGGTGAGCAAGTACGGCCAGGTCTACTGGTCCAACGCGTTCGGCCGCACCAATGTCAGCATGCTGGGTCCGGACGCCAACGAGTTCGTGCTGATGGACCGCGAGCGCAATTTCTCGTCGGCGGGCGGCTGGAATCCGCTGCTCGGCCTGCTGTTCCCCAATGGCCTGATGCTGCGCGATTTCGACGATCACCGCGCCCATCGCCGCATCATGCAGGTGGCGTTCAAGCAGCCGGCCATGCAGAACTACGTGGCGAAGCTGAACGAGGGCATCCGCCAGGGTCTGGACCGATGGCGCGAGAAGGGCGATTTCCGCTTCTACGAGGCGATCAAGCAACTCACCCTCAACACCGCCGCCTCGGTGTTCCTGGGCATGCCGCTGGGCAAGGAAGCCGACCGGATCAACCAGGCATTCTTCGACAGCGTACAGGCCGCCGTCGCCGTGATCCGGACGCCGATCCCGGGCACCAAGATGTGGCGCGGCGTGCAGGGCCGCAAATACCTCGAGCAGTTCTTCCGGGAACAGGTTCCGCTGCGCCGCGGCACCGCGGGCACCGACATGTTCACCCTGCTGTGCAACGCGGTGGACGAGGAAGGCAACACCTACACCGACTCCGACATCGTCGATCACATGGACTTCCTGATGATGGCGGCGCACGACACGCTGACCAGCTCCATCACCACCCTGATCTACGAACTCTGCCGCCATCCCGAGTGGCAGGACGCCGCCCGCCGGGAATGCGCCGCGCTGAACCTGCCGCCCGACAACCTGCCCTATGAGCATCTGGCCGAGCTGCAGATCATCGAGTGGTGCTTCAAGGAGGCGCTGCGGATGAACCCGCCGGTGCCGTCGATCCCGCGCACGGCGGTCCGCGAGTTCCAGTTCGGCGGCTACACCATTCCCGCCGGCACCACCGTCAACATCAGCCCCGGTTATACCCACAAGATGCCCGAGCTGTGGGAGAACCCTCAGAATTTCGAGCCGGACCGCTTCTCGGAGCAGCGCGCCGAGGACCGCAAGCACAAGTTCGCCTGGGTGCCGTTCGGCGGCGGCGCGCATATGTGCATCGGCCTGCATTTCGCCTATATGCAGACCAAGGTGTTCATGTACCAATTGCTGCTCAACTACGAATTCCACCTGGACGACGGTTACGAGGCCGACTTCCAGATCATGCCGATCCCCAAACCCAAGGACGGCCTGCCGATCCACCTTCGACCGCTCGAGGAAGCCGCCTGATGAATTTCGAGGATTCGCCCGAAGAGGCCAAATTCCGCGCCGAAGCACGCGCCTGGCTCGCCGCGAACGCCGCCGAGTACCGCAAGCCCCTGCCCGAGAACATGACCGAGGCGGAAACGCTGAAAATGGCCAAGGCCTGGCAGGCGAAGAAGGCCGCGGCGGGCTATGCCGCCATCACCTGGCCGAAGGAAGTCGGCGGCCTCGGCGGCACGCCCATGCAGCGGGTGATCTTCGAGCAGGAGGAAGCCGACTACAATTTACCGCCCGCCGTGTTCTCCATCGGCCTGGGCATGTGCATGCCGACCATGATGGCCTTTGCCACGCCCGAGCAGCAGAAGCGGTTCGTCCCCAAGGCGCTGGCCGGCGAGGAAATCTGGTGCCAGCTGTTCTCCGAGCCGGCCGGCGGGTCGGACCTGGCGGCGCTGCGCACCAAGGCCGAGCGCGACGGCGACGACTGGGTCATCAACGGCCAGAAGATCTGGACCTCGGGCGCGCAGTTCTCCGACTGGGGCATCCTGGTTACCCGCACCGATCCCAACGTGGCCAAGCATGAGGGCCTGACCTTCTTCTTCCTCAGCATGAAGTCGCCCGGCGTCGAGGTGAAGCCGATCAAGCAGGCATCCGGCGGACGCGGCTTCAACGAGGTCTATTTCACCAATGTCCGCATCCCCGACAGCCAGCGCCTCGGCGCCGTCGGCGACGGCTGGAAGGTGTCGCTGACCACGCTGATGAACGAGCGCCTGTCGATCAGCGAGAACTCCCAGCGCGGCATCAATTTC
>LNFM01010571.1_pt1 | contig 24213 bp, 22 predicted proteins | sample 596031 | NCBI WGS metagenome assembly LNFM01 (sample SAMN04254537, study PRJNA301005) | activated carbon metagenome | isolation source: dual media filters at the Ann Arbor, Michigan drinking water treatment plant | place: USA: Ann Arbor | reverse complement strand
CTGCAGTGGGTGCAGACGTTCGGCGGCGAGCGCCCCGATATCGGCTTTGGCATCGCGGCTGACGCGCAGGGCAACACCGTCACCACCGGTTGGTTCGAGGGCATGCTCGATTTCGGCAAGGGCGTCGCCAGCACGAGCAAGGGCAACAAGGACGCGTTCGCACTGAAGCTCGACGCGACTGGCAAGACCGTTTGGGTGCAAACGTTTGGCGACAAGGACCACGACCAGGGCCGTGTGGTCGCCATGGATGCCGCCGGCAACGCCTACGTCGGCGGGCTGTTCCGATTCCAGCTCGCGATCGCGGGCACGCCGATCGAGAGCAATCGCGCCGAGGGCGATCGGATCCCGAAGCCCGATACGTTTTTGGTCCGATTCGACCGCTAGGGCAGCGTTTGGAGTAATCATCCGGCCCCAACCCACAGGGAGATTCGATATGGCCAAGGCTAAGAAGGGTAAGGGCGGCGCTGCCGCTGCCAAGCCCGCTGAGATGATGCTCGTTGCCTCGAAGGTGAAGCAGGCGATCCGCGATGCAGGCTGCAACACGGCCGGCGACGCGCTCGATGGTCTCAACGCCTACGTGGCGTGGCTCGTCGGCGCCGCTGTGCGCCGGGCGACCGAGAACGGCCGCAAGACGGTCCGCGCTCACGACTTCCACATCTGATCCGAGACGTTAGGCGTTCCTGGCCGCCCCTACTTGGCTTAAGCTCGTAGGCGGTGTCAGGGGACCCGATCTACCTGGTCTCGGCATGCGCGACGAGCGAACAGTTCGTTGCCGCATTCCGCAGGTACGCTGATCGGAGCGGCCTGTTCATTCCGATGGCCGATCCGATCGCGGTCGGCAAACGCGGTCGCTTCGCGGTCACGCTCTCCGACGGAGGCGTGATGGTCGAAGGCGAGGCCGAGGTCATCAGCTCGACGAGAACTCCGTCGGTGCTGCATGGCCGCATCGGCATGACGGTGCGTTTCCTCGAACCCGACGAGGCGAGCAAGACGACCCTCGTCGAGCTCGAGAAGGCGCGGCTCGCGATGAAGCCGCCGCCGCCAAGCGTGGCGCCTCGCCCCGCTACCATCCCCGCGGAGCCGCGCCCGGTGCCACCCGCCGCGTCGGGCCGGGTCGACGCCGCCAACGCGCTGGCCGAGTGCGTGGCCATCGGGAACCTCGAGGCGCTCGGGGTCGCGCCGCCGGCCCCCAAGCCCACGGGGCCGAAGTTCATCGTGCCGTCGATCGCGCCGGTCCCCGTCGAAGATCGCCGCTCGCGCTCGCCGAGCGGGCCGCATCGCGCCCGCGTGCCTTCGACACCGCCGCCCAGCTCCCCACCGAGCGCTCGGCCGCGACCGGCGACCGGCCAGCAACCCGTCACCGCGCGTCCCGCCGAGCCGCCCCTGCGCGAGACGCTGCGAGGGACCAAAGGTCCGACATCGACGCAGCCGTCCGCCGTGGTGCCACCACCGCGCCCGGTCACGCCTTCGCCCCCACCTCCGATGCCGTCCGTGCCGTCGCCGGGCGACTCCGGGAAGGTCCGCAACGCGACGCTGGCGCTCCCCACACTCGTCCGTGCCCCCGCACCTCCGAGTAGCTCGGGTCCGATTCCGGTCGTCGCGGAACCACCGACCTCGGGACCGGTGCCCGAGCCATCGGTGATCATCGCCCCGTCGGGACCGACGGCTGTCGGCGACGTGCCGATCGTCGAGCTCATCTCCGCCGACGAGGACACCGCGGCCGTCGAGGAGCCGGTGCCGGCCGCCGAGGTCGATCTCGACGAGCCGACGGACCTGACCGACATTCCGATCGTACGTCCCCCGACGCCGGGTCCGTTCGCGGCCGTCCCGCAGCCGCACGCCGCGGAGCCGAGCGACAAGGTCGAGAAGCCCGACAAGAGTGACCGCATCCCGCGCAAGACCGTGCTCGGCATCGCGGTCGTTCCCGACGGAATGACCGTCCTGCCCGCGACTCCCCCAGCGTCGTCGCCGGGGACGCCCGTGCCCGACACGTCGGTCATGGCGTCGCAGAAGCCGACGGTCGAGGAGCCGACCCCGAGCGGAAACTGGACGCTCACCCCCGGCGCGGACAAGCCGACGATCGAGCCGCGCGGGCCCAAGGTCGAAGTCCCGCCCCTCGATCCGCTGGAGATGGCCGCGGAGCAGTCGTCGCCCGAGATCAAGAAGCCCGTCGAGCGCCTCACGGGGGACTGGTCGATCGCGCTCGATCCGGAACGCCCCGATGGCTGGAGCGAGCCCTCGAAGATCGAGAAGCGTCCGGTGCGGGCGCAGACGTCGCCCGGCCCACCGGTGGCCGCCGTGGCGAGCACGCGCGACCTCATCTCTCAGCCGGTGGCGGCGCAGCCCGATCCGTCGACGAGCGAGCCCAAGGTCCAGATCGATCCGACGTTGATCGAGGTCGCACGCGACATGCCCAGCGAGGAGGTGGCACCGCCGGGCAACGGGATGGGCGTGTCGGCCGGGTACGTCATCCCGGGCACGCCATCGGGTGTGCACGCGCTCGCGACGGGACCGACCGGCGTGCATCCGGCCATGGGCCCGATGGTGCCCGGTCCGTCGGGTGGTTATCCGATGCAAGCGGGCCCGATCAGCGCCCCGATCAGCGCTCCCATCAGCGCTCCGGTGGCCATCCCCGCGACGCCCTCGGGGATGTATCCACGCGCCCCGTCGCAGAGCGCGGAGATGAACTTCGCCGCGCCGCCGCTCTCGGCGGGGATGCCGGTGCCGCCCCCCGACGGCTTCGTGCCGCTCTTGCCCACGCCCCCACCAGGCTCGATCGCGGCCTACACGCCGCCCCCAGGCTCGATCGCGGGCACGGGCTCGCAGTCTGTGTATCCGCCCCCGGCCGCGCACGCGATGCCCGAGCAGGTGGGGTTCCCGCCACCGCGGCCGCGCTTTGGCAGCGAGCCGAACCTGTTCGGCGGCCAGAGCTTCGTCGGCGATCAGGCGTATGCGCCTCCGAAGAGCAAGCGCACGCTCGTCATCGTCATCAGTGCGATCCTCGCGGTGGCGATCGGCGTCGTCGCCCTCGTCAAGCTCACGCGCGGCCCCAACGACCGCTCGCCCGCTCGCGAGAAGGTCCTGACCCCGCTCGATGCTCCGACGGCGAGCCTTCCCGCCCAGGATCCGGTCGTCACCGTCGTCGACGATGCCGCGCCCACGAAGGCCGCGTCCGGATCTGCCGCGCCCGCGAATCCCGGCACGACCGCGACCCCAAATCCGGGCCCCGCCGCGCCGCCCGAGCCGGGGGCGGGCACCGCGCCCACACCGCAGGTCGCCGTCACGCCGACCAAGCCACCCGAGCCTGTGGTCCCGACCACGGGCGACTGCAACGTCGGGGTAACGAGCATCCCCACCGGCGCCGAGCTCGTGATCGGATCGAAGGTGGTGGGCACCACGCCCGCGAAGCTCACCCTGCCCTGCGCCGACGAGGTAAGGCTCGTCGCGCGCAAGCCGCGCTTCAACTCGGCCGTCCGAACGTTCACGCCGAACAAGTCGGCCAAGTTGAAGCTCAAGCTCGAGCACCAGACGTTCCAGGTGAAGGTCAGCTCCAGCCCCGCGGGCGCCACGGTCACCGTCGGGGGCAAGTCGATTGGCGTCACCCCATCGACAGCGCGCCTACCCGCCTTCGAGACCTCGGTGCTGGTGTTCTCCAAGCCCGGCTATCAGTCGGAGACGCAGCGCGTGACCCCGAAGCAGAACAACCAGGCGATTCACACGCCCTTGAAGAAGTCCGGCAAGAAGCCGAAGTAGCGCCTACTTCTCGCGCGCCAGCTCGAGATCGTCGACGCGCGCTCGGACGGCGGCCATGAACTTCGCTCCGGGGTCGGGTTTCGTGTTCGTGTACGCCGCGTCGAGCTCCACGTAGTAGGCGTGCTCTCGGAACTCGTCGACCTCGTGATGCCCGAGGAGATGCGTGATCGGAAACCGCGCCGCGAGAGAGCGGACGAGGGCCGCGTTGGCCACGACCTGCGCGTCGGTGAGCGGGTACGTGTCCTCGTCCCCGACGTTCTCGATGCCGATCGCGATGTGATTCAGGCCCACGCAGTGGCGCGCGTACCGCGTGGGGGCCTGGAGCTGATAGATCGTGCCGTCGCGATCCACGATGTAGTGCGCCGAGACATTCACCGCGCCGGCCTTCGCGAGCTTGGTTCGCGACGCTTCGATCTTCACGTTGTCGAAGTACCGCCGCGTGGCCGCGGCCTCGCGGCCCGCCGTGTAGTGCAGGATGATGACGCGCGGCTCGATGGTGAGATCGGTGGCGGCGGCATCGCTGTGCGCACGTCGGTACGCGAGGGTCAGCGCTTCCCGTTCGTCGGACCACGCGAGCGGCGCGTCGACGACGTCGACCGCGGCCACCACGGCGGTCCCCTGGCCGGCGTCCGCAACCTCCGGCGACGCTGTCGGCGCCGGGGGGCCGTCGCTCCCCCCGTCGACGGTGGCATCCGGCGGGTCCTGGCGCTGGACGCGCTGCGACGCGCGCGACGAGCAGGCCGCGACGACGACGAACAACCCGAGGCACGCCGAGCGACGCACTACTTCCAGAACGCGCCGCGGGGGGCCGGGGCCGGAGGTGTGACCGGTGGCGTGACGCCCGTCGCGAGGCGCTCGAGCTCGAGTGCGATCACCAGCACCGGCGCGGCGACGAGGGGCGCCGCGAGTAGTGCGCCGAGCTGATGCAGGAGCCCTTCCACCTGCGCGGCGACGGACGACGCGTGACCGACCGACCGCACGTCCTCGATCCATTCGGCGAGGCGCTGCCGCAGGACCCGGATCGCGGCCGCATCGAGCCGACCGCGAGCCTGCGCTGCGAGCTCGCGACCGAGCTGGGCGAGCTGCGCGAGATACACATCGGGGGTGCTGCTGGCCGGCGCCTCCTCCAGATCGAACGACTGGTCGTCGAACATCTCGAGCTCCTGCCGCGGCGGCATGGGGGGAGCCGGAGCGTAGGTCGACGCCAAGGGCGGTGCGCCGGTGGGATGCGGCGGACGCATGCCCCCGATCATGCCCGGGGCCCCGGTCGGAGCGCTCATCAACTTGCTCGCCGCGGGCGCGGAGCGGCCCAGTCCCGACGAGCCCTCCGCCAGGGACTGCGGCATGGCCACAGACATCCGCTTCACGCCTGCGCTCACGCGCGGCTTCGCGAGCTGTGCTTTGGACTCCCAGCCGGCCGGGTCCTCGACGGGCTGGATGTGCTGCTCGAGGCGACCGCCGCGATTGGCGATCTCGCTGCGATCGATCGCGAGGTAGGCCGTGAAGCGCGACAGGACGCCGTGCGTCGTCGAGACCCGCACGATCTCGGCCTCGACGGAGCGGTCTCCGGTCGCGTAGCGATCCTCCAGATCGCGGATGCGCGCGCGCGCCCACGAGGCGGCGAGCCAGGCTCCGGCGGCGGGGCCGGGAGCGGCGGGCGTGACGGTGCGTACGACGCGCTGACGCAGCGGCTCACCGAGGCTCGAACCGACGACCGTCACGGCGGCGGTGGCCGGCGCGCGGCCGCGGTAGCGGCCGAACACGACCACGGGCGCACCCGCGTACACGTCGGGTAGGCGCGCGGGCGCGATCTGCTCGAGCTGGATCCCCTCCGACTCGAGCGAGAGCTCGGTGGCGATGGGAGTGCCGATGCGGCGATGCACCTTCCCCATCACGTCATCGAGGCGATCCTCGGACTCGACGAGCTCGCACAGGCCCGCGCCCGCCGCGGCGAGCTTGCGCAGGAAGCCCGCGTTGACGGCCTGGTCGATGCCGAGCGTGAACACGCGCGTCTTGCGAAGAGACGGCGTGAGCTCGCGGAGGATCTGATCCTCGTTGCCGACCTGACCGTCCGTGACGAGCACGATGACGTGCTCGCGGTCGTCGTGCGTGCCGAGAAGCGAGGCCCCGTACTTCAAGGGCTGCATCAGCTCGGTGCCGCCCCGGGCGTCGAGCTTCGCGAGCCCCTCGACCGCGCGGAACCGGTTGCGATCCGTGGCGGGCGCCAGCCCGAGGTCCGGCAAGCCCTCCACGCGATCATCGAAGGCGAGCGCCACGAACTCGTCGCGACTGGTGAGCGAATCGATGATGCGAGCCGTCGCGCGGCGCGCCGCGACCATCTTCCAGCCCTCCATGCTGCCCGAGCGATCGAGCAGCACCGCGACCTGCCGCGGCTTCGTGCCGACCGTCGTGGTGCTCGGTGGCATGAGCGTGAGGGCAAACGAGCCGCCTGCGCCGTCGGCATCGTCGACACAGACGAGGGAGCTCGCCAGCGCGATGCTCTGCGGCTCGACGCGCCAGCGCAGGATGAAGTCACGATCGAGTCTCTCGCCCGCGCCGAGCTCGACGATGTGGGCGTCCTGGTAGCGCTTCGTGATGGCGTGCAGGCTCGACGCTACCTCGCGCACGTCGTGATCGACGAGCGCCACGCGAATCCCGAGGCGCACCGGGTTCGGGTAACCCGGCAAGAGACGCGGCGGCGAGATGCGCGACGCGTCGGGCACGATCGACGTGTCGGGCTCGTTGCCGAGGCCCGCTTGCTCGCCGCCGAGCGCGACGCCGGGCATGTAGCGCGGTGCGACCACGAGCGGGAGGCGCAGCGTGATCTCGCCATCATCGACGGGGAGTGGCCCCACGAGCGACAGCCGGATGATCGCCGACTCGCCCGGCATGAGATTGCCGACGCGCAGCGTGAAGACGCCGGAGCGCTCCTCCTCCGCGATGGCCGCGCGATGTCCGTGGGCGATCGCCTCGTCGTACTGCTCGCGCGCCGCCCCGCGCTCCTCGACGACACCCTCGACGACGCGCCCCGCCACCTCCATGCGGAAGCGATGCACCGCCGCGCGATCGGGCAACGGAAAGATGTAGGTCGCCTCGATGGGCACGCCCGTCGTGTTCACGAACCTCTGCGCGACCTCGATCGCGGCCACCACGCCCACGACGCGCGCATCGAGCTCCATGGCCGCCAGCGGCAGCGCGCCGCGCGCCGTCTGCAGCGCGCCGAAGGACGCTTCCACGTCCCGACCGAAGCGGGCCACCTCGTCATCACTCATCAACGCAATCGGCAGTGCGGTCATGGGGCATCTCCAGTGTTCGTCGCCGACTGGCGGCGTGCCAGCTCGGCGATCAGGGGAGCCGCGGCCGTGCGGAGTGCACGAACGTCGGCAGGAGTCAGGGCGGTATCGACAGGCATCTGCACGGCCAGCGCGAGACCCGGAGCGATCTCCACGCGTTGCTCGACCGTCGCGGCCTGCTTCCAGAATTGGCTCCGGCGGGGCGCCGTCAGCGTCACGCCCGACATGCGCGCGAGCGTGGCGTCATCGAGAGTGGCCCAGAGCGCCGAGATCTCGGCGAGGCTCTTCCCCACCTGCTGCATGCGCTTGATGGCGACGACCTGCGCCAGGTGTTTGCGTCCGTAGAGGGCGGTGCGGCCCCGCATCTCCAGGGGGCGGTCCAGCAGGCCGATGGTCCCGTAGTAACGAATCGTTCGTTCGTCCGGGATGGCCCTCACCTGCCCGTTCGCGGGTGCGGGCAGCGCCGCGATCCGGCTGCCGACCTCGGCGACGAGATCCGTAAGGGTCCAGAGCGCTTCCACCTCTTCAATATGACACTGTCATATATCACTGTCAAATAGGATCTGTCTGGCACAATCCAAGCAGTTAGGCGGGACCTCGTGGCGCGCATCCTCATCGTCGATGACGACCGGTCGATCCGGCGGACCCTCGAGAAGCTGCTCGCGGGCGACGGGTTCGACGTCTCCGCTGCGGGTGACGCGCCCAGCGCGATCGCGGCTGCGACCCGCGACATCGATCTCGTGCTGCTCGATCTCGGCCTCCCCGGAGGGAGCGGCTTCGACGTGCTGACCGCCCTCGCGGCCCGCGATGTGAAGCCCACCGTCGTCGTCATCACCGCGCGCGACGACATGCAGTCGACCGTGAAGGCGGTGCAGCTCGGCGCCTACGAGTACCTCGTGAAGCCACTCGACATCGATCGGCTCGGCCGCGTGATCCGCGCGGCCCTCGACAGCCGGTCGCGCGATCACCTCGCCGCCCTGCCCGCTCACGACGGACACCACGCGGGCGACATTCTCGGCAAGAGCCCGGGAATCCGCGACGTCTGGAAGCAGATCGGTGCGGTGTCGACCACGCGAGCACCGGTGCTGATTCGCGGCGAGTCGGGCACGGGCAAGGAGCTCGTCGCCCGCGCCATTCACGAGGCGTCGGCTGATCGCGGGCGGCCGTTCGTGGCGGTCAACTGCACCGCGCTCGCCCCCGGCGTCCTCGAGAGCGAGCTGTTCGGCCACGTGAAGGGCGCGTTCACGGGAGCGATCGCGGATCGGCCTGGTCGCTTCGAGCTCGCCGGCAAGGGCACGCTGTTCCTCGACGAGGTCGCGGAGATCCCGCTGGAGCTCCAGGCCAAGCTCCTGCGCGTGCTCCAGGAGCGAACGTTCGAGCGCGTGGGTGATGCGAAGCCCCTGCCGCTCGAAGCCCGCGTGGTCGCCGCGACGCATCGCGATCTCGGGGCGATGGTCGCGAAAGGGACGTTCCGCGAGGATCTGTTCTATCGCCTGCGCGTCGTCGAGATCGAGTTGCCACCGCTCCGCGACCGCCCGTCGGATATCCCGATCCTCGTCGAGGGCCTGCTCGCCAAGATCCACAAGGACCTCGACAAGCACCTCCGCTACGTCACGCCCGCTGCGCTTGCCCGCTTGCAGGCGCACCCGTGGCCGGGGAACGTCCGCGAGCTGGAGAACACCCTGACGCGGGCGGTGGTGCTCGCGAAGTCCGACGTGCTCGACGAGACGCTCCTCCCGCTGCCCTCCGCCGCGTCGGGTGAACACCCCGTCGCCGAAGGCACCCTCCCGACCCTGCGCGAGGTCGAACGGGCGCACGTCGCACGCGTCCTCGTGCACGCGCAGTGGAACAAGCGTCGCGCCTGCGCGATCCTCGACATCAGTCGCCCCACGCTCGACCGCAAGATCGAGGAGTATGGCCTGCGGCGCGAGGACCCCGAGTGATCAGCGGCCTCCTCGTTCTCGCGATCGCGACGATCGGAGCGGCCTACGCGGGGCTCGTGCTGCGCGCCGCGCGCCACCGCCACGACAACCTGTCCTTCGGCATCCTCGCGCTCTGCGATGCGACGATGACGGCCTGGCGTGGTCTCAACGTCATCGCCGGAGACTCGATCGTCGACGCCGCCGTCACCGTGCCGTGCGCGATCGGGACGGTGGTGCTCGCGACCCTGACCCTCGAGTTCATCACCGCGTTCCCGAACCTCCGCCCGATGCGATGGCGATGGCGAGCGCTCCTCATTCTGTGGGGAATCGTTGGCATCGCCACCGTCGCGATCGAGTCGCAGTACGGCGCCTTCATGCGGGTATCGGAGGTGATCTTCTACGGCCCCGCGACGCTGTCGATCCTCGCGCTCTGCGTTCGAGCCTGGCGGCGTGCGCCGGACCCGAGCCAGCGCGCCGTCGTCGGCATGCTCGCGTTCCGGTGGATCGTCGGGTTCTCGGCGTACTTCATCGCCCCCGCGTTCGGCCTGTTCGAGATCGGCGTCTGGGGCGAGACCACGTTCGCCACCCTCGTGAGCTTCGTCGTCATCGGCACGGCCGTGCTGCGGAGCGAGCTCTTCAGCATCCGGTCGACGGCGACCGAGGTCCTCACCGTTGCCATGCTCGGCCTCGTCGTCGTCGTCGGTGGCGGCGCCTCGGTCTGGGGCGTGCAACGGTGGACGGTCCCCGGGACGACGCTGCAACAAGCCTTGCTCGTCGGCGCCACGCTGGTGCCGCTCGCGCTCGCCGCGATCGCCTGGCTCCTGTACCCGCGCGTGGAGCGACGCGTGCTCGCCCCGCTCGACGAGCGGCGTGCGCGGCGCCTCGCCGTGCAGGGTGACCCGTTGCCCACCGATGCGCCCCGGGCGATCGCGGAGGCCACCGAGCGCATCTCGACCATCGGCGACGGCGCGCACGTGCGCTGGCTGCCCGCGTCGGCCCTCCCCGCTCGACTCGCCCACTCGCTGCGCGACGGCGAACCGCGCAAGCACGGCGAGGAGCCCGAGGTTCCCGCCAGCTTCGTCGTCCCCGCGCTCGGTGGTGACGGCGCCCTCGTCGGTGTCTTCGGCCTCGATGGCGGCAATATCGACCGCGACACGTACCTGGTCGCGCGCGAGCTCGCTGCCCGCGTGGCGCTGGTCGTCGAGCGCGCCGAGGCGGTGACCGAGCTGGAGGGCGCCCGGCGGCTCGCGGCGCTCGGGCAGTTTGCGGCCGCGATCGCCCACGATATCCGGACGCCGCTGACCTCGATCTCGCTGAACGTGCAGATCCTCCAGCGCAAGCTCGCTCTCGATCCCGATGACGCCGAGCACTTCGACATCGCGCTCGAGGAGCTCGCCCGCCTCGACAAGTCGGTCGCGGAGATCCTCGACTTCGCGAAGCCGGTGCGGCTCACCACCGAGGCCATCGACGTCGGCGAGCTGATCGAGACGGCGGCAAAGGGCCTCACGCCCGTGCTCGACGAGCGCGGCGTTTCCATCGACGTGTCGCCCGGCGCCGATGCCCTCACCGTCCAAGGCGATCCGCAACGCCTGCGGCAAGTGCTCGTGAATCTCGTCGGCAACGCAGCGGATGCGTCGCGCCCGGGTGCCCGCGTGACGCTGCGCGCGGCCGCCGAAGCAGGATCGATCGCGATCGAGGTCGTCGATCAGGGGCGCGGCATCGGACCCGACGATCTGCCACGCATCTTCGAACCGTTCTTCACCACCCGCCCCGACGGCACGGGCCTCGGCCTCGCGATCTGTCACAAGGTGATCCGCGCCCACGGCGGCGACATCCGGGTGCGCTCCACGGTCGGGAGCGGCTCCACGTTCACCGTCGTACTACCCGCGGCGTAACGAACCGTTACCCACCGCCGCGATCCCGCCGGCCAACCTCCGGGAATCTCTCGCCCCGGTCCCGGCACACGGGGTGCTGTAGCCCGGCCCATGTGGACGCTGGCGCGCAAGCTCCTCCTGCACGACCGGCTCCGGTTCGCCGTCGCGATCGCCGGGGTGTCCGTCTCCGTGATGCTGGTGCTGGTCCAGGTGGGCCTCTACTTCGGCTTCATGGACACGGCGTCGTCGATCATCGACGCGAGCAAGGCTGACATCTGGGTCGGCAAGGAGAGCAACGAGTCGTTCGAGTTCGCGACGCCGTTCGATGACCGCACGTACTACAAGGTGGCATCGGTCCCCGGCGTAGCGGCCACGCAGCGCGTGCTCATGGGCTTCGCGCAGCTGAAGCTCGCCGACGGCGGCGACATCGGCGTGCAGGTGGTGGGCGTGGATCCCCAGGACCATCCGCTGCTGGGGCCGTGGAATGTCGTCGCCGGGGATGCGCGCCGGCTCGGCGAAGCGGGGGCGATCGTGCTCGACCGTAGCGAGTACGGCAAGCTGAAGATCGACCGCATCGGCCACGCCACCGAGATCAGCGGGGTGCGCGCCGAGGTGGTGGCGATGACGTCCGGCATCCGGTCGTTCACGACCTCGCCGATCGTGTTCGCAGATACCAAGACCGCGCGCAGCTTCTTCCCCATGGGGGGCGAACCGGTCACGTACGTCCTCGTCGATGTCGCTCCCGGCGCCAGCATCGCGGACGTGAAGGCGCGGATCGACGCGTTGCCCCACCTCGCGGCCTACACCACCCCCGAGATGTCGGACCGCACGCGCACGTACTGGTCCCAGCGTACGGGCGTCGGGGCGGGCTTCTTCACGACGGCCGTGCTCGGCGTGATCGTTGGCTTCGTCGTCGTCGGGCAGATCCTCTACAGCGGCACACTGCAGTACCTGCGCGAGTACGGCACGCTGAAGGCGATGGGCGCCCGCAACAGCGCCGTGGTGAAGGTGATCCTCGCGCAGGCCATGATCTCCGCGCTGCTCGGCTTCATCGTCGGCGCCCCGCTCGCGATGGGCATGCGTGCGGCGATGGCGGGCGCGAACCTGACCGTGGCCCTGTCGCCCGAGCTCTATGCGGTGACCGCCGGCCTCACCGCAGTGATGTGCGCCGCGGCGGCGCTGCTCTCGATCGTGAAAGTGCTGCGCCTCGACCCCGCATCGGTATTCAAGGGCTAACGGAGGACACGATGGCCACCGCATCCATTCATCAGGGCGTGCAGCCCGCCCTCGCGCGGATCGTCGGCGCGAGCAAGACCTACGGGGCGGGCGAGAACCAGGTCACGGCGCTCTCCGACGCCACGCTCGACATCATGCCGGGCGAGGTCACGCTGATCGAAGGCCCCTCCGGCTCCGGCAAGACGACGTTGATCTCGATCCTCGGGCTCTTGCTGACGCCCACAACTGGCGAGATCTGGCTCGAGGGCCAGAACGTCGCGGGCCTCGGCGAGCGCCACCTCCCTGCCTTGCGCGCGCGGCACTTCGGCTTCGTGTTCCAGGGCTTCAACTTGTTCCCCGCCCTCACCGCCCTCGAGAACGTCTCGATGGCGATCCAGATGAAGGACCCGACGTTCAAGCGCCCGAAGGACGAAGCGCGACGCCTGCTCGAGCAGGTCGGCCTCGGTCCGCGCGTTCATCACCTCCCCGCGGATCTCTCTGGTGGTCAGAAGCAGCGGGTCGCCATCGCCCGGGCCCTCGGGGGCAACCCGCCGATCATCATCGGCGACGAACCCACGGCCGCCCTCGACACCAAGACCGCTCTCTCCGTCATGGAGCTCCTCCGCGAGCTCGCCACGACCCATGGTCGCGCCGTCGTGGTCGTCACTCACGATCCGCGCCTCGAGCGCTTCGCCGATCGCGTCGTCCGCGTCGAGGACGGGCGCATCAGCTCTGTCGACAGCCCCAGGAGTCACGCATGAAGAAGCTGCGCTATCTCGCTCTCGCCCTCCCCCTCGCTGCGGGCATCTACGTCGCCGTCGGCCGTGACGCCTCGCCCGCGGTGGCGGCGCCGGGGGCTGCACTGCCATCCGCCCTGAGCCGGTCCGCGATCCAGTGACGCTCTCCTTCGAGCAGCAGGGCCGCATCGCCGAGGTGCTCGTCGACGAAGGCGAGGCGGTCACCGCGGGCCAGGTGCTCGCGCGCCTCGACGACCGCATGGCCAAGGCCCGCGTCGACGCGGCGAGGGCGATGCTCGCCCAAGCGGAGGCCCGGCACTCGCTCGCTCGCCGTGGCCCACGCCGCGAAGATGTCGCCGCCGCCCGCGCCGATGCCGAGGCTGCCCGGGCCGCAGCCGCTCACCGCGCTTCCGAACAGGCTCGCACCGCGGAGCTGGGCAAGGTCGGCGCCGTGACCACGCAGGCCGTCGATGCCGATGGAGCCGCCGCGCGCGTCGCGACGGCGCAAGCATCGGCCGCGACCGCACGCTACGAGTCGCTCGCGAAGGGCACGCGCGTGGAACAGATCGCGGAGGCCGCCGCCGCCGTCGCCCTCGCCCAGGCCGAGCTCGCGGCGGCGACCGTCGCGCTCGATCAGCACGCCCTGAAGGCGCCCACCGCGGGCGTGATCCTCCGCCGCACGGCCGAGCCAGGAGCGTTCGTCACCCTCGCGATGCCCGCCCCCGTCCTCGCCATGGCCGATGTCTCCCACCTCCAGCTTCGCGTCGAGGTCGACGAGGCCGACATCGCCGCCATCGGGGTGGGCCAGGCCGCGTATGCGACCACCGATGCCCACGGCGACCGCCGCTTTCCGATCCGCATTCGCCGCGTCTCCACCGAGCTCGGGCGCAAGACGGTGCGCGATGACGATCCGCGCGCGCGCGTCGACACCCGCGTCCTCGAAGTCATCGCGACGTTCGATGAAGCGCCCGGGGCGACCCTGCCCGTCGGTCTGCGAATGACGGCCCACCTGACGCCGTAGCCAGGGCCGGCGATCAGCGGCGATCAGTCGCCGATGCAGACCCGCTGGTTGCCGCCCCCGTCTTCCAGCGACTCCTCGCGGCATTGCCACGCCTCGCCGCGCTCGCCCTCACACGTCGCGTCGTCCGTGCAGTTGCGAAGACAGATCCCCGAGCTCCGCGAGATGCAGCTGAACCCATCGGGACAGTCGGCGTTCGCCGAGCACGCCGTCGTGCAGACGCCTTCGGGGAAGCTCCCGCCGATCTCGCAGCGACCCGCTTCGCAGTCCGCCGTCTCGCTACAGGGATCCCCCGTGGCACCAGCGTTACAGGCCGCCAGCAGCACGAAGCCAATGAACAGACAGCGGAGCTCCATCGAGCCAGCCCGAATCAACATCCGTGCCACCCGCCACCCCGCCAATCATCAAAGGCACCGGGCTGACCGCGGCTGTTGTCCCGTTCTTGCACAGCGTGTCGTGCCGGAAAGACGCAGCCAGAGCCCACACACCGGAGTACGGTCGCGGTCGATGAGCGATACGCCCTACACCCCACCGAAGATCTGGTCCTCGAAAGGCGCAGCTGGCCAGTTCGCGAGCATCAACCGCCCGACGGCGGGTGCGACGCACGAGGCCACGCTCCAGGTCGGGCGTCACCCGCTGCAGCTCTACTCGCTGGCCACGCCCAACGGCGTGAAGGTCACGATCATGCTCGAGGAGCTCCTCGCGCTCGGGCACGTCGGGGCCGAGTACGATGCGTGGCCGATCCACATCATGAAGGGCGAGCAGTTCGGCAGCGGCTTCGTGGAGATCAACCCCAACTCCAAGATCCCCGCCCTCGTCGATCGTTCGCAGATGCCAGCCCTCCGGCTCTTCGAGTCGGGTTCGATCCTGGTCTACTTGGCCGAGAAGTTCGGCGCGCTGCTGCCCACCACACACCCGGCCCGCTCCGAGTGTCTGTCGTGGCTGTTCTGGCAGATGGGCAGCGCGCCGTTCCTCGGCGGCGGCTTTGGCCACTTCTATGCGTACGCGCCGACGAAGATCGAGTACGCGATCGACCGCTACGCGATGGAGGTCAAGCGCCAGCTCGACGTCCTCGACCGCCACCTCGCACAGGCCGAGTACCTGGCGGGCAGTGCGTACACGATCGCCGACATCGCCACGTATCCCTGGTACGGCGCGCTGGTGCAAGGCGAGCTCTACAGCGCGGGCGAGTTCCTGCAGGTCGATCAGTATCGCCACGTGCGACGCTGGGCCGAGGTGATCGCCGCGCGACCGGCCGTACAGCGGGGCCGCAAGGTCAACCGCATCTTCGGCGCGCCGGCCGATCAGCTGCACGAGCGCCACGACGCCAGCGACTTCGACCTGCGCACCCAGGACAAGCTCGCCACCACGCCGCCCGCCGGCTGAGCAGCTCCGTCCCATCTGTAGGGGGCGCACACGATCGGTCGCTGGTGTTACGATAGGGGCGAATGCCCGTACGGGACCTGGTCCTGAGGCTGCGAGAGACTGCCCGCGCGATCGCGCACGCGCCCGTGACCGCCGCCCGCTGGATGCGCGCCCACGCGAGTCGCTGTGTGGCCGTCACGTGGCTCGTCGGCATGACCGCCTTCGGCGTGGTCACCGTGCGCCGCGCCATCGTCGTTCACGCGGCGGAGGAAGCGGCCGAGGCCGAGCGCATCGCGCGGCGTCCCGTCCGACCTGGTGGCGGCGACGGCCCCGGCGAGACCGTCGCCATGATGGACGTCGAGGAGATGGAAGCGCTCCACAGGAATCGGATGCACGCCAACGGGCTCGCCGCCGCCGGCGAAACCGACGACCCCGATGCCGCGACCCGCGCGGCGGCCAAGGCCAAGCTAGCGCAGGGTGTGTCCGTCGAAGGGGAGGTCATCACCACCCGCGGTGGCATCACCATCGTGACCAAGGGCGGCATTCAGGGCTGGCTCAAGCGCAACCGCGGCCGCAAGGCCGACCCCGAGATGCTGGCGTGGATCCGCGCCGAGGAAGCGGCGGAGGGACGTGAGGCCTACGGGGGGTGGGCCGACCGCGATGACGCGAACATCCTCGAGTGGCACCGGTCGAAGGTCGCCGGCGATCCGTCCGGGGGCGGACCGACCGACCAGGTCGTCCCCGGCGAGCCCGAGCTCGTCGATCCGACCGAAGATGGAGCCGTCCCCGCGTCCCCGACATCATCGGCGCCGACATCATCGGAGCCGACGTCACCGGAGCCGACGTCACCGGAGCCGACGTCACCGGAGCCGACGTCACCCACACCCTCGACGTCGCCCCCGACCAGAACCGCGACCGCGACGCCCGTGGCCCGGCCGGTCGTCCGCCCCGCGCGGGTCCCCCTCCACGAGCTCGCGGCCGCCGCCGTGGCCAGCATCACCGCGGCGCCCGCCGCGACCGGGACGGCTGTCGTTGCCACCGTGCGCGCCGCGACGCCCGCGCTCGGCGAGCTCGGTTCGATCACCGCCGGCGACCCGCCGCGCGTGACCATGGCGATCCTCGCGCATCGCATGTTTGGCGACCAGGGTCGCGCCGCGGAGCTCACCACCGAGGGCAAGCAGCTCGTGCGGGCCATCGTGGGCGCCATGAACCAGCACCCGCGCTACGTGGTGCGACTGACGACGACCGAGGAGCGCGCGATCGAGGTGGCAGCGATGCTGGTGGTCGCCGGGTTGCCGACACCGCGCCTCGAGATCGTGGTGAAGCCGATCGACCTGGCGCTCGACGTGGTCGAGCTCGAGCTGGTGGCGCCGTGAGCGACGCGGCGATGTGCGGCACGCATCGCGACGCCGTCGCGGGGTGGCGATGCGACGCATGCAACGCGTATCGCTGTGGCAAGTGCACGGCGCGGTTGCTGTCGCTGTACACGTGCGCGACATGCGGGGCGCCAGCGAAGCAGCTGACCGTGTCGCGGCGCGAGCGTCCCGCCACCCACTGGGTCGTGCACACGCTGCTGTTCCCGGTGCGCGGCGGCCTGCCCCTCGTGGCGATCGTCGGCGCGCTGCTCCTGGTGATTCCCTACGTGGCGGGGCTGGTCGAGGCGGCACCGCACCAGCTCGATGGCGCCGTACGTGCGGCGCGCGTGGCCCTGCTCGGGCTGTTCGCGTTGCTCGCGGTCGATGCAGCGGCGCGGGGGAGCGAGCCCGGCACCCCGCTCCGCTTCGCCCGCGCCCTCGTCGCGACGAGCCCGGTGTGGGGACCAGCGCTGGCCTACGTGATCTTCGTCGGGGCGCCGACCGGCAAGGCGCTGTCGGATCCGATGCTCGTGATGTTCGGCGTGCTGGCGTTCGCGTACGTGCCGATGGCGCTGGCCGTCGCGGCTACGGATGCTTCGTTTGGCGACGCCACGAATCCGTTCACGGTCTTCGAGCTCGCGGGGCGCCTCGGGCGCGTGTACCTGACGCTGCTGCTACGCGTGGTCGTCACGAGCGCAGCGGTGGCCTTGGCGTTCACGTTGAAGGGACCGGCGGGGACGATCGCGCAGGTGCTGACGGTGGCGATGCTCGGGTGCGCGATCGGGCTCGTGCCTCACGTGCATGGGGAGCTGATGGGATGGGGCAACTCCTCGACGCAGAGCGACCCGCTGTACCCGCGGATGGTGGCGGAGGGTCGGCGCAAGCTCGTCGAGCGGAACGTGGTGGATGCGGCCAGCGGCCCGACCACGGCAGAGAGCAGCGCGCCGGTGCCGACGTCACTGGCCGAGAAGCAGGAGGCAGCCAAGGTCGCCGATGCGCTGAAGCGCGACGACAGCGCGCGTGCCCTGCGGATGTACGAGGCCCGGACCGACTGGAGCTCGGGGGCGTTCGATGACCGCACGCTCGTGGCGCTCGGCCGGGCTGCACAGCGCGCGAAGAAGCTGGACCTTGCTCGGTCGCTGCTCGAGACGGCCGCCGCCCGACCGGGGCGCGGGACCGCGCAGGCGATGTTGGCCCTCGCCCAGCTCCATGCCACCGCGCTGCAGCAGCCCGGAGAGGCGACTGCGATCTTCCGGCGGATCGTCGACGAGTATCCGGGGACGGACGTCGCGAAGATCGCCGCCCTACGGCTCGAGGCTGCGTAGGGACGCCACGATCGTGCGGGCGGTGGCCTGGGCAGCCGGAGACTCGGTTGTCGCGAAGAACATGGCGACGGCATCGCGCGCGCCAACGCGGCGAACATAGATCGTGACGCGGGTATCGCCCGCCATCCCCGAGCACACGCCGGTGTTGGTGGCGCCCAACGTGATGGTTCCGCACCCGATGGATTCGTAGTCGACACGGCCGGACTCGTAACGAATCGCCATGGCGCGCTCGGCGCTCCGCGCGCTTGCTTCGACATCCGGATCGGACGGCGTCAAGGCGAACAGCGCCGCGTGCTCGGGGTTCCGCGGATCGGTGCCCACGTAGAGCAGCGCACCGGGAGCCTCGCGCCACTCGGCCGGGATGTCACCGGCGAGCGCGATACCGTCGAGTCGCCGGAGGGCGGGGCCAGGGTTTGCGGTTGGGGGCGAGGTGGGCTCGCGGCCGAACCGCGCGACGGCCACGAGCGCGCCCGTCACGGCGACCCCCACGAGAGCGCCCGCGATCAACGTCCGTGACGCGACCCGCGCCCGCGATGATGCAGTCACCTCCCGCGGCTCGGCCCCCACGGCGTCCCGCGACGGTGAGCTCGGTGAGATCCGGATCGTGAGCTCGGGGCCTGGCGCCTCTGGCACGTCCGCGAGCGGTTCCGCGGGTGGCGCCTCGAGATCGATGAGAAAGGGCGCGTCGGAGGACTCGGGGGCCGGAGGCTCGCTGACCGCTTCGGCGGCAGACGGTGCCTCGCCGCGCGTGAAGGCGAGCAGCAGCGCCCCGATACGCTCGACCGAGGGTAGGTCCGGCACGCTGGCCTCGCGCGCGAAGCGAATGCCCTGGTCGACGTGTACCGGCTCGACCTTGCCGTCACTCGTGAACGCGACGAAGCCCTCGACGATCGAACGATTGAAGCGGGCCTGATCGTCGGCATCGCACGTCGAGCGGACCCACGCCTCGAAGGCGTCGATGACGGCTACACGGTCGCTCGCGGCCATGTCCCCCCAGATTACTACAAGGCCTACCGCGCACGGGACCGTCTCCAATTTTGGAAGCTATGCGCGCAGATAATCCGATGGTGCGAGCCGCGATCCGGCTCTACAGACAACGACATGATCTGTCCGCGCTGCACCACCTCTACACTGGACGAGCTCGACCGGTCCGGGATCCAGATCGACCGCTGCTCGCGCTGCCGCGGGGTCTGGCTCGACCGCGGTGAGCTGGAGAAGCTCATCTCGGAGAGCTCGCGGCGCGAGGACACCCACGACGAGACCGAGGAGGCCGATGACGGCCCGGGCGGTAGACGCGATCGCGGGGGCCGCAGCCGCCGCAACCGCGACGACGATGAGGAGCGCGGGGGCATCGGGGGATTTCTGTCGAACTTGTTCGACTGACGACGCCCTGCCGGTTTCGTGACCGCCCGCTCGCTACATCCCTCGGGAGGAATCCATGACCAAGTGCATCGATGATCACCGTCACCGGCCGCTCGTCGTCCTCGGCAGCTTCGTCATGTCGGCCGTCTCCGTCGCGCTGATCTTGCTGATCTTGCTGGTCTGGTACCCGTGACCCGTGCCGCCCCCGGATGACCACCCGACACTTCGCTCGCGCGGCCCCCAACGCTGCGTCATTTCGGAAGCGTCCCCCAGCACGTGGACCGCTACCGTGGCCCGCATGGTGACCTTCACCGTCGAGCCCCCGCGAGCAGCCCCGCCCGCAGCGAGTCGGCGACGACCCGCGCCGACGGTCACGCTTACCCTCGCCGCATCCGTGGTGCCAATCGTCGTGATCTGCTTGCTCGCGCTGGCCGAAACGTTGCTGTGAGCCTGCCGGCGGCTCGGCACGGCGGTCCTTGACGTACCCGCGCTCCGCCGAGAAGCTCGACCGGCATTGCGAGATCGTGAGGCAGCGGCTCGAGGTGCCGACGCAAGCGGCGCGTATCCTCGGGGGGAGCTCCGCGCATGAGCGTCTCGTTCGCGCTCGGCCTCACGCTGGGGGTCCTCGACCTCGCCACGATCGCGTGGGCCGTCTGGCGCGGACGGGGCGTCGCGGCGACGCTCGCGTGGATCTTCGCCATCCTCGTCGTTCCCGGGGCCGGCGCCCTCGCGTACTTCTTGCTGGCCAATCCGGCGATCCACCGCGCCGCTCGCCGGAAGCGCGACCTCGTCGACGCCCTGCGCAAGCGCCTGGTCGCGACGCCGGTCGCCTCGCCCGAGGACGTGCTGGCCGTCTGCGCACGTACGACCGCCCTGCCGGTCACGGACGCGAACCGGTGCGTGGTGCTGGCGGAGGACGCAGCCGCGTTCGCGGAGATCGAGCAGGCATTGGCAACGGCCCGCCACTCGATCTGGGTCGAGAAGTACATCATTCGCGGAGACCAGACGGGACGGGCCTTCCTGGAGCTCCTCACCGAGCGGGCCCGCGCCGGAGTGGAGGTGCGCCTCCTCTACGACGCCGTTGGCTCGTTCGGGATCCCTCGCCAGCAGGTCGCGAGGCTGCGGGCCGCCGGAGCTCACCTGGTGAAGTTCCTGCCGATGAACCCGCTGCGGCGACGCTGGGCCGTTCACCTGCGCAACCATCGCAAGTTGATCGTGGTCGACGGGACGGCGGCTTTCATCGGGGGGATGAACATCGGCGACGAGTACGCGGGACGCGTCCGCGCACCGGCCATGCTGTTTCGCGACACGCACATGCGCGTCGAAGGTCCGGCGGTGACCCAGCTCGCCGAGATCTTCGTCGAGGACTGGGAGTTCGCGACAGGCGAGCACCTCGACTTGCCGACCGTCACCCTGGCGCATGGGGACGCCATCGTGGCCGTGGTCCCGAGCGGTCCCGATCAACGTCACAACTCGAGCGCATACTCCTACTTCACCGCCGTCACCTCCGCGCAGACATCCTGCTACCTCGTCAGTCCGTACTTCGTTCCGGACGAGCCCCTGATGCGGGCCTTGTGCGCCGCCGCGATGCGTGAGGTCGACGTACGTGTGCTGGTGCCCCGCAGCAACGACGTCAGGATCGTCGCGGCGGCCGCGCGGTCCTACTACGAGCCCTTGCTCGAGTGCGGCGTGCGGATCTACGAGTATCTGCCCTCGATGCTGCACGCCAAGACGCTCGTCGTCGACGGCCACATCTCCATCGTCGGATCGGCGAACGCGGACGTGCGGAGCTTCGCACTGAACTTCGAGCTCGGCCTCGCCGTCGACTCTCCGACCACGGCCGCGCAGCTCACCGAGCGCTTCGAGGACTGCCTGCGCGCCGCCGAGGAGGTGACGCTGCCGGCTCACCAGGCGCGGCCCGTGACGGCCAAGCTGACCTGGCGCCTCGCCCGCCTGTTCTCGCCGTTGCTGTGAGGGCAACCGCGACCGAGCGGCCTACTTTCTGAGCTTCGCGAGGAAGGTCGACGCGGCCTCGGCCATGACCTCCGAGAGCATGCGGAACTCACGGAGGCGGGCCGACGAGGTTCGCCATGCGAGGCCGAGCGTGCGGCCGGGTGTCGGGCGGGTGAACTCGGCGAGCTCGACGCCGCCGCGCGGAGGGACCAGGGCATCGGCCGCCGCTTCGGGCAGCAGGGTCACCCCGAGCTTGCCGGCGACCATCTGGATGAGGGTCGGCAGACTCGTGCCGCGGACCTCCATCGACTCGACGGCCCCGCCGCGCTCGCAGACCGCGAGGGCCTGGTCGCGGAGGCAGTGCCCGTCCTCGAGCAAGAGCACGGTCTGATCGTCGAGGTCGCGCTCGGTCAGCTTGCCCTTCTTGTGGACGATGCTGGCACCACGCGGAGCAGCGAGGAGGAACGACTCCTGCGCGATGGTGGCCGTCGTGAAGTCGCCCGGGACGGGGATGGCAAGGAGGGCCGTATCGAGCTGGCCGGCGGACAGCATCGTGAGGAGCCGGTGGGTCTGGTCCTCGCGCAGGATGAGCTCGAGGCGAGGGAACCTGGCGCGGACGGCGGGGAGGAGCGCGGGGAGCCAGTAGGGAGCGACGGTGGGGATGACACCGAGGCGGAGCGGGCCGACGAGGGGCTCGCCGCGGCGCCGGGCGGCATCGGTGACGCCATCGATGGCCGTCAGGGCTTCGCGGGCGCGGCCCACGACGTCTTCGCCCGCAGGGGTGACGAGGACGCTGCGCCGGTCACGCTCGAAGATCTGGACGCCGAGGAGCTCCTCGGCGGCCTGGACCTGCGCGGAGAGGGCCGGCTGCGAGATTCCGAGGGTGCCGGCGGCCCGGCGGAAGCTGCGCTGCTCGGCGACCGCCACGACGCACTCGAGCTGCCGGATGGAGGGTCGGTCCATGATAGGCGCAGCATATCACCCTTATCAGTGGTCGCGATTGGCCTTATCACCGATCGGTGGCCATGGTGCCGTCACATGTTGACCATTGGCGACCAGTTCCCGCAGTTCAAAGCCAAGGCCGTCGTCTCGCTCGAGCGCGGCAAAGAGTTCCTCGACATCGACAGCAGCTCCTTCGAGGGCAAGTGGAAGGTCTACTTCTTCTGGCCGAAGGACTTCACGTTCGTGTGCCCGACCGAGATCGCGGCCTTCGGAAAGCTCGACCGCGACTTCCGGGATCGTGACGCGCAGCTCCTGGGCGTCTCGACCGATAGCGAATTCGTCCACCTCGCGTGGCGGCAGAATCACCCCGACCTGAAGGACCTCACGTTCCCCATGGTCGCGGACATCAAGCGCGAGATTTCGCAAGCGCTCGGGATCCTCGACAAGAACGAAGGCGTGGCGCTGCGCGCGACGTTCGTCGTCGACCCGCAGGGCGTGATTCGCTTCGTGTCCGTCAATGACCTGAACGTTGGCCGCAACCCCGCCGAGACGCTCCGCGTCCTCGACGCCCTGCAGACCGACGAGCTCTGCCCGTGTAACTGGCAGAAGGGCGAGAAGACGCTCACGGCGGCCTAGCCATGACCATCGAGGCGCTCAAGACACGGATCCCCGACTACGCGAAGGATCTCCGGATCAACCTCGGCGTGATCGCGGGGTCGACGGCGCTGTCTCCGCAGCAGGCCTGGGGCACCGCGCTGGCCGCGGCGGTCACGTCGAAGAACCGCGAGGTGGTCGACGCGATCGCCGCGGAGGCTTCGCCGCATCTGTCGGCGGAGGCGGTGATGGCGGCGAAGGCGGCCGCTGCCATCATGGGGATGAACAACGTCTACTACCGGTTCAACCACATGATGGGCGCCGCGAGCGGCTACTCCGAGTTGCCGGCGCGCTTGCGCATGCAGGTCATCGGGAAGCCAGGCGTCGAGCACGTCGACTTCGAGCTCTGGTGCCTCGCGTGCTCCGCGATCACCGGCTGCGAGATGTGCGTGCAGTCCCACGAGCGGACGGTTCGCAGCAAGGGTGGGACCCAGGACCAGGTCCAGGATGCCGTCCGGATCGCGGCCGTCGTGCACGCGGTTGCGCTGACGCTCGCGACGGCCTAGGAGCATCGGCTCGCGAAGGGCGAGGTCTCAGTCCCGGATCGTCTTGACGACCCAGGCGATCGCAGCGACGGCGAAGACCGCCGTGATGGCGAAGACCCAGACGCCGCTGGCCTCGAGGGCCGCCGGACGGGCCGTGACCAGGGCGAGCCGCGGGGACTCGCGCACGATGGCCAGGCCGAGCATCGCGGCCGTCGCGGCCCCCGTGACGATCGTGAGCCCCGGGCCGTCGGGGCGCCGGAGCACCAGGCCCCATCCCACGAGCTCGATCACCACCGCCGCGATCAGGAGATACAGCCAGCCTCGCGCGACCGGGTCGACGCTGCTCCCGCGGGCCGACAGCCAGGCCACGGCGACGCCCGCGATCACGTGGCCCACGAAGGCGACGACGGCGAGGCGCTGGCGCTCGGCCCCTCGCGACCACCACGCCGCGAGGCCCGCGAACAGCACGGGCATCACCCCGAGCCACAGGAGCAAGCGCGGGAGGACCCCGCTCTGGCCGTAGAAGCGCTCGCCGGCCGCGTACATCGCGACCCACGAGGGGGTATCTCGCATCACGAGGTGCAGCTCGGTCCAGGACCACGCGACGAAGAGAAAGCACCCCGTCGCCGCCGCGAGGGCGAGCCGGCGCCACCTCGGGGTCGTCGCCGCCTTCTGGAGATACAGCGCGTAGAACCCGACGATCAGCGCAGGCACGACCGCGCCCCAGCGTGGGCCGAGCAAGAGATTCGCGGTGTAGAAGCGCTCCTGATGGAGGAGCTGCAAGAACAGGAGCGGCGCGACGCCGGCGGTGATGCCGCAGCCGAGCATGAAGGGCAGCAGATCGCGGATGCGGGCGGCGAGCGGATCGTCGTCGCGGCCCCGCAGTGACTGCCCGAGAGCGTAGCCACTGCCAACGAGCACGTAGCTCACGAGCACGAAGTGCAGCACCCACGTGGCGAG
>LNFM01005363.1_pt1 | contig 24221 bp, 21 predicted proteins | sample 596031 | NCBI WGS metagenome assembly LNFM01 (sample SAMN04254537, study PRJNA301005) | activated carbon metagenome | isolation source: dual media filters at the Ann Arbor, Michigan drinking water treatment plant | place: USA: Ann Arbor | reverse complement strand
CCGTGAGCAAAGGCATCGCGGCCCCGACGGCGAACGTCGCGGCGGAGGCCAAGGCCGCCTGAACGGGCCGAGCGATCGAGCCGTCGGAAATCCCGAGTTCGTCGCGGGCGTGGGCGGCCAGGGCGTCGCGCGCCGTCAGTTGCTCGGCGACCTGTTTCGCGAGCGAAGGGTCGAGGCCCCAGGCGACGTGGACCGCCGTCAGCTCCTCGAGCTCGAATGCGCCGTCGGTTGCGAGTTCCTTGCGCTCGCGTTCGAGGTCGGCCTTCTCCGTGTCCGCCTGGGAGCTGACCGAGACGTACTCGCCGGCCGCCATCGACATCGCTCCCGCGACGAGACCGGCGACCCCGGCGATCAGGATGTCGCCGCTGGCCGCGTGCGCCGCCGCGACACCCACCACCAGGCTTGCGGTCGAGACGATGCCGTCGTTCGCGCCGAGCACCGCCGCGCGCAGCCAGCCGATGCGTTCCGTGCGGTGTCGTTCCGTATGCCTGCCGAACACGGCACTGCCCCCCGTTTTCGAAGCGATGCCGCGCTCCCCGGAATCCGTCGCAGCGTTCTTGGTGACCGGCGCCGCGACCTTACCGCTCATGGCCGTCTTCTTCGCCTTGCTCATTATGTTCGTGCTCCCCGAGTTGAATGACCGTTCCGAGGACGGGAAGTTTCGTGAGGCCCTTCGCTCGGTCGTGGTTGCGAAACAGCCCTGCGGTCAGCAACACGACCGCCGCGACCAACGCCCAGGCCGCGAGCGGCCGGCTCGAACGGATCGCATCGGTAGGCGATCCTTCTTTGAACCCGTCGATCATGCTCAGGGTGACGTTCTCTCGGTGCCGCACCGTGTAAAGGACGACGCCCGCGACGTGGACCACGATGACTGCTAGCAGAGCGTAAGACGCGATCTCGTGCAACTCTTCGACGGCTTCGATGCCGTTCGACGCGGGCAGGCCCATCGCTACGACTAAGCCAACCAGGGCGAGCATGGCGAAGATCGCGCAGCTCGAACCCGGGTTGTGCCCCGCGTGGCGCTGACCCGAGCCGACAACTGCCTCCCTCACGTATCGCACCACGGCGGCGGGGCTGAAGAGGAACGAGCCGAAGCGGGCGTACCTCGTCCCGACGAAGCCCCAGACGACCCTGAGCACGACCATGACGCCGACCACGATGCCGAGGATCATGTGGGCCGAGAATTTGCGGAACTCCATCTGGCCCTCCAGGCCCCCCTGGCGACGCTGTTCACGTGGGGCGTCACCGCGGCGGGCGCCGCGGTCGTGTTCCTCACTAAAGAGGTCAGCCGCAGCTTCCTCGACAGCCCCTTCGCTACCAGAACTTCGGGAGGCATTCCGCGAAGGCGGCGAGCTCCGGGGGTTGGAGTTCGTCGAGGCTTGCGGCGAGGAAGAGCAGCATGCCTGAAGCCTGCAAGCAGCGGACGAGTCGGACACTGGCCTCGGTGCCGCTGCCGAAGATCACAAGCAGACACCCGGACGAGAGGCATAGGGAGGCTGCGACATCGAGGACGTGGAGATTGACGCCGTGGAGCCCATGTCCAACCGTAAAGAGCAGAAGTCCTGCCGCCGCCCAGTCGAGGACGGGCCCGGCACTTACGGTCCCAGCCGATGTTAGTTCTGTGTGCTTCTTGCCGTCCATCGACCTCATCCAGGGACTGCTCCCGGTGCAGTCTACCCGAAGGTTATGTGGCGGGGGTTCGAGGGTTAGCCTGGCAGGGGAGAGGACTTGGGGAACTCGGGAAAGCTCCCCAATATGGCAGACCGGTATTTCGGCATGCCGGGTTCGGCTATCGACACCGGGGCCGTCGATCACATCCTTGCGCTCGACCGAACGATTCGGCGACCGTCCTCGAGGCCCGAGCGCAAGCGGGCAAGATGGCCCGATGGGCGGATGAGGGAGCCGAGCGGCTCGTCGCGTGACGAGTGGTGAGCCTCATCGGCCGCGAGATTTTAGAACCGCGCCGTGATGCCCACGCGGAGCCGGTAGTCGGGGACGATCTGCACGCCGCTGTTGTCGATATCGAGCGGCAGGTCGAGACCGAGCAGGCCGCTCATGTTCGACCCCAGCGTGACAAGCAGCTCCGGCCCGAGAAACAGCGAGGTCAGCGCCGTATCGCCGACCTTGTACCCGCGGAACACGTCCTTCTCCTTGTATTCCCCGGAGAGGTTCGCCCGGAGGGAGACGGTCGCCTCGTCCTGGGTGAGGAGAAACATGCCGGGGCCCGCATTCCAGAGCAGGTCGTTCGCGTAACGATAGCCGAAGCCGCCCTCGGTCCGGATTGCATACTGCACCTCGGCCGCCGCGAACGCCCTGCCCGCCCGGACGAAGACCTGAGTGCCGACGACGTAATCGAGCGAGCCGCTCCCCAGCGCCAGGTCATGTCCGTGAATTCCACTCGGCTCCTCCCCGGCGTGATGTCCCGGCCCCTCGGCCTCGTGTTGGTCCCCGGCGGCTTCGCCCTGTTCGTCGGGCTCGCTGTGTTCGTCGTGTTCCTCGCGGGCCCCGGGCTCGTCTTGGTGATGTCCTTCGGCGGCCTCCTCTCCCAGCCGCTCGGCATCCCCGGTGGGAAACTTCAGCCCGCCGAAGACCCTCCAGTAGAAGGTCCCATCCGCCCCCTCGCCTCGATGCAGGAGGTAGCTCGCGAGGAGCGAGGCATCGCCGATGCCCGTGACGTCGCCCCGGTCGATCTCGCCTTCCTCCAGCCGGCGATACGAGCGGCTGATGAACGGGAGCGTGGCCTGGAGTCCGATCCTATCGGTCGCGTTGTAGCGCAGAAATGCCTGGGTGATGGAGCTTTTGAGCTTCTGATTGGCCCCGTTTGAAATTTCGCGGCCCTCCTCCTGCAAGGTCCCGAATTGGGTGTACTGCTCGGCCGCGCCGAGCTCGAAGGTGCCGGCCTGGCCGATCCGGGACAGGTTCGCGTTCTGGATCGCACAAGGGTCGCAGGCCGAAGCCGGAGCTGCGTTTGCGAGCGTCAGCATCGCGGCAATGCTCAGATGTAATGCTTTTCTCATATCGTTTTCAATCCTTGATTTTCAATGACAAAGCCACGGCGAACACGGCGGCGCATTCGGCGTGCCGAACGGCGCGTGTGCGGTAGCGGGCAATCGGGTCAGGTCAGTTCAGGTCAGGCCAGGGGTCGCGGCGGGCCGCGCGCGGCCGACGGCGATTGGCTCCAGAGCGGGCGGAAACCCGGCGGGGGAGGAAGCGGGGCGATGTAAGTCAGAAGCTCGGGGACGCTCTCGATGGCGACAGGGGGGATGAGCATGAGGCTCGCGGAGACCTGACGCAACTGGCCGAAGGGACAAGCGGCCTTCTTTTCCGGCTTCGGGTCGTGACACCGGCACTGCGACGTCGGGACCCGGCTGACCAAGGAAAAGGCCAGCACGAGGAGAGCCACGGCGATCCGCAGCCCTGAATGGAACAGGTCCCGATGCATCCGCCAGACCTTATCTCCCCGGTCGCGGCCAGTCAAATGCTCGGCGGGGGGCAGGTTGTGCCGTGACCTCTGCTAATTCGACCCGCACCCTGGCGGTGCGCCCGGTCTAGCCCACCGCGTAGCGTCGCGGCCCCGTTTCGCTTCCTGCTCGGAGAACGGATGCTTGCCGTGGGTCGCCATCAAGACGTAGAACCGCTCGAGGCGAAGATACCGGCTGACCATCGCGGCCGAGGTGAAGACTGCTGCCAGGTGGCCGAGCGTTTACCCCGCCAAGGAGCCAGGTACGATGACCCCGTCCCCCAATCATCGACCTAACGACCATCGACGTTAGCCGTGTCGCCTACGACCTCCAAGCGATCCGGCGTGCGAACCCCCAGCGATTCGAGATGGGGCAGTTGACGGCCGTCGTCCCCCCGGACGTCCTTGTAGCCCTCCTCGATGCGGGGCCGGCGCACGCTCACGAGCGCGAATTCGGCCGCGACGAAGAAACCGTTGGCGAAGACCAGCGCCGCGACGGCGGCCAGGCTCCGTAGCTCGCCAGAAATTTCGGTCATCTCAAGTACTGATGTGTTCCCGCGCCAGGGAGAATCGCCCTATCTCCACGTTCGTCGAATCATTGTAGCGATCGCGGACGCGACCCGCCTCCGTAGCGTGGCTCACGGCGCCTCGTCCCGGTCGACGTCCCGGCCGAATCGGAAGAACAGGGCCGGGGTGACCACCTGGTCCAGCAGCGTCGAGCTGATCAGCCCGCCGATGACCACGATCGCCAGCGGATGCAGGATCTCCTTGCCCGTCTCGCCCGCCCCCATCGCCAGCGGGACGAGGCCGATCGCCGCGGTCAGGGCGGTCATCAGCACCGGTGCCAGGCGTTCGAGGCTGCCCCGGATGATCATCGCCTCGCCGAACCGCTCCCCCTCGTGCCGCATGAGGTGGATGTAGTGGGAGATCATCATGATGCCGTTGCGGCAGACGATGCCGATCAGCGTGATGAAGCCCACCCAGTGTGCGACCGAGAGGGTGATCGCCCCGCCCCAGGCGCGCGGCCACTGCCACCACGGCATGCCGTGGAACGCTTCGACGCCCGGCCAGTGGACGAGGAACAGGGCGACCACAGAGCCGATGGCCGCCAGGGGCACGTTCACCAGCACCTGGACGGCCGCCCGCCAGGAGTCGAGGCACTTGTAGAGCAGCAGGAAGACGCCGAGGACCGAGAGGCTGCCCAGGACCAGGAGGCGCCGGTTGGCCTGCTGCTGCGCCTCGAACTGCCCGCCGTATTCGAGGAAGTAGCCGGGGGGCAGCGTGGGGACGACCGATTTCGCGACCGACGCCCGGATCTCCTCGACCACGCCCGCCAGGTCGCGACCGGCGGTGTTCGCCTGCACGACGATGCGGCGGACCACGTTCTCGCGGTTGATGGTGTTCGGCCCCACGGTCTGGAGCACCTCGGCGACGCTCCCCAGCGCCACCTTCGCCCCCGACGGCGTGCCGATCAGGGTCGAGCGGATGGACTCGACGTCGTGGCGGGCCCGTTCCTCGAACCAGACGACGAGGTCGAACGTCCTCTGTCCCTCGAGCACCTGGGAGACGATCCGCCCCTGGAAGGCGGTCTCCAGCGCCTCGGCCACCTCGGCGGGGGACAGGCCGTGGCGGGCCGCCTCCTCGCGTCGTACGCGCACTTGCACCTGCGGGATGTCGACCTGGGGCTCGACCTGCAAGTCCACCACGCCGGGGACCTTGGACATGAGCAGGGCGATCTCTTCGGCCTCGTCGCGGAGCACCTGCAGGTCCGGGCCGAACAGCTTCACCGCGACCTGGGCCCGGATGCCCGACATGATGTGGTCCAGCCGGTGCGAGATCGGCTGGCCGATGTTGAAGACCACCCCCGGCATCTCCGAGAGCGTGTCGCGGATCTCGGCCAGGACCACCCCCCTGGGCCGGCCGACGCGCTCGATGCCATGTTCGCGGAGGCCGGGCATGGCCCGCAGCACCGCGTTGAGGGCCCCCGGACGCGGCCGCTCGGGCTCGACCAGGCCGACGTCGATCTCCGAGAAGTTGACGTTCTCGGCGTGCTCATCGAGCTCCGCCCGTCCCGTCCGGCGGGAGACCCGGGTCACCTCGGGGATTTCCAGGAGCATGCGTTCGATCCGGGTCCCCAGCCGGTTCGACTCCACGAGGCTCGTGCCGGGCGGGCCGGTCGCCGCCAGGGTCAGCGTCCCCTCGTTGAACTCGGGCAGGAACTCGCCCCCCATCCAGGCGATGCTCGAGACCGAGGCCGCCACGAGCACCGCGACGGCGAGCAGGATCGCGGTCGTGTGCCGCAGCGTGAACCGGAGCAGCCGCGCGTCGAGCCACTTCAGGGCGCGCAGCAGGAGTGGATCTCCCTGCCGCTCCAGGAACCGGGCGCGCGGCAGGAGGAGCGAGGCCAGCGCCGGGGTGACCGTCAGCGAGACCAGCAGCGACGCGAGCAGGGTCAGGAGGTAGGAGACGCCCAGCGGGGCGAACATCCGCCCCTCGAGGCCGGGCAGCGAGAACAGCGGCGTGACGACCAGGACGACGATGAGCGTGGCGTAGACGATGCTGTTTCGCACCTCGGCCGAGGCGTGGAAGACGACCGCGAGCGGCGAGTCCGGGACCTCCTTGAGGCGGTTCTCCTTCAGCCGCCGGTAGATGTTCTCGACGTCGACGATCGAGTCGTCGACCAGCTCGCCGATCGCCACCGCCAGCCCGCCGAGCGTCATCGTGTTGATGGTCACCCCGAAGTGGTCGAACACCAGGGCCGTGACGACGATCGACAGCGGGATGGCCGCGAGCGTGATCAGGCTGACCCGGAGGTTCCAGAGGAAGATGAAGAGGACGACGACCACCCAGAGGGCCCCGTCGCGGATGGCCTCCAGGACGTTGGCGATCGCCGTGTCGATGAACCGCTGCTGCCGGAAGATCTCCGCGTCGATCGTCACGCCGGGCGGCATCGTGGCGCGGATCTCGCCCAGGGTGCCGTCGATGTCCCGCGTCAGCTCCAGGGTGTCGGCCCCCGGCTGCTTCTGCACCGAGAGGATGACAGCGGGCTTCCCGTTGACACTCCCCTGGCCGCGCCGCACCGGACCGCCGAGCCGGACCTCCGCCACCTGGCGTACGGTGATCGGCACGGGATCGCCCGTGCGGACGATCGTCTGGGCCAGGTCGTCGAGGCTCGCGGCCCGGCCGACGATGCGGATCAGCGACTCCCGATCCTGCTCGAGCAGGAAGCCGCCGCCGGTGGCCGCGTTCGACCGCTCGACGGCGCGGGTCAGCTCGTCGAGCGTCACGCCGTGCCGCGCCAGCCGCTCGGGCGAGGTCAGCACCTGGTATTGCTTCAGCTCCCCGCCCAGCACGGTGACCTGCGCGACGCCCCCCTGGGCGAGCAGTCGCGGGCGGATGACCCAGTCGGCGAGGGTGCGCAGTTCCATCTCGCCCGTCGCCCCGTCGGAGGTCAGGCCGATCAGGAGGACCTCGCCCATGATCGACGTGATCGGGGCCATCACCGGGTTCAGGTCGGCGGGGAGCCGGGCGCGGACCAGCTGCAGCTTCTCGGCGACGACCTGGCGGTCGACGAAGATGTCGGTGCCCCAGTCGAACTCGGCCCAGACGATCGACAGCCCGATGCCGGAGGCCGAGCGGACGCGGCGCACCCCGCTGGCCCCGTTCATGGCCGCCTCGATCGGGAAGGTCACCAGGGTCTCGACCTCCTCGGGCGCGAGGCCGTGCGATTCGGTCATGACGGTGACCGTGGGTCGGTTCAGGTCGGGGAAGACGTCGACCGGGATCTGGGTCGCGCGGTAGCCGCCGTATGCGGCGAGGATCAGCGAGCCGACCAGCACGAGCAGGCGGTTCTGAAGCGAGAAGCGGATGAGCGAATTGAGCATGCGGGACGATCCTCGATTCGGTTCGATGCGGCGTGGATCACCGCCCCTGCCGGGCGACCCGATCGTCCGACGCCCGCTTGCTCGCGATGGCGATCCGCGCCCGGGCCCCCTCGAGCAGCCGCCCGTCGGCGTTCTCGACCTCGACCCACACGGGGAGGACCCGCTCGCCGGGGTCGAGCACGGGCGCGATGCGGACCACGATGCCGCTCGCCGCGCGACCCGGGAGCGACGGGAACGTCAGGTTCGCCTCGTCGCCGACGCGGACCGCCGCGGCGTCGCGCTCGAAGACGTAGCCCCGGGCCCAGACCCGGGAGGAGTCGTGGACCTCGAACAGCGCGTCGGACGGACCGACGACCTGCCCCGGCACGACCTCGAAGTGTTCGAGGCGCCCGGAGACGGGGGCCCGGACCGGGACCGTCATCGCGAGGACCACCTCCGAGTCCGGCGAGGAGAGGTCGGACTCGTCGAGCCGCCGCAGGCCGACCTCCGAGAGGCCGATGGCGAGCAGCTTCGCCCGCAAGGCCCCCAGGGTGTTGTCGAGCACCTGGAGCTCGGACTCGTGACGCCAGAGCTCCACCCTGGGCGACGCGCCGACGGGGGCGAGGGCCCGGAGCCGTCCGACCTCCTGGGCACACCACTCGCGGCTTGCACGGGCCTGGATCAGGTCGAGCTGGAGGTCCCTGAGGGAGAGGCTGTCGACCTCGGCCAGGACCTGCCCCTCGATGACCTTGTCCCCGGGATGGACGAGTATCCTGGCGATCCGGCCCTCGATCCGCGGCCCGGCGAACCGCTTGCGATCGGTGGGCAGCTCGACGATCCCCTGCGCGATGACGACCTCCGGGCCCGGGTCCGCGGGGGCCGCGGGGGCGTCCGGATACCCGGCGCCACGCGCGACGGGGCGGGACCGCGGCGACCCGGAACCCTTCGCCCCGCCCTCGTGGTCCGGGCCCAGCAAGGAGGCCAGGAGATGCTTGCCGGTGACGACCACCTGGTCGCCGGGGAAGAGGCCGTCGAGGATTTCGACCCGGTCCCCGGACCGGGCGCCGGTCGTCACCCGGCGGCGCTCGTAGCGGCCTTCGCCCCGGAGCCTCATGACGAACGCATCTCCCTCGCCCTCGACCAGCGCATTCGAGGGGCAGAGGATCGCCCCTTCGGCCGTCCCGGCCCGGATCTCCATCAGGCCCGACATCCCGGGGCGGAGCGCATGCTCCGGGTTCTCGACGTGGGCGATGACCGACAGCGTGCGCGACTCCGGCTCGATGGCCAGGTGGCTGTGCGCGATCTGGCCGCGGACCACCTTCCCGGGCAGCGCGGCGAAGGTCGCCTCGACCGACTGGCCGACGCGGAACTGCCCGACGTCCGACTCCAGAAGCGCGCCGACGACCTCGACCGAGGACAGGTCGACGACGTGGAAGAGGTGCTCCGTCGGGGTGACGAACTGGCCCACGCGGACGTCCGCGTGGGTGACCACGCCCGACATGGGGCTCGTGATGGACGCGGTTCGCAGCGGTTGCCCCGTGGATCGCACGCGGCCGAGCGTCTCGCGGCCGAGCCCCAGGGAACGGAGCTTCTGGGTCGCGATCGCCAGCCGGGCCGAGGCCTCCGCGAAGTCCCTCCGCGCCCTGAGCACGGTGACCCCGGCGACGGAATCGGTCCGGGCCAGCTCCTCGCGCTGCCTGAGGAGCTTCTCGGACAGCGTACGCTCGGCGACGGCCCGGAGCATCTCCCGCTGGAAGCCCTCCAGCTCCAGGCTCTCGACGCGGGCCAGCTCCTGCCCGGCCTCGACGGCGTCTCCGGGCCGGACGAGCACCCGCTCGATCCGCCCCGGCACGAGGGTCGTGATCATCGCCTGTCGGTCCCAGGGGAGCCGGACATGCGCCTGGGCCCGTACGACCCGGTGCATGTCGCCCAGTGTGACCTTGGCGGCCTCCAGGCCGAGGGCCTGGCGCGCCTTGGCGGAGAGCAGGAGCTGATTGCCCTCGACGGTCGCCCCCTTCGTGGGCAGGGCGGCATGCCCCTCGTGGGCCGGGGCCGGGCAGGGCCGGGACGCCACCATCAGGGCCGTTATCAGGAGCACGACCCGGGCCGCGTGCGGTGCGGCCCGGGGTGCGGAATCGTCTCGGTTCGGACTCATCTCGGCGACTCCCGATGAGGGGCAGAGGGGCCCTACTCCTTGGTGGCGGGGGACGTGGCCGACGTGACCTCGTCCAGCCGCCCGATGGCCCGGTCGATGTCCTCGGAGACCGACGAGTAGTCGGGGTCCTGCTTGGCGTCGATGTTGGTGTGGACCTTGTTGAACAGCTCCCGGATCCGCTGGGCCGTCGTGTTCACCGACTCCCAGCGCTCCTTGGGCACGTTGCCGTCGCGGGCGATCTCCGGCAGCCAGTTCAGGACGATGTCCAGCTCGTCGAGCGCCCGGTGGGCCTTGCTCGGCCGCCCGGCGGCGATTTCGTCGCGGATCGTATCGCGGTAGCCCTTGACCCTGGTCACGGCGTCGGCGAAGTCCGCCGGACGCTTCACGTCGGCTTCGGTGATGGGCACGTCGTCCGGGTCCTGGGGTGCGGCGGCGTTAACCTGGGGACCGGCCGCGGGGACCGGCGACTGCGCGGGCGGTTGCGGATTCGTCTCGCCGCAACCGGAGAGGAAGATCAATCCGGCGAACGACGCGGCCCATCCGGCCGAGATCATGATACGGACCATGGAACACTCATCCTCTGATGGGATTAAAGGAGTTTGAACGTTGAATGAGGTATCGACGTGCACGCTCGCAGCCGCCTGGTTCAGGCGGGCGAGCGCGAAGGAGTGAGACGCGAGGGTGGCCGCTAGATCAGCAGGACGCCCGAGCGCGCATGGCGCGCAGCATCACACAGCGGAGGGGGAGAGCCTGGCCGAAATGCCGGAAGGGGGCATGCTGCGGGCGGAGGGCGATCGAACCACGACCACGGCCAGGGTGTCGGCTCCCACTCGACGAAACGGACGTCTTGGGTCGGGCCGCGCCAGCCCTCGTCGACCAGGCGGACCAAGGCGGCCCCTTCGTCGCCGAGCTGATCCCGACGGCCCGGGGCCCCATCCCGATCGGGAATCGTCAGGTCGAAACCGAGCCAGGCGAGGTGGACGTGGGGCGTCCGGCCCGGGAGCATGTCCCGCCCGGGATCGGCGTGCCCGGCCGGGTGCGGATCGTGGGCATGCGCGTGATCCGGGGAATGATGGGGACGATGCTCGGCTTCGTGGGGGTGGTGCTCGTGGTGCCCCGTCATGGGGTGCGCATGCCTGACCCCTGGCGGCGCGACGCCGCTCGCCAGCACGAGGGCCGACAGGAGCATGCCAACAGGCATTTGCATCATGGGGTTCAAGGCAGGCCACCCGAGTTGCAAATCAACGAGCACACGAACTCTATACGAATTCTCCAGATTATCGTAACCGCCTCTCAGCATGCGGTCAACGAAGGCCGGCTCAGTTCTCGAACAGCCGTTGGTCATTCCTTGTGCCCGGTGCTGACGCGGCTTGGCTTCGCGGATCATGAACCGATCCGTCACGTCCCCCTCGGGGACCAACGGGCGGAGATCGTCTCTATCGGCTATTCCTCAACGGGCGACGCGACTACAACGAGGTCGTCCGCCAATATCGAGACGCCCTCGTCCGGCACCGCCGGAGCACGCTCCGCCTGAACGCGGCCGTCGGTCAGCGGGTCTTGCCATGAGCCGACGATGGCGTTAGTGGATCCCTGAGCGGTTGGCGTGCGACGGCCGGAGTGGCGCAGCGGCCTCGGAGGGTTTAGCCTAACGAGAGCGGCACATGGATGATTCCGATGAACGACCCTGAGGCAGGCGGGATCGCCGCGGCGGAGCGTCCCCTGTGGCGGAACCGCGACTTCCGCTTGCTGTTTGCGGCCCAGCTCGTCTCGCTGCTCGGGAGCGGCGTGACCACCATCGGCCTTGCCCTCTTCGCCCATCGGCTCGTCGGCGATACGTCCGCGACCGCCGTCATCGGCGATGCGCTCATGCTCCGCATCCTCGCGTTCCTCCTCTTCTCCCAGCCGGCGGGGGTCATCGCCGACCGCGTGAGCCGCAAGCAAATCCTCATCGCCGCCGACATCGCACGGTTCGCCCTGCTGGCGCTCTTCCCGTTCGTCACCTCGGTCTGGCAGGTCTACGCGCTGATCTTCGCCATCAATGCGGTCTCGGCGTTCTTCACGCCCACCTTCGAGGCGAGCATCCCGGAGGTCGTCGGCGGGGAGCGCTACGTGCAGGCGCTCTCGCTGTCGCGCGTCGCGGTGGACGTCGAGGCCGTCGTCGCCCCGGCCGTCGCCGGCCTGCTGGTGGCACTCGTGGGCGTTCGCTGGGTCTTCTGGTTCGACGCCGGCACCTACCTCGTCTCGGCGCTGCTCGTCATGGCCGCGACGGTGCCCAAGGCCACGCGGGCTTCCGTGCCGCTCTCCCGCGGCACCTTCCTGGTGGAAATCACCCACGGCACGCGGCTCCTCCTGCGCGAGCCGTCGCTACGACAAGCACTCCTGCTCAGCCTGGCCGAGGCGACGGCGGGGGCGGCGGCGATCGTCGCGACCGTCGCCTACGTGAATGAGGTCCTCGGCGGGGGCGACCTGGCGTTCACCCTGGTGATGGCGGGCTTGGGCCTCGGCTCCACGCTGACGGCGATCTTTCTTGGCAGAGCGACGGGGCGTTACGAGCGAGGAGCGGGCGACAAGGCCGTGCTCCACGGGCGGCGGCACCGCTGGGCGGCTTTCGCGCTGCTTGCGGGCGGTACTCTCCTGGGCGTGGTCTTGCTGCCTGGCTTCTGGATGCCGCCCCTGGCGGTGTTCGGGCTCCTGTGGTTCCTCAACGGCGCCGGGCAAGCGCTGATTGCCATCCCTTCTTCGACCCTGCTCGCCGAGCACACGGCGGAGGAGGAGAGGGGACGTGCCTACGCGGCGCACTTCGCGCTCACGCACGCCTTCTGGCTTGTCACCTATCCGGCGGTCGGACACGCGGCCGCGCGGTGGGGCTCCCCGGTGACGTTCACCTGGGCCGGGGTGGTGTGTCTTTTCATCACCGCCGCGGCAACGGCGATCGGCCGGTCCCAACACGGAGACCATACGCACGAACATCCCGCCTAGTCCGCGGTGCGGCCCGAGCCGGCGACGAGCTTGTAGAGCGCCGGGAGCACCAGCAGGGTGAGCAGGGTCGAGGAAATAATCCCGCCGATGACCACGGTCGCAAGGGGCCGTTGCACCTCGGCACCGGTCCCCGTCGCGAGCGCCATCGGGACGAACCCGAGCGCGGCGACGAGCGCGGTCATCAGCACCGGCCGGAGCCGGGTCATGCAGCCGGAGATCACCGCGTCATCGACGGACAGGCCGTCAACGCGCAGTTTCTGGATGAAGGTGAGCAAGACCATCCCGTTCAAAACGGCCACCCCCGAGAGGGCGATGAAGCCGACGCCCGCGGAGATCGACAGCGGGATATCCCTGAGCCACAGCGCGGCAACGCCCCCGGTCAATCCGAGAGGAATGGCCGTGAAGACGAGGAGGGCATCCCGGATCGTGCCGAAGGTGATGTACAGCAGGCCGAAGATGAGGGCGAGCGCGATCGGCACGACCACCGCCAGTCGCTTCCCGGCCGAGATCAATTGCTCGAACTGGCCGCCCCAGGCCAGCCAGTATCCCGAGGGGATCGGCACCCGCTCGCGGATGAGGGCCTGGGCCTCGCCGACGAAGGAGCCGAGGTCTCGGCCGCGGACATTCGCCGTGACGACGATCCGCCTCTTGCCGTTCTCCCTGTTGATCATGTTCGGCCCCTGGGCAAGCTCGATCTCAGCCACCTCGCTCAGCGGGACGGCTGCCGGGGCCGAGGAGCCCGCCGAGGGGGTCCCCTCCGCCGCTCCGGGACCCTGCACCCTGACGGGCACCGGCAGCCGCTTCAACGCCTCGAGGTCGGAGCGAAGCGGCTCGGGCAGGCGCACGACGATGTCAAACCGCCTGTCGCCCTCGAAGACCTGTCCTGCGGGCTTCCCGCCGATCGCGGTGCGCACCACGTCGTTGAGCTCCGCGATGCTCAGCCCGTACCGGGCCATCATGTCGCGTTTCGGATGGATGGTGAGCAGCGGCAGGCCCGTCGATTGCTCGAGCTTCACGTCCGAGGCGCCGGGGACGGTCTTCAGCTCCTTCTCGATCCGCTTCCCGAACTGCTGGAGGGTCTCCATGTCGTCGCCGAACAGCTTCACGGCCACGTCGCTGCGCACCCCGGCGATGAGCTCATTGAACCGCATCTGGATCGGCTGGGTGAACTCGTAGTTGTTGCCCGGCACCGCGGCAACCGCCTCTTCGAGCTCGCCCACGAGCGCCGCCTTCGACTTGCCCGGGTCCGGCCACTCCGACCTGGGCTTCATGATCACAAACCCGTCCGCGACGCTCGGGGGCATGGGGTCGGTCGCGATCTCCGCCGTGCCGATCTTGGCGAACACCCGCTCGACCTCCGGGAACATCTTCAGGCGTCGCTCGAGGGCGTGCTGCATCTCGACGGCCTGGGTCAGGCTCGTCCCGGGGATCCGCAGCGCGTGCATCGCGACGTCGCCCTCGTCGAGGCTCGGGATGAACTCCGTCCCCATCCTGGAGGCGAGTAGCGACGCGACCAGGATCAGGGCGACTGCCGCGACGACGACCAGCAGGCGTAACCTGAGCGCGGCGCGAAGCAGGGGTTCGTAGGCCCTCTTGGACATCACGACGAGGAGGTTTTCCTTCTCGGCCACCTTCCCGGTGACGAACAACGCGACGGCGGCCGGGACGAACGTCACCGACAGGACCATGGCGCCGAGCAGCGCGAGGATGACCGTCAGCGCCATGGGGTGGAACATCTTGCCTTCGACGCCCGTAAGGGAAAGAATGGGAATGTAGACGATCATGATGATCAGCTCGCCGAACATGGTCGCCCTGCGCACCTCCTTCGAGGCCTCGAAGACGATGCGCAGCCGCTCCTCCCGCGTGAGGAGCCTGCCGAGGCGGTGCTGCTCGATGGCGAGGCACCGCAGGCAGTTCTCGACGATGATGACGGCCCCGTCGACGATCAGCCCGAAGTCCAGGGCGCCCAGGCTCATCAGGTTCCCGCTGATGCGGCTCTCGACCATCCCGGTGATGGTGATCAGCATCGACAGCGGGATGACGAACGCCGTCACCAGCGCCGCCCGGAGGTTGCCGAGGAACACGAAGAGGATGGCGACGACCAGGAGGGCGCCTTCGACGAGGTTTTTCTTCACCGTGGCGATGGTCGCGTCGACCAGGTCCGTGCGGTTGTAGACGGTCCGTGCGACGACGCCTTCGGGGAGGGTCGGCGTGATGTCCCGCATCTTCTCGTGGACCCGGTCGGAGACCGCCCGGCTGTTCTCGCCCTTGAGCATGAAGACGGTCCCGAGCACGATCTCTTCGCCGTCCTCGGTCGCGGCCCCGTTTCGAAGCTCCCGTCCTTCCTCCACCTGCGCCACCTCGTCCAGGTACACCGGGACGCCGTCTCGGGTCCCGAGGACGATGCGTCCGATCTCCGCGACGGACTGCACCTGGCCGGCCGTGCGGACCAAGTATTGCTCGCCGCTCCGCTCGATGTACCCGGCGCCGATGTTCTCGTTGTTCGCGTGGAGTGCCGCGACGACGTCCTGGAGCGTGAAGTTATAGGCGAGGAGTTTGTTGGGGCTCGGGAGCACGTGGTACTCCTTGACGAAGCCGCCGATCGAGTTGACCTCGATCACGCCCGGAACGTTACGGAGCTGGGGCTTGATGACCCAGTCCTGGGCGGTCCTGAGATCGATAGGCGTGACGCTGCCGGCCGCGACACCTTCCTCGGGCTCGACGGCGTACATGTAGATCTCGCCCAGGCCGGTCGCGATCGGGCCCATCGACGGCTCGATGGCGGGCGGGAGTTTCCCGGTGACCCCCTGGAGGCGCTCGCTGACGAGCTGCCGGGCGAAGTAGACGTCGGTGCCGTCCTTGAACACCACTGTCACCTGCGAGAGCCCGTAGCGGGAGAGCGAGCGGGTGTAATCGAGCGACGGCAGCCCCCCCATGGCGGTCTCGAGCGGGAAGGTGATCCGCTGTTCCACCTCGAGCGGGGAGTAGCCGACCGCCTCGGTGTTGATCTGGACCTGGATGTTGGTGATGTCCGGCACGGCGTCGATCGGCAGCCGCTGATAGTTGTAGATCCCCATCAGGGCCACAAGGAGGGAGCCTGCGAGCACCGGCCAGCGGTGGACGAGCGAGAGTCGGAGAATCCTTTCTAACATGGAGACCTTTTCTTCAGTGGTCGTGGCTCGCGCCCGACTTGCCAATATCCGCCTTGATGATGAAGCTGTTCTTGCCCACGTAGGACTGGCCGGGCTTGATGCCGCTCAAGACCTCCGCCCATTCCTCGTCCCTCCGGCCCAGCTCCAGGATGGCGATCTCGAAGACGTCGCCGTCATTCATGAACACCACCTCCCAGTCGCGGTAGGTCTGGACGGCCTCGTTGCGGACGGCCACCGGCACCTCGACGGTCTCCACCGAGACCTCGCCGGTCACGAAGACGCCCGGCCGCCACTCACCCTTCGCGTTCGGCAATTCCGCCCGGGCGAGCATCGTCTGCGTCCCCTCGGCCGCGAGCGGGGAGAGGTACACGAGGGTCCCGGTCGCCTTCTTCGACTCGTCGACCGAGGCGACCGTCACCTCCTGACCGACGTTCAGTCTCTCGTAGTCGCTCCGGAGGACGGTGAGGTCCACCCAGACCGTCGAGAGGTCCGCGACGGTGTAGATCGAAGCTCCTTCCGCCGCGAATTCGCCCGTGGAGACGTCCTTGGCGATGATCGTACCTGCGATCTCCGAGCGAACGTCGAACGGCTGCAGGCTCTCGTTGCTCTCGACGACCGCGAGCACCTCGTCCTTGGCGGCCTGATCCCCGAGGCGCTTGCGCGCCTGGCGGACCACGCCGGCGTATCTCGTCGCGACGCGGATCATTCGGTCTTCGTTCGGCACGACGCGTCCGCTCAGGGTCAGCCCCGAGGTGATCGTCGCCGGCCCCGCCGTTTCGGTCGAGATGCCCGCAATCTTCACCGCCTCGGGCACAAGCCTGGTCCTTCCCTCATAGCTCTCGTACGTCCACCGGTGGTCGACTCCCCGGTATTTCGCCGTCACGACGACGTCGAAGGAGTGCGGCTCGTAGATCTCCTGTTCCCCGCGGAGATAATCGCCGACCGCGGAGAAGCTGATCCGGTCGACGACCCCGCCGAACCGCTGGAGCTCGATGTGAACGCCGAAATCATTCGGAGCCAGAGGCTTCCCGTCCTCGTAGGCGAAGACGCGGAACTCGGGCGGCACGCCGCTCTCGTAGATGGTGACCTCGAGCGCGAAGCCGCCTTCGGCGAGGAGCCGGCCGCCGTGAGGACCTTTCGTAACCTCCGCCGCCTGGCCCTGGCCGCCGCCGTGGGCCTGTCCGTGGGGCTCGTTGTCCGAATGGCAGCCGACGGCGGCGAGCGACATGACCGCGGCAAGCGTTGCCGAAAGGGCGGCCGGATGAATGTATTTCGTGACTATGCACACGGTGCTTACTCCTCCTTGTATTGAGCTAATCCGATGAGTCGTTCGACCTCGATTGCGAGTTTGTGTTGGTTCGCCGCAACTTCGATCCGTCGCCGCTTGACCTCGAGCAGCGTCCGAGCAGCGTCCATGAGTTCCAGGTACCCGAATCGGCCCGCGTCGTAGCCCGCGCGTGCCAGGGAAAGCGCCTCTTCGGACTTCGGGGCGATGCGTTCGTCGATGACCTTGAGCTCGAGCTTCATGTGGGAGAATTCCTGATAGAGCGCGAAGAGGAGCGCCGAGGCGCGGGCCTTCGCCTCCTTGGCCTCGTCCTCGGATTTGCGGACGAGCGCCTCGACTTCCTGCCGTCGTCCCGTGTTCCTGTCGAAGATCGTCAGCGGGGTCGAGAAGCTCACGAGGAAGGCCGTGTCGTCCGGGCCTTCGAGGCGCCTGACCCCCGCGCCGACGGAGACGTCCGGAATCGACCGGCTCTCCTCGAGCCGCAGGCTCGCCTGTCGGGCGGAACGCTCGACAGCCACCCGCTGAACGTCCGGGTTGTTGGTGAGGTTGGCCTCGAGCTCCCCACGCGGGGGCAGGGAGGCGACGGCGTAGAGATCCCCGGTCGCGGGTTTCAGGTCGCTGACATCCCCCCGCCAGAAGCTCGCGAGCAGTGCGCGTTTCGCCGCGAGTTCGTGCGCGGCGTGCTCCTCCACCAGCTCTGCCTGCTCGATGGTCACCTCGACCTTGCGCACCTCCAGGAGCGAGCCCTTGCCCGCCTCCGATCTCTTGATGGCCGTCCCCAAATTCTCGCGTGCCAGTGCGATCGCGTCCGCCGCGAGCACCTGCTCCGCCTGGGCTTCGAGCACGTCGATGAAGGTCGAGGCGAGGTCAGCCAACAGGTCGTTCTTTTTCAGGTCATACTCCTTGCGGGCGGAGTCCGTGAGCGCGGCGGCGGCGGCCGTCCTGCGGGCGCGCTTGTTGCCGAGCTCCATGAGCTGCGAGAAGCTGAGCGTGGTCTGGGCCTCCCTCGCGCCCTCGAACTCGCCAGTGCCGAGCACGTCCTCGACCTCGAGTGCGAGTTGGGGGTTCGGGCGGACGGACGCCTGGATGCCGGCGGCCTCCGCGGCGCGGATGTCCCAGGAGTAGGAGGACAGGCGTGGGCTCTTCATCACGGCGAGCCTCGCCGCCGCGGCCAGGGTCAGCCCTTCCGAGCCGACGCTCCCGGCCTTGCTTTGGGCGGCGCGGGGCGGGACCGCGTCTTGGGCTTGAGCGGAGGCCGCGGCTTCCAGCACCGACAGCACGGCCAGGATGAGCGGCCAGCTCTGGGTCATCCGGGAGCGGCCGGGGCGATGGGGTCGAACGTATTTCATTTTCGGCTCGCGAGGAGGAATCGACGATCGAAGCCGGCGCGCTTGCAGCGGTGCTTCGGACGAATATGGGAATTGCGGGGTTAGACCCGGGGCGGGGAATTGGGCGCGAGCAGGGTGAGGACACGGAGGCGGAGGCGGCGGTCCTCCGGCGGTCCGGTGCCCGGGGCCGAGCAACGCTGCGGCCTCGTATCAAGACGACCAACAAGCGTTGCAATGAGAGAAAGGTAGCCGCCGGTCACGAGCAACTGCGGGACCTGGAACGCACCCGGAGCGGCGGGTTGGTGGAGGGCAGCCGGGACTTCGTAACCGTGCGACCGCCGTTCCTCGTCGGGGCCGTGGGAATGCTCATGTTCGTGCCCCGGATGGTTCTCCAGGTGCTGGTGTACGGCATCCTGACCGTGAAGCGCGAGCGCGAGCAGGGCCTCGAAAGTCGCCAGTTGAGTCCCTATCGCGACGAGCACGATCATCGGAACCAACGTCAGTGCTCGTTTTCTTCTCGTCATTCCGCTCCTCGAGGATGGATCTCGATCCCTCTTTAGCACGTCGGCGGGGGATGAGAAACCAGTATAAGTCGCCCGAACTGTTGGCTTCGCCATATCGAAGCCGGGCAGAACGAGATACGCGCCAGTCCCGTCCTGGACTGGGTGCGGCCGAATGATGGCTTTTTTCATCGGGAGCTTCCTTGTGTGACGTCCCAGAATTCGCGCGACGAAATGGAAACCAACGAGGGTCAGTCACCTTGGAGCGATTTCTGACCCGCGGGCGGAGAAATGGGCAGGGTTATCCGCGGTTTCCGCGCAGTCACTTACCACAGGAGAAGTGGTTGCACCGGCCGAGTCACTGGTGTAATCGACCGCCCTCCGTGGCTGGCCCGTGGTGTCGTCGCAGCGGCGGCTCCGTCCCGCCGTTTCGCCTTCAGAACCCCCGCGCGGCGACGCTCATACTGATTGCCATCGTTACCCCGCGCGGTGATTCTTCGGCGACCATGCGGCTTACTTTTTTCTCCCTCCCTATGAAGGGAAAACGGCCATAGCCTGTGGATAGCCCTCGGGCTGACACCGAGGCGCCGTCGAACTGTCCCGCTCCTCCAATCGAAGAACCGCAGGCCACCTCTATTCGTAGTTCCATTGCTCTCTGAAAGTTTAATCGGAGAAGTCGTGTGATCCCTACCCTCCGACCGGGCCAACGAGGCCTGGCCGTGGGGTCGGTGGTGCCAATTCACGGAGGTTTTGCGGCGGGGCCTGGCCTCCGCAGTTGCGTCATCCGGTCGGAACCGAGCCTGGGGCTGCTCTCGTCGAGTAGTCGCCCGTTCGGTATCCGCTTCCGCGACCATCGCAGCTGAGGACCACCGCCCATGCCCACGCCCAGGCAGAATCTGACCCAGGCCCACGATCAACTGTTCCGACGTACCCCCGACGAGACGTTCCCGACGCTTCAGGCGCTCTGGGAGCGATGCCAGTCGGACAAGGAACGGTCGGCCGACCGCTGGCGGCCGCCTTCGTCGCTCAGGCCCAGGCCCGACGAGGGCCGGCTGACGCTCGACCTCGGGGAAGGGAACGAGCCGTTCCGGCTCAACGACTGGAGCTTCACTCAGCTCTGCTCCCTGGCCGGCGTGTCGAAGGAGACCGTCAATCGTCTCTCGCCGGCCACCGCAAGCCGCGTATTCGCCGAGACCATGCCCGGCGGCAATAAACCGTTGCAGGTCTTCACCGAGGACGCCTTGGTGCGCTCGATCCACGGGCATGGCTACACGCGGCTGCACAACGCCGACGTGCTGACCATGCTCCGCGAGTTCGCCGTCGACTTCTGCCCGCCGCAGGAGGCTGCGGGCGGGGGCACGGGCCTCTATTGCGGGGAGCAGGACCTGTTCTGTTTCCTGATCGACCCGACCGGATGGGCCGAGATCGAGGGCGAGGCCTTCGCCCCGGGTTTCTACGTCTGGAACTCCGAGGTGGGCCGTCGCTCCGTGGGTGTTTCGACGTTCTGGTTCCAGGCGGTCTGCCGGAACCACATCATCTGGGATGCGGTCGAGGTGACCGAATTCGCCCGCAAGCACACGGGCAAGGTCGGCGAGGCGCTGGGCGACATCCGCCGCATCGTCGAGGCCCTCGTGGAGAAGCGGGATGCCCGCCGCGACGGATTTGCAGCCGTCGTCAGGAAGGCGATGGAAACCAAACTCGGCGAGGACGCCGAGGAGGCGATGAAGGCGCTGGCCAGGGCCGGGATCAGCAGAGGTCTGGCCACGCGGGCGCTCGAGATCGCCAAGGCCCAGGGCCGTTTCACCATCTTCTCGGTCGTCGATGCGCTCACCAAGCTCGCAGGAGAGCTGGCGAACGCCGGCGATCGCACCGAGGCCGACCAGAGGGCGAGTTCGCTGCTCGCCCTCGCCGCCTCCTGACCACGGACGATGGGGAGGATTTATGGACCCCGACGCCTGCTGGAAGGAGCTGAAGGAGTCGTACTCGAGAGGTGAGTGGGACCGTGTCCTGGAACTTGCCGAGGCGCTCCTCGGCTGGCTGGACAGGGGCGGCTTCCCGCCGGACACCGGCGAGCCGCAGCCGCTCGGAGAGGACTGGAGGCGCGCCGTATCGCGGGCGGCCGCGGAGTTCGCCCGCGAACGAGCGCGGGCCTCGGTATGAGGGTACCGGTGGCGTTGCGCCGACCCGTGGTCCATCGATGCGGACCGATACATGAACCGAAGAGGAGGATCGAGCGATGGCGAAGAGCGGAGTGAAGGCCCCCGCGGAGCCCGAGGTCCCGGAGCCGGCCCCGTCCGACAGGAACCGGCCGGTGCACGTGGTTCGGCTGAAGAACATCCGGGCCGCGGTCTGGGCGAACGAGACGGAAATGGGACCGCGCTACAACGCGACGGTCTCGCGGCTGTACAAGGGCGAAGATCAGCAGTGGAGGACGTCGGAGAGCTTCGGGCGAGACGACCTGCTGCTGCTAGCCAAGGTGGTCGATCTCGCCCATAGCTGGATCACCGAGCAGACGCAGGCGAGCGACGTGCCGTTTTGAAGGCGAGAGGAATGGCCGACATGGACGTCGGCCTGTCTCTCGCTCGGAGGTTGATCTTGAAGGTGAGGTGCACCACGACCCCGTAATCCGCGCTCGAGTGCGGGCCAAGATGAATCGGCAGGGAGACCAGCAGCATGAAAGACCGACGGTGGAGCGTGATCCGGTGCACGGGTCCCGAGGGCGAATTGGTATGGTCCGTCGTGCATCGGCAGACGCCGATGTTCGTGGCGGTCGTCTCGGACCTCTCCGTCGACCACCTCGATGAGGTCCCCCCGGGGGCGATCCACTGGGCGAAACAGGCGTCGGCCACGGGGGACGGTGCGCTGTTGCGCGAGGCGCTCGAGACGATCCGGTCATGCCGGAGCGGCGAGCAGGCAAGCGTCGGGGAAGCCCCGCCCCAACGACATTATTCCCGGGCGAGCCGCCTCGGCTTCGTCCGAAGACGTGGACGATGAGGTGCGATGGAAAAAAGGCGGAATGATCCTCCGACGCGTTCGGTCCTGTTGAACTTCAGGTTCATCGGCACCGCCCTGGTGGGGTCGCTCACGATGGGGATGGTGTCGGTCTTTGCGCCGCTCTCGGAGCAGATCGCGACGCTCGGGATCTCCATCAGCATCCTCGCCGGGCTCTTCCTCGCGTTCATCGAACAGGAGGAATGGCGTGAGCGCCGGCGTGGCGAGCTCCTGTCCCTGCTCCGCGTGCCGCTCTCGCTCGCCCCCGATCACGAGCTGTTCGACCAGTACCGCTCGTTTTCCGAATCGATCGCCGAACTTGCGCGACGGGGGGACCCGGTCCTCCGTCGTTTCGCCCACTTGAAGCTCACGTCGCTCGCCGTCGAAGTGCAGTCGCTCGCCCGGGGCACCATCGTCTTCGCGGGCACCGAGACCTGGCGCACCGTCTACGAGCAGCTCCTCGAGAGCCCGGGGCTCGATTCGTACCGCTCCATCGCTTGGGTCAAGACCGCCGACTACTGGCAGGACCGGCCGGGGAGGCAGAGCATGCGGCTGAACTTCGAGATGGCCCGCCGCGGCATGAGCATCGAGCGCATCCTCATCCTTCGCGAGGAGCTCTGGCCGCCTGGGCGTCGCCTGCCGGCGTCCGCCATCCGCCCCTGGATCGATGAGCAACAGGCCAACGGCATCCGCGTGTCGCTCGTGCGCGAATCCGAGATCCTCTCCGAACCGGACCTCCTGGCGGATTTCGGCATTTACGGCGAGCGGGCCACCGGGATCCACGAGCTCGACGAGCAGGGCCGTACGCTGCGTTTCATCCTCCAGTTCGATCTGGAGGGGCTTCATCTGGCCAGCGACCGCTGGACTCGCCTGGCCCTGTACGCCTCTCAGTACTCCGACCTACTGGATCGGAAGACAGGCGGTGACTAAGATCGGATCAGTGGGTGTCGATCCCAGGCCCGTAGTCATCCTCCAGAGCATGCGATCATGGCGACGGAACTCTACCTTGACACCGCCCGGTTCGGACGCATGCGGCTCCGGGCCCAGGAGGCGGAGCACGACTTCGCCCGATTGTGCGGGGCAGAAGGCGGCTCCATCGTCATTGAGGAACTCCTTCGATCTGGAATCGAAGCGTGCCCTGAGTCGATGCGGCGTCGTTACCCGGGGCTCGCCCACTGGGGAGGCATACGGGGATTGAAGCAGTCCGCCCGCGAACTCCTGGGAACGCCCGAAGAGCCGGAGGTCCTGATCGCCGGGCGTTCGGGGACGCTGATGCGCCTGGCCGCCCGGGCACTCTTCTCGCGGTGCCGTCGAGTCCTCCTCACCGACATGGAGTGGCCGCCGTACGCGGCGATCCTCCGGGAAGAGGCCAGGCGTGTCGATGGCCAGGTCGGGAGCGTCGAGATCGAGGACCGGATTCGCATCGACGGCCTCGGCCGGCAGGAAGTCGTCGATCTGGTCACCTCCGAGTACCGCCGCCATGGCTGCGACGGTCTTTTCCTCAGCGCCGTGAGCTTTCGTGGGATCAATGTCCCGGTCGAGGCGATCATGAGTGCCCTGGAAGGTCCCGATGCCCCGAGATTCCTCGCGGTCGACGGGGCCCAGGCGCTTGGTCACATGCCTTGGGACTCGACTGGGTGCGACATTCTCCTCGCAGGGGCACACAAGTGGCTGAGGTCGGGACGTCCCTTGGGCCTGGGGTATCTTTGCACGAGCCGATCGCGGCAGGCGCTGAAGGAGGTCGCGGGCGAAGCCGGGTGTAGCTCCGAACTGGGCGACCCGCTCTACGGGCTCGTCGGCCAGCTCGAGGGAGGGAACATGGAGCCGCTGGGCGAGACGGCCGATCTCTCGGGCCTATTCTGCGCCTCGGCCGCGGTTTCCGCCGAATCACGCGATCCGGGGGACGCCGCGAGCCGGTTCGAGGAGCGCATGGCCAACTCGGTGGCCCTGGCCGAAGCGACCGAGCGGACGGGGTGGCGGCCGGTGGTCCCGGGGCCTCGGCTCCGATCGGGGATCCTCATGCTCAGGAACGAGACCGCCGGGGCCGAGGGGGCGCCGGCCGATCGGGTGAGGGCGGCGTTCCACCGACGGGGCGTCGCCTTGAGCGCCTACCGGGACGGGCTCATCCGGCTCTCGATGCCGCAGACCCACTGGCTCGACGACGAGCTCGACCACCTCCGAACCGCACTGAAACGCTGCCGATAATCCAGGCAAGCCTTCGAAAAGACACGAGAAAATCGACGCCCGATAAGTAGAGTTATCGGGCATTATGGGGTCCGGTGTGGGGACTTGGAGAAGGCGCAGCAGATGGCCGCCCACGAGTCGCCCAAGACCACGAAGCCCTACGATCGGACGGACGACTCGATCACCCTGGACGAAGTGGAGCGGATCGCGATCAGACCCACCCCCTCGGATTGAGCACATGATGAATTATTCAAAACATTAGAATTATTTAATTAGTTCGATCGCGATCGCGTGGTCTTCCACGAAGAGAGACTTCTTGTAGTG
>LNFM01006722.1_pt1 | contig 24228 bp, 20 predicted proteins | sample 596031 | NCBI WGS metagenome assembly LNFM01 (sample SAMN04254537, study PRJNA301005) | activated carbon metagenome | isolation source: dual media filters at the Ann Arbor, Michigan drinking water treatment plant | place: USA: Ann Arbor | reverse complement strand
CTGTCCTCCCCGCACCCCACCTGCAAAGGGCTTTGGCCCTTTGAACCCATGAATATGAGCAGGAATGGAGAGGGGGCCGGAGCGACCGCTTGTTCAGCGGGACCCCTGGCCCCCTCTCCATTCCTGCTCAAGGTCCTCGCGGTCCAGGGGCCCGAGGCCCCTGGCGGGAGGGTGCAGGGAGGGCGGAGCCCTCCTTGCGAACCACGAGCGCCCGCCCCCGTCAGCCTACGCCAGCGTTGCCGCCACTTTGACGGCGCTCTGTTCGGCGAGGATGTCGCGGATGGCTTGGCGCAGCAGGCGGACGTCGCGGATGCGGCTGAAGCCGGGGCGGTGGAACAGTGCCACGTCGCGGCCCATGCCGGCGTCGCCGATGCGGCGGTAGGCGACCATGTCGTCCAGCAATGCGCCGATTTGCACGGCGAGTTGCGGCATGAAGGACACGCCGACGCCGGCGGCGACCATCTGGCGCAGGGTTTCCAGGCTGGCGGCCTGCAATTCGGGGCGGTCGATCTGCAGGCGGGTCGGGCAGTAGGCGATGGCGTGGTCGCGCAGGCAGTGGCCTTCGCTGAGCAGGATCAGTTCCTGCGTCGGGATGTCGTCCCGCACCACTTGCTCGACGCGGGCGAGGGGGTGGTCGCGCGGCACGACGAGGACGAATTCCTCCCGGAACAGCTTCAGTTCCGTGAGCTCCGGGCCGGGCAGGGGGGAGGCGGCGAGGATGGCGTCCAATTCGCCGTCTTCCACCTGGCGGGCGAGGTGGCGGGTGAGGCCTTCGGAGAGCAGCAGGCGGAGATGCGGGAAGCGGGCGCGGAGCGGCTTCAGCAGGAAGGGGACGAGGTAGGGGCCGAGGGTGGAGATGACGCCGAGGCGGAAGGTGCCTTCCAGGGGGGCGGCGCCGGCGGCGGCGATTTCGAACATGCGGCGGGCCTCGGCGACGACGAGGCGGGCCTGGGCCACGAGTTCGGCGCCGCGGGGGGTGATGAGCACGCCGCGCGGTGCGCGTTCGAAGCACTCGACCTGGAGCAGTTCCTCGATCTTGCGGATCTGTGCGGAGAGGGTGGGCTGGCTGACGGAGCAGGCCTGCGCGGCGCGGCCGAAGCTGAGATGCTCCGCCACGGCCAGCAGGTATTCCAGGTCACGCAGGGACAGGCCGGCGAGAGTCATGGGCGAAGTCCGGAAACGCAGGCTGCAACTGATACGCATCTGGCCGCAGATCGTCCAGCGTCCCCCCCGGATTGACCCGGATTGACCGTGGCCGAGCCGGCGCTTTACGCCTGTTTCAAACACGGGGGTCGCCAGATGGACCAGCAGGGCAAGCCGCGTCAGCCGAAGCACCGGCGCGCATTCGACCCGGCGGCCAAGGGTGCGCTGGACGGGGTGCGGGTGGTGGATCTGTCCCGCCTCGTCGCCGGCAACATGCTGACCAAGGTGCTGGCCGACCACGGGGCGGAGGTGGTGAAGGTGGAGCCGCCGGCGGGCGACAGCCTGCGCGCCTGGAAAGTCGGCGGCATCGAGACCGCCTGGAAGACCTGGTGCCGCAACAAGCGCAGCATCTGCCTGGATCTGCGGCGCGCGGAGGCGGTGGCGGTGGTGAAGCGCCTGGTGGCCGATGCCGCGATCTTCGTCGAAAGTTTTCGCCCCGGCGTGCTGGAGGAGATGGGCCTGGCGCCGGCGGATCTGCTGGCGATCAACCCGGCGCTGGTCATCGTGCGGGTTTCCGGCTGGGGCCAGACCGGGCCGTTCCGCCACAAGCCGGGTTTCGGCACACTCGTCGAGGGTTATGCCGGCTTTGCCGCGCTGAACGGCTTCGCGGACCGGGAGCCGGTGCTGCCGCCGATGTTCATGGCGGATGCCTATGCGGGGCTGTACGGCGCCTCGGCCGCCATGATCGCGCTGTGGCATGCGAAGGCGACGGGCCAGGGCCAGGTGGTGGATCTGTCGCTGTTCGAGCCGATTTTCGCGGTGCTGGAGCCGCAGATGGCGAATTGGCGGATCAGCGGCCAGGTCAAGCCGCGCACCGGCAGCCGCAGCACCAATACCGCGCCGCGCAATGCCTATCGCACGCGGGATGGCGGCTGGCTCAGCCTGTCCACCAGCACCCAGGCGGTCTTCGTGCGGCTGATGCAGAGCATCGGAAGGCCGGAGCTGGTCGAGGATCCGCGGTTTCGGACCAACCCGGACCGGCTGGCGAATATCGAGGTCATCGACGGCGTCATCCGCGACGCGCTCGGGAAGATGGATCGGGCGGAGGCGCTGGCGCAATTCGACCGGGATGGCGTGACCATCGGTCCGATCATGGATGTCTCGGAGCTGGACCAGGATGCCTATGTCGCGGAGCGCGAGGCGCTGATCGAGGTGCCGGATGACGAGATGCCGGATGGCTGGCTGCCCATGCATGGCGAGGTGCCCCGCCTTTCGGTGACCCCCGGCATCCTGCGCAACCCCGCGCCGAAGCTGGGCGCGGATAATGACGCGCTGCTGCGCCCGCTGCTGGGGGCGGAGGAGCTGGCCCGGCTGCGCCAGGCGGGGGTGGTGCAGGGGGCATAGGGGCACGCGGGTCTGCCATGCTGCGCCGCGGCGAGGGAATTCGTGCGGAACCGCGCCGACTGCGCTAGACACCCGTCACAATGCCCTTTCCCGATCTCCCCGAACGTCTCGCCCAGGCCCTGGCCGAGCGCGGCTATGCCGAACCGACCCCCGTCCAGGCCGCCGTGCTGGATCCCGCAACTGCTGGGCGGGACCTGCTGGTCTCCGCCCAGACCGGCTCCGGCAAGACCGTGGCCTTCGGTCTGGCCATCGCCGAGCAGGTGCTGGCCGGCGGCCGCAGCCAGGTGCCGCTGGCGCTCGTCATCGCGCCGACCCGCGAGCTCGCCATGCAGGTGCGGGACGAGCTAGCCTGGCTCTATTCCGGCACCGCGGTTCGCGTGATCGCCTGCGTCGGCGGCACCGATGTGCGGGCCGACCGGCGGGCGCTGGGCATGGGCGCGGAGATCGTCGTCGGCACCCCGGGGCGCCTGCGGGACCATCTCGACCGCAACAACATGGACCTGTCCCAGCTCCGCGCCGCCGTGCTCGATGAGGCGGATGAGATGCTGGACATGGGTTTCCGGGACGACCTGGAAGCCATTCTCGAAGGCGCGCCCGAGACCCGGCGTACCCTGCTGTTCTCGGCCACCGTGCCGCGGGAAATCGTGGCGCTCGCCGCCTCCTACCAGCGCGGCGCGCTGCGCATCGCGGCGACGGTGGAGGGTGAGCGCCATGGCGACATCGCCTATCGCGCCATGCTGGTCGGGCCGCGGGAGGTTGAGGCCGCCGTGGTCAATGCGCTCCGCTGGTACGAGGCCGGCGCGGCGCTGGTCTTCTGCAACACGCGCGAGCAGGTGAACCGTCTGCATGGGACACTGTCCGAGCGCGGCTTCTCGGCGGTGGCCCTTTCGGGCGAGCTGACCCAGGCGGAGCGCAACCGCGCCCTGCAGGCGCTGCGCGACCGTCGCGCCCGGGTCTGCGTGGCCACCGACGTCGCGGCGCGCGGCATCGACCTGCCGGACCTCGGCCTGGTGATCCATGCCGAGCTGCCGCGCGACAAGGAAACCCTGCAGCACCGCTCGGGCCGCACCGGCCGCGCGGGCCGCAAGGGCGTTGCCGTGATGCTGGTGACCCATACCCGCCGCCGCCTGGCGGAGCGCCTGCTGTCCAATGCCCGCATCCAGGCCGAATGGTCCGGCCCGCCAAGCGCCGAGGATGTCCGCGCCAAGGATCGCGAGCGCCTGGCCGCCCAGGCGCGTGTCGCCGTGGATGCGGTGGCGGATGAGGATGACATGGAGCTCGCCCGCGCCCTGCTGGCGGACAAGACGCCGGACCAGGTGGCCGCCGCGCTGTTCCAGGCGCTGCGATCCTCATTGCCTGCCCCTGAAGAGCTTTCGGCACCGCCGCCGCCCGCCCCGCGCCCGCCGCGCGAACAGGGTGCGGAGGGTGTGTGGTTCCGCCTGTCCATTGGCCGGCACGACCAGGCCGATCCGCGCTGGATCCTGCCCTTCATCTGCCGCAAGGGCGACCTGACGCGGAAGGAAGTGGGCCGGATCGAGGTGATGGACCGCGAGACCCGCGTCGAGATCGCGCCCTGGGCCGCCGCGCGCTTCGCCGCCTCCGCCCAGCGTGTCTCGGGCGATGATGACGACCGCATCCGCATCGAGCCGATGGCCCATGCCCCGGCCCCGAGCCGCGCGCCGCCGCGGGAGCCGCAGCGCGAGCGTCCGGCGCCGCCTCGGCCGGAACGGCCGGCTAATGCCATGCGGCCGGAACGGCCGGCTAATGCCATGCGGCCGGAGCGGCCGGCTGGTGCCATGCGGCCGGAGCGGCCGGCTGGTCCGCCGCGGGCATATCGCGGTCCGCCGCGTGGCGACAAGCCCCGCGCGCCCTATGCCGGGCCGAAGCGCCGCCCGCAGCCTTGATCGATAGCCCTCCCCCGCACTTGCGGGGGGTTGCGGCACTGCCGCAACGCCAAGGGCTGGTTGGGTGGGGGCTCTCGCCTCGCGCCCTCAGTTCACCTCGATCCGCGCCTCCCGCACCACGCGGCGCCAGCGTGCCAGATCCTCCGCGATCAGCTTGCCCAGCGCCTCCCGCGACGTGGCATCCACCGCGAAGCCGACCCGGGCCAGGCGCTCCGTCACCTCCGGCGTCCTCAGCGCCGCCACGATCACCTCGTTCAACCGCGCCAGCGCCGGCTCCGGCGTTGCCACCGGCGCGACGATGGCGGTCCAGGACCCGGAGACGTGGTCGGGCAGGCCCTGTTCGGCCATGGTCTTCACATCGGGCAGTTGCGGGAAGCGGTTCGGGCCGCAGATGGCGATGCCGCGCAGCCGCCCGGCCTGCACATGCGTGGCCACCGTGGCTGCATTCAGCACGGCGAAGGGCGCGGTGTTCTGGATGACGGCGGTGGCCGCGGCCGGGCCGCCGGCGAAGGGCACCGGGATGGCCTCGGTCCCGGTCAGCAGCTTGAACAGCTCCATCCCCAGCTGCTCCGAGGATCCGACGCCGGATGAGGCATAGGCCGGGCCGCCGCGGATGGTCTTCATCCAGGCCACGACCTCCGCCACGGTGTGGGCCGGGATGGAGGGATGCACCACCAGCATGTTCGGCGCCGTCATCACCAGGGTGACCGGCACGAAATCCTTCTCCACATCATAGCCCGGCGTGCGCATCACCACCGGATTGATGGTCAGCGTGCCGCTGGCGGCGACCAGCAGTGTGTGGCCATCCGCCGGCTGCTGCGCCACGTAGCGGGACCCGATGGCCCCCGTGGCGCCGGGCCGGTTATCCACCACCACCGGCTGGCCGAGCGCCGCCGACATGCCCTGCTGCACCACCCGCGCCGCCAGATCCGTCGGGCCGCCCGGGGGGAAGGGCACCACCATCGTCACCGGCCGGGTGGGCGCCCAGACCGCCTGGGCTTTGGCCTGGCGGGATGCCAGCAGGGGGGCCGCAAGCAGTGTCAGGGCATGGCGACGATGCATCTTTTTACCTCTGGAGCCTGTTTGACAGAACAATACTGACCCCAACGGCACCGAACACGCCAGCCCCCGCGGGTTGACCGCCCCGGCGGCGCTTCCCAGGATCGGGCCATGGACCGATCCCCCGATGAGATACGCGACGCGCTGGAGGCGATCCGCGCCGCGCGCGGCTTCGTCCTGCCGCATCACGGCGCCATGGCCGCCGCGCTGCCGGAACTGCACCTGGCCTATGAGGCGATGTACCGCGCGCTGACGCTGGAACAACGCCATCTGGCCCCGCTGGAGCGGGAGGTGGTGTGGCTCGCGATCCTCGCCGCCTGCGAGGAGCCGGTCGGCACCCACCATATCCACAAATTCCGCCTGGCCGGCGGCGATGAGGCACTGGCCGCGGCGGTGTTCCGGCTCGTCGGCTGGGCCGCGGGTGCGCCGCGCTATGCCTGCATGGCGGCGCATTGGCAGGATCACTTCGCTGGCCTTCCGGCTGCGGCGGAGTATCTGGCGGGGCTTGATGCACTGCTGGCCGGCACGCCGCTTTCGCCGGGCCTGGCGCGGATCGCGCTGATCGGGGCGCACACGGCCTGCGAGGAGATGTGGGGCCTGCGCGTGGTCCTCGAATCGGCCTACGAACGGGGCGTGGCGGAGCCTGCGATGGCGGAGGCGATGAGCCTCGCCATCTGGCCACGCGGCGTGAACCGCTTCGTCAAGGCGACCGCCGCCTGGCTCGACCTGCTGCGCTCCGGCCGGGTCATACCCTCGCCCGCCTTCCAGGCCTGGGCCGATGTGGCGGGGCAGGGGGCGTTCAGGCCGCCTGTTTGACGCGGCGCGCGGCGCCTTCCTATGCTGGCAACACTGAGGAGTACCCGATGGCCGAGGTGTTGCAGGTCCCCACGCACCTGACCGCGGAGAACGCGGATTTCAGCCGCGCCCTCGGCCTTATCGACGGCGAAGTGGTGCCGCTGGCCGAGGCGAAGATCCCGGTGCGCGACCTCGGCCTGATGTATGCCGACATGACCTATGACGTGGTGCATGTCTGGCAGGGTGGCTTCTTCCGGCTGGAGGATCATCTGGACCGCTTCTTCGCCTCCCTGGCCGGGCTGCGGCTGGATGCGGGGATGACGCGGGGTGCGATGCGCCGGCTGCTGGCGGATCTGGTGCGGCGCAGCGGGTTGCCGGATGCGCTGGTGTATTTTGCCTGCACGCGGGGTTCCGCCGTGCCCGGCACACGCGACCCCACCCTGTCGCGGAATCGCTTCTTCGCCACGGTCACGCCGCTGATCCTGCGCGGCCAGCCGGCGGAGATGCAGCGCGGCCAGAACGCCCTGCTGGTGCGCGACGTGGCGCGGATTCCGGCCAGCGCGGTGAACCCCGTGTGGAAGAACACCCATTGGGGCGACTTCGTGCGCGCCGCCTTCCTGGCCAAGGATGCGGGGTTCGACGTGCCCATCCTGTGCGGCACCGATGGCGCGGTGGCCGAAGCGCCGGGCTTCAACGTGGTCGCCGTGATCGATGGCGGGCTGGTCTCCCCCGATGCCGGCGTGCTGGAGGGAATTTCCTGCCGCACCATGTTCGAGATCGCGGGCGAGATCGGCATTCCCGCCCGCTATGGAAGGCTGATGCCGGAGGCGCTGGCCGGCGCGGCGGAGGCCTTCCTGACCGCAACCTCCTGCGGCCTGTTCCCGGTGACGCGGCTGGATGGCGCGCCGATCGGGGCGGGCGTGCCGGGGCCGATCACGACGCGCTTGCTCAATACCTACTACGCCAGGAAGAATGCAGGCTGGCACATCACATCGATTTCCAGCATTCCGCCACCCTGACGACGGAGACCCAGACGATGCGGTGCCTGCTTGCCCCCTTGGCCGCCTTGATGCTTGCAGCTTCGCCCGCCCTGGCGCGGGATCTGACGATCGTCGCCGGCGGCGGCGCGCTGCAGGACCATATGCGGCGCACGCTGTTCGCGACCTTCGCCGGCGGGCCGGTGGTGGATACGGCCTATGACTACAATGTGGGCCCGATCCGCGCGATGGTGCAGGCCCGCAACGTCACCTGGGACGTGGTGATGGTGGAGGCGCCGGACCTGGTGCGCGGCTGCGAGGACGGGATCTTCGAGCGCATCGACTGGTCCGTGGTGGATCGCACCAGGTTCATGCCGGGCGGCGCCACCACCTGCGGCGCGGGCGCCATCGGCTGGGGGGTTTCCGTCTTCTACGACGAGGCGCGGCACCCGAATGGTCCGGCGAATTTCGTGGAATTCTTCGACACCGCCCGCTTCCCCGGCCGCCGCAGCATGCGCCGCGGTGCGCGGATGACGCTGGAGATCGCGCTGATGGGCGATGGCGTGCCGGCGGCGGAGGTCTACAAGGTGCTCGCCACGCCGCAGGGCCAGCAGCGCGCCTTCGCGGCCCTCGACCGGCTGCGCCCGCACCTGACCTTCTGGACCGGCGGGCAGCAGCCGATCGAGCTGGTGAACAGCGGCGAGGTCGCCTTCGCGGTGGGCTTCGTCGGCCGCACCGCCAACGGCATCCGCGCCGGGGCGCGCTACAATCTGCGCTGGTCCACCCTGCTCTATGCCTATGACAGCTGGGCCGTGGTGCGCGGATCGCCGAATGCGGCGCAGGGCATGCGGCTGATCGCGCACATCACCAGCCCCGCCCCGCTGCTGGAACTGACGCGGCTGTGGCCGATCAACCCCGCGGTGCAATCGGTGGCGGAAGACCCGGATGTGCGCGCGCGCAACCCGCTGATGATGACGAACCACCAGGCTGGCGGTCTGGAGATCGATACCGAATTCTGGCTGGAAAACGGCCCCGACCTGGAGCAGCGTTTTGCCGCCTGGCTGAACCGTTGAGCCGGGGGCGTTGAAGCGTACCAACTGGCTGGCGGTGCTGCTGATTGCACCGCTGCTGCTGCTGATCCTCGGCAGCTTCGTGGTGCCGGTGGGGCTGACGCTGTTCCGTGCCGTGGCGGACCGGGAGGTTGCGGCGGCACTGCCGGACACCAGTGCCATTCTGGCGGTATGGGACGGGCAGGGGCTGCCGCCGGAGCCGGCCTTCGCCGCCATGGCGCGGGAGCTGGCGGTGGCGCTGGAGGAACGGCGCATCGGCGATGTCGCGCAGCGCATGAATTTCGAGCGCACCGGGCTGCGCACCCTGCTGCTGCGCACGGCGCGCGCGGGGGATCGGCTGCGCGCGCCCTATGCGGCGTCGCTGGTGGCGCTGGATGCGCGCTGGGGCGAGCGTGACACCTGGCTGATGCTGCAACGCGCCGGCGGGCCGGTCACCTCGCTGTTCATGCTGCGCGCGATGGACCTGACCCGCGGGCCGGATGGCGCGGTTGCGCAGGTGGCCTTCGACGAAAAACTGTTCCGGACGCTGTTCCTGCGCACGCTGTGGGTCAGCCTGCTGGTCACCGCGATCTGCGTGCTGCTGGCCTACCCGGTGGCCTACACCATCGCCCGGCTGCGCGCGCCCTGGTCCTCCGTTGCGCTGACGCTGGTGCTGATTCCCTTCTGGTCCTCCGTCCTGGTGCGGACCACCGCCTGGTTCGTGCTGCTGCAACGGGAAGGGCCGGTGAATGGGGCGCTGGTCGGGCTCGGCCTGCTGGATGCGCCGGCGCAGATCCTGGGCACGCGCATCGCAGTGCTGCTGGCGCTGGTGCATGTGCTGCTGCCCTTCGCCATCCTGCCGATGCACAGCGTGATGACGCGGATGGACGCCACCTATCTGCGAGCCGCCGCGTCGCTGGGTGCCAATGGCGTGCAGCGCTTCCTGCGCGTGTGGCTTCCGCTCAGCCTGCCGGGCGTTGCGGCGGGCGCGGCCATGGTGTTCCTGCTGGCGGTCGGCATGTACACGGCGCCGGCGCTGGTGGGCGGTGACCGGGACCAGATGGTGACCTGGTTCATCGCCAATTTCATGACCCGCGACGTGAATTGGGGCATGGCCGCGGCACTCTCCGCCTATCTGCTGGCCATGAGCGGCGCCGTCATCGCGCTGACCCGCATCCTGACGGGCGGCACCGTGCAGGCCGGGGCGCGCGCCTGATGCGCGACCACCCCCTGGCGCGGATCCTGCTGCGCGGCACCACGATGCTGGTCCTGGCCTTCCTGCTGGCGCCGATGGTGGCCGTGGTGGTGCTGTCCTTTTCCCCCACCGAGTTGATGGTGCTGCCGCCGCGCGGCGTCTCGCTGCGCTGGTACGAGGATTTCCTGACCGCCGGGCGCTGGGTTCTCGCCACGCGCAACAGCTTCGTCGTCGCCATCGCCACGACGCTGCTGGCCACGCTGCTGGGGACTGCGGCGGCCATCGGGCTGCAACTCGGGCGCTTTCGCGGCAAGGGGCTGCTGGTGACGCTGCTGACGCTGCCGCTGGTCACGCCCTACATCGTCACCGCGGCATCGATGTACTTCGCCTATTCGCTGGCGGGGCTGACCGGGTCGCTGGCTGGCCTGGTGCTCGGGCACACGGTGGTCGCGGTGCCCTTCGTGGTGATGGCGGTGCTCGCCACCTTGCAGACCTTCGATGCCAATCTGCTGCGCGCCGCCGCCTCGCTCGGCGCGCCGCCCGGGCTTGCGATCCTGCGCGTCGTGGTGCCGAACATCTGGCCCGGCATGGCGGCCGGCGCGGTCTTCGCCTTCGCGACATCGCTTGATGAGTTCGTCATCACCTTGTTCCTCGCCGGCCCCGGGCAGTTCACCCTGCCGCGCCAGATGTATGCCTCGGTCCGCGAATTCCTGACGCCCACCATCCTGGCCGCTGCCACGCTGCTGTTCCTGTGCTCCCTGCTGTTCCTGCTGGCGAGCGAGGCGTTGCGCCTGCGCGCGGCGCGAAAGCTGGCGCGATGAGCGATGTGCTGGTCCGCTTCCGCGGCGTCTCCAAAAGCTATGATGGCCGCACGCAGGTCGTGGCCGATCTCGACCTCGATGTGCGTCGCGGCGAATTCCTCACGCTGCTCGGCCCCTCCGGCTCCGGCAAGACCACCACGCTGATGATGCTGGCGGGCTTCGAGGATCCCTCGGCCGGCCGCATCGAGCTGGAGGCGGTGCGGATCGACACGGTGCCGCCCCATCGCCGCGGCATCGGCGTGGTGTTCCAGAACTACGCGCTGTTCCCGCATATGACGGTGGCGGAGAACCTGGCCTTTCCCCTCTCCATCCGCCGCATGCCCCGCGCCGAGATCGCCACCCGCACGCAGCGTGCGCTGGAGATGGTGCGGCTTCCCGGCTTCGGCGACCGCCGCCCGCAGCAGCTCTCGGGTGGCCAACAGCAGCGCGTGGCGCTGGCGCGCGCGCTGATTTTCGAACCCAAGCTGGTGCTGCTGGATGAGCCACTCGGCGCGCTGGACAAGCAATTGCGGGAGGAGTTGCAGGCTGAGATCCGCCGCATCCACGCGCAGCTCGGCGTCACCATGGTCTATGTCACGCATGACCAGGCGGAGGCGCTGACGCTTTCGGACCGCATCGCCGTCTTCAATGCCGGCCGCATCCAGCAGCTCGGCACGGCGGAGGCGGTGTATGAGCATCCCGCGAACCCCTTCGTCGCCGGCTTCATCGGGGAGAGCAACCGGCTGGCGGCCCGCGTGCTGGACGCGACCCGACTGCGCCTTGAGGATGGCAGCACGCTGGAAGCCGCGCCGCACGGCCTGCCGACAGGCACCGCCGTGCTGCTGTCCATCCGGCCGGAGCGTGTGCTGCTCGGCGCCGCGGTGCAGGGCATGGCGAATGCGGCGACGGCGCGGGTGGAGGAGGTGGTGTATCTCGGCGATCATTCGCGGCTGCGCCTGGCGCATGCGGGCCACACCAATTTCATCGTGAAGCTGCCGCGCCAGGCGGATGTGCCGCCGCCCGGCAGCCTGGTTCCTTTCGCCATTCCCGCCGAGGCGGTGACGGTGTTCGCCGCCGACTGAACCGTACCCCCTCTTCGCGAATTCATCGGGCCGGCGCATCGTGTTGCCCGCATCCGTGCCGATGAGATCAACCGGGGAACCCGCCAGCATGACTGAGATAGCGCCGACCAAGGTCCGCATGGGCGAGATCACGGGCGATGAGGCCCGTGCGCTTTATCCGCAGAACCCGGTGATCCTGCTGCCGATGGGCAGCCATGAGGATCAGGGCCCGCATGCGCCGATGGGCGACTACCTCCTGGCCGAGAAAATGGCAGAGCTGATCGCGCTGCGCGCCACGGCGGAAGGCACGCGCACCGTGGTGGCGCCGGTGCTGCCCTTCGGCAAGGGCGATTTCTTCGGCCCGATGCCCGGTGGCATCGCCCTGTCCGCCGCCACCTTCCGGGCCGTGCTGGACGAGATGTTCGGTGAATTGCTGCGCCACAAGCTGACGAAGCTGGTGGTCATCAACGGCCATGGCGGCAATGTCACCGTGATCAGCGAGGCGACGCGCGCGGTGATGCACAGGACCGGGCTGGTGATCCCGGCGCTGTATCTGTGGCGCATCGCCTATGCCGAGATGCCGAAGCTGCTGGGGGCGGAGAAGGCGCAGGCCGTGTCCAGCCACGGCGCGGATCCGCTGACCAGCCTCGGCATGCATCTGTTCCCCGAGCGCATGCGCACGGACCTGATTCCCGAACCGAGCAGCGGCAACCCGACGGCACTCGGCCTGCCCTTCCAGGGCTGGGGTTCGCTGAGCTTCCATGGCGCCGAGGTGACGGTGCCGACCGAGTATGACGCGGTCAGCCCGAATGGCCTCGGCACCGGTGACCCGCGGCTGTGCAGCGCGGAATCGGGCAAGCTGATCGCGGACCGGCTGACGGAAATCGGCGCCGGCTTCTGCCACCACTACGCCAGGCAGTGATCGCCCGGGCGGTCTACGCCGCCGCCTGCGCGGCCAGTCGCCGGTAGCGCTCCCGCGCGGCCTCCAGATGCCGGCGCATGGCGGTGCGGGCGGCCTCCGGGTCGCTCGCCGCGATCGCCTCCGCCACCAGGTGGTGTTCGCCACGCACTTGCGCCAGATAATGCTTCCGCTCCGCCTCGCTGCGCTCCACCAGGCCCAGCGCGCGGCGCGGGATGGCGTGGCGGCCGAGCACCTCAAGAAAGCGCAGGAAATGCGGGTTTCCGGTGGCCATGAAGATGGCGCGATGCAGCGCGAAATCCGCCTCCGCCGCATCGCCGCCGGCGGCCACCGCGGCATCGAACACGGCCTCCGCCTCACTGATCAGGGTCAGCGCGGCCGGGCTGCGGCGTTCGGCGGCCAGGCCGGCGGCTTCCACCTCCAGCGCCAGGCGCAGTTCCAGCACCTGGATCACCTGTTGCAGCCCCTCCGCCTCGCTGGGGGTGAGGCGGAAGATGCCCTCGCCCGGGCGTTCGGTGACAAAGGCGCCAACGCCCTGGCGCGTCACCACCAGCCCCTCCGCCCGCAGCGCCGCCACGGCTTCGCGCACCACGGTGCGGCTGACGCCGGCCTCCCGCATCAGGTCCTGTTCGGTGGGCAGGCGGGCGCCGGGCGGCAGGCGGCCGGAGCGGATTTCCTCCGCGAGGCGATGCACCAGCGCGCCGGTGAGGTTGGCGGCCGGGCGCAGCGGCGCCATGCCAATGTCGCGGCGCATCATCGTGGGATGATCCGGCAGGTCGGGACTGTCATCGTATGATATGACAACCCCGGCCGCCTCGCGTCAATTCATGCTCAGGCGACGTGTTCGGCGGTGACGCCCGCCTCCGCCGCCGAGATCAGCCGCCCCTCGAACCACAGCGCGGCCGCCACGGCGGACATGGCGCGCCCGTCATGGCCGATGCCGGCCACCGGCAGCAGCCTCCAATTGCAGGCCACGCCGCGCCGTGCGGCCTCCGCCTGCCCGGCCGCCAGGTAGCTATGCGCCCGCGCGAAGCGGTGCGGACCCTGTGCCAGCGCGGCGGGCTGGGAGGGGAGGGAGGGGCCTTCCGTCTCGGTATCCTGGTCGCCGGCCAGGATGGTCATCGGGAAGGCCAGCAGCGCCAGCAGCGCATCCTCTCCAAGCCCGATGCCGCCGAGCCCTTCGGGGAAGGGTTTTTCCAGTGTCGGCAGTGTGTACCAGCCCGGATTGCCGATGGTGGCGGCTTCCAGCCAATCATGCGGCTGGGTGGAGAGCAGCCGGTGGCCGAACTGCCCGCCGGCGGAATGGCCGAACAGATGCGCCTTGTCGCGGGTGGTGACGCCCGCCTGCCGCAGCGCCTGGAAGATGCGCTGCGGAATGGCGTAGCCCCAGCTTGCGGCCGGGCGCGGCTGGCCGTGATCGTCCAGCACCAGGCCGTTATTGTAGTGCTCGGCTTCCGGCCAGGCCTGCTTGCCATAGGTGGGGGCGATGATGAGCAGGCCGTGCTTGTCCGCGGCCGGAATCCAGAAGTCGCGGTAGTCGTCGCCATTCCGCAGCATGCCGTGCTGCACGATGACCACGGGGTTCTCCGGCCGGTGGCTGGCCGGGCGGTAGCCATGCAGGGTCAGCGGCCGCGCCAGGTCGCAGGCGGCATCCGCCCAGGGGATGGCGGTGCGGCCGGGCTGGGCGAAGGCCAGCGCCAGGGGGAGAAGGGGCTTGCTCATTGCGGGCGGATCTCCTGCGCCAGGGTTTGCTGGTCCATCCGCCCGGCAAAGGTCAGGCCGCGGCGGAAGGCCCAGACGGCGCTTTCGAAATGGATCGGCAGCACCGGCATTTCCTGCAATCCGATGCGGCTGGCTTCGCGCAGCAGGCGCTGCCGTTCGGCATCCTCCATGGTGGTCAGCGCTGTCATGGCCGCGGCGTCGAAGGCGGCGTGGGACCAGTTGCCGTAGTTGCTGCCGCCAATGCCGCGTTCGCGGTCCGTGCTGGCCAGCCAGCTGCGGAAGAACAGCAGCGTTTCCTCCGCGCTCGCCGCCCAGCCGCCCATGGGCACGGAGAATTCGCGCCGGGCGCGGCGGCCGAAGAAGACGTTGGAGGGCATGGCATCCACCTCCGTCCGCACGCCGATGCGGGTGAAGTACTGGCCGATGGCCTGGATGATCCGCGCATCATTGACGTAGCGGTTGTTGGTGGCGTGCAGGGTCAGGCTGAAGCCATCCGCATATCCGGCTTCGGCCATCAGGGCGCGGGCGCGGGCCGGGTCGTAGGGCAGCACGGGCAGGCCGGGGATGGTGCCGAACATGCCATCCGGCAGGAACTGCGCGGCGGGCAGGGCCAGTCCATCCATGATGCGGCTGGCGATGGCGTTGCGGTCGATGGCGAGCGACAGCGCCTGGCGCACCCGCGCATCCTGCAGCGGGTTGGGCGCCATGCCGCCATTGACGAAGGGCGCCGGGTTGCGCTGGTCGAGCTGGAGGAAGACCAGCCGGGTGGTGGGCGCGACGGCCAGCCCGATGGCGGCGTTGTTGCGCAGCCGCGGGATATCCCCCGTGGCGGGGGCTTCCACCACGTCATGGTCGCCGGCCAGCAGCCCGGCGAGCCGCGGCCCGGCTGCGGTCACCGGCTGGAGCCGGACCTCCGCCCAATGCGGCTTCTCGCCCCAATAGGCGTCATGCCGCACCAGCTGCGTCACGCCGCTGCGGCCGAATTCGCGCAGGCGGAAGGGGCCGGTGCCGATGGCGGCGGAGCCGTCGTTGAACTGCGCCAGCGTCGGCCAGGGCTGCCCGGTGCCGGCGCAATTATCGGCCAGGCTGAACTGGATGGGGCGTGCCGGCACCAGGCTGGCCGGGATGATTCGCAGGCTGGACAGATCCGCCGGCAGCAGCGGCTCCGGCTCCCGCGTGCCGATGACGACGCGGTGCGGTCCCTCGGCCTCCACCCGCACCAGGCGGCGCACCATGGAGGAGTAGGAAACGGCCAGCTCGCCCGGATTGTTGAGCATGCGGCAGAAGGAGAACACCACATCGGCGGCGGTGAAATCCTGGCCGTTGTGGAACTTCACCCCCTGCCGCAGGTCGAACACCCAGGTGGTGTCGTCGCGGCGGGACCAGGCGGTGGCGAGCGAGGGTCCGGCCTTCAGCCGCGCATCCAGCTCAACCAGGGATTCGAAGATGTGGTTGTGCAGGGTGGAATTCGGCGCCGCCGCATATTGCTGCGGATCGGCCGAGGTGGGTTCCGCCGCCATGGCGATGCGCAGCGTTTGCGCCACGGCGCCCCCCGCGCCCATGGCCAGGCAGGCGATACCTGCCAGGAGAAGCTGCTTCATGCGTGACCCCCTTTTGATCGGGGGCGATCATGCCGCCGATGCCGGCTGCGGCAAAGCCGGCGCCGGGATCGGGGCGGGCAGGGGCTGGCGCTGCGCCGGCCCGGGCGCCGGCCGTCAGGTCACCCGGAAGTTGCGGAACTGCCACGGATCCGTGCTGTCCAGCTCCTCCGGAAACAGCACGGCGCGGCCTTCCAGCGGCGTCCAGTCGGAATAGGCGCCGACCACCTCGCCCAGATAGGGCGCGCAGATCTCCAGCACGCGCGCATGGTCGATCTCATCCGACTCGACCACGCCCTGGCGCGGATTCTCCATGGCCCAGATCACGCCGGCCAGCACCGCCGCCGTCACCTGCAAGGAGGTCGCGTTGTTGTGCGGGGCGACGCGGCGGGCTTCCTCGATGGTCAGGCGGGAGCCGTACCAATAGGCACCCTTGGCATGGCCCATCAGCAGCACGCCCAGCTCATCCATGCCGTGCGTGATCTCATCCGTCATCAGCCGCTTCTCCGGCTGCATTTCCCAGTTCTTGCCGGCAAGCTCGTGCACCGACAGCACCGCATCGTCGCAGGGGTGGTAGGCGTAATGCGCGGTGGGGCGGTAGGTCACGGCGCCGGCGGCATCGCGCAGCGTGTAGTAATCCGCCAGCGAGATGCTTTCATTGTGGGTGATGAGGAAGCCATGCATCGGCCCCTCCAGCGGCGTCCAGGTGCGCACGCGGGTGGAGGCGCCCGGGCGCATCAGGTAGATCGCGGCGTCGCAGCCGAAGCCATGGCGGTGGCCATCCGGCGGCAGCGCCTTCTCATGGCTGCCCCAGCCGAGCTCGGCCGGCTGGCAGCCCTCGCCCACGAAGCCGTCCACGGACCAGGTGTTGACGAACTCGCCCGGCTTCTTCGGGCGATCGGCCACCTGCGTGTCACGCTCCGCGATGTGGATGACCTTCACGCCGAGGTCACTCGCGATCCGCGCCCAGGCGGTGCGGTCGCTGGCGGCGGGCGGTTTGGCGATGGGCGCGCCGGTATCTCGGGAAATGTTCAGCAGCGCCTGCTTGACGAAATGGCTGACCAGGCCGGGATTGGCGCCATGCGCGGTGACGGAGGTGGGGCCGCCGACGAAATCCGGCCGCAGCGCGATCGCCGCTTCCCGCATCGCGTAGTTGGAGCGCTGCGACGGCGTCAGCGACGTGTCCGTGTAGCCACCGGCCCAGGGTTCCACCACCGTGTCCAGGTACAGCACGTCCAGCTTCTGGCAGAGCTTCATCAGCTCCACCGAGGAGACGTCCACCGACAGGTTCAGCAGGAAGTCGCCCGGCGCCAGCAGGGGCGAGAGCAGCTCGGAAAAGTTCTCGCGCGTGGCGGCCTGGAGGATGAAGCGGATGCCGTATTCGGCCGCCACCTCCTCGCCGCGGGTTTCGGCGGTGACGATGGTGATGCGGTCCGCCGGGATCTCGATGTGCCGCAGGATCAGGGGCAGCACGCCCTGGCCGATGGAGCCGAAGCCCAGCATGACCAGGCGGCCGTTGAATTCTGCGTGCTTCATCGTCCAGGCACTCCGTTCAAGGTTTTTGGGGTGGAGGGCGGCTTGCACTGCCCTCCGGTTTTCAGGCCGCTTGCACGGCCTGCACATAGCCCGGAGTCTCCAGCAGCGGCAGGTCCGCCACCTCCACCACGCCGGCGCGGTCCATGCCGTTGAAGCCGGTGCGCAGGCAGGCGCCATAGGCCCCGAGCTGGCCGATCTCGATCCAGTCGCCTTCTGCCACATCCGCCGGCAGCAGGAAGGGGCCTTCCATGCGGTCCGCGGTGTCGCAGGTGGGGCCGAAGAAGCTGAAGGGCATGGTTGCCGCCTCGCTGTCGGCGCCGGGCCGGATCAGCTTCACGGGGAAGCGAAAGCCAGGCACGCCGGCATCGGACAGCGCGCCATAGACGCCGTCATTGATGAACAGCATGCCGTCCCGCCGCGCCTGCACCTGCACGACGACGGAAGCGCCACCCGCCACCAGCGCCCGGCCCGGCTCCGCCCACAGCTCCACCCCCGGCAGATCGGCCGCGGCGAAGGCCGTGGCGATGCTGTCCATGAAGGCGGAGAGCGGCGGCGGCACGACATCCGGATAGGCGACGGGGAAGCCGCCGCCGACATCCAGCACCTCCACCGCCACGCCGGCCTGCCGGATCATGGCAGCGGCAAGGGCGATGGCGCGGGCATAGGCGGCGGGCTCCAGGCACTGCGAGCCGACATGGAAGGACACGCCGAGCTTGCCGGCATGGGGGCGTGACGCACGCAGCAGCGCCACCGCCTCCGCCGGCTCCGCGCCGAATTTCCCGGAAAGGTCATAGACCGCGCTGCCCTTCGGCAAGGCGAGGCGGATGATGAGGTTCAGGCCCTCGCCACCCGTCTCCTCCAGGATCTTGGCCAGTTCGGCCTCGGAATCCAGCACGAAGTCGCGCACGCCATGCTCGCCGAAGGCCTCGCGGATTGCGCCGCGGGCCTTCACCGGGTGCATGAAGTGGATCACGGCCTCCGGGAACAGGCTGCGCACCAGGCGCACCTCGCCGGCGGAGGCGCAGTCGAAATGGCGCAGGCCGCCGGCCCAGAGGGCGCGCAGCACGGTCGGGTCCGGGTTGCACTTCACGGCGTACATGGTGGTGCCCGGGAAGGCCGCCTGGAAGGTCGCGCCCGCCGCGCTGATGGTCGCCGGCCGCAGGCAGTGCAGGGGGTCCTCCGGCCGCAGCGCCGCGACCACGCCGGCCACATGGGCAGGCAGCGCAGGCGCGGCGGGGCGGCGGAGCGGTGCGGTGGCGCCGCGGAAGCGAAGGACGGTCATGGCGGGCTCCCTGAGGCCGGAGGTTGCGCGACAGCGCGAATTTGGCCCGCCGCCGCGCTCATCCCGTGAAGGGGGCGCGGCGGCGGGAAGGAGGGAACCCGGGACTGATCGGCGCGCGCCCCCCAGGGGAGGTCCCGTCACGGACGCGGGCGGCGGAAGCGTCGCAGGCCGGCGCCTCAGACCCTCGGGCCTGGACGGGCGGCATGCGGCGCTTCGGGCGCGGTCACGCGGAAAGACGCGGGGGAGATCCCGGCTTCGCGCGGCGGCGATCAGGCGACACAGGCGGTTCCCTCGAACCTTCCGGCCCTTGCGGGCCGGCTGAACAAAGGACGCGTCCCGTCGTTGCTGTGCCCCGGACAGGCGGGGGCTCGCGGCACGTGCGATGGCGTCAGGTCTTCGCGACGAAGCACCAGCGCCTCGTCACGGCCGGATAAATAGCGGCGACCCTGTCGGGATGCAAGGTTTTTTTCTGGCCATTCCGAAAAAGGTCCGGTGGGAATGCCGGCCACTGTCATAAATGGCCGGAAGCGTTTCAGCCGCGGCAGAGATATTCCCAGACCAGGCTCGCCGCGGCGAGGGCGGTGATCTCGCCATGGTCATAGGCGGGCGCCACCTCCACCACATCCATGCCGCGGAAATCCACGCCGCCCAGCCGCCGCAGCACCGCCTGCGCCTGCCAGCTCGCCAGCCCGCCGATCTCCGGCGTGCCGGTGCCGGGGGCGAAGGCGGGGTCCAGCGCATCGATGTCGAAGGACAGGTAGGCGGGGGCGGCGCCCAGCACCTGGCGGACCTGCGCTGCCACCGCCTGCGGCCCGGCCTCGTGGAATTGCTGCGCTGTCACCACCGTGACGCCCTGCGCCAGCGTCCAATCCCAGACCTCCCGCTGCACCGGGGACCGGATGCCGAGCTGGATCATCCGCTTCGGGTCCACCAGACCCTCATGGATCGCGTGGTAGAAGACGGAGCCATGGGCATAGGCCTGGCCGAAATTATCGGCCCAGGTATCCACATGCGCGTCGAAGACCAGCAGGCCGAGCGGCGCGCCCAGCTTCTTCCGCAGCGCCCGCAGCAGCGGCAGCGTCACGCCATGCTCGCCACCCAGCGCCACCAGATGTTCGATCGCCGCGGCCTGCTGCTCGATCAGCGCCAGGCTGCCCTGGATGTCGCCCAGGGCCAGTTCGAAATCGCCGAGATCGGCCAGCGGCAGCGCCGCCGGGTCCACCCAGCTTCCGGGATGCGCCCCATCCACCAGCATGCGCGAGGCCTGCCGGACGGCGCGCGGCCCATCCCGCGTGCCGGCGCGGTTGGTGGTGCCGATATCCATGGGGATGCCGGCGATGCCGATGCCGCCCGTGGCATCGCGCCGCGTGACGCCGAGAAAGCCCGGCGGGGTGGCATAGGTGGGCGTTCCGGCCATGACGACTCCTGGTGGGATGGACAGCGCCCCCCTTGGGCCGCAGGCTGGCCGGAATGACAAGCCAAAGAAAAGCGACATCCGGGGAGGATGGGACCGAGGACGGCACCGCCGCCGTCCGATCCGTGCTGATGGCGGTGCGGGTGCTGGAGGCGATGGCGCTGGCCGGCGGCCCGCTGCGCGTCTCCGACCTGGCGCGCCGGCTGGCGGAACCCAAGGGCCGCGTCCATCGCCACCTGGTCACGCTGCGCCTGGCCGGGCTGGTGGCGCAGGAGGAAACGACGGAGCGCTACCACCTCACCTGGCGGATGTTCCAGATCGGCCAGTCGGCCGGGGAGCAATTCGACCTGAAGCGCGTGGCGGAGCCCGCCATGTACCGGCTGCGCGATGCCGTGGGCCAATCCGTGCTGCTCGCCGTGCCGACCAGCGGCGACCCGCTGGTGGTGCATGCGCTGGAAGCAGCGAATGCGGTGCTGATCTCCGTCCAGCCCGGCAACCGGCCGCCGTCGCACTGCTCCGCCCAGGGCCGCATCCTGCTCGCCTTCGGCCCGGCGGAGGCGCTGGCGCAGCGGCTGGGCGGGACGCTGGAGGCGTTGACACCCCATTCCCTGACTGACCCCGCCGTGCTGCGCGCCCGCCTGGCCCTGGTACGCCAAAGGCTGTGGGACACCGCGCCATCCGAGGCGCTGCTCGGCATCAATGTCCTCGCCGCGCCGATCTTCACGGCGGGGGAGGCGCTGGTGGGCGCCATCGGCATCGTGGGATCCGTGCAATGCGTGCAGGATCCACCGCAGGCCACGATGCTGGCCGCGTTGCAGGAGGCCGCGGGCGAGATCAGCCAGCGCCTGGGTGCGGCACGCTACGGACTGGCCGCTACCGCTTCCACACCCGGTCGAGCGGCATCAGCCGGTTTACCAGCACCAGCAGCGCCACCGTCATCAGGATGAAGATGGTGGAGATGGCGTTCACCGTATTCTCCAGGCTGAAGGTCGCCTCCGCATAGATACGCACCGGCAGGGTCTGGAGCCGCGCGGTGGTGAGGAAGGCGGTGACGGTGACCTCGCCGAAGGACAGCAGGAAGCCGATGACGCAGGACACGGCGATGCCCGGCGCCAACTGCGGCAGGATCACGCGCCGGAAGACGCGCGCGGGCGTGGCGCCCAAGCCCCCGGCGGCTTCCTCCAGCCCGCGATCGAGCTGCGCGACGGAAGCCCGCAGCAGCGCCAGCATGAAGGGCGTGACCAGCACCACATGCACCGCCAGCACGCCGAGGAAGGGCGGAATTTGGTTGAACCATTGCAGCAGCCGCAGCATGCCAAGCCCGATGGCGATGCCGGGCAGCGCCAGCGGCAGCATCAGGAAGGCGCCCACCGCCTCCTTCCCCGCAAAGCCGGCGCGCACCAGGGCGAAGGCGGCGGGCAGGGCCAGGGCCAGGGAAATGGCGACGCAGCACAGCGCCAGTTGCAGGCTGGTCCAGGCGTCGGACAGGTAGCGCTCATTCTGCAGCACCGCGGCGTACCATTTCCAGGTGAAGCCGACGAATTGCGCGACCGTCGCCTGCGGGCTGTCATTCACCGACGCGACGGCGACCAGCAGCAGCGGGAACAGCAGGATGGCGATGGCCGCCAGCAGCAGGACGCGGGAGGTGACGGGCGCCACCGCCTCCGCCACCGCAACCACGCCCCGCCGCAGCGCCGGCGGCAGGCTGGGCCAGCGCCGCGGCGGGCGGGCGGTGACCCAGGGCGTCATGGCGCCAATGGCACGGGCGAAGACGAAGGTGACGAGGACGGAGGTGGCCAGCATCAGCATGGCCAGCGCCGAGGCCAGCGGGTAGTTCAGGATCTCCATGCCTTCCCGCAGCACCACCATGCCGGTGACCTGCACCTTGCGCCCGCCAACGAGCGTGGCAGAGACATAGGCCGTGGAGGCCATCAGGAAGACCAGCGTCAGCCCGCCGCGCAGCCCGGGCAGGGACAGCGGGAAGATCACCCGCCAGAAGCGCAATGCCGGCCCGGCGCCGAGGCCGGCGGCGGCTTCCTCCAGCCGCTTCTCCTGGCCATCCAGCACGTCATACAGCGCCAGCACCATGTAGGGCAGGAACACCTGCACCAGCGAAAGCCCGACCGCGAACCAGCCGAACAGCAGGTTCACCGGCGGAAAGCCCAGCGCCTGCGCGGCGTTGGAGACGACGCCGCGTGGCGCCAGCAGCAGGATGATGCCGAGCGAGCGCACCACCACATTGGTCAGCAGCGGCACCAGGATGATGGCGAAGCCCAGGGGTTTCGCGCGCGGCGAAAGCCGCGTCAGCCACAAGGCCAGCGGATAGGCCAGCACGGCGGAGGCCGCCGCCACCGCCAGCCCCAGCAGCGCCGTGTTCAGCAGCAGCCGCAGGAAGAAGGGATCCCCCAGCACCTCCTGGTACTGCGCAGCGGAGGGCAGCAGCGAGATCGGCGCGAAGATCTCGCTGCTTTCCTGCACGGAGAGCAGCGCCACGGCCCCCAGCGGCGCCGCGAAGGCGGCGAGCAGCCACAGCACATAGGGCGCGGCCAGCCAGCCCGCGCGGGGGGAACCCTGCATCAGCGACGCGCCCTGTCAGTCGTTCAGCCGGCGATCTCGCGCGTGAAGCGGCTGGACCAGCGCGGCTGGTTGCGGATCACCACATCCCAGTCGAAGTCGATCAGCTGCGCCACGGCCGCTTCGCCCATGACGAGCTTGGCGGTCAGTTCCGCGGGCAGCGTCAGGTTGCGGATGGTGGGGCTGTAGTAGATCTGCTGCGCATAGGCGGTCTGGCATTCCGGGCTGAGATGCAGGTTCACGAAGGCCTCGGCCAGCGCCTGGTTGCGGGTGCCGGTGGTGACGCAGGCGACATTCGCCGCCACGGCCTGGCCCTCGATGGGTTCGGCGATCACGATGTTCGGGTTGCGCGTCTCGGCATAGGTGCGGGTGAAGCTGCCGAACTCCACGCTGGCCGCGCCGACCTGCTGGTCGAACATGCCATAAAGCTGGTCCTGGCTGCCCTGGATGGCGGCAAAGGGCTTGAGCTCGGCGATCTTGCGGAAGCCCGGGTCGATGTCGTTCTCCGACCCGCCCCAGACCTTGGCGGCCATCAGCAGCCCGGCCGTGCCCTGCGCGCCCGGATAGGTCGGCCAGATCACCTTGCCCTTCAGATCGTCGCGCCAGAAATCCTTCCAGGATGTCATGGGCGCCGAGACCCTGCGGCGGTCATAGACGATGGTGACCGGGTTGAAGGCCACGCCATAGCCGCCGAGGCGCGCCAGCGGGTACAGATTCTCGAAATTCGGCACATTGGCGCTGGGCGCCTGCGTCACGCCATCCCGCACCGCCTGCCGGCTTTCGAAGATGTTCAGGTACAGCAGGTCGAAGGAGGGCCGGCCGCGCTCGGCATAGGCGCGCGCGCGGCGTTCCGGGGTGCCGCCCAGCACGTAGTTGATCTTCACGCCATGCTGCTGTTCCAGCGGCGTCGCGCAGAACTGCCGGGTGATGCGTTCCTGCGCGCCGCCCCAGATGCCCACCGTCAGCTCATCGCCGCGACGGATCTGCGCGACGGCATCGCGGCCCCAGATGGCGGGGGCGGCCAGTGCGGCGGTGGCCAGCAGGCCACGGCGGGTGGGGGAGAAGGTCATGGCAGGGCTCCGGTCGTGGCGGTGAAATCTTCGATCCAGGCGATCGCCTCGGGCGGCGCGGCCAGCGTCACGGCGGCACCCGGGGCGAAGCCTGGCTCGGCGCTCGGGCGGTGCACGCGCAGGCGATGCGGGCCGACCGAGACCTCGTAATGGATGCTGTCATCCAGCCGTGTCGCGGCCTCGATCATCGCGGGCAGGGCCGGATGCGGCGTGGCGCTGGCCGCCGGCAGCAATTGCAGCCGCGCGGCGCGCAGCACCAGGTGGCTCGGCCGCGCCGGGGCATCCATGGGCAATGGCAGCGCCAGGCCCTCGGCGTGGAACACCCCTGCCTCCACCCGGCCGGGGATGACGCTGCGGGCGCCGAGGAAGCCTGCGGTGAACAGGTGGCGCGGGCGTTCGGTGAGTTCCGCCGGCGCGGCGCATTCGACGATGCGGCCGCGATCCATCACCGCCACGCGGTCCGCCAGCGCCAGGGCTTCTTCCTGGTCATGTGTCACGAACAGGGTGGTGATGCCAGCGGCATCGCGCAGCCGGGCGATTTCCTCCCGCATCTCCACGCGCAGCCCGGCATCGAGGTTGGAAAGTGGTTCATCCAGCAGCAGCAGGTCGGGGCGGATCACCAGCGCGCGCGCCAGGGCGACGCGCTGCTGCTGGCCGCCGGACATGCGCGCCGGGTAGCGATCCGCCAGATGCGCCAGCCCGACCATGGCTAGCGCTTCCGCCACC
>LNFM01007223.1_pt1 | contig 24229 bp, 16 predicted proteins | sample 596031 | NCBI WGS metagenome assembly LNFM01 (sample SAMN04254537, study PRJNA301005) | activated carbon metagenome | isolation source: dual media filters at the Ann Arbor, Michigan drinking water treatment plant | place: USA: Ann Arbor | reverse complement strand
ATACCGAACAGAGAAGTTAAGCCCCTCATGGCCGATGGTACTGCACCACAATGCGGGAGAGTAGGTAGCTGCCATATTCTTTGAGCCCTCCGATAAATCGGAGGGCTTTTTTGTTTTACTACCTCTTGCTTTTTATTTTGCTTTACATTGTGTCACTTTAACTGCAATACACATGAAGCATTTTTCTTTTTCCCTACTTTCTTTTCTTCTCTTTATTTACACTTTAATAGGCCAAGACAAAAAAAATGGATGGATAAATCTGTTTAATGGAAAAACATTCAACGGTTGGAAAAAACTTTCTGGATCTGCTGAATTTAGTATTCAGAGTGGAGTGATCACTGGTACAACAGTTCCCAACACACCTAATACTTTTTTGGTTACTGAAAAGGAATACAGTGATTTTGTTCTTGAATTGGAAGTGCTGATCGAAGACACAACATCTAATTCAGGTATTCAATTCAGAAGTCATTTTGATGCTGCTGCAAATAATGGAAAAGGAAGAGTATATGGTTACCAGTATGAACTAGATCCTTCGATGAGAAGATGGACTGGAGGTGTGTACGATGAAGGAAGGAGAGATTGGCTATATCCTTTGACGCTTAATCCTGTTGGACAAAATGCATATCGACACGGAGTTTTTAATAGAGTTAGAATAGAATGTATTGGTACAACTATTAAAACATGGGTAAATGATATTCCTTCGGCATACGTGGTTGATACTTTTGACCGCAATGGATTTATTGCCTTGCAAGTACATAGTATTGGAAAACCTGAAATGGCAGGAAGAAAAATACACTGGAAAAATATCCGAGTAAAAACGACAGGGCTGAAACCTTTGCCATTTCCAAAAGATATTTATGTAGTGAATACTATTCCCAATAATTTATCAGCCTTTGAAAAAAATAACGGATGGAAATTATTATTTGATGGAAAAACGAACAATGGATGGAAAGGTGCATATAAAAATCAGTTTCCTGAAAAGGGTTGGGAGATAAAAGATGGATTCCTTAGTGTTCTATCATCTGAAGGGAAGGAATCAATGAATGGTGGTGATATTGTAACGAAAGAAAAATTCAGCTCATTCGATCTATCGTTTGAATTTAAACTTACACCAGGTGCTAACAGCGGAGTAAAATATTTTGTAACGCTTTCAGAAAATAATCCGGGCTCTGCTATCGGACTTGAATACCAATTGCTGGATGATTCGTTACATGCAGATGCCAAAATGGGAAGAGAAGGAAATAGGACACTTGCTTCTTTATATGATTTGATCAAAGCAAATAAGACGACTAGATTTATTAAACAAGCCGGAGGATGGAACTTGGCGAGAGTAATTGTATATCCCAATAATCATGTAGAGCATTATCTTAACGGGGTTAAAGTGCTGGAATATGATAGAGGTTCACAAGCCTATCGAGAATTAGTAGCCATTAGTAAATACAAAGTGTGGCCTAACTTCGGCGAAGCTAAAGAAGGACATATTCTTTTGCAAGATCATGGAAATGCCGTGAGTTTTCGAAGTATTAAGATTAGAAAACTGGATTGATTAAACTTATAATATAAGTAATTTGGAGATACCACCTTTGTTTCCGAAATTCTTCGCAACAGGTGCTATGTCAAAATTCTAAATAGAAAGCGAAGAGTTTGCAAATGCTCATCCGTGTTACTAAAGTTGAATTGTGCGACGCAAGGGACGATGCTAGTAGCAATACAGCTGGCCAACAAAAAAATAAATCAACTAAGTTTAATTAAACAAACAACTAAACTTTCGGTTCCCAACCTTTTTCATATTCTCTTCTCCATAATTTCATTGCATCGGGATCATTGAGGATGTATCCATTTTTTAAATCGCAGTTTAATGTTTTACCGATACGTTGTGCGATATTAGCGAGATGGCAAAGTAAAATAGTTTTTTGACCTTCATTGATGGGTGAATTAAGTTTTGTATTGCCACGAATGCTATCTAAAAAATTATTGAAGTGAAAAAAGTCCAAATTACCAGTGGCACTAACAGTATTCGTTCCATCATTGCTTGTTCCTGTTTTAACTTCTTTTATTAATTTATTATCTGCATCATAAATAGTATAATCATCATTTCCTTTATTGACAAGTGTACCTTTTTCACCATAAATAGTAAAGCCACGGCTGGCTCCTTCTACATTCATTTTATTACAACTTCTCCCTTCCCAGGTAATGGCTTTTTTATCGCCAAATTCAAAAGTGGCAACTTGTGTATCGGGCATTTCCCAATCATCTTTGTAAGCATAACGGCCTCCTGCAGATGTTACTTTAGTGGGATAATCAACATCTAAAAACCAGCGGCACATATCAATTTCATGTGTTCCGTTATTGCATGTTTCGGCTGTACCCCAATGCCAATGCCAATGCCAGTTGTAATGAATGAGATTGTCTTTATAGTCTTTGCGTGGTGCTGGCCCCTGCCAAAGATCAAAGTTTAAAGTTGGAGGCACAACTACTTTCTTGCCATAGCCTATAGATTTTCTGTTATTGGCATACCATGATTTCCCAAAATAAACGTTACCTATAATTCCGTCTTTCACTTCCTTAACAGCATTGATAAGATTAGGCATGGAACGACGTTGATTGCCCATTTGTATCAACTTATTCGGATATTTATTTACTGCTTTTGTCAACAGCTCACCTTCATAAGCATTGTGACTTCCAGGTTTCTCTACATATACATGTTTGCCATGTGCTACTGCCATTAATGCTGCAGTTGTTTGCCAATGATCTGGTGTGGCAATAACCAATGCATCAAAATCTTTTTTATTAAGAAGTTCACGGATGTCTTTTATTACTGTGGGTTTGCGGGCTGCATTTTGAAATGGTTTCAACCCATTAACAATAGCCTTATCTTCCACATCACATATATAGGCAATTTCTACATTTGGTAATTTAGAAAAACACTCAGCAAGGTATGCGCCGCGGCTATTAACTCCCATTACACCTAACATTACTTTATTGGAAGGGGCATTCTTTCCGAATATAGGAAAGTTGAGGATTGTGATGCCTGCAGCAGTCAGTGAACTATTTCGAATAAATTCTTTTCGATCCATTATCGATAGTTTGTTACTAAAGATAGTTATATCTGTAATTCGCTGCAACTGTGGGTGGGGTTAACTATCCTTTTGTTTTCCTTCTTGGATTCCCGAACTTTACCAAGTTTATGAATAAGCAAGAACGGATTATACTAACATTACTGGCTTCGCTGAATTTTACGCATATTCTCGATTTCATGATCATGATGCCATTGGGTAATTATCTGAACGTAACGGCTATGCAATTCAGTATTCTTGTTGCATCGTATTCTATTGCAGCTTTCTTTTCAGGGTTAGGAATTGCAATGTTTATTGATAGGTTTGATAGAAAGAAATTTTTGCTATTCGCTTATATTGGTTTTGTAATTGGAACAATTGCTTGTGGCTTTGCACCTACGTATGGTATGTTATTAGGTGCAAGAATAGTTGCAGGCTTATTTGGAGGTATTATTGGAGCACAAGTTCTTTCTATCGTGGCGGATATGTTTTCATATGAAAGAAGAGGCCGGGCAATGGGTGCTGTAATGGGTGGTTTTGCGGCTGCTTCAATTTTAGGTGTTCCTATTTCTTTATATCTGACGAATCTTTTTAAACATGACTGGCATGTTCCTTTTCTTTTAATTGGAGCCTTGGGAATAATTTTTATTCCACTTATTATTCGCTTTATTCCGAGTATGACTGCACATATAAAAGAGAGAAAAGCAGAAGAGGTTAGTTCTCCTTTTTCGGTATTGGTTAATGTTTGTAAAATTCCAGAACAACGATCGGCTTTGATTTTTTCTTGCTTATTAATGATGGGGCATTTCTTAATTATTCCCTTTATAAATCCCTATCTAGAGTATAATAAAGGGTTTTCGAAAGACCATACACCTATGATTTACCTCGTGGGTGGAATGGCATCATTGCTTGCAGCTCTCTACCTTGGTAAATTATCGGATAAGAGAGGAAAGCTGGCTGTTTTTTCTGTATCGGTTTTTCTGTCTTTGTTTATGGTATTAATAATTACCCGAATGCCAAACGTTCCTTTTGGAATAGTGTTACTATTTTTTGCTATTTGGTTTACTGTGGCAACCGGAAGAATCGTTACAGCACAGGCCATGATCAGTGAAGTGGTAAAGCCAGAACGACGGGGAAGCTTTATGAGTGTGAATGGCAGTATTCAGCAATTGGGTAGTGGATTAGCTGCTTTATTTGCAGGTATGATCGTAGTAACTGAAAAATCAGGGAAGGTGCACAACTACAACTGGGTTGGCTACCTGAGTATTTTTGTTCTTTTATTAAGTCTTCTATTTGGCCGCAGGATATTTAAAAAAATAGATGTATCAGATGATACACCTATTGCAGAAAAAGAATTAGTACAGGAAACTGCGTAAAATTATTTTACAATCCTATATACAGGGTAACGCATAAACGCTGGCTCAATCCAAAGCGAGTTCTGATATATAAAATTTAGCTGAGCTCTTGCATTTTTAGCAAATGTTGTATCGGTTGATCTTCTTTGTTCCAATTTTGTTTTGATGTCTGGATTCTTTTTCATGAAATCGGCTGCTATATCTTCAAATACATAAGCAGAGTAGCCTTCTTTCTGACTTAGTATCGCATCAAAATAATTCCAGGCGAAATATGAATCTTCTGTTTGTGGTTCTAATACTTCCATTAAAAATCGATTTGCTACCTGGTTCATTGGAATATACCAATCGCCTTTTTTAAAATTAATAGTTTGCAGGCTGGAACTAACTTTTACATCGCTATTTATATGGTGCATCTCATATTGACGGGGAGCTGTTTTGTAGTCATCGATCTTATATACCTGTACTTCGATCACTGAGTCTTTTTTTAGCTGCCTCATCTCTATTTTATTCAATTTCAATAAGTCGATCACTTTCCACCAGCCTTGTGGAATAATGTAAGCTTCTGGCTTTTTTAATACTATTTGTGGGTTGAACTGATTGAAGATCTTCACTTGCTTTTCATAAGGCTTATTACGATCATAATACAAACGGGGTAAGCCAGATATTTCACTTGGCTTGCGACCAGCTTCAAAACCTTTGTAGGTTACTTCTCTAAATTTTGATTTATCTAATACCCAGTTTAACGGAAAACCTGTAAATGTTTTTGCAGATTCTTTTGCTTTTTTTCGTACCGTTTTTATTTCTTCACTGTTTTTTACAGCAAACTCAATAAAGGCCTGCATTAATGTGTAAGTAGCTTTAACCCGCAAGTCATACGCTTTTAGCATATGCGTTTCGGGTACAAAAGAAAACGTATGCCACAGGGCGGCAAAACCACTGCTATAGCGGGGACTGTCCCAATATTCCGGCCAACCATTATCAGGGGTGTCGCCAAAGGAATTTACGTATGGAATTAAGTCATAACCTTTTTGTTTCATAGAAGTGTAGAGAGCTGGCTCGAATTTTTGATTTAAAAATTCTCCCATTACACCGCCGAGCTTATTATGTTGTGTGGTTAATAATGTTATTATATGCTGATAGTCGGCACCGTTACTTACATGATTATCTACGAAAATATCCGGGTCAGTCAAATGAAAAATTTCTGTGAATGCTCTTGCATCTTTTGAATCACATTTAATAAAATCCCGGTTAAGATCGAGGTTTTGAGAGTTGCCGCGGGAGCCAAATTCTTCGGGACCATCCTGGTCAACACGAAAATTTGGACTACGATTTAAGCAACCACCAATATTATAAATTGGTATAAAGGCAAGTACAATGTTGTCGGGAATTTTATATTTATTCGTTACAATATCTCTTACCAACAGCATGCTTGCATCTACACCATCGGGTTCGCCGGGGTGAATACCGTTGTTGATCAAAATGATTCGCTTATTACTTTTGCGAATGTTATCGAAAATATAATCGCCATTGTTTGATACAACAACTAAGTGCAATGGATAGCCTGCATCCGTCATACCCATGGTAAGCATTTTTACTTTACCAGATTGAGCATCTAATTTTTTCCACCAGTCAATGATCTCAAAATAAGTGGGTGTTTGTGTTCCTTTTGATTGCTCAAATTTTGTGGTTATGTTTTGTGAGAATGAAAATTGAATTGCAATTAAAAGAAGCAACAATGTCGTAAGTAGTTTTTGCATGATATAGTTTGATTATATGAATATCATTTGTGATGGAATAAATATACGAAGTGAAAAGGAACAAGTGCAAGACTTGAAAAGCGGAGACTATGCTATTTTTTTTGGAGACTTTGCAAATGCTGATCTGTGTTACTGCAGTACAAGAGTGATTAATTTCTTCTCTTCCACTGGAAGAAAATAAATTAACAGGCCTTCGGCCGCAAGGAACGACGATAGTAGTAGTTAGCTTGCCTACATAATATTTAGGCAAGTAAATTGGCCAATAAAAAAGCATCCCTTTATAGAGATGCTTTTCAAATAATTTATTGAAAACTTATTTAGCTGCCGCTGCTGCGTTAGCTTTTCTCGCTAGTTTGCTTTTTAGGTTAGCCGCTTTATTTTTATGAATAACATTGCGCTTAGCTAATTTGTCGATCATAGAAGCAACATCTGGAAATTTGTCGCCCATTTCTTTTCCTTTCAGTGCTTTCAGGTCACGGATAGCATTACGGGTTGTTTTTCCGTAATATTTGTTTCTCGCTGTTCTTTTTGCAGCCTGACGGGCATCCTTTTTTGTTGCGCTGTGATTAGCCATTCTTTTTGATTTTTAAGGACTGCAAAGGTAGGAGAAATCATCTTAAAATTGGCAGTTGAGGGCTAATAATTTAGAAGAAAATGAGGGTTGGGTTAGCGGGCAGGCTGGTTTGGCGTTCGCCTAAGGCGGCCCAGCTGCCTAAATCCTTCAAAATGAGCCTTCATTTTCGGTATTTTAAGCGATATTTGTGGCCTCAAAAATCGCTTTATTTTCAAATTTTTCCCCTCCATGAAGGACTTTTCTTACATCACCAATTCTTCCCCGGCTTTTATCGAAAACCTGTACCGTGATTTTGTTAGCGATCCTAACAGCGTTGACCCCGAAATGAAAAAATTCTTTGAAGGGTTTGACTTTGCTATGAGTAACGCAACAGCGAACGGAAATGGAAAGGCGCCAGCGGCTACAAGTTCAACAATTTCAGACAAGCCACTTTCGGTAGATCTAGATTGGATGCGGGAGATCAGGGTCTACCGGATGATATTGGGGTACCGTAATAAGGGTCACCTTTTGGCGAAAACAAATCCTATCAGAAAAAGAAAAGACAGGGGAGCTAATATTGAACTTGGGTTTTACGGTTTTACGGAAGCCGACCTGGACAAAGATTTCCATGCAGGAAATTTATTAGGATTAGGAACAACATCACTTAAAAATATTTTAAATCATCTTGAGAAGTGTTATGCTTCTCATGTTGGTATCGAGTTTAAATACATTAGTGATCAGAAAAAAGTTGATTGGCTGACAAATGAAGTAGAAAAGAAATCACTGGAGCCTCTTCCGCTAAATAAAAAGAAAAGGATATTGGAGAAGCTGAACCAGGGAGTGATGTTTGAAAAATTTCTTCACACAAAATATGTTGGACAAAAAAGATTTTCCTTAGAAGGTGGAGAAACAACCATTGCTGCCTTAGATGCGATCATTACATCGGCTGCTGACTATGATGTGCAGGAAGTAGTGATTGGAATGGCACACCGCGGAAGATTAAATGTGCTGGCCAATATTATGGGTAAAACATACTCACAAATTTTTAGTGAGTTTGAAGGTACTGGCAAGCTTGACCAAACAATGGGAAGCGGTGATGTAAAATATCACATGGGTTATGGAAGTGAAGTTCAAACGCTGAACGATAAAACGATTCATTTAAAATTAATGCCCAATCCATCGCATTTAGAAGCGGTGGACCCGGTGGTAGTTGGTTTTGCAAGAGCAAAGGCAGATGTGTTGTATGAAAGTGACTTTGATAAAATTCTTCCGATATTGATCCATGGTGATGCATCTGTTGCAGGCCAGGGAATTGTGTACGAAGTTTTACAAATGTGCAATTTGAAAGGTTTTTATACAGGTGGAACTATTCATTTCGTCATCAATAACCAAATTGGTTTTACAACTGATTTTGATGATGCGAGAAGTTCGGATTATTGTACCTCACTTGCTGCGGCTGTACAAGCACCAGTATTCCATGTAAATGGAGATGACCCAGAGGCAGTCGTTAAATGTGTAGAGATCGCTACCCGTTATCGCCAGGAGTTTAATTCAGATTTCTTTATTGATATGGTTTGCTACCGTAAACATGGGCATAATGAAGGGGATGACCCAAAGTTTACACAGCCTCATTTATATGCGCTGATCGATAAGCATCCCAATCCAAGAGAAGTGTATATAAAGTACTTATTGGAGAACGGAGAAGCAGATGCGCAGGAGCTGGCGAAGGAAATGGAGAAAAAATTCTGGAATGATCTGCAAGAACGTTTGGATGAGGTAAAACAAAACCCATTGCCGTATCATTACCAGGCACCAGAAGTAGATTGGAAAAAGTTGAGAAAAGCAACCGCTACTGATTTTGACCAATCGCCTGTAACTGCAATAAGTACTGATGATTTCAAAAAAGTATTTGATGCTTTGATGAAATGGCCGGAAGATTTTAAGCCGCTTCGAAAAGTAGAAAAGATATTACAGGACAAAATAAAATTATTTGATACCGAGAATAAAATTGACTGGGCTACAGCTGAATTGTTGGCCTATGGAAGTTTGTTATTGGATGGTAAGAATGTAAGAATGAGCGGACAGGATGTGCAACGGGGAACATTCTCCCATCGCCATGCCGTGCTAAGAGACGAAGACAACGACAAAGCCTACAATCGTCTTAGCAGAATTGAAGGTGCAAAAGGAAAATTCAGAATTTATAATTCATTACTGAGTGAGTATGGTGTGCTTGGGTTTGAATATGGTTATGCATTAGCTGACCCCAATGCATTGGTATTGTGGGAAGCACAGTTTGGAGACTTTGTAAACGGTGCCCAGATAATGATTGATCAGTTTATTGCTGCCGGTGAACAAAAGTGGAACAGGATGAATGGAGTTACGATGTTATTGCCGCATGGATACGAAGGGCAGGGGCCTGAACATAGCAGTGCAAGGCTAGAAAGATTCTTGCAATCCTGTGCTGAGTTAAATATGGTTGTTACAAACATTACAACCGCTGCTAACTATTTCCATGCTTTGAGAAGGCAATTAGCATGGCCATTCCGTAAGCCGATGATCGAGTTTACACCGAAAGCTAACTTACGCCATGCGGGCACCTATTCAAAAATAGAAGAGTTTACCACTGGCGGATTTAAAGAAGTGATTGATGATGTGAATGCGGACCCAACAAAAATTAAAAAAGTTTTATTCTGCAGCGGCAAAGTATACTTCGACTTAGCGGACAAGCAACAAAAAGAAAACAGAACAGATGTTGCTATTATAAGATTGGAACAATTGTATCCACTTCCATATAAACAGCTTGAGGCGTTGAGTAAGAAGTATAACAAAGCCACCTGGTTCTGGGTACAAGAAGAGCCGCAGAATATGGGAGCCGCTTCCTTCCTGAAAATGAATTTATATACTATTAATTTCGGAGTGATCAGCAGGCAACCTTCTGCTTCAACTGCTACCGGATATAATAAAGTGCATCAGCAGGAGCAGGCTGAGATCGTAGAGACGGCGTTTAGTATTTAATGATAGCAAAAATTGCCTTCGGTAATGAATACAGGTTGGCCATAGATTACACGGATTAGCACAGATTAATACAAAATGCCAAAGAGGTTATCAAAACGATAGCCTCTTTTGCATTTATGCGTTTTTTATTTGTTGACGAACAGCAGTATTACTATATAAGGTCTTTTACCTTAATACGCAAAGACTCACGACTACTGGCTAATAACTCCTGACTACCTTAGAATGGAATTTTCGCATTCACAGTTTTCTTATCACCATCTCTTGTAAATAATACCAGGTCTTTAACGATCAGTGTTCTATCTGACACTGTTACAGTTCCGGTAGATTTATCTGAACCAGTAAATTGTTGATCTTTAAAACCATCACCAACTCCTGAAAGAGAAACGGTATAAGAGCCTGCTTCTGCTTCTGGTTCTGTCATGGGCAACTGAGAGCCACTATAAAGCTTCAGATTTGAATTAGTTGTTGCATCTTTTTCATTTACGAAAGTAATTTGAAGTAATTCAAAATTTGCACTTGTTGCACTTTCATCATGCTGGCATAATACGGAGAAGTTGGACTTCTCTTTATCACTTCCAAAATATTGTGTAGTTGATTTACCGGTTACTGTTTTTCCATCAATAGAAAATTCGCCGGTTTTTTCATCGCTGCTTTCATTGCTAGTCGGGTTGCTTGTTTCTGATGTTGAAGCATCGGAAGTAGTTTTTTTGTTATCACTGCAAGATGTAAGTAATGCGACTGCAGTCGATAAAATAAGGATCTGTTTTTTCATGTTTTTTATTTTGAATGTTTATGTAAGAATAAAAATTTGATTTCTGTTGTTTATCTGTAACCCGGTCTGAATTGCGTTCTTGAAAATTTTCCATTTACCTGGTGCCACCAAAAGGCCCTTCTCATAAATCTAACTGGTGAAACAATGCTTCCGTTTTCGTCAAAATATGGATTCACAAAAGTTATTTTGGAAGATTTGTCTGAAGGATCTTGAAAGCGATAAACCCGATTCCCGTCGTAGATAGTTTCTTCTATCCAGTGGCTATTTTTTTTCAGTGCAAGTTTAGCAATACTGTCAGGAAGATTATTGCTACTAAGCGGTTCCTTTTTTGGAATACTATCAAATGTAACAACCCGGAGAGTGACGATTTGTTGCTTTTCGATAGAATACGGTATCATTTTAGATCCCATGATTCCGCCAACCATCCAGGTGCAAAAAAGCTTACAAGAGGAATCATAGAATCGAATGCTTCCTAAGCTATCATAGTAATTAATCGGTTTGTTTTTAGGTGAGATTGCAAATGAAAAGAGTCTCTTCCCGTTGTAATCATATTCAGTATAAGATTGTATATTACCTTTAGCCAGGTATTTAATACATGTTGGTAAACTGTCTGTTGTTGCATAAGAATTTATACAACAACAAACAGCCAGGATAAGAATAATGGTATGGTTTAAGTAAAATCTCATTTATGATCTCCCGTTTTTATAACTATAAGGAGATACCTTTTTTTGGATCGACAGTAAATTTCTTTTCATACCCCTTCCAGTTCAAAATATCAATTCGAAAACTTTCACATATATCGTCAACCAAGGGAATTGGAATACAGAAACCGGCTTTGAAATAAACTTCACCGGATAAACCACCCACAGACAGCAATGGCTGAATATTGGCCAGTGTATTTGTGGCAGATACTTCCATGGTATAGGGCATGTCTATTTCCAGCAGCTTAACGTCTGCATATACTTTTGCATACATGATTTTTGCATCGATACCACCGGAACCGTGTAATGTTATATCCGCATGAGGTGTTATTGATAGTTTCGCATCACTGCTCTTTATTTTTTTGCTTTGATAATCAACTGCCACACTTATATTTCCTGAAAGTCCAATAGTGATATTGCAGGGTACAGGGCCAATGAAAAAATCAATCGTTGGAAAATTTTCATTTATGACTTTCACAAATTTGTCTTCATTAGTATTGGCAAGGTTATGGGTTTCGCCCAAAAGTGTAACTATTCCTTTGTCCGGATCTTCTTTCTTATATTCAGCAAATCCAATTGGTGGAGGTTTGCCATCCAGTTTCAAATATTTTTCTTCTGAACTTATATCATAACCAAATAATGGGAAATCTTTTGTTAGTGGTGCATTGCTATTAATGAGACGTTCCCAGTTATAATATTTTACTCCGATCTCCATATTGGCATTTACTGTACTTTTCATTCTTTTGCCGTCATAGGCACTGTCCTGAGAAAAATATTGTGCATTGTAGCCCGATGATTTGGCATAAAATCCAAAGCAGTGCAATCCCGGGTCAAGAAATTGATAGTCGTATCCGGAATATTGTTTGCCACCCATTTTTGTAACATTAAGTGGCATGGGCAATTGATTGTTGAGTACCAGATCATTTGGCTGATAGGTTTGCACTTGTTGCCCGGCCGCATCATAGAATGTAAGAATCAAATAATAAGGTTTTGCATTACGGGTAGCCGCCGGCAATTTATTTCCAACATTTTCAAATAACAGTTTGTAACTGTATATGGAATAATTCGAAGGCATATATTGTGGCTCCACCGCATCTCCGAAATTTATGTTTGGTACTGCTGAAGATATGGTATGTGTAAATTTATTTAACACAATGGTGGTGGCAAACAGCGCCGAACCCTTTGGTGTTTCAGCAACATCTACCCGGCAGGTCTTTACTTTTTGAAACATAGCAGCCTGCATTACCAATTGCATATCTGCTGATGCATTATTAGCGATACGGGTAAATTTATCAGAACTGTTCATATTAGCTGATTTGAATTCAGCTGAATTTGTAACATATCCCAGGTAACTATAGACAGTGCTGTTTATTAACTTTTCAGCGATATTTACATTCTTTAATTTTACGGGCTTATTAAAATCGTATTGTGGATTTTTCTTCGCAGGTAATAATTTATTAGTGATGACACAATTAGCGAAATCGTTTTTGGCAACTGCATTAAGTTGAAGTGTTAATCCATTCAATGCCTTTTTTTCACGAAGTGAATGCCCTCTTTCATTTAATTGTTGTTCAAGATCATTTACTTCATCGAGAATTTCTTTACCAGTAGCCGTATGCTGGTTACCGAGCGGATCTTTCCATTCATACACCTTGGTATCACTATATCCCTTACTGTAATCTGCTTTTATGGGTACAAACTTTATGGCGGCTTTTTTATAACCTGGACTAGCATCCAGCAGGTTGGGTGCAAATACTGTTTTTTTCTCTGAAGGCTTTGTGCAAGGATTAGCTGCGGGGTTATTGGTTTTCTGATTATTCGCATTAAAACCATTCTCATTAATAGTGGAAAGTAGATCTTTATATGGAGTTCCATCACTACTATAACTTATGTTCACGGTTCCTCTTGGGTCGATCGTAACTTTCTGAACACCATCCAGTGCTTTCAATGCTGCCAGTAATTTTGTTTTACCCTCTGTACAAGTAGCGTTGGTACGGATAATAGTTTCACCAGCGGCATTTTTTTGTTCCTCTGAACTTTCTTCCGGATTATTTTGTGTAGCTGTCCTTTTTTGAAAATAATATTCGGCCAGTGGTACTCCGTTACGGCCTGTTGATACTTTTAGCCAATAGGCATATTTATCTCTCAGCTCTGGTCTTGTTAGGTCGAAAGTGTAAGTGGTGCCGTTTTTTGTATAAAATTTATCAGTGTATTCCTGTCCTTTTCGGGCAATTCTTTCTTCTGCCGTATAAGTTTCTAATGTAATAACAGATACTTCTGCGTCAGTTTGAAAACTAAGTGTTTTTTTTCTTTCGTCCAGTACAGCAGTAAACCGGTGCTTACCTTTGAAAAGAGTTTCAAGTCCACCAACGGAGGAGTATTGCTGCCCAGAAGCTGAGAGCACCAGCAAAATCAAGACTATTGGAAGAATACTTTTTTTCATGCTGAAGATTTATAAGGCTAAAGATAAACGCTATGCATCGTGTGTTTTTGGCTAACCGATGAAGGAATACCTAAAACCGATGAAAGGAAACGATATCGAAACTATGAGCCCGGGAGTAGAATTGTAACTCTCGTTAAATCCAAAGCCGGGTTAGAAAAATGAATGGTTGCGTTTATTTTTTCTGAAAGCTCATGTGTTAAGCGCAGACCTAAGCCGGAAAGTGATTGGCTTGACTGCTCGCTTTTTATAAGCTGTTCATATTGCTGTTGTGAAAAAGAAACGCCATTATTTTGAATGGATAAGGAAATACTTTTTACTGTTTGTTCAGCCATTATTTCAATCACACTATTTACATGTGTGGCTTTGATTGCATTTTGCAACAAATTTCTGAAAATGGTTTGCAGGTAATAAGGATCTGTTTGTGTTGTTAGTCCTTCGGGTATTATTACACTGTATTGAATATTTTTTGCTTCGCTGTTTAATTGCAACAAATTTTTGCAGGCATCAACAATTGGCAGGAGTTGAGTGGATTGAAAACTGGTTTTAAACTCACTCATTTGTGTTTTACTCCACAGTAATAGATCTTCCATTGTTTCTAACAAAGAACCGGTGGCAGTTTGTATCTTATTACTTAGTTCATTTTTCTGGCTTTCATTCAAAGCCTGTGGATTCAGTTGTTGCAGTTTTAAAAATTGATATACCTGGTTGATTGGAGAACGCAGATCATGACTGATGATACTGAATAATTTTGCTTTGGTGCGATTGGCTTCTTCTAAATCATTATTCAGTATAGCTAATGTTTTATTTTTTTCATCCAGTATATCAGCTGTTTTCTTTTTATTTCTATAAATAATAACCAATAGGATTGCTACCAAAGAAAGTAAGGCCAATCCTGCAACAAGCCAAAATCTTTGCTTGCGGGCTGCTGATAATTGGAGGTTCTTATTTTCTATCTGTTGTTGTTTCTCTTTGTTCTGAAATTTTGCTTCGGCGTCTGCAATATTTTTTTTAGATGCCTCTGTATAAAGCGAGTCTTTTAGCGGGGCATATTTTTCGTAATATATATATGCGTTCTGCCATTGACCGGTGGCAGCATAACTTTGCGCTAATGTCTGTAAAAGCGAAGCATGCACTTGCAGGCTTGCATTCCTTGTTAGTTCTTCAGCACCTTTTAATAATGGAATGGCTTTTCCATATTCTTTCCTGGCAGCAAGCACTTTTCCCATCATAAAATTTATCTGTGATACAACGTATACACTTGCTTTTTCCGGCGCCAATTTATCTGCACGGCTAACAAAAAGTAATGCGCTATCTGTATTGTTTTTTGCCAGGTAATAATCTGCAAATACAAGGTCTGCAGTTAGTTTATCACTCCATTCAAATGCACCGGCTTCAGGTTTGTTTACAATTGCAGTAAGTGAATCATAATGGAGCAAGGCTTTGGTTGGTTGATTAAGTAAAAGCCATGCATCTAAATAATTTTTATGATAATAGGTTTGTCCCGATTGGTAGTTGGCTAAATACGACCAGGTTGGTTGTATATACTCAATTGCTTTCTCCGGCTGCTTCATATCGATATAGGCCTTTGCTACATTCAATAAACTTATGCCAATATCTGAGCTGTCGTTAGTGCCACCTTCTTTTAGTAACTCTTTTTGAATATCAATACTTTTCAATAAGTACTCAATGTTCTTTTCATATTCTGCCCGTTCGTTATGATAGTTGCCAAGGAATGCCAGTATTGAATATTTAGAAGTTTTATCCTTTACTGTATCTAGTATGTTTTTTAGTTCTAAAGCTGTTCTATCTGCTTTTTGTTCGTTGCCGGCGGAATGATATAAATATAAAAGTCGTTGATGAGCAACTCTGATTCGCTTAGCAATTTTGCCTTGCTGTGCATATGCTAAGGATTTTTCATGATAATGTATTGCACTGTCTCTGCTAATTAAACCTTCTAAAGAGATTCCCGTGAAGTGATTAAAAAGTGCAAGATTAGCCAAGTCGCCTGTGGGAACTAATTGCAAAGAATAAGCAGCAACAGCTTTCAATTCACCATATTTTTCAATATTAGCAAGCGAATCACAAATAGTTTTTAAAACCTTTAATTTTTCAGTTGAGGTTTTATAATGGCTTAATTCCGGGATTAAATTTTGTGCAGAAGAATTATTAAGAAGAAAAATGAAAAATATAAACAGGCTAAATCGGTGCACCCGGTTTTTCAAATTGGAAAGTATAGGGTATCGGCGCATAGAGTTACAATTTTATCCGGGTTACTACCGAACGGTATGTTTTGCCAATGGGAATGGAAATATCACCACAAATGATTTTATTGGTATGAAGTTCTTTTATCTTATTAATGGCCACCGCATAACTTCTGTGCACCCGGAGGAAATTGGTATTCGATATTTTTTCTAAAAATCCTGTCAAGGTGGATAGTGTGAGATAGTTTTTCTTTTCAGTAACCACTTTTGTATAGTCTTGCATTGCTTCGAGGTATATAATATCCTCCTGGGGCAATTTTACTTGTGAATGCCCATCTTTTATAATTAGTGATTCTTTTTCAAAAAGTACTTCATACGAAATGGCCTTTTGCTTCATCGTCCAATATTCTTCAATCCGTTTTACTGTTAGGGCAAATCTTTCTGCTGTTAATGGCTTCAATACATAATCAAGGGCAGAAAGCTCAAATCCGTCTATTGCAAATTCTGGATGAGAAGTGATAAAAATGGCAATTGAAACCTTGTCTTTTATTTGCCGGAGCACTTCTAATCCCGTTAGTCCTGGCATTTCAATATCAAGAAATATGAGATCTGGGTGTAACTCGTCAATTGAAGCTAAACCATCTGTGCTATTTGAGAAAGTGCCAACTTGCTGCAGAATTGGAAATGCACCGGCATATTCCTTCAGCATAAGCTGGTCAAGGAGGTCATCATCTATAGCGACGTAGCGGATGGGTTTTAGCATCAAAAGGCCTGATTATCAAAATCAAATATAAATCTTTGTGTCGTCTTTTTTTCCGAAATTTGCCCCACTTAAGAAACGAAATATGATAGATATAAAAGTGCCAACGGTTGGCGAATCCATTAGTGAAGTAACCCTGCTGAAATGGAATAAAAAAGACGGTGAATATGTAGAAAGAGATGAAGTAATTGCCGAGTTAGAAAGTGAGAAAGCCACTTTTGAAGTAAATGCCGAAAAAGCCGGTGTTTTAAAGCTAGGTGTTATTCAGGAAGGTGACACCATTAAAATCGGGGATTTATTGGCGAGCATTGATGAAACTGCCAGCAAGCCAGCAGGTAGCGAAACACCTATAGCTGAGAAAAAGGAAGAACCTAAAAAAGAGGATGTAAATAAAGAAGAGAAGCCTGCATCATCAGCTCCTGTAGCATCCGTACCTAATGATATAAAAGCAAGTCCTGTTGCATCGGCAATTATTGCAGATAAAAAAGTTGATCCAAAAACTGTAACTCCAACAGGAACTGCCGGAAAAATTTTAAAGGATGATGTACTCGCTGCATTAGCCAATCCGGGTAAAAAAGCATTTGCTGGAACAGAACTTGGTAGCCGTAATGTTCGTACAGAGAAGATGAGCAATCTGCGTAAAACTATTTCAAGAAGATTAGTTGAAGCTAAGAATACTACTGCGATGCTTACCACTTTTAATGAGGTGGATATGAGCAATATCATGGAAATAAGAACAAAGTATAAAGACAAGTTTAAAGAAATACACGGTGTTGGATTGGGCTTTATGAGCTTTTTTGCAAAAGCATGTGCAGCTGCATTGGCCGAATGGCCTTCGGTAAGTTGGTATATCATGATTATGCAGACATTAGTATTGCCGTTAGCACTCCAAGAGGATTAACTGTTCCCGTAATGCGCAATGTAGAAAGCATGAGCATGGCGGAGGTTGAAAAAGCAGTAGTGATACTGGCAGGCAAAGCAAGAGATAGCAAATTGACAGCTGAGGATCTAACCGGTGGAACGTTCACCATTACCAATGGTGGAGTATTTGGTTCGTTGATGAGTACTCCAATAATTAATATTCCTCAGAGTGCAATTTTGGGTATGCACAAAATACAGGAACGGCCAATGGCAATTAATGGCCAGGTGGTTATTAAGCCGATGATGTATTTAGCATTGAGTTATGACCATCGTATTATTGATGGGAGAGAGTCAGTAAGCTTCTTAGTACGAGTGAAGGAATTATTGGAAAATCCTGAACAATTATTGATTGGAAAAGATCCGGTGAAGACATTACTGGGCGTATAATATTATTTTAATGATTGTTGGGCGGTTGTGGAATCACAGCCGCTTTTTATTTTTAAAAAAAATGAGCCGCTATTACTCATATTTAAATTCAGCTATTGCAATTCTTAAGCAGTATGACGGAATAGAACCTTTTGCTGCATTTATAAAAAAACATTTTTCTGCCAATAAAAAATTCGGCTCTAAAGACAGGAAAACCACCACCAATTTATGTTACTGCTATTTTAGATTAGGCAATGCTTTGCAAAGCATACCATTAGACGAAAAGATATTGGTTGCTCTATTTCTTTGTTCTTCATCGTCTGATAAATTATTAGAAGAGTTGAAACCAGAGTGGAATAAAAAAGTATCACTAGCACTGTTTGAGAAAAGAGATTTCCTAAGCTGGCAATTTATAGACAAGGATATTTTTTTATGGAAAGAAGAAATTAGCGAGGCTATTGATAAATCAGCTTTTATTTTTTCTCATTTATCGCAGCCTGATTTATTTCTGCGATTACGTTCGGGTAAAGAAGTAGCAGTGGTTACAAAATTGGATAAGGAGAATATACCCTACACTGTTATTTCTTCAACTTGCCTTGCTTTGCCAAACTCCTCCAAGGTTGATAAAGTAATCGAATTAAATAAGGAAGCGGTAATACAAGATCATAGTTCGCAAAGAGTAGCGGAGTTGTTGCAGTTAGTCAGGCAGAGATCACAAGGACAAATTAAAATTTGGGATTGTTGCGCAGCAAGCGGTGGCAAGTCATTATTAGCGAAAGATGTTATTGGAAAAATCGATTTGACAGTTTCTGATATAAGAGAATCAATTCTAGCGAATCTGAAGAAACGCTTTGCAGAAGCGGGAATAAAAAAGTATAAAAGTTTAGTAGCGGATTTGACAAAGCCTAATGCCGGTTTTTTAAACCAACAATTTGATCTGGTGATTGCGGATGTTCCCTGTAGTGGAAGCGGTACCTGGGGACGAACACCCGAACAGCTATGTTATTTCGATGAAAAGAAAATAAAGGATTACACAACTTTACAAAGTAGAATTATTGATACTGTAATTAATCAGCTGAAGCCGGGCGGGCATTTACTATATATCACTTGCTCAGTATTTAAAAAGGAGAATGAAGTTCAGGCCACCTATATTAAACAAAAATTCCATCTCAACGAAGTGAAGATGGAATGGCTCAGGGGTTATGATAAAAAAGCAGATACCATGTTTGCGGTGCTATTTCAAAAACCACTGGTGTAAATTAGTTGTGATCGATCATCCACATGGTAATACCAAAACCATTTTTATAAGGGCCGCCAGAGCCGCCAGTATTCGGTTGGTATTCCCATAATTCATATTCTCGGTACACTAAACCAATATTTTTTGAATATTTTTCTACACCCCTGGATCGGGAGGCATAAGCAGTAGGAACAGTAATGGGAACATTCAATGACTCGTCAACTTGTTCAACGGTATAAACATCCCTTGGTGCAAAATTCTCATAATAAAAATCCCAGTCTTCCATATCGTTATCATTACTGAAATTATATCCGGCCGGGCTGTAAGGATCGTCAGTTAAATAGCTATTTCCTTTCCAACTAAACCCATCACGGATTGGTAAATGTAATTTTATAAAGCGAAGGTTATCTTCTATCACTTCTATTTGGTCGGACTTTGGGGTGATATAAAAAGTACCTTCTATCTGCACTTGCCATGGTTGAACACCTGCGGCATCTCTGATATAACGGTTAATTCTGTAACTCTGATTTCCAGAATTGTCTGTAATAATTGCATCTACCTGGTGCTTCACCTGGTATTCATGTATTTCGGTTACGCTTCCAAATTGCTTGAATACCATGGAATCCAATCGATACGTAATGTATTTGCCAACTACTAATGGCATATAATCGCTTAAAGGTTCGGTTGTAAATTCTTCTTTTTCCGGACTACACGAAAAAAAAGTACCTGCGAAAATAGCCAACAGGCTCAGACGGGTGATTGTAAAGAATCTCATAAGTGGTCTTTCTATATTTACGGATAACAAATTCGTTTGGTTTAAGACTGTTTTCAGGGACGGTTAGCTGCCTTAAAACTACAAACAAAAAGCTGGGAAACATAGATTCCCCGCTTTAAAACGTATTAAGATGGGCTTTATTGCCTGTAAATAGTTAGGAGTCAATAGGCTTGAGTCGTGACTCTCGACACTGACTAAAGGGTATTTTCTCCGGACTATTGACTCATAACTATAGACTCATTATACCCGACTGTATTATCCCTCCGCCTATCACATCATCTCCCTCATAAAATACAGCACTTTGGCCGGGTGCTATGCCTTTGGCATTTTCATAAAAGCGGACTTTCATTTGTCCGCCCTCAGGATAAATATTTGAAAGACTGCCTTTGTCTTTATACCTGATTTTGGTAGTAGCTTCCATCCCAGGGGTAATAATATCATACTTTATCAGGTTCAGCTTCCCTACCGTCATTTCATTTTGCTCCAGGTCTTCTTCGTCGCCCAACATTACAGTGTTATGTTCAGGATCAATTTTGGTGACAAAAACTGGTTTGCCAAATGTAATGTCGAGCCCTTTTCGCTGCCCAATTGTATAAAAAGGATAGCCTTTATGCGTTCCTAAAATCTTGCCAGTTTTATCAATGAAGTTCCCGCCAGCTACTCTTTCTTCTAACCCATCTACCCTTCTTTTTAAAAATCCACGGTAGTCATTGTCCGGTACAAAACATATTTCATAGCTCTCACTTTTTTTGGCGAGTTCAGGGTAGCCGTAGTCCAATGCCATTTGGCGAATCTCAGTTTTGCGATAAGGGGCTAGTGGTAATAAAGTTCTGCTCAATAGATCTTGCTGCAATCCCCACAACACATAGCTCTGATCTTTTGTATCATCAATTGCTTTGCTTACTACGAAACGTCCATTATCATGCTGACGGATCTTTGCATAATGACCCGTTGCAATAAAATCACAACCCAATGCATCAGCTCTTTTTAATAAGGCTCTCCATTTAATATGGGTATTACAAAGAACGCAGGGGTTCGGTGTTCTTCCGGCCAGGTATTCTTCAACAAAATTTTCTACCACAAAACCGCCGAACTCTTCCCGTATGTCAAGTATGTAATGCGGAAAGCCATGTTCAACAGCAGCTTGCCTTGCATCATTAAAACTATCTACGTTGCAACAGCCTGTTTCTTTTTTGCTGCCACCGCTTGCTTCATAGTCCCATGTTTTCATAGTGATGCCTACTACTTCGTAGCCTTCATCGTTTAGCATTAGCGCAGTAACGGTACTATCAATACCGCCGCTCATAGCTACCAGCACTTTTCCTTTCTTGCTCATATTAAAAAAAATTCAAGCTGCAAATATACGAATGTATCAGGGCTTCCGGAAAGACAATTCATGGCCACGAATGACCGTACACAATTATTCTTTATCTTCCCTTCCATATTTATAACCATCACATTATGAAGAAAATTAACATCATCGTCTGCCTGTTATTTTCCTGCACAGGCCTCTTTGCGCAAGATTTAAAGTATTATTTGCCCGACTCTGTTTCTTACAACGCTGATATTCCAAAACCCAAAGATGTTATCTATCATGAAGTGGGTGAGTGGCATGTAACGCATGACCGTCTGGTGAATTATATGAAAGCAATTGCAACGGCAGCACCAGATAGAGTGAAATTAGAAATGATGGGGTTGAGTTATGAAAGCCGCCCACAAGTTTTGCTGATCATTACTTCCAAAAAAAATCATGCAAATCTTGAGCAGATAAGGCAACAGCATTTACAATTATCAGATCCTTCAAAATCTGCATCTGTCAATATTGATAACATGCCTATTGTTGTTTACATCGGGCATTCAATACATGGTAATGAAGCAAGTGGTGCTAACGCAAGTTTGCTAAGTGCATATTATTTGGCAGCAGCACAGGGAAAACAAATTGATGATATGCTGGATAATACGGTAATACTTTTTGATCCTTCTTTTAACCCGGATGGGTTACAGCGTTTTTCAACATGGGCTAATCAGCATAAGAGTAAAAATTTAGTAAGTGATCCAAATTCAAGAGAGTTTAATGAGGTATGGCCGGGTGGCCGTTTTAATCATTATTGGTTTGATCTGAATCGAGACTGGTTACCCGCAGTGCATGTAGAAAGTCAAAACCGTTTAGGTTGGTTTCATAAATGGAAACCGAATATTTTAACTGATCATCATGAGCAGGGAAGTAATGCTACGTTCTTTTTTCAACCGGGAGTACCATCAAGAGTTAATCCGCTGACACCAGTAAAAAACCAGGAGCTAACTGCGAAACTGGGAACTTTTCATGCAAAATATTTAGATCATATCGGGTCGTTGTATTTTACCAAGGAAAATTATGATGATTTTTATTATGGAAAGGGTTCTACCTACCCGGATATTAATGGTGCCATTGGTATTTTGTTTGAACAGGCATCTTCAAGAGGGCATTTACAACAAACTGCAAACGGATTGCTGAGCTTTCCTGCTACTATAAAAAATCAGTTTGTAACAGCATTATCTACCTTAGAAGGTGCCAATGCTTTAAGAAAAGAGTTTCTTTCTTTCCAAAGAGATTTTTTCAAAAATTCATTAGCAGAAGGTTCTTTAGCAGCAACCAAAGCATTTGTGTATGGCGATAAAAAGGACGAAACAAAATCTGCTGTGTTTACAGAAATGTTGCTACGTCATCAAATTGAAGTTTATAAATTAGGCAGCAAATTGAAAGCAGATGGAAAAGATTTTGAACCGGCTACTTCATATGTTGTGCCCGCCAATCAACCACAGTATAAATTAATACAAACTATTTTTGAAAAAACGTTTAATTACAAAGACAGTTTGTTTTATGATATTACTGCGTGGACAATGCCGCTTGCATTTGGGTTGCCTTCGGCAGAATTAGCTGCTACACAGTTTACTTCATCATTATTGGGTACAAGAGTAACAAATGCAGAAGAGCCAGCTATTAAAACAACTCTTGCCAATTCATCTTATGGTTATCTGGTAGAGTGGGATAAATTACTTGCGCCAAAAGCCCTTTATTGTAAAAGTTTCTACCCGTTCATTTGAAATCGGTATCAATAATTCCAATAAAGCATTTGATTATGGAACATTATTAATACCTATTCAAGGGCAGTCGCATTCAGCAAATGAAATCAACCGGTTGTTGAATGATGTGGTTAGCCGAAATAAACTAAAAGCTTATCCCTTACAAACCGGTGCTTCGTCATCGGGTGTAGATATAGGCAGTGCCAAATTTGTAGTACTTACAAAACCGAATATTGCTATGCTTACAGGTAATGGTGTAAATGCATTGGATGCAGGTGAGGTTTGGCATTTGTTGGATCAGCGAATGAATATTCCAACTACACATTTGGAAACAACTTCTTTTAACAGAACTGATATTGATAAATATAATACCATCATTTTAGTGAGTGGTAATTATGGTGATTTGAATAAAGAGAAATTAAAAAGCTGGGTACAAGCTGGTGGCACCTTGATTGTAACGGAAGATGCTGTTACCTGGGCTGCACAAAGCGGAATCAGCGATGTAAAATTTAAAAAAGCAAAACCTCCGGTTGATAGCTTGCAAAAAAAGCGTTACATCGACCGGGAGCAGATTGATGGCGCACAAAGAGTGACAGGCGCAATTTTCGGCGCCGAAGCAGACCTTACTCACCCATTAACGTATGGTTATAGCCAATCAACAATAAGTTTATTTAAAGCTAACAGTGTGTTTATGGAGAAAAGCAAAAACCCGTATGCTACTCCTTTTTATTATGGAGCCAATCCCATGCAAAGCGGATGGGTAAGTAAGGAGAATAAAGACGCCATCAAAAATTCAGCAGCAGTTATCGTAAATACAGTAGGTGGCGGTCGTGTAATTAATATTGCAGATAATCCAAACTTTCGGGCATTTTGGCTTGGCGGTACCAAGTTATTTATGAATGCCATTTTCTTTGGAAGAATAATAGATGCGGCAAGCGGACGATCAGAAGAATAATTTCAGATAACAGCTATTTATTCACATTCTTGGTTTTTCTTTTTTGCGGCTATTTATTGTACTACAAAATTTAGTATTTTGCCTCCCTAAATTAATTACGTCACATTAAAAATTGAGCACTATGATTAAAATGCAAGTTATCGGGCACTTAGGCAAAGACTGTGTAGTAAACACGGTAAACGGAAAAAGTGTAATCAACTTTACTGTTGCCCATTCAGAAAAGTACAAAGACAGCCAGGGAGTTTTGCAAACAAAAACCATTTGGGTAGACTGTGCGTATTGGACAGACAGAACAGCAA
>LNFM01004842.1_pt1 | contig 24230 bp, 26 predicted proteins | sample 596031 | NCBI WGS metagenome assembly LNFM01 (sample SAMN04254537, study PRJNA301005) | activated carbon metagenome | isolation source: dual media filters at the Ann Arbor, Michigan drinking water treatment plant | place: USA: Ann Arbor | reverse complement strand
AGGCCTCGGCATTGGCCGGGTCGTATTGCGCCAGCGCCTTGCGGATGTTCTCGACATAGATCAGCGCATTGCTCGGCGACATCCAGGCATGCGGATTGGGCTTGCCGGCATAAGGCCCTTCGGTAATCCCCACGGGCGTGACCCCGTCGGTGACCACGACACTCGGCACATCCTTGACGTTCTGAAAGAACTTCTCGAACCAGCGCTCCAGGTTGAAGCCGTTCCACAGCACCAGATTGGCTTCCTGGGCGCGCACAATGTCGCCAGGGGTCGGCTGGTAGTCGTGGATCTCGGCGCCCGGTTTGGTGATCGACTCGACCACGGCTTTGTCGCCGGCGACGTTCTGGGCAATGTCCTGGATGACGGTGAAAGTGGTAACGACCTTGAAGGGCTTGGTCGCCTGCGCCTGCGCAATGCCCGGCGCGTTCAGCACCAAGGCGGCGGCCACCATCAGCGCCCGGCGCCAACCTGTCGAAGTGAAAAGCATATGCCTCGCCTCCAGGCCGAGGCGGACACCGCCGAGCGGCCATTCCTGCAATTGCAAACTATTCGCAACTAAAATGGCAGGCGTTCAGGCCTACGTCAAGCCTGTTGCGAATAATTTGCAACTAGACCTAATCGGTCATCACGCTGGAAATCTGATGTCATTTAGAGATATGGGCGGCCGCACGCGCGGCAGCGGCAGTGAGCAGCGCCCTACTCGTCCGACGCCTTGGTGGCGGCCGGCGCGCCGCGGAACTTGTTGTTCTTGGGCAGGCCCTGCGCGATGCGGCCGGCGTCGGCGCGGTTGCCGCGCCAGTCCTTCAGTTCCTTCATCGAGAGCGTCTGGGTCCGCCCCGCGCCGTCGAGCCAGCTCATGCCGTCGGCCGCCGCGAAGGTGGTGACGTCGGAGAGCCCCTTCTCCTTGTACTTCTGCAACCGCACGCCACGGCCGCGCGTCATCTCCGGCACCTGATCGAGGCCGAAGATCACCATTTTGCGGTTGGCGCCGATGGCGGCGACGGTGTCGCCCTCGACCGTGCACATTGCTACCGCCTTGTCGGGCGCCTTCAGGTTAAGGACCTGCTTGCCCTTGCGCGTGGTGCCGAGCACTTCATCTTCCGGCACGATAAAGCCGTTGCCGCCATAGCTCGCCACCAGAAACTTGCGGCCGCCCTGGTACGGCATCGCCGCCACCACGTCGTCGTCCTGGTCCATGTCGATGAACAGGCGCACCGGCTCGCCATGGCCGCGGCCGCCGGGCAGTTTCGACGCCTCGATGGTGTAGAACTTGCCGTTGCTGGCGAAGATCAGGACCTTGGCGGTGGTCTCGGTCGGGAAGGAGAATTTCAGCCCGTCGTCCGTCTTGAAGGTCACGCCGGACATGTCGGTGACGTGACCGCGCAGCGCGCGGATCCAGCCCTTCTCGGACACAACCACGGTGATCGGCTCGCGCACCGCCATCGCTTCTTCGATCGCGGCGTCGTCATGTACCGGCGCCTCGCCGAACGTGGTGCGGCGCTTTCCGATCTCGGTCTTCGGGCCGAACGCGACCTTCAGCTCCTTGATCTGGCCGGCGATGGTCTTCCACTGCTGGTCGGTCGAACCGATCAGGCCCTTGAGCGCGGTGCGCTCCTCGCGCAGCGCCTTCTCCTCGGCGCGGATTTCCATTTCCTCGAGCTTGCGCAAATTGCGCAGCCGCATGTTGAGGATGGCGTCGGCCTGAACGTCGGTGAGCTTGAAGGTCTTGATCAGGACGGGCTTCGGCTCGTCCTCGGTGCGAATGATCTTGATCACCTTGTCGAGGTTCAGATAGGCGATCAGGAAACCGCCGAGCATTTCCAGGCGATGCTCGATCGCCGCCAGCCGGTGCTTGGAGCGGCGCACCAGCACATCGCGGCGGTGCTCGAGCCATTCGAGCAGCACTTCGGCCAAGCCCAGCACCTTGGGGATGCGGCCTTTGACCAGCACATTCATGTTGAGCGGAATGCGGTTCTCAAGCTCGGTCAGCTTGAACAGCGATTCCATCATCAGCCCAGCATCGACGGTGCGGGCGCGCGGTTCGATCACCAGCCGCAGGTCCTCGGCCGACTCGTCGCGCACGTCGCCGATCAGCGGCAGTTTCTTGTCGTTGATCAGCTCGGCGATTTTCTCGACCAGCCGCGACTTCTGCACCAGCCAGGGCACTTCGGTGATCACGACCACATAAGTGCCGCGGCCGGTGTCCTCGGTCTCCCAGCGCGCCCGCACGCGGAACGAGCCGCGGCCGGTGGTGTAGGCCTCGGCGATCGACTCCCCGGAGTCGACAATAACGCCGCCGGTCGGGAAGTCCGGACCTTTGACGTATTTGAGCAGCGTGCGGCTGCGCGCCTTCGGGTTGTCGATCAGGAACAGCGCCGCGTCGCACAGCTCGGCCGCGTTGTGCGGCGGGATCGAGGTCGCCATGCCGACCGCGATGCCCTGCGATCCGTTGGCCAGCAGATTGGGAAACGCCGCCGGCAGCACCGCCGGCTCCTCGCCGGTGCCGTCGTAGCTCGGGCGGAAATCGACGGCGTCCTCGTCGATGCCGTCGATCAGCAGCCGCGCCACTTCCGTCAGCCGCGCCTCGGTGTAGCGCATGGCGGCGGCGTTATCGCCGTCGATGTTACCGAAATTGCCCTGCCCGTCGACCAGCGGATAACGCTGCGCGAAGTCCTGCGCCAGCCGCACCAGCGCGTCGTAGATCGCCTGGTCGCCGTGCGGATGGAAATTGCCCATCACGTCGCCGACCACCTTGGCCGATTTCTTGAACGCCGCGCCCGGATCGAGCCGCAGCAACCGCATCCCGTAGAGGATGCGCCGGTGCACCGGCTTGAGACCGTCGCGGGCATCCGGCAGCGCCCGGTTCATGATGGTCGACAAGGCGTAGGCGAGGTAGCGCTCCTCCAGCGCATCGCGCAGAGCGACTTCCTCGATCTCGCCGTCTTCCGGGGGAATCAGCCGTTTACCCATGGTGACTGACTACTGCGTCGATGGGCGATGAACAAGCGATGAACGGTCTGGTCATCTAATCTTCCAAATGTCCTCGCTATCTTCAGGACAGGAAAGAGCATTGTTTCCTGCGCCCGCCGTAGAAAAGAGTATTCCTTCCTACGCCTATCGAGTGAGAAAAGCCGGACAGCCCGCCGTGGTCGTCCGTCGCTTCAGTTCACGGCATTTTTCAGTCGCGACCCGCGTGGATCGTCCCGATCCGCACGCCACGACCTACGGAGGAACGAACTATGCGAATGATTATCCTGTCGGCCCTTTTCGCCCTTGGCGTCGGTTTTGCCGGCACCACCGGAGCTTCCGCCGCTCCCGCCTCCACCGGCCTGAGCAACCTGCTCTCCGGTTCGGCCCTGTCGCAACCGCTGGTCGAAGAAGCGCAGTACAACCGCCGCCGCTATCGCGAACGCAGCCGCCGCATCTGCCGTCAGGTGCGGGTCTGCGATCGTGGCCGCTATGGCCGCGTGCGCTGCACCATCCGCACCGTTTGCCGCCGCTAAAAATTTGAACCAGGACCGGCCGGGCGCGTTGCCCGGCCGCTTTTTTTTATGCCGATGGCCCGCGCGTGAAGGCGCGGCCCAGGGCCGCAATGAAGTGCGAGCGCTCGTCGCTCAGCTTCATGCCGCGCGGTTCCAGCACATGGCGCGACAGGAAGAAGCCGGTGAGCGCAAAGCCGTCGGCCAGATCGCCGGCCGCCGGCACTGCATTGACATCACCAAAGAACCCCGGCAGCCGCAGCATCCGGTCGGCATAGGGCGCGCCCGCCCCGCGCGACACGGCGCGTCCAGACTTGGGCGACACATAGATCAGGTCGGCGGTGTCTCCCGTCGCCACGCATTGCTCAAGATCGAGACCGAAGCCGAGTTCCGACAGCATCTGCATTTCGAAGCGCGCCACCATCGGCGCCACCGCGACCGGATCGTCGAGCCGGTCGAGGATGCCTTCGAATACCGAATACAGGTCCGCGTGCGGATCGCGTTCCGGCAACAGCCGCATCAGCGCCGCCAGATGCGTGACGCCGTAGATCGCGTGTGAGGCGCCGAAGAAACTGGACGCGCGCAGCCGCATGCCTTCGACAGTATAGTTGCCGAGATGATCGTCGAGACGCGCCCGCCAGTTGGCGCTGACGCTGTTGCCGGTCTGCAAGATGGGCTTCATCCGCGTGCCGAAGCCGCCGCGCACCATGCCGAGGTGGCGCCCATGCTCGCGCGTCATCAGTTCGAGGATGGCGCTCGCCTCCCCGTGCCGCCGGACGCCGAGCACGATGCCTTCATCGGTCCATTGCATGCGATTGAGCCACCGTTCGCGCTGCCTTCACACTCACCTGGAGGGCGAGGTAAAGGAAAACGTAGCGCGAGGCGACCGAGTCGCGAATGGCGCTATTCCTTCGGAAATTCCAGCCCCATGGCGCGGTAGCGCTCGGGGTCGTCGCCCCAGCCCTCGCGCACCTTGACGAACAGGAACAGGTGCACCTTCTGCTCGGTGATCTTGACCAGATCGCGCCGCGCCGACTCGCCGATCGCCTTGATGGTCTGGCCGCCTTTGCCGAGCACGATCTTGCGCTGGCTTTCGCGCTCGACAAAAATCGTCTGCTCGATGCGGATATCGCCGTTGCGCAGTTCCTTCCACGACTCGGTTTCGACCGTCGAGTGGTACGGCAATTCCTGGTGCAGCCGCTCGAACAGTTTCTCGCGGGTGATTTCCGCCGCCAGTTGCCGCATCGGCGCATCCGACATCTGGTCCGGCGGATAGAGCCACGGCCCTGGCTGCATGCGCTCGGCCAGCCAGCTCTTGAGATCGGCGACGCCGTCGCCGCTCAAGGCCGAGATCATGAAGGTGGCATCGAACTTCGCTTTCTCGTTGCCCATCTTGGTGAGAAGCAGCAGCGTGTCGCGCGGCACCAGATCGATCTTGTTGAGGATCAGGATCTTCGGCCCCTTCACTTCTGCGAGATGTTCGAGGATCGCCTCGGCCTCCTCGTCGATGCCCTTGCGCGCGTCGATCAGCAGCGCCGACAGGTCCGCTTCATGCGCGCCGGCCCAGGCGCTGGTGACCATGGCACGGTCGAGCCGCCGCTTAGGCGCAAAGATGCCGGGCGTATCGACGAAGATAAGCTGCGCGTCGCCTTCGATGGTGATGCCGCGGATCAGGGCCCGGGTGGTCTGCACCTTGTGCGAGACGATGGTCACCTTCGAGCCGACCAGCGCGTTGAGCAGCGTCGACTTGCCGGCATTGGGCGCGCCGATCAAGGCAACGAAGCCGCATCGGGTATCGCCCTGGGGCGACATTGAATCAGCCATCGAGTTTATCCACCGCCACGCCGACCTTGGTGAGCATCGCGGCCGCGGCGGCTTGTTCCGCGGCACGCTTTGAAGAGCCGATGCCCTCGGCCGATGGCCGCGACGGCAAGGCCACCGCAACCTTGAATTCCGGATCGTGATGCGGCCCGGTCCGCGCCAATTCCTTGTAGGCCGGCGTCGGCAGACCGCGCGCCTGCGCCCATTCCTGTAACATGGTTTTGGGGTCGCGCAGCGGCCGCAACGGCTTCAACATGCGTTCTTCCCAGAACCGGGTAATCAGCCCCTCGGCGGCCGGATAGCCGCCGTCCAAAAATACCGCGCCGATCAGCGCCTCGCAGACATCGGCCAGAATGGTGCTGCGCAGCCTCCCGCCGGCATGCGATTCCGAACTGCCGAGCTTGAGCGCCGGGCCGAGGTCCATCGCCTTCGCGACCTCGGCGCAGGTTTCCTTGCGCACCAGATCGGCCAGCCGGCGCGACAACTCGCCTTCGTTCGCCTTCGGAAAGGCGCGATAGAGCATGTCGGAAATGACCAGGCCAAGCACATGATCGCCGAGAAATTCGAGTCGCTGGTAGCTCGACGAGCGGTTCTGCGGTCCGCCCGACAGCGCCGAGATATGCGTGAGCGCGCGCTCCAGCATCGCCTGGTCGGCAAATTTATAGCCGATGCGCTCTTCGAGCGCCGTCCTGTCTTTGGCCTTGCGGCTCATCGGACGATCGTAAAGAGCCGATTCCAGCGCACCGCGACCGGCCAGCGCCAGAACTGCCAGGCCCGCTCGCCCTCGTGAACCGAGAAGAAGATGATCTGGGCGCGGCCGACGATGTTTTCGAACGGCACGAAGCCGACCTGGCTGAAGCGGCTGTCGGTGGAATTATCGCGGTTGTCGCCCATCATGAAATAATTGTCGGGCGGCACAGTATAGACCTGCGTATTGTCGGCAAATCCGTTGTCGACCAGATCGAGCGTCTCGAAGCTGACGCCGTTGGGCAGCGTCTCCTTCCAGCGTTTGACCGGCGCCTCGCGCACGCCCATCTCGGTCTCGACAAAGTCGGTGACGCGCTCGCGCTTGACCGGCGTGCCGTTGATATTGACGATGCCGTCGATCACCTGGATCCGGTCACCCGGCAGGCCGATCACCCGTTTGATGTAATCGGTCGAGGTGTCCTTCGGCAGGCGGAACACCACCACGTCGCCGCGTTCCGGCAGCCAGGCGCCGGGGATGCGGCCGTCGAATATCGGCGGCGACAGCGGCAGCGAGAACTTGCTGTAGCCATAGGTGTATTTCGACACGAACAGGTAGTCGCCGACGAGCAGCGTCGCCTTCATCGATCCGGACGGGATATTGAACGGCTGAAACAGGAAGGTCCTGATCACGAGGGCGATGACCAGCGCGTGAAAAATCACGCGGATGGTCTCGGAAATCCCGCCTTCTTTCCGTTTTGTGCCGGATGTCACGCTCATTCGCCTCTCGTCCCAGTCAAATCGGGCTCCCCGGCGACCTTGTAGCGGGTGGTCCTACCCCACGCAATCAAGAACGCGTGTGGTGCCACATAAGCATTTGGGCCCATTGAGATTCTTCGACTCACCCGGTCCCCCCGCGACCCCCGAGGGGGACCGCCGAGATGATGACGATGGCCTGCGCGGTCGGGCCATCGTCAGTGATGGTGAGGTCGATCTGGGCGGCGCAGCCTTGGGGCGTAATCTGCCGCAAGCGTTCGAGGGCGCCGCCGGTCAACTCCATGGTCGGGCGGCCGGACGGCAAATTGACCACGCCCATGTCGCGCCAGAACACCCCGGCGCGCAGACCCGTCCCGAGGGCTTTGGCGCAGGCCTCCTTGGCGGCGAAGCGCTTGGCATAGGTTTCCGCCGGCCGGGCACGGCGTTCGGCCTTGGCGCGTTCGGTGGCGGTGAAAATCCGGTCGATGAAGCGTTCGCCATGGCGCTCGATAGCGCTGGCAATGCGCCGCGAGTCGATGATGTCGTTGCCGATGCCGATGATCATGACGCGGCGACCTTGCCGCGTCCGCGTTTCATCGCCGCGCGCATAGACACCACCACCTCGAGCAACCCGTCGAACAGCGCCTCCCCCATCATGAAGTGGCCGATGTTCAGCTCGGCGATCTGCGGCAGCGCGGCGATGGTTTCGGCGCTGGCATAACCGAGGCCGTGGCCGGCATGCACTTCCAGGCCGAGACCCGACGCGAACTCGGCGCCGGACCGGATGAGTTGCCACTCGGCCGCAGCCTCCGCGGCGCGGCCTTCGGTCAGCGCGTCGCACCAGCCGCCCGTATGTATCTCGATGACCGGTGCGCCCAGTTCGACCGCCGCCTCGATCTGCGCCGGTTGCGCGCCGATAAACAGCGAGACGCGAATGCCGGCATGTTTGAGCGCATGTACCACCGGGGCCAGATGCGGGCGCTGACCGGCGGCGTCCAACCCACCTTCGGTGGTGCGCTCGGTACGTTTTTCCGGCACCAGACAAACCGCATGCGGCCGCACCTCAAGCGCGATGCGGACCATCTCGTCGGTCGCGGCCATTTCGAAATTCAGCGGCTTGTCGATTTCGGCCTTGAGGCGCCGCATGTCGTCATCGCGAATGTGGCGGCGGTCCTCGCGCAAGTGCGCGGTGATGCCGTCGCAGCCGGCGGCGATGGCCATCTTGGCGGCGCGCACGGGATCGGGATGATGCCCGCCGCGCGCGTTGCGAATGGTGGCGACGTGATCGATGTTGACGCCGAGGCGCAGCGGGAGCGGATCCATCGGCGGGTTACCCGTTCACCCGGTCGGCCTTCGCCACCGTCGGCTTGGCGCGGAGCTGCGCAAGAATGGCGGTAAGATGCTTGAGGTCGTAGACCTCCAGATCGATCATCACGTCGGTGAAATCGGGCGCGCGCCGCGTCATGCGGATATTATCGATATTGCCGTCGTGTTCGGCGATGACCTGGGCGATCTGCGCCAGCGAGCCGGGTTCGTTGGCCGACTGCACGTTGATGCGCGCGGGAAACCGCCGCGGCGTGCTTTCTTCGGAATCCCATCGGACGTCCAGCCAGCGTTCGGGCTTGTCCTCGAAGGCGCTCAGCGCGTGCGACTGGATCGGATAGATAGTTATACCCTCGCCCGGAGACAGAATGCCGACGATGCGATCGCCCGGTACCGCGCCCCCCTCCGGCGCGAAACGCACCGGCAGTTCACCGCTGATACCGCGGATCGGAATCGACTCGCCCGTGGCCGCGGCCGCCGTGCCGGGCACCTTGAATTTCACCGACGTCAGTTTCTTCAAGCCGAACCAGCCGCTTTCCGATTTCGGCTTCACCGCCATGGCGGCAGCGCGCTCTTCCTTGTAGTCGGGATACATCGCGCGCGCGACGTCGGACGCTTTCAGCTCGCTGCGGCCGACCGCGGCCATGACCTCGTCGATCGATGAGCGCGCGAGCCGCGGCAAGGCGCCGGTGAGCTTTTCATCGGAGTAGACGATCTTGGCGCGCTGAAACAGCCGCTCGACAATGCGGCGGCCGAGGCCGGTGTATTGTGTACGCACCGCCGTGCGGGTGGCGCGCCTTATCGCGGCGCGCGCCTTGCCCGTAACCACCACTGCCTCCCAGGCCGCCGGCGGCTCCCGCTGCGCCTTGGAAACAATGATCTCCACCTCGTTGCCATTCACCAGTTCGGAGGTGAGCGGCGAAATCTTGCCGTCTATCTTGCAGCCCACCGCCGTGTTGCCGACGTCGGTGTGCACGGCATAGGCAAAGTCGATCGGCGTTGCCTTGCGCGGCAGCGCGATCAGCTTGCCCTTGGGCGTGAAGCAGAACACCTGGTCGTGGAACAGCTCCAGCTTGGTATGCTCGAGGAATTCTTCCGGATTCGAGCCCTCGGCCAGCAACTCGATGGTGCGGCGCAGCCAGGCATAGGCGCTCGACTCGCGCGACAGCAGTTCGGTCGGCGAGCCCGCGCCATCCTTGTACAGCGCGTGCGCGGCGATGCCGTATTCGGCGATCTCGTGCATGTCGACGGTGCGGATCTGCAACTCGACGCGCTGCTTGCCGGGACCGATCACGGTGGTGTGGATGGAGCGGTAGTCGTTGGCCTTCGGCGTCGAGACGTAGTCCTTGAAGCGCCCCGGCACCATCGGCCATGTCGTGTGAACGATGCCGAGCGCGCGGTAGCAATCGGCTTGCGAGTTGACCAGCACACGGAAGCCGAAGATGTCCGACAACTGCTCGAACCCAACCGATTTGCGCTCCATCTTGCGCCAGATCGAATAGGCGCGTTTGGCGCGCCCCGTTACCACAGCCTCGATGCCGCGGTCGGCAAGTTTGCGGGTGAGTTGCTGTTCGATCTCGGAAATCAGAGACTGGTTGCGATTGGCCAGTTCGTCGAGACGCGCGCTGACGACGCTGTAAGCGTCCGGGTACAGTTCGCGGAACGCCAGATCGTCGAGCTCCTCACGCATTTCATGCATGCCCATGCGGCCGGCGAGCGGCGCATAGATGTCGAGCGTCTCTTCCGCCGTGCGCTGGCGGCCGGCCGGCGGCATGTATTGCAGCGTGCGCATGTTGTGCAGCCGGTCGGCCAGCTTGATCAGCAGCACCCGCACATCGTCGGCGATCGCCAGCAAAAGCTTGCGCAGGTTTTCGGCCTGCTTGGCTTCCTTGGTGACAAGATCCAGCCGCTTCAACTTGGTCAGGCCGTCGACCAGCGCCCCGATGTCGCGCCCGAACAGGCTGTCGATTTCCGCGCGGGTCGCATCAGTATCCTCGATCGTGTCGTGCAGCAGCGCGGCGGCGATGGTCGCGTCATCGAGTTTCAGGTCGGTGAGGATCGCCGCCACCTCGATCGGGTGGGAGAAATACGGGTCGCCGGAGGCACGGCGCTGCTCGCCATGCGCCTTCATGGCGTAGACATAGGCGCGGTTGAGCAGCGCCTCGTCGGTGTCAGGGTTGTACCGGCGGACCCGCTCGACCAGATCATATTGCCGCATCATCTGCTGCGGCTTGCGCGATTGGACAGGCTTATCGACGGCCTGCTGCGCGGCCGGGACAGACCGCTCGAGCGGCGCCCGGACTGGCGACTGCTTCTGCATGCGCGGTAGATGGGGGCGCGTGCGGTTCATTTATAGTGGCCTCAAAGCCCGCTGGGCGCCCCGGCAATCGGCGCGAACCGCGAACTGATGTCGATAATCGCGTCATTTCAGAGTGTTCGCAAGGCCTTAGACGAAAAACGACAAAGGCCCGGCGCGCTGGCCGGGCCTTTATGCAGAATTATGCTGAAACGGAACTGAACGCTATTCGGCGTCGTCTTCCGGCACTTCTTCCGGCGGCGCCAGGCCTTCGAGGCCCTTGAGCAGCTCTTCCTCGGTCATGCGGTCGGCGACGACCTCGGTGTCGTCGGAATCGACCGACGCCCCGGAGCCGGCGCCGATCAGCGGCACTTCGGGCTCGGGCTCGTCGACCTCGACGTATTTCTGCAGGCTGTGGATCAGGTCTTCCTTCAGATCGCCCGGCGACACGGTGGTTTCCGCGATCTCGCGCAGCGCCACGACCGGATTCTTGTCGTTATCGCGATCGACGGTGATCTGGGCCCCGGACGACACCATGCGCGCCCGGTGGCTCGCCAGCAGGACGAGATCGAAGCGGTTCTCAACTTTGTCGATGCAATCTTCTACGGTGACACGGGCCATCGGCTCGGCACTCCTTCAGATGGAACTTTGTCCGGAATTACACCGGTAGGTATCCCCTACACCCGGAAAAAACAACCACTTTTTGTCTTGGTTTAGCCCCAACCCGGTGTTAGTTCGAGACAATGATCGCAAAAGGGCCGGCCGAGACGGATTTCATCGGTTAAGGCGCGATTGCGCGGGTACCCCTGATTTGATCGAAGGTGCCACCAAGGCTCTGTTTAAACAGTTTCATTGCCGCCGCTCCCCGGCTCAACCGCCGGGTCCGCGTGGGCGCAAGGATTCAACCTCGTTGATTCGTTTCCACGTTTGAAAGTGCAATCATGACCGTACCCGGTGAGAAAATCGCCTTGTTTATCGATGGCGCCAATCTGTACGCCACCGCCAAATCGCTCGGGATCGATATCGACTACAAGAAACTCCTGACGGAATTTCAATCACGCGGCTATCTGCTGCGGGCGTTCTATTATACCGCCATCATCGAAGACCAGGAATACTCCTCCATTCGCCCGCTGATCGACTGGCTGGACTACAACGGCTATTCGGTCGTCACCAAGGCGACCAAGGAATTCGTCGACCAGACCGGCCGCCGCAAGATCAAGGGCAACATGGACATCGAGCTCGCGGTGGATGCCATGGAGATGGCCGGGACCATCGACCACATGGTGCTGTTCTCGGGCGACGGCGACTTCCGGTCGCTGGTCGAGGCCGTGCAACGCAAGGGCGTGCGCGTCACGGTGGTGTCGACCATCTCCACCCACCCGCCGATGATCGCCGACGAATTGCGCCGCCAGGCCGACGTGTTCACCGACATTATTACGCTGCAGAGCAAGATCGGCCGCAATCCGTCGGAGCGGCCGGTGCGCGACGCCCGTCCGCGCGACGACAATCGCGAGGCCGCGCATACGCCGCAGTTCCTGCGCCGTCCGGCCTCGTCACCGCAGCAAACCGGCGCCGGCCCGGATGCGGGCGATGACGACGAGTTCGAAAACTAGCCGCGGTCCTCGCGCCATGCCGCCAGCCGACACCAAGCCCGGGCGCGACTGCCCGCGCTGTCCGCGGCTGGTGGCGTTTCGCGAAGACGCGCGGGCCAGGCATCCGGACTGGTTCAATGCACCGGTGCCCTCCTTCGGCCCGGCGGACGCCCGCGTGCTGATCGTCGGCCTCGCGCCCGGCCTGCAAGGTGCCAACCGCACCGGCCGCCCCTTCACCGGGGACTACGCCGGCGTGCTGCTGTACGACACGCTGCTGCGCTTTGGGTTTGCCACAGGCCAGTTCGAGGCGCGGCCTGACGACAGCCTGACGCTGATCGACTGCCGCATCACCAACGCGGTGCGCTGCGTGCCGCCGGAAAACAAGCCGACCACCCTTGAGATCGCCACCTGCCGCGATTTTCTGACGCCGACCATCGGCGAAATGCCCAATTTGCGCGTAATGATTGCGCTCGGCGCCATCGCGCACTACAGCGTGGTCAGCGCGTTCGGGGCCAAGAAATCAAAGACGCCGTTCAAGCATGGCGGCAAGCACATGCTCGGCGAGTTGGCGTTGATCTCGAGCTATCATTGCTCGCGCTACAACACCAATACCGGCGTGCTGACACCCGAGATGTTTCGCGACGTCTTCACCAGCGTCCGGAATTATCTCGACGCCTGAATCCAGGCGATCACCTCTTCTGCGTTCTTGTCGGGCGGAAACACCGGATAGAACGCCTTCGCGATGACGCCGTCGTCGATGATGAGCGCCATGCGCTTGAGCAGCGTCATGCCGGAGGTGATGAATGTCGGCAGCTTCAGCTCTTTTGTGAGAACCAGTTTTTCGTCGGAAAGGATCAGGAACGGCAGATGCAGCCGCGCCGCGGCTTCCTGCTGATAGGCGCTGTCCTGCGTCGACAGGCCATATAACTGCGCCACGCCCAGCCGCTTGAGTTCGCCGAAATGATCGCGGAATGAACAGGATTGCGGTGTACAGCCGCGGGCGCCGGGAATGTCATTCCAGCCGTCCGGTAAATCGACGCCGGGCACGCCGGTGCGCGGATAGATGTAAACCACTGTCCGCCCCTTGAGCGCGGCCAGATTGACCGCCGATCCATCGGTCGCCGGCAATGCCAGATCCGGCAGCCGCAGACCGGCCAGATGACGGGCGCCACCGTCATCCTGCGGTACCGGGATGTTCGGCGGCAGCACCATCGGATCATGGGTGCCGGGGGCCTCGGTCATCGGTTGCCTCCATACGACATGAACTCCATCAGCGATCCGTCGGGATCGCGGAAGTAAACCGACGTGCCCGGCCCTTTGGCGCCGAAGCGCTCCATCGGCCCGCGCTCCACGGCGACGCCGTGCGCAGCGAGATGCGCCACCGCGTCGGCGATCGGTCCGTCCCATTCGAAGCAGAGGTCGCTGTTGCCGGGCTGCACCGGCAGCCGGGCGACCTCGGCCGGCGAAACACCCGGGCCATGCACATTCAACTGCTTGTCGCCGAAGCGGTAGGCCCATCCGGCCGGGCGCTCGACCAGCTCGGCGCCCATCACCTCGGCGTAGAAGCGGTTGGATCGCTCCCAATCGGTGATCTTGATGACGCAATGATCGAGTTTTACCGGCAGCATGATCGCTCCGAACTGTTTGAAAAAAACTCTTCCGGCAGGACCGTCCGAATGTGCTTCTCGGGCGTTATATACCAGACCCATCGTCTGGTTTGCACCGGAGCACCTCATGAATCGCGCACGACTCGCCGCCGGCGGCTTTGCCGCCCTCCTGTTCGCCACTGCCTCGGTACCGGCCAGCGCCCAGGTCGTGAGTGTCGTCTTGAAAGGCACCGACGGCAAAGAAGTGGGCTCAGCCAATCTGACCCAGACCGCTCATGGCGTTTTGTTCAATATGTCGGTCAAGGGCATGAAACCGGGCGAGCACGCCTTTCACATTCACGCCGTCGGCAAATGCGAAGCGCCGTTCACGTCGGCCGGCGGTCACTTCAATCCGAGCGGCAAGAAGCACGGCATGCTGTCGCCCGAGGGACAGCATGCCGGCGACATGCCGAACCTGCACGTGCCGCAAAGCGGCGACCTCACCGTCGAACTGGTGAATGCCAACGTGACGCTGGAAAAGGGCAAGCCGAATTCGCTGTACGATGCCGACGGCTCGGCGCTCATCATCCACGCCGACAAGGACGACTATAAAACCGATCCGACCGGCGAAGCCGGCGGCCGTATCGCCTGCGGCGTGGTCCCGCAGCCCTAAGGCGCGGGTGCGGTGCCGATCCGGGCGCCGGCCCGCATCGCCAGCGTTTTGCGTTCTTCGCCGAGCTTCGACAGCCGCTGCTTCAGCGTTGCGACGGTTTCCGCCGACGCCGTCGCCGGCGAACCGGAATTGAACGGCGGATCGGGGTCATATTCGATCTGCAACTGGATCTCGCGCGCGACCGTTTCGCCATCGAGGATCGCGGCCAGCCTGAGGGCGAAATCGATGCCAGAGGCGACCCCCGCCCCGGTGACAACATTGCCATCGACAACCACGCGTTCGCGCACCGGAATGGCGCCCAGATAGCTCAGGTTTTCGATCGACGCCCAGTGGCAGGTGGCCCGTTTGCCCTTGAGCAGGCCGGCGGCGCCGAGCACCAGCGACCCGGTGCACACCGAGGTGACGTATTGCGCGGTGGCCGCCTGCGCGCGCAGGAAGCCAAGGACGATCTCGTCTTCCATGAGATCCTGCTGACCGGGCCCGCCGGGCACCATGACGATGTCGAGCGGCGGACAATCGGCATAAGTCACGGTCGGCACGATCTGCATGCCGCGGTCGGTGGTGACGGGATCGAGCGTATGGGCAACCAGATGGACCTTGGTGTTGGGCAACCGCGCCAGCACTTCGTACGGACCGGTCATGTCAAGCGGGGTCAGGCGCGAGAAAATCACCATCCCGATCAGACGTTCCGCCATGCCCTCTCCTCCGCTATCGCGACGCAAACGCAAGCGAGGGCCGCACGCTAGTACGGCCCCCGTTGCTGGTCGATACGATCGCTGGGATTAGTCGATCCAGGCGATGTCGGTCAGGGTGCCCTTCAGGCCCTCGATCTTGCCGGCCATCATCGCCTTGCCGGAGGTCAGATCGATCGAATAGAGGGCGCCGCCGGCGACCAGCCAGGCCTTGTTGGCCTCGCCTTCGGCGACGATGTTGAAAGCCACCGGGCCGGATACGGTCATGCCGAGCGGACCGACGGTGTTGAGCACGCCTTCGTTCGGCGGCGCCTGGGTCAGCAGCGTGCCGGAGGCATCGATGTTGTACAGCGTCGTCGTCTTCGCGCCCTTCATCGAGTTGGTGTAGGAGCCGGCGATCACCTGCGGCGTTTTGCCGGCGGCGGCATCGCCGTTCTTGAACTTGTGCGAGCCGTCGACGATGGCCTTGCCGTCGTCGACATTGACGCGGAGGCTGGTGCCGTCCGAGCCCATCACGCGCAGGCGGTCCGGCACGGGGTTGAAGTCAATCGTGGCGGTGACGCCCGACTTGAGCATTTCCGACATCTTGCTCTTCGGCGTGGCCTGCCCGGTCTTCGGGTCGATGGTGACGATCGCGCCGTCGCTGGCGACGCCATAGACCATGCCATCGGCCGGCCGCACGTCGATACCGACCAGCATGGTGGCGCCCTTGATATCGGCCGAGCCGGTGACCTTGCGGGTGGCCGGATCGATGGTGACGATCGACTTGCCGTCGACCAGTCCGATCAGCCACGCAGCCTGCGCCGACGTCGCCGCCACCGGGGTGAATGCAACCGCACCGGCCATCGCCAGCATTTTTGCCTGTTTCATCATGAGTGTCGCTCCCTGTAATGGTCCGCACATGCCGGAGAGGCCAAACACCTCGACCGGCGGCGAGTACCAGGAGCTACGGAGTGAGGTGCGGACCGGATGCAGCGCCGCCACAAAAAAATGCGGCGGAACCCGATGGAACTTTTAGCCCTTGTCGCGCATCACGCGGCTGCGCTCGCGGTCCCAGGACCGTTTTTTGAGCGTTTCGCGCTTGTCATGGAGCTTCTTGCCGCGTGCCAGCGCGATCTCGATCTTGGCGCGGCCCTTCTCGTTAAAGTAAAGCTTGAGCGGCACGATGGTCATGCCCTCGCGGTCGATCGCCCCAGCGAGCCGGTTGATCTGGCGCTGATGCAACAGCAATTTGCGCGGCCGTTTGGGCGTATGGTTGAAGCGGTGCGCCTGGAGGTATTCGGGGATATTGGCGTTCACCAGCCAGATGCCGCCGTCTCGCGCGTCGGCATAGGATTCGGCGATGGTCGCCTTGCCGAGGCGCAAGGATTTGACCTCGCTGCCGGTGAGCACGATCCCGGCCTCGTAGACTTCGCCTATTTCGTAGTTGAATCGCGCCTTGCGGTTCTCGGCAACGGCCTTGAACCGGCGCTCCGGAGTGGCAGCCATGGTGTCTTATATAGGCATCGCCAGGTAAATGCGCCCTATCCCGGGATCGATTGATCGGGGTTGCGCGACTTCAGCAGATCGCGGATTTCCGCCAGCAGCAATTCCTGCTTGGACACCGGCGGCGCTTTCTCGGCTTCTTTCTTGATCAGCCGGCTCAGCGTGCGGATCACCATGAACAGTACAAAAGCGATGATGAGGAAGTTCAGGGAGACTGTGAGAAAGCTGCCATAAGCCAATACCGCACCTTGTTTTTTTGCCTCAACAAGTGTGTCGGCCGTGACCTTCGACGACAGCGCCAGGAAGTAGTTGGAGAAATCCAGACCGCCGGTCATGGCGCCGATCACCGGCATGATCACGTCGCCGACCAGCGACGAGACGATGCTGCCGAAAGCCGCGCCGATGATGACGCCAATCGCCAGGTCGACGACATTGCCGCGCAACGCGAATTTCTTGAATTCCTCGAGCATCGGTCTCACCCCCGCCAAACCTGGAATCGCCATCGAAAAGCGAGCCTAGTTGACCAGCCCAGCATGCACCATCGCGGCACGCACGGTCGCCTTCGACTGCTCCGACAGCTTGACCATCGGCAGCCGCACCTCGTCGGACACCTTGCCGAGAAGCGACAGCGCATATTTCGCCGGCGACGGATTGGTTTCGACGAACAGATGCTGGTGCAGCGGCATCAGCTTGTCCTGGATCGCGAGCGCGGCGGCGTAGTCGCCCTTCAGGCAGGCGCGCTGGAATTCGGCGCACAGCCGCGGCGCCACGTTCGAGGTCACCGAAATACAGCCATGGCCGCCATGTGCCATGAAACCGAGACAGGTGCCGTCTTCGCCCGACAGCTGGTTGAAGTCGGGTCCGATCTCGGCCCGCTGCTGCGACACCCGCACCATGTTGGCGGTCGCGTCCTTGACGCCGGCGATGTTCTTCAGCGCGTAAAGCCGCTTCATGGTGTCGACCGACATGTCGATCACCGAGCGCGGCGGAATATTGTAGATGATGATCGGGATGCCGATGGCATCGTTGATCGCCTTGAAGTGCTGATACATGCCTTCCTGGGTCGGCTTGTTGTAATAAGGCGTCACGATCAGCACGGCGTCGGCGCCGGCCTTCTCGGCATGCTGCGACAATTCGATCGCCTCGGCGGTCGAGTTCGAGCCGGAACCGGCGATCACCGGGACCCGGCCGCGGCCCTGATCGATGCACCACTCGACGACGCGCTTGTGCTCGTCATGGGTCAGCGTCGGACTTTCGCCGGTGGTGCCCACCGGCACCAGGCCATTGGTGCCCTCGCCGATCTGCCACTCCACCAGGTCCCTGAACGCTTTCTCATCGACCGCGCCGTTCTTGAACGGCGTGACGAGGGCAGTGAATGAGCCTCGAAAGCTCGTCTTGGCGGTCATGGCACGGGTCTCCGGGAAGGATGCAATTGCTCCGGCCATCAATATCGGTTCGCCCGGGCCGATGAAAGCCCTCTGCGGCGCTTAACCCTGGCTACCGAAAATCGGCTTTTGCCCCGCTTTTGCCTGTCTTGCGGGGTATGATTTGTTTGGCTCGGGCTGAGGGGTGGCGGTATCCCTTCGTCAACGAAATTGCCCTAAGCGGGACTTTCGCGGCAGGTCTTGATTCGGCCGGATCGCCGCGTGCCGAGGCAACAGGGACGATCAAGGCACGATGAACGCAAGCAACTGGAACCGGACCGGACTGTCACTGACGCTGGGCGCGGCTTGCGTTCTCGGCGCCGGCGACGCCTTGGCCACCGACGCGAAAGTTCCCCTGCCCCGAACCCGGCCGGCCATCCACACCACAGTTACCCCGCCGGCCAAACCGGTCGCCGCCCCCGCGGCGCGCGCCGAGGCGGTACCGCTGCCGGTCCGGCGGGCTGCGGCCCCTTCCGCACCGAGCCAGCCTGCCATGTCGGCCTTCGCGCAAGCCGGGGTCGGCATGCGCGGTTCGCTGCCGGCCCAGATCAATTTGAACCCGCTGGTGCGCCCCGCTTCCGGTCCGTTTTCCGTGGCGCCGCGCGGCGCGGCCTCGGCGGCCGATATCGCGCTGGTCAAACAGGTGATTGAGGCGGTCCGTAAGGGCAACGGAGCCGCCGCCGACGCCGCACAGAAAGCAATCACCGATCCCGTCGCCGAGAAGCTGGCCGAATGGGTGGTGCTGCGGAGCGACAACACCAATCCCAGCTTCGGCCGCTACGCCAATTTCGTGAAAGCGAACCCGAGCTGGCCGCATGCGCCGCTGTTCCGCCGCCGCGCCGAGAATGCACTGTGGAACGACAAGCTGGACGACGGCGCTGTCCGCGCCTTCTTCAATGACCGGCAGCCAACCACCGCCAAAGGCCGTTTCGTCTATGCCCGCGCCCTGCTGGCGCAAGGCGATCGTCAGGCCGCCGAGGGTCTGGCGCGTCTGGCCTGGCGCGAGAACGATGCCAGCGCCGATGTCGAGCAGATCGTCTTGTCGCAGTTCGGCCACGCCATCACCCGCGACGACCACAAGGCGCGGATGGACCAGCGTCTGTACAACGACGACGTTACCACCGCGATGCGTGCCGCCGAACGCCTCGGCGGCAACGAACTGCTGATCGCGCGGGCGCGCGCCGCGGTGATCGGCCGCGCCAAGAACGCCAAGGCGTTGCTCGATGCGGTGCCAGCGGCGGCGCGGCGCGACCCCGGCTACATCTTCTCGCGCGCGCAATGGATGCGGACCAACGGCCAAGCCGAAGAAGCCGCCAAGCTGATGCTCGCGGCGCCGAAGGATCCCGACGCTCTGGTCGATACCGACCGGTGGTGGATGGAGCGCCGCCTGCTGGTGCGCCGCCTGCTCGACGACAACGATGCCCAGACCGCCTACCGCGTGGCGCGGGAAGCGGCCGGTCCCGAGCGCGGCAACTACCGCGCCGACCAGCATTTCACCGCCGGCTGGATCGCGCTGCGCTTCCTCAATGACGCGCCGACCGCCGCGACCCATTTCGCGCGGATCGACAACGGCACAAAAAATCCGCACGCGCTGGGCCGGGCCGGCTATTGGCAGGGCCGCGCCGCCGAGGCGATGGGCCAGCGCGACAAGGCCCGGGCCTTCTACGAAGCCGGCGCTCAGCATTCCGCGACGTATTATGGCCAGCTTGCCCGCGCGCGGCTCGGCCTGACCGATCTTGGCCTGCGCCCTGCCCCGACGTTCACGGCGCAGGAGCGCAATCTCCTCGCCAATCTTGAGGTCGTTCGCGCAGCGGAGATTCTCTACGCGCTCGACGAGCGCGACATGCTGGCTTCGATCTATGCCGAACTCGGCGAAAGCGGCAGCGACGCTGCCGGCCTCGCCGCACTGGCGGAACTCGCCGGCCGCAATAACGACGGCCGCGCCATGCTGCTCTTGGGCAAGGGCGCGCTCGGACGCGGGCTGCCGCTCGACCACTATGCCTATCCGACTGTCGGCCTGCCTAACTACACGCCGGTGGCGCCGCCGGTCGAAAAGGCGCTGGTCTATGCCATCGCCCGTCAGGAGAGCCACTTCAACCAGAAGGTCGTGTCGCCCGCCAATGCCATGGGCTTCATGCAGGTGACGCCGGTGGCGGCGCAGGACACCGCCAAGCGCTACAAGACCACGTACAACAAGGGCCGGCTGCTCAGCGACCCGGTCTACAACATGCAGATGGGCGCGGCCGAGTTGCGCATGCTGCTCGACACCTATAACGGCTCCTACATTCTCACGTTCGTCGGCTACAACGCCGGCCGCGGCCGGGCGCGGCAGTGGATCGCGGCTTACGGCGATCCGCGCGACCCCAAGGTCGATCCGGTCGACTGGGCCGAGCGCATTCCGTTCGCCGAGACGCGCAATTACGTGCAGCGCATCATGGAAAACCTGCAGGTCTATCGCGCCCGCTTCGGCGGCGGCAGCAAACTGCTGATCGAAGCGGACCTCAAGAGCGGCGGCGTGGCAAACTAGCCGCCACCCTATCGATCAACGGCAAGATCGGCGATGATCGCGGCATGAGCCCTTCCGCACCCGTCTCCACCTTCATCTCCGCCCCCGACGGTCTGCGCCTGCATGCCCGCTGTTACGGACGGCCTGGCGCCGCGGCGACGCCGGTGGTCTGCCTGCCCGGTCTGGCGCGCACGACAGAGGATTTCGACAAACTGGCCACCGCCCTCGCCAGCGATACCAGCCGGCCGCGCCGCGTCGTCGCCATCGACTACCGCGGCCGCGGCCTGTCCGACTACGACCGCGATCCGGCCAATTACTCCTTCCAGATCGAACTGGCCGATGTGCTGGCAGTGCTGACCGCGCTCGACTGCCTGCCGGCGATCTTTGTCGGCACCTCGCGCGGCGGCATTCTCACGATGCTGCTCGGCGCCATGCGGCCGACCGCCATCGCCGGCGCCGTGCTCAACGACATCGGGCCGGTGATCGAGCCGAAGGGGCTGATGCGGATCAAGGGATATGTCGGCAAGCTGCCGGAGCCGCGCACCTATGAAGAAGGCGCGGAGATTTTGCGCCGGCTGTTCGACGCGCAATTCCCCAAACTCGGTCCCGACGACTGGCTGGCTTATGCGCGGCGCAGTTTTCGCGAGGAGAATGGCCGCCTCAAGCCGAATTACGACGTCAAGCTCGCCAAGACCATGGAAGGCGTCGATTTCGACAAGCCTTTGCCACCGCTGTGGAGCGCCTTCGATGCGCTCGGCCATGTGCCGATGATGGTGATCCGCGGCGCTAACTCCGACCTGCTGTCGGCCGCGACCGTCGAGGCCATGCAGGCCCGCCGCAAGACGCTGGAGACCATCGAAGTCCCGGACCAGGGCCACGCGCCGCTGCTGGCGGAAGCCGCCTTGATCGGCCGCATCGCCGATTTCATCGGCCGCTGCGATCGCGCGGCGCCCGAGCGCGTCCATGCCTGAGGGCGCTTGGTCGGGGCGGCAGGATTCGAACCTGCGACCTACTGGTCCCAAACCAGTCGCGCTACCAGACTGCGCTACGCCCCGAAGAAGAAAGCCCGGCGAGCCGCCGGCGATCGTGGCGGTTCGATACACGTTTGCATCAGAACCGGCAACAAAGCCCGCCTAGCGCGGGCGGAACATTGGATGCGCCACCCGGTCGCCCGGCGCGATGCCGAGTTTGCGCGCGGTGCCGCCAATCACCTCCAGGACGCCCAGAACGGGCCCGCCGGACGAAATGGTCCGGGTCGACATCGGCGTGGTGTTCTCGGCGATGCTCAGGATCCGGCCGTCGGCGCGGATGAACAGCATGTCGAGCGAGATGTAGGTGTTCTGCATCCACATCGACACCTCCTGCTCGCGCTTGAAGTCAAACAGCATGCCGCGGCCTTCGGGCAATTCCTTACGGTACATCAGCCCCTTGGCGCGCTCATCATCGGTGGCTGCCAGTTCAACCGCGAAGGCATGGACGCCGGACTTGCTGGCGATCTCAAGAGTCTGGAGGTTGCTGGCAGGCACAGGGCCGGCCGCCACCAGCAAACCGATCACAATTAGGGACAGCCATTGCCATGCGCGCATAGCCACGCGTTTACGACGGCATCGGGCGCCCGGCAATGGGAAAGAGCGCCGCAACCGGCCGCGGTACGACCGGCCGGAGCCTAGTGCGAGGCCAGCCCGATCGAGCCGCCATCGGGGTGCACCTCGGCCGCCATCAGACCCTTGGGCCCGGGCCCGAAGCGAACCAAAACGGTCTGGCCGGGCCGCAGTTCGGCAAGGCCGAAGCGGCGCAGCGTTTCCATGTGCACGAAGATGTCCGGGGTGCCCTCGCCGCGGCTGAGGAAGCCGAAGCCGCGCAGGCGGTTGAACCACTTGACCTGCGCCCGCTCCAGCCCGCTGGTTGGTGTCACCGTCACATGGGTGCGCGGCGGCAGCATTTCCGCCGGGTGGATCGCGGTCGACTCGTCCATCGACACGACGCGGAAGGCCTGAAGACCTTTCTGGCGGTTCTGCACTTCGACGACGACCCGGGCGCCTTCATAGGCGGTCTGGTAGCCGTCGCGGCGCAGGCACGTCACGTGCAACAGGATGTCCGGCATCCCGTTGTCGGGAATGATGAAACCGAAACCTTTGGAAACGTCGAACCATTTGATGACACCGCTCAGCTCGATGAGATCGGTGGCTGTGTCGTCAATGAGGTCTCTGACCGCCCCTGGTCGGAGAGTTGTTCCAGGCATTTTTGATTCTACCCCGTCAGTCGCCATGACGCCGCTTCGCCGCGCTTCTGGCGCCTCTTGAAGAGCGCTTCGACGAATCTGTTGATTGAAGATAACACCCGGCCTGAAACCGCAAAGAGCAAAATGTGCTTGCGCACAGCTCTGTACACAACCGAAACCCTTGCGAATCAGGCGGAAATGAAGGGTGCGAAGACGTCGCCGATGTCGGCGCGCACCACCAGATCGGCGATGTCGTCGAACTCTGTTGCATCGCGATTGACGATGGCGAGCTTCGCGCCGTTGCGTTTCGCCATCAGCGGAAATCCCGCCGCAGGCCACACCACCAGCGACGAACCCACGACCAGAAACAGGTCGCAGGCTTTGCTGAGTTCCTCGGCGCGCCGCATTTCATCGGCCGGCATCGACTGTCCGAACGATACGGTGGCCGTCTTGATGAAGCCGCCGCAGGAACAATCGGGCGCGCATTCGCCTCGCGCATCGAACTGCTCCTTCACCCACGGTACTTCGTAGCGCTGGTCGCATGCGAGGCAGGTGGCGTAGGTGGTATTGCCGTGCAATTCCACAACATCGCGCGGCGCAATGCCGGACGCCTGATGCAGATTGTCAATGTTCTGCGTCACCACGGCGCTGACCTTGCCAGCGCGGTACAATGACGCGAGCGCCTGGTGCCCGCGGCCCGGTTTTGCACGGGCGAAGGTCTCCTCGATGGCGAAACGGCGGCGCCACGCTTCGTCGCGCATGTCCTGCCGCGCCATGAAGGCGTCGAACGGGATCGGCTGGTTCTTGGTCCACAACCCGCCGGGCGACCGGAAGTCCGGAATGCCGCATTCGGTGGAGATCCCTGCCCCGGTGAACGGCACGATGCTGTCGGCGCCCTCGACCAGGTCGCGCAGGCGGGCAATGGCGGTCTGCAAATCGGGCGCGATCATGTCTATATGCAGCCCATTGTTCCGGCGACGCGTCGCCACGATAGATGAGGTTTTCCCATGCGATTTCTGCACACCATGCTGCGCGTACGCAATCTCGATGCCGCGCTCGATTTCTACTGCAACAAGCTCGGCCTGAAGGAAACCCGCCGCCGCGAGGACGAGAAGAATCGCTACACGCTGGTGTTTCTGGTCGGGCCGGACGACGAAAGTGTGGTCGAGGCCAGCAAGAAGAACGGCCGCCCCGGCCCGGAAGTGGAACTGACCTACAATTGGGACAGCGAGGACTACGGCGAAGCCCGCTATTTCGGGCACCTCGCCTACGAGGTCGACGATATTTACGCCACCTGCGACCGCCTGATGAAGGCCGGCGTCACCATCAACCGGCCGCCCCGCGACGGCCAGATGGCGTTCGTGCGCTCGCCCGACAAGCACTCGATCGAGCTCCTGCAGAAGGGCGACGCCCTGCCGCCGCAGGAACCGTGGAAATCGATGGCGAATACCGGCCACTGGTGAGCTTGCCGCTGGCGGCGAAGCTGACTATACGTCCCCCCGCGGGCGCTGTTCGGCGCCCGGAACTGGTCTGCGCCCTTCGTCTAGAGGCCTAGGACACCGCCCTTTCACGGCGGTAACAGGGGTTCGAATCCCCTAGGGCGCGCCACTTCGGTATAAAACTGCGAACGCCACCAGCCGCCGATTCTACGCCTGCGGCCGCGACAAGTGTCCGTAGCAGTTCGGTTTTCGT
>LNFM01006767.1_pt1 | contig 24232 bp, 20 predicted proteins | sample 596031 | NCBI WGS metagenome assembly LNFM01 (sample SAMN04254537, study PRJNA301005) | activated carbon metagenome | isolation source: dual media filters at the Ann Arbor, Michigan drinking water treatment plant | place: USA: Ann Arbor | reverse complement strand
CGTTCTGGACGATGCCGAACGCGCTCGCCGCCGCCAGCGACAGGCCGTTCGACGGGTTCGACAGCGTGACGACGAAGAAATCGTCGGGCTCGACCGCGCGGTCGCCCGCGACCATCACCGTGATCAGTTGGGCGGTCTCGTCGGGCGCGAAGGTCAGGGAGCCCGACGGCAGCACTCCGCCCTCGAAATCCGCCCCGTCCGCCGGAGTCGCCCCGGTCCCCGTCAATGCCCAATCGACCGACTGGGCAATCGCCGACGCCTCACCCAGCGTCACGAGGAAAGTGAAGGGGATCAGGCCGCTGTCCTGCTCCGCCTTCATCGCCGACAGGGTCGAGATCGACACCACCGCGCCGTCGTCGTTCTGGATCGTCACCGCCGCAGACGCTGTGCCGAGCACAAGGCCGAGCGACGGATCGGACAGGGTCACCGTGAAGTCCTCGTCCGACTCCAAGGCCGTATCGCCAATCACCTGGACCACGACCGTCATGGCGGTCTGCCCGGGCGCGAACGTCACCGTGTCCGTCGGCAGCGCTACGTCCAGGAAGTCGCCGATGTCCGCCGGCACCGCGCCCGAACCCGCCACCGTGTAGGTGACGCTGTGCGTGACGGAGGCGTCCCCGTCCCGCGTCAGGATGAAGTTGAAGCCGGTCTGCCCGCCGGTCCCTTCCGCCTGGGCCACCGCCACGGCCGCGATCGACACCGTCGCATCGTCGTTGCGGATCGTGCCGGTCGCCGACGACGTCGCGACCACGAGACCGGCGGTCGGATTGAAGATGCTGAGCAAGAACTCCTCGTCCGCCTCGACCTCGGTGTCGCCCACGACCTCGATGGTGACCGTCTGGACGGTCTCGCCCGCCGCGAACGTCACCGTTCCACCGTTCAGGGCGGTGCCGCCGATGTCGGATGGGTCGGCGCCATCGATGCCCGAGCCGACGATCGACCACGACACGCTGTGCTCAACCGAGGTGTCGCCCGTCCGGGTCAGGCTGAAGGTGAAGGGCGTCGTGCCGCCGCTGCTGCCTTCCGCCCTGTCGGCATCGAGCGCCGAGACCGTCACCAGCGCCCCGGTGTCGAGGGTGAGGCCGAGAGCGCCTCCGACGGTTCCGGCGAGCGCATTGCCCGACGTGTCCGTTATGCCGCCGCCCTTGCCGAGCGCGAGGCCGGTGACATCGAGCGGGCCCGCGCCTTCGCCGGCCTGGGCCACGTACTCGAAGACCAGCGAGTTGCCACCGCTGCCGCCGACGAAGCTTGCCGCCTTGCCGTTGCTGAGCTGCAGCGTCGGGGCGCCGGTCACCGTGACCGACTCGCTGGTCGTCACGGTGATGGTCACGACCTCCGCCGGGGTCACGATGCCGTTGCCGTCGTCTGACTTTGCGTCGAGCAGCACCACAGCCGGGCCGAGCTTGCCAGGATCGCCGGCCGCGGCTTTCAGGCTCGTCACCAGCCCGCCCTGCACCCCGGTCTCGACCATAGTGATGGCGCTGGTCAGGCCCGTACCGGCGCCCTCATCGACCAGCAGCTTGTCGAGAAGCTGCCCGGTCGAAACGATGGTCCCGGCCACGGCATCGACGATCTTACTTGCGTCGATCGCGAGCGAGGCACCGACGGCGGCGATCAGCCCGACGACCGTTCCCTTGTCGGAAAGGTTCAGCGTGTTGCTCTTGTTGATCTCCTCGACCATCGCCGCGAAGGCGGCGTCCTGGGCAGCGGACTGGTCCGCCCCCATGCCTGCGAACGCGGCGCCGATGAGCAGCACGGCGTCCAGGGTCTTGGACATCTCGACATGAATCTTGGCGCTCGCTGGATCGCCGTTCTCGGTGCTGGCAATCGGATCGATGACAGTGAAGTCGAGGGACATGTCCAGCCCCATCGCCGCCTGCAACTGCTTGATCGCGCCATCGATGTCGCCATCGTCCGCGGCGAGGCCGCTCGCCAGAGTAGTAAGCGAGGAAATGTCAGTCGAGCCCAGCGGCGCCTTCAGCACGGCAGTGAAGGGCAGGTTTGTTCCAGTGTCCGTCCCACCCGCCATGACCAGGGTGCCCCAGCCACCAAACAACTCGAACTGACCATTGGCGTCCGTGATCGTCCAGGCTTCGCCGTTGTCCGCCTTGCCGTTGCCATTGGCATCGGCGAACACGACAGCATTGGCAACGTAGCGGCCAGGCGTCCCGGTGCCCCAGAGCTTGAGAAAGTTCCCGCCACCGGCGTCCACGGTCTTGCCACCGCCACCGGCGATGAGGTTGCCGCCGATGCCATTAATGAGATTGGCGCCTCCAGGCGCGATCAGTGCGCCGGACGACATGGCGGCAATGGCGGCGCCTTCCAGCCCCAAGTTGAGGCCGCCGCCAGCGACAATGCCAGCCCCATCTCGCGAGATTATATTGGCGGTATCCCTCATCACGAGATTGGCGGCGTCATTGCCTATCAGATTGGCGGCGTCATTGCCGATCAACGCGGCACCATGATCCGTGATGAGATTGGCGCCCTCCTGACCGATCAAGGTCCCACCGCCATCCCCGATGAGCACGGCCCCCGGGATCAGCTGACCGGTGAGCACAGTGAGTGGGGTTCCCTGGGTGCCTACCAGCGTGCCGCTGATGTTGGTGGCAATCCCAACTCGCGGCGTCCCCGCTACGATGGGTTGGGTCGGAGATCCATAGCTCGCAATCAGGGGAAGCACGGTCTGCCGCATGAAATCCGCATCGAAGACGCCGACCGTTGGCGGCAATGACGGGAACTCAGGAAAGGTGTCGGACCTCGTGTAACTGCCATCACCGTTGTGAACCCACGATTGACGCATTTCCACCTCACCCTGGAAGTAGGTGTAGGTGACGAAAGCCGTCAGCACGCGTGTCTGCGGATTGAACGTCTGGGACCCGACCGAGAAGCCGAGCGGTCCTGGTGGCGGAGCCTGCACGGAGCCGGCGCCGTCCAGGGGCGACGCAAGGGACATTTCCGACGCAAGTGCCGCCGGGATCGCCGTGATTGCCGGATCGACGGAAATGAACGTGCAGGTTCCACCGTCGAAGGTGACGTCGAAATAGCCCCCCTTGCCGTCGTCGATCGTCGTCGTTGCAAGGCCGTTGTGTCGAAGAAAGTACCAAAGATTGTGCGTGAATGCGGGATTCGGGCTCGTTGGAACCTGGGTCGCAATCGCTTCGTCGATAGCCGCGATCGCATTGTTGTCGAAGGTGTAGTGAACGAATGCCGCCTGGCCCTGATCAGTGGTCCAGACGTGCCGGAAGCCATTCAACTGCTGGTTCTTGAAGTCGAAGATCTTGAGTTCGGCGGCGAAGCCGCTGGCGTCGCCCGTCACGGAGCCGTCGGGATTGATGTAGACATTGGTGTTAGCGCCCTGGTCGTCGCCCGTGAGGAAGATCACATCTATCTGCCCGGTGGCGTTCAGATAGTAGTTCGTAATCGTCCCGTGGTCGGTGAGGGTCAACGTCGTCGACTTGCCGTCTGTGCTCTCGGCGATGTCGAATCGACTCGTCGTCAAATCTACCGTCGCGCTGATCCTGTAGTTTATTGGAGACAGTACGTTGTCCTGGAAGAGGGTCAGGTAGTGTTGATTCGCGGAATCGGCCGTGACGACCACCGAGTAGACGTGATTGTCGAACGCGCTACCGGTATTGTTCAGCTGGATGGTGGTGGTGAAATTCAGGCTCGAAATGGAGCCCTCGAACTCGGAAGGGCTGTCCAGTATCAGAGTCCTGGCGCTGCCGCCGAGCACCACCGTTGCCGATTCCCCGAACGAGCCGCCGATTTCCAGTGCCGAGTTGTCGGCGACGCCGAAGAACCCGCTGCCGGTCACGTCGGCATTGATGAACAATAGACCACCCTCTGCCAGGACGATGCCGTCGTTCTGGAAGGTCCCCGTTTCGACAAATCCGTGGCCAATGAGCCCCGCCGAGAAACCCGCGGGACGAACCACGATCGAGTGGGGGTCTGCACCCTGTGTGCCGCCGATCTCGATGAAGCCGTTGCCCGCCGTCGACACCTCGACAGTAGAGGCCGAACCGCCATTCGTGGCGTCGAGCAAAGTCAGCGTCTGCTCGATGAAGACCTGGCCATCCGTGGTCACGACGAGTTGGCCTCGGCCGTCCACGCCATCTCCCAGAGTCATGTTGTCGACGTCGAACCGGGACGACATGCCTCCCCCCTGAGCGCTGCCAACCCTCAGAAGTGCAGAACTGTCCGAGTTGATCGTCACGTTCTGCGCCCGCGCTCGACCGAGACCGTAGACCAGCAGCGTACCATCGACGGTCAGGTCTCCGTCGATCAGGAAGGCGCTGCCCGTCTTGGTGCCGGACCCGGGTTCGATCCAGAATCCCTCGACCTCCACGCTCGGGGCGCCACCGTCCTGCACGATGGAGACGGAGCCCGCGACCATGAGCGAGCCGCCGTTCGTGACATCGAGCTCTCCCTTGCCCACCACGTCCAGGTCGCGGGTTGTCACCTGGGCATTGCCCGCGACCACGAACGCTGCACCATCGTCGAAGGTGATGGCGTTGCGATGGGGGTTCGGTGCTACCGCACCGACCAGGATCAGGTCGACGTCCATCGTGGCGCCGACCGTCGTGCCGTCGAGCACCAGGCGGTCGCTGAATCTCAGGGTACCGCGATCGTTCTCGAAGAAGACCTCGTCGACAACCCTGAGATTGCCCTCGATCCTGACGACTTCCTCGTCCTTGGATTGGAAGAGAACCTGCAGGCGGGAGACGGTATTGGTCTTATCCGGCTCGACCACCAGATGCACGGGCGCGACGACATTGGCGGTGTCGCCTTCACCCGGAACGTCGATGCCGAACTGTTGATTTACTGTCTCGAACCAGTTGCTCGCGTCGTTGAAGTCACCAGCCGTCCCAGGCGGCACGCCCCAGAAAAATGTCGCCATTGTCCCAACCCCACGATATCAGCACCCCTGCCATACATAGCAGGTTCGAGACCCTGCTGTGATGCGGGCGGGGCAGGGTCGGCGAAATTGCAGGTCTGTTGACAGACAGCTCACAAGCTCGAGCCCTGAACGGGCGATCACGACTTACCCGCTCACACCTGCGTCCTCGCGCTCCGACGCAATCAGGCCAGTCAGCTTCCTGTTGTGGGTGTCCATGATGACGACGCTGCTCGCCGGCAGGGCGGAGGGGCGTGGTCGATCCCGGGCAGGCCCAGGCAGGGCCCAATCACCTGGATTGTCACGCGACTGTTACTGTTGGCTCAAGCCACGCTGCCGAAGGTGAAGCCCGGGGCCAGATCGACCATCCCGATCAGGTCGACGGCAGGCCCGCCGGCATTGTTCGAGGGGCCGATGACGTAGAACACGTTGAAGGTCGTCGCGGCATTGCTCGAGGCCGTGTAAACCACGGCGCGCTGATAGTCGTTGTTGAGGTCGAGATTGCTGTACTCGCCGCCGTCGGCCAAGGCGGTGCTTAGCCCTCCGGCCGACGAGAGGTCCTGCCCGCCGGCGATGTCGACGAGCTTGATGAGCTGACGATTGATCCTGAACGACCCGCTCGGGTTCGCGGTGAACGCGTCAAACGACGTGCCGCTGCCCGGGATGGCATCACGCTGGACCAGGATGGTGGTGAACCCCCAGGTTCCCGCAAAGCTGAGGAAGTCCCGCTCGCCTGGGTTGTAGTCGAGAATGTGGTCGACGCCGTTGATGGCGCCGCTCGGCCCGAAGCTGAAGATGTCCCGATAAGCCCCACCCGTCAGGGTATCATCGCCCAGGCCGCCGACGAGCTGGTCGCCTTCCGTGCCCCCGTCCAGGACATCGTCTCCGCCGAAGCCGACGAGAATGTCGAAGCCGGCGCCGCCCATGATCCGATCGATGCCGTCGCCCCCCAGGATGTCGTCATGGCCGTCATCACCGAACAGCTCGTTGTTGCCGTCGGGGCCATCGCTGGCGTCGCCGGCCGCTCGACCGCCCCAGATCTCGTCCCGACCGGCACCGCCGAAGATGCGGTCGTCACCCGACTGGCCGATCAGGAGATCGGAACCTTCGCCGCCATCGATGACGTCGTTGCCCGGACCTCCGCGGATCGAGTCGTCCTCGCTCTCTCCGAGGATCAGATCGTCCCCGACTTGACCCTCGATGAAGTCCCTGCCGGCGCCTCCGAAGACGACATCGTTACCGTCGCCCGCCCAGATCTGATCCAGGCCGCCTCGCCCGTGAATCTCGTCATTGTCGGCATTGCCGTAAATGTAATCCGGGTCGTCGCCGCCATAGATCTTGTCGTTGCCGGGGCCACCCCGCAGCAGGTTGACGCCCGATCCGCCGAATATCGAATCCGGGCCGAGGCTGCCGTCGATGTGGTCGTCGCCTTCGAAGCCGTATCCGGCGCCGGGCTGGGCCATCAGGAAGGCGTCCGCCCCGGACGTGCCGAGCACGAAGTAGGCAATGTCGGCGGTCGCCGGCGGCTCCTGCTGCTGCTGGTCGGGAATGCTCGTGATCGACAGGACCCCGCTGGTCACCGAGCCGCGCGGGGCCATCGCGAGTTCCATGAAGACGTTGTTGGCTACAGGGCCGGTGAAACCGAACGGATTGGCCAGGAACTGAAACTGCGCCTGCGGCGGGCCCATGGCCCTGAAGCGCAGGGAATCATCGTCGAAAACGGGACCGTCGAATGGAATCATGCGTCTCCCCATCGAGCAACGCTCGCGACGCAACCCTATGCACGCAGTGTCGCCGTCCGGCTCGCAATCGTCAATCGACCGGAGCGACCTGCCGACTGGCTCATTCCGGCGTCGTGGCGCTCATGCCGAGCATCGCCCGCCGCCGCAGCCACTGGCTCGGCCGGTAGCGGTCGTCGCCGGTGATGGCCTGTATCTGCGTCAGGATCTCGTGGCACTCCCTGACGCCCAGCCAGTCGGCGAGCGCCAGCGGCCCGTGCGGATAGTTGAGGCCGAGCGTCATCGCGGTGTCGACATCCTGTGCCGACGCAATGCCGATCATCGCCATCTCGCAGCCGAGATTGGCGATCATGGCGCACATGCGCTGGGCGATGAACCCAGGTGAATCCTTGATCACCGTTACCCTGGTGCCGGACTTGGCCAGCAGCGCGACCGCCGATTCGAGCACCACGCCGTCGGCGACGGGTGCGGTCATGACCGTCAGACGCTTCGCCGTGTCACCGGTGAGGTCCACAGCGATCGTGCGCCGCGGGTCGAGGCCCATCTCGACCGCCGTCGTGGTGCAATCCTTGCCCACCGGCGCCACCAGGATCGGGCTCCGGCCGTCGTCGGCGCCCAGCATGCGCGCGCCGTCCGAGGCGATCAGCCCGGTCAGCTTCCTGTTGTGCGTGTCCATGATGACCACGCTGGTCGCCGGCGAGGCCGAGGTCGCGTGGTCGGCACCGGGATCGACCTTGGCGCCCTTGTCGTCGTAGGCATACCAGCCGCCGCCGGTCTTGCGGCCGAGCCGGCCGGCCTGGAACAGGCTCTCGTGATAGGGGCTCGGCGTCATGCGCCGGTCGTGGAAGAAGCCCTCGTAGATGATCTTGCGCGCCGGGAAGTTCACGTCGATGCCCGTGAGGTCCATCAGCTCGAACGGCCCCATGCGGAAGCCGCAGGTGTCGCGCATCACCGCGTCGACCTGGGACGGGGTCGCGCGTCCCTCCTGGACGATGCGCAAGCCCTCGGTGCCGATCGCCGTGCCGCCGAGATTGACCAGGAAGCCCGGCGTGTCGCCGACCACGACCGGCACGCGCGTCTGGCGCTTGCCGAGCTCGCTCATCGCCGCGACCACCCACTGCGCCGTGTCGGCGGCGCGGATCACCTCGACCAGCTTCATCAGCGGCACCGGATTGAAGTAGTGCATGCCGCACACCCGGCCGCGGTGCTTCAGCGCGCGGGCGATCGAGGCGATGCGGATCGACGAGGTGTTCGAGGCCAGGATGGCGTCGGGCGCCACCACGGCCTCGAGCTCGCCGAAAAGCTTCTGCTTGACCTCGAGATTTTCGAACACAGCCTCGACCACGACATGGCAGCCGGCGAGGTCGGCGAGCTGGTCGGCGACGGCGAGGTTGGCCTCGGTCCTCGCCAGATCGGCGTCGCTCAGCCGCCCGCGCGCCACCAGCCCCTTCAGGGTCTCGAGGATCGCGCCGCGTGCCTTGGCGGCGCCACCCGGCGCGGCATCGAACATGATCGCCTTGATGCCGCCCTGCGCCGTCACCTGGGCGATGCCGCGCCCCATGGCGCCGGTGCCGACGATGCCCACACAGAGATCGGGGCGGTTGATGTCGAGAGTCATATGATTTTCCTTCCGCCTACTTCCGGGCCGTCCTGCGCCCCTGGGGGCGATATGCGCTCCCAGGTTCGGCCATTCCCCCAGTGCGATCCGCGGCGTCGAGCCGACCGAGCAGGGCGAGCGCGCGCTTCGGGTTGCCACGCGCGGCCATGAGCCGGAAGCGAACCTCCGCGTCGTGAGCCGACAGTGTCGCCGTCGCCATCTCCTCGATCAGCTTGTTGATGCTGACGCCACGCGTGCGCGCCAGGTCGCGCAGGCGCGCATGGGTCGCATTGGGCATCCGGATGGTCAAGGTGGACATGGAAACTCCTTGAGGAAGGCCGCCGGGGTGAGGACCCGTACCGAAGGAAACAACAGCTCCCCGCTCTTCAGATCCCGGACATTGTGGGTGACGATGGCCATGGCGCCGCCGGCAACCGCCAGCTCGACCAGATGATTGTCGGCTTCATCGCGCAAGTTGGGGCGCCACAGGTAGTAGACATTCACCCAACGGCCGACCGACGCGAGTGCCGCAAGCAAGGCCTCCCGGTCACGGTCGCTTGCGAGGCCTTCCGGGATCCCTGGCGAGAGAAGCGCATATTCGTACTCTGCGAGAAGGGCCGATCCGAAAAGAGGTTCATACTCACCCGACAGGCATCCACGAAGAACCTGCCGAGCGGCGCCGCCACCCGACCTCACTGCAGCGACAATGACATTCGTATCGACGACAATCGAGATCACCCACGACAGCATATATGCTGTCACTCGAACCAGCAAACAACCCGTGGTTACGTCTTCGCTGCATATCCGGCCAACTTCAGCCCGCCGGCGATCTCATCGATCGCGGAGGGATCGTCGATGGTGGCCGGCATCTTCCACGGCTGGCCGTCGGCGATCTTCTGCATGGTGCCGCGCAGGATCTTGCCGGAGCGCGTCTTGGGCAGGCGCGGCACGACGATGGCGGTCTTGAAGAAGGCCACCGGACCGATGCGGTCGCGCACCAGCTGGACGACCTCGCGCACGGTGTCCTGGTGCGGGCGGTCGACGCCGGCCTTCAGCACCAGGAAGCCGAACGGCACCTGGCCCTTGAGCTCGTCGGCGACGCCGATCACGGCACACTCGGCGACGTCGTCGTGCGCGCCCAGCACCTCCTCGATCTGGCCGGTCGACAGGCGATGGCCCGCCACGTTGATCACGTCGTCGACGCGGGTCATCACCGAGACGTAGCCGTCGTCGTCGATGAAACCGGCATCGCCGGTCTTGTAATAGCCCGGGAACTCCGTGAAGTAGCCCTCACGGTAGCGCTCGTCGGCATTCCACAGGGTCGGGAAGGTGCCGGGCGGCAAGGGCAGCCGGGCGGCCAGGGCGCCGACCTCGCCGCGCTTCATCGGCGCGCCCTGCTCGTCGAGCACCTCGAGCTGCCAGCCCGGCGAGGGCACCGAGCACGAGCCCGGCTTGATCGGCATCGGCTCTAGTCCGACGAAGTTGCCGCAGATCGCCCAGCCGGTCTCGGTCTGCCACCAATGGTCGACGATCGGCACGCCAAGCAGCTTCTGCGCCCACTGGATGGTCGGTGGGTCACCGCGCTCGCCGGCGAGGAACAGCGTGCGGAATTGCGAGAGATCGTAGCTCTTCAGGAGCTTGCCCTCGGGGTCCTCCTTCTTGATGGCTCGGAAGGCGGTGGGCGCGGTGAACAGCGCCATCGCCCTGTGCTCGGAGATGACCCGCCAGAAGGCGCCGGCATCGGGCGTACCGACCGGCTTGCCCTCGTACAGGACGGTCGTCGCACCATGGATCAGCGGGCCGTAGACGATGTAGCTGTGGCCGACCACCCAGCCCACGTCCGAGGCGCACCACCAGACCTCGCCCGGCTGCACGCCGTAGAGATGGCGCATGCTCCAGGCCAGCGCGACGCAGTAGCCGCCATTGTCGCGCACCACGCCTTTGGGCTGGCCGGTCGTGCCCGAGGTATAGAGAATGTACAGCGGGTCGGTCGACTCGACCGGCACGCAACCGTGCGGTGCCGCGGTCTCGACCGTCTCGTTCCAGTCGAGATCGCGGCCCTTGACCATGCCGGCGGGCGCCTGCCATCGCTGGAAGACGATGCAGCGCGGCACCTTGTGGCCGGCGAGCTCGATGGCTTGGTCGAGCAGCGGCTTGTACTTCACCACGCGGCCCGGCTCGATGCCGCACGACGCGGTCAGCACCAGCTTTGGCGTGCAGTCGTCGATGCGGGTTGCCAGCTCGTTGGCGGCAAAGCCGCCGAACACTACCGAATGCACCGCCCCCAGCCGGGCACAGGCCAGCATGGCCATCACCGCCTCGGGAATCATCGGCATGTAGATGATCACCCGGTCGCCCTTGCGCACGCCTTGCGCGGCGATGGCGCCGGCGAGCTTCGCCACCTGGTCGCGCAGCGCGCGATAGGTGAAGCTCTTCTTGCGCGTGGTGACCGGCGAATCGTAGATCAGCGCGACCTGCTCGCCGCGGCCGCGCTGCACGTGGCGGTCGAGCGCGTTGTAGCAGGTGTTGAGCTCGGCGCCGGGGAACCAGCAGCAGAAGGGCGGATTGGACGCATCCAGCACCTTGTCCCACGGCCGGGTCCAGTCGATGGCGGCCGCCTGCTCGGCCCAGAAGCCCGCTGGATCGCTCAGCGAGCGCGCATGCAGCGCGCGGTAGGTGTCGCCCACGGCCATGGTCGTGTCCCCTTGCTTTCTCCGCGACAGGCTTAGCCTCGCGCGCAAAACCTCGCAATGCGCCATGGTCGGCCGACGAGCTCGATATCAAACTGGAGTGGACCCCGCCCTTCGTGGGACAATGCCCGGCGTCTTATGACAGCGGGATCCAAGGCATGGCGAAGGGCAAATCGGGCACAGGCAAGTCGAGCAAGGGCGGCAAAGCTTCCGGGGCGACCCGGCGGCCGGGCGCGCGCAAGGCCGCAAAGTCGAGGAAGCCGGTGCGGAAGGCGGCCAAGCGGAAGGTCGCGGCCAAGAAGAAAGGCGTCCTCACGAAGCCGGTCGCCCGGCCGGCGCTGCGTCGTGCGGTGAAGGGGCGCCCGTCGGTCGGTCGCATCGCCGCGCCGCGGCCCGCCCTGCACAAGGCCCCCACGCTGTCGGCCAACATCTACGAGCGCGACCTCGACAAGACCGCCGCCAACTATGCGCCCCTGACGCCCCTGCAGTTCATCGAGCGCAGCGCCAGCGTCTATCCCGAACGCGTCGCCATCGTGCACGGCGAGCGCCGGCAGAGCTGGGCCGAGACCTATCGGCGTTGCCGCCAGCTCGCCTCGGCGCTCGAGAAAGTGGGCATCGGCGTTGGCGACACAGTGGCGATCATGGCACCCAACATCCCCGAGATGTACGAGGCACATTTCGGCGTGCCGATGACGGGCGGCGTCCTGAACTCGCTGAACACCCGCCTCGATGCGGCGATGATCGCCTTCATCCTCGACCACAGCGAGACCAAGGTCCTGCTGGTCGACCGCGAGTATCACCGCGTCGCCACCGAAGCGCTGGCGATCGCCAAGGTCCAGCCGATGGTGGTCGACATCGACGACCCGGCCTGCGACGACCGCGCCCAGATCGGCGACACGACCTACGAGGAGTTCATCGCGTCAGGCGATCCCGACTACGCCTGGGAGTACCCGGCCGACGAATGGAACGCCGTGTCGCTCAACTATACATCGGGCACCACCGGCAACCCCAAGGGCGTCGTCTTCCATCATCGCGGCGCCGCGCTCGCGGCCTACGGCAACGCCACGCAATGGCCGATCGGCCTGCATCCGGTCTATCTCTGGACGCTGCCGATGTTCCACTGCAACGGCTGGTGCTTCCCGTGGACGCTGGCGCTGGTCGCCGGCACCAGCATCTGCCTGCGCCGCGCCAACGCCGCGACCATCTACGCCGCCCTCGCCGAGCATGGCGTGACGCACATGTGCGGCGCGCCGATCATCATGCAGTTCATCATCGGCGCCACGCCGGCAGAGCGCCGGCCGCTGCCCCGCCGCGTCGAGTTCATGACCGCCGCTGCGCCGCCGCCGGCCGCCGTCCTGGAGGCTCTCGAGAAGGAGAATTTCCGCGTCACTCACGTCTATGGCCTCACCGAAGTCTACGGCCCTGCGACCGTCTGCGCGTGGCACGAGGAGTGGGACGCCCTGCCCTCGCACGAGCGCGCCCGGCTCAAGGCGCGCCAGGGCGTGCGATATGCCGCCGAGGACGGCGTCACGGTGATGGATCCGACCACCATGCAGGAGGTGCCGCGCGACGGCAGCACGATGGGCGAGGTGATGTTCCGCGGCAACCTCACCATGAAGGGCTACCTCAAGAACCCGACGGCGAGCCGCGAGGCGTTCGCCAACGGCTGGTTCCACTCCGGCGATCTCGGCGTGCTGCACGAGGATGGGTACATCGAGCTGCGCGACCGCTCGAAGGACGTCATCATCTCGGGCGGCGAGAACATCTCGACCATCGAGGTCGAGGGCGTGATCATCGAGCACCCGGCGGTGGCCAATGTCGCCGTCGTCGCCAAGCCCGACGAGAAATGGGGCGAGACACCGTGCGCCTTCGTGGTGCTGAAGCCCGGGGCGGTGGCGACAGTGGAGGAGATCATCGCCCACTGCCGGGCCAATCTCGCCTCCTACAAGTGCCCGCGCTACGTCGTGTTCCGGGACCTGCCGATGACCTCGACGGGCAAGGTTCAGAAGTTCGTCCTGCGCGACTGGGCCAAGGCGGTGTAGTGCCAGACACAGATACCATCGCCGTGCCATAATCGGGCGGCTATCCTGAGCCGCGACATGGCCGGCTCAACGACGTTGATCGTCACGACGAAAAGCGGCGTGCGCCCCCGCGGCGTGCGCGGCGAGCCGCTGCACAATGCCGCGCCGCAGCTGCTCCGGGTGGTGCGCCGCCGCCTCGGCGACGCGGCAGCCGACCTCCTGGCCGAGCCACAGCTGCACGAGGACGGCAAGGCGATCGACTGGCATGCGGGCTGGCCTGGCGCCGTGCAGCCGCTGTCGGCGCTGGCACCCGCGCACCGCGACGAGGTGATGGCCGGCATCGACAAAAGCCTGGCCGACATCCGCCGCCTCGGCGATTCGCTGGCCGGAACGGGGCCGCGCGAGGAGAGCGGCATCGTCGGCCTGTCGCTGCAGCTCGCTGCCCGAGCGCCGTCCGAATCCTTCGTTTTCATCGTCGGCGGGCGGCCGGTCATCGTCTGCTGGGGGTACGAGAAGGAGGCCGTGGCGGGATTGCTGCCGATGAGCCTGGCGGCGGCGCCGAGCGCGCCGGTTCGTCGTCCCGTGCTCGAGGCGCCGGTCGGCCGGCCGGTAGCGGCAACAGTGCGGCCGGCGAGTGCCGCCATTCCCTGGGTCCGCGCGCTGCTGGTCGCGCTGCCGCTGCTGGCCCTGCTGCTCGGTGGGGCGTGGCTGTTGCGCGGCCTGCTGCCCGGCGATCCGGAGCAGAGCCTGGCGACGCGCGAAGGACCGCCGGCGCCGGCACCGGCCGAAGCGCCGCCCGATCCCCTGCCTGCCCTGAAAGCTGCATTCTCGACCGAGGAATCGCGTGGCCGCGTCCTTCAGGTCGAGCTTTCGCTGATCGAGGCCGAGCTGCGCAAACGCATTGCCGAGTGCAAGCCGGCACAGCCGCCCAAGCCTCCCCAGGTCGCCGTCGCGCCGCCGCCCTCGCCGGCTCCCCCACCGCAGTCCCAACCCAGGGCGACGCCGGCGCCGGCACCACCACCGCCGCCTCCGATCCAGAGCCGGCGGAACGACGGCCGGCTGCGCCTGCCGCCGGCGCCGACCAACAACTACAAATTCATGGAAGGATGCTGGCGCACCGATCCGTTCCGCCACGAAGCCGTGCAGCAGCAGCCCGGCGTGTCGACCTACTGCTTCGACGCCGGCGGCAACGGCCAGCTCGAATGGCGGCGCGGACGCACGGCGTGCCGCACGCGCGCGCAGTCGCGCTTCGACGGCGCCGTGCTGCTGCTGCGCGACAGCGATTCGAGCTGCAACGACGGCTCGCGCTGGTACGCCGACCAGCTGGTCTGCAGGCGTGGCGCCGGCGATGTCGCGCATTGCAGCGGGACGTCGCGCGGCGCCTACGGCCCGGTCTCCTGGACGGTCAACCTGCACAAGCTGAACTGAGGGGGTCGGTGCGGCGATAGCGCGGGCGCGCCTGCTGTTGCGCGTCCACGGATCGGCGATGGTCGCGTCGCTTTCGGCAGAGAATGCGCGACCTCGATCGGCGCGCCCCCGGGGGGCTCGCGAGAGCTCATCACTCCAAGCCGCCGGCCGCGCGCTGCGGGGCCGGTCCGTCGCTATAGTCGATGCGTCAGTGTCGGGTGCTCGACGACGTAAGTCGGACGATCTCGTCCTTGATGAGCAATTTCTGCTTCTTCAGGCTGCAGATCGCATCGTCGTCGGGATGCGGCCGCAGGTTCTCCTCGCTAATCGCTTGCTCAAGGGATGCATGCTTGGCCTTGAGCGCTTCGATGTGGCCCACGGTGCTCACGGGCGACCTCCGAGCTGGTTGCGGACGTGAAACTCTGACTCTGACATTGGCGGCTGTCACGACAAATCAAGAGCCATCCCGCGCCTGTGCATAACCCGGTACAGTGACTTGCCTCAGGCCCGCACCGGCGCTCCGGCAACGACGCGGGCAATCTCCTCGTCGAGCAGCACGGGGAACGTCGCTTTCATCAGGGTCACGACGGCCGCCCGGTCCTTGGCGTCGGGAACGACGCCGAGACAGACCGCGTAGACGCCGAGATTGCCGACGGCAGCCCGCATGCGCTTCTCCACCGGGCGGTCGCGGTCGGCCGGCGGGGCATGCAGGCCGGCAAGCTCGAGCTGCTCGGCATGCTCGGCGGCGAGCTCGGCGTCGGCGACCCGGCGGCGCACCGCGTCGACCGTCTCGGGCAGGGCCTGCGGCCACGGCCGATCCTTGAGCAGGCGGCGCATCTGGCGCAGCGGCCGCACCACGTCGGCCTGCCAGGCGTCGCTCGCCTTGAGGATGACCCGCAGCCGGTCGGCCGTCAGGGTCGGACGGCCCGACGCGCCCAGCCAGCAGCAGAACAGCAACACGTTGACGTCGCAGCCGCGGCGTTCCTGCAGATCGATGCAGGCCTCCGCCACGCCCTCGCCGGCATAGAGCTCGAGCGAGAAATTCCAGAACGGATGGGGCAGAAAATCGGACACCGGTATGGCTTCCCAAGGGCGGGGCGAAGGGGTACACGGCGCAGGGCGGCGTGGCTAGCCCGCCGGGACGAGTACGCCGAGAATGACCATTCCGCCATCGGAGCCGCTGGACACCGAGGCCATCAGGGCCAAGCTGGAAGCGCTGAGGAGCGAGCACCGCGACCTCGACGAGGTGATCGATCGCCTGGTCGAGAAGCCGCCGTTCGACCAGCTGCAGCTGCAGCGCCTGAAGAAGCGCAAGCTCGGCCTCAAGGACCAGATCATCAAGCTCGAGAGCCGGCTCATCCCCGACATCATCGCCTGAAGGACGCGCGCGACAAATCGATGGCCAGGAAATCCGTGAAAGCCAAGCCGCCCGGTCTCCGTCCTCTCGTCGGCCTGATCATGGGCAGCCAGTCGGACTGGACGACCATGCGCCATGCCGCCGAGGCCCTCCAATCGCTCGGCGTGCCGTTCGAGGCGCGCATCGTGTCGGCCCATCGAACGCCACGCCGCATGATGTCCTATGCCGCCGCCGCCAAGGGGCGCGGCCTCAAGGTGATCATCGCCGCCGCCGGCGGGGCGGCGCACCTGCCCGGCATGACGGCCTCGATGACCCCGCTGCCGGTGCTCGGCGTGCCGATCGAAAGCGCTGCGCTGAAGGGCCAGGACAGTCTTCTTTCCATTGTCCAAATGCCGGCCGGAATCCCCGTCGGCACGCTCGCGATCGGCCGCGCCGGCGCCATCAACAGCGCCCTGCTGGCGGCCAGCATCGTCGGTCTTGGCGATGCCAAAATTCTGCGCGCCGTCGAGCGATGGCGCGCCCGTCAGACGGCCGCGGTCGCCCGCGTGCCGACTGACGACGCACCCGCCTCGCACCGTCAGCAATGATCGCGCCTTCGATCGTTCCACCCGGGTCGACCATCGGCATCCTGGGCGGCGGCCAGCTGGGCCGCATGACCGCCTTGGCCGCCGCCCGCCTGGGTTACCGATGCCTGGTCTATGCGCCGGACGAGCACGCGATCGCGGGCGACGTCGCCGCCGGATGCGTGCGCGGCGCCTACGACGATGAGACAGCGCTGCGGCGCTTCGCCGATCAGGTCGATGTCGTGACCTACGAGTTCGAGAACGTGCCGGAGGCGGCGGTCGCGGCCTGCCTCGAGGTCAGGCCGGTGCGGCCCGGCATCAAGCCGATTCATATCGCCCAGCACCGGCTGCGCGAGAAGCAGTTCTTCGCGTCGCTCGGCATCGGCACGGCCGCCTACCAGCCCGTGCGCAGCGACGCCGAGCTGGCGGCCGCCACCCTGCTGCCCGGCATCCTCAAGACCTGCCGGGAAGGCTACGACGGCAAGGGCCAGGCGCGGGTCCGTGACCGGGCGTCGCTCGCCGCGGCCTGGGAGAAGCTCGGCCGGCGCGACTGCATCCTCGAGGCGCTTGTCGATTTCCGCTGCGAGGTGTCGGCCATTGTCGCGCGCGGCCTGGACGGGGCAATGCGTTGCTTCCCCATAGGGCTCAACGAGCATCGCGACGGTATCCTGCGGACCACCACGGTTCCCGCCGACCTGCCGGCCGACGTGCTCGCCACGGCCGAGCGCCTCGGCCTCGCGCTGGCGCGCGGCCTCGATCTCGTGGGGCTGGTGGCGCTCGAGATGTTCGTCACCGGCGACGGCACCGTGCTCGCCAACGAGATGGCGCCGCGACCGCACAATTCAGGTCACTGGACGATCGACGCCTGCGCTACCAGCCAATTCGAGCAGCTGGTGCGCGCCATATGCGGCCTGCCCCTGGGCCCGGTCGACGTCATGGCGCCGTCGCGCATGGAGAACCTGATCGGCGGCGAGGCCGACGACTGGCCCCGTCATCTCGCCGACCCGTCGGCCAGGCTGCATCTCTACGGCAAGACGTCGGCGCGTCCCGGCCGCAAGATGGGTCACGTCACCTTCGTGCAGCCCGCTGCGTCGGGCCGGCCGCCCACGACCTGACCTGCGACTTCAGCTTCTCGATCTTCATCACGTCGTCGATGCGCCGGTCGAGGAAGGCCCAGGTCGCCTCGCTGCCGGGCGATCGGTCGCTCAGCCAGTAGAGCAGGGTCGCCGAGTAGACGCCCGCGAGGGTCGCCCGCTTAGTGTAGAAGTTGAAGTCGGTGCTGGTGTCGCCGGCGGCGTACCACATCGCATCGACTGTCTTGTAGAGGAGCTTGAGCGCCAACCCGGCATTGAACGGCAGGGACAGGGCCGCCAACGCCCGCCGCGCCGCCTCGCGCTCGCCGGCATGGCGCTCCAGGCGAATGCGCACAGCGGCCCTGATGCGATCACGGATCTTGAGGCTGGCCACCCCCTCCTTTTCCATGTCCTCGACGGTGCGCAGGTCGGCGCGTTCGCTGGCGAAGGTCAGGACCTGCAGGGCGCCACCCGGAAACAGCCGGTCGGCCTCGCCGGCCGGCAGCGCGAGCTGGCGCGCCGCCGCAAGGACGGCCGTCCGGGTCCAGCCCTCGAACGCCGCCTCGGCAGCCACGGCGTCTGCCAACCGGTCGCGCAGAGACGCATCAGGGTCGGGCGCAGATGTGGATTTCGGGCTGTTTCCAGGGCTCATGAGGCGGAATATAGGCGCCTGACCGGGGCTTCCCAAGGGTTCTGCCCTGTGATACCTACGCCGCCTCTGAATTGCCCCCGGAGCAGTTTCCGGGGCGCCAGTCCATGCATGGAAGGAAGCGACCGAAGTGCAAGTACTCGTTCGTGAGAACAACGTCGATCAGGCGCTGCGCGTCCTCAAGAAGAAGATGCAGCGCGAGGGGATCTTCCGCGAGATGAAGCTCCGCCGCAATTACGAGAAGCCCTCCGAGCGTCGCGCGCGCGAGCGCGCCGAGGCGATCCGCCGGACCCGCAAGCTGATGCGCAAGCGCATGGAGCGCGAGGGCTACTAGCCCCTCCCTGCCTCTTCAGGCGGCGGCGAAATACGAAAGGTTCTTCGCTGCTTTCGGGATGACATCGAGCCTGTCACCCCGAACGCAGCGATGGACCTTTTTGCTTTTTGCAACGAAGTCGGGGAGGTATCGCCGCCGCCTGCGCTGAGCGAAGCCGAAGCGCCATACGGACTCCGGTGGCGCGTCATTCGTGCGACAGACAAAGAAAAGACGCGCCACAGGAGTGGCGCGCCCCCAGCGATGAGATCGTGAAACCTCCCCAGCGCAGCTGGGGAGGTGCATTTTCTCAGTTCAGCCCGTACAGGCGGGCGACATTGTCGTGCACGATCTTCTTCTGCACGCTCGAGGAGAAGCCGGCGAGATTCTGCTTCAGGGTCTCGCGCGAGTTCGGCCAGATGCAATCGGGGTGCGGGTAGTCGGCGCCCCAGATGATGTTGTCCTCGCCGATCAGCGGGACGATTGGCTCGAGATACTTGTCCTGCTGGTAGGTGACGTAGCCCTGGCGGCGGAAATAGTCGCTCGGCTTCATCGTGAAGCCGAGGTCGCGCGCGCGGTCGTGATACTCGGTGTCGAGGCGGTCGAACACATAGGGCAGCCAGGTGACGCCCGACTCGCCCAGCACGAAGTTGAAGTCGGGATACTTGTGGCAGGCGCCGGAGGCGAGCAGGGAAACCAGCACCTCCATCGTGTCGAGCTGGAACAGCGCCGACCGCACCAGCCGCCACTGCGTGAAATATTTCTTCTCCATCTCCGGCGTGTCGGGCGCGCGCACCGCCTTGAAGCCGGTCGAATGGAAGGAGATCGGGAACTTGCACTCGGCCGCCGCTTCCCACAGCGGATACCATTCGTGCTGGTACATCGGGACGGACATCCGCTTGAAGGCGAGGTCGCCGCCCTTCAGCCCCATCCTGGCGCAGCGCCGCACCTCGGTTGCCGCGGCCGCGGGATCCGTGTTGGGGATGATGGCCAGTGGAAACACGCGGTTGGGATCGGAGCGCTTGGCAAAGTCGGCCGCCCAGTCGTTGTAGCGCGCGTTGACCCACACCCGCAGGTCGGCGTCGTCGATCAGGTCGTTGACCATCAGGCAGCCGTAGATGATCTCCTTCTCGAGACCGTCACGGTCGAGATCGGCGATGCGCAGCTCGGGCGTGGTCGGGCGTGGCTGGGCGCCAGGGTAGCTGTTCCATTCGAAGCCGGCTTCCTTCATCTCGTCGACGTGGCCGAACGAGCCCTTGGTGTAGGGCAAGAAGCCCGGCCCGACGCCGTTCCACATGCCGCGGTCCTTGTCGTCGACGAACCAGTGCTGGCCGTCGTTACGCTCCTCGACGCGCGGCGCCAGCTTTTTCCACTTGGCCGGCGCCTGTGACGACCAGAGGTCGGTCGGGCAGTAGGTCAAGTCGATGTGGTTGTCACCGGAGATAAGCTTGTGATCCATGGCACGGTCCCTCGGTCGTCAGTGGATGCCAGGGCATGGCCCGAACCCCGACATGCTACGGTTATCACCGGGGAAGCCAAGCGCTAGTTGAGCATCCGTCCCGCGGGGCGGACGGTGCCCAAAGTGGTCATCGCCGTGAGCGCGCCACTCCAGTGGCGCTCATGGGCTGCTAGAGGAGAAACAGATGAGCGCCACAGGAGTGGCGCGCTCCCAGCGATGAATCATGACCCTCCGCCCCGCAGAATGGGGCGCCTCCCCGGCATGGCTGCGGAGGAAAACGACTACCGGCACTCCAGGTAGGCGTGGATGCGCGAGTTGCCCTGGTGGATCGCCCAGCAGAGCGGCGTGCTGCTTCAGGGCGGCCCAGGTGCCAAAGCCAAAGCTCGCCGCAACCTGGCGCTGCGCTGCGCTTCGGCGAGGCCGAGCAGCTTGTCCCTGGCCCAGCGCTTGGCCTCCTTGCGCAGATGCTCCCCGGAGGGGCGCGTCGGCAACATACGGTTGGCGTCGTTGGACATGAGTCTCCCTTTCCCCGAAGGCTCGATGTCCGCTCGCGGGCAGGAAAGGTCGAACGACCGAATGGCTGGCATGAGGCGGGCTGAGCCCTCTCCGCGGACAGGTGGCCGCCTCGATCGGCCATGGCGCCACGATGCCTGCGGCCACGAGCGCCTCTCAAGCCCTTCACGGCCGCCCATCACGGCAAAATGGCGATGGCAGTCCCGGCACCTTCCTTGCACAGTGGCGTCATGGCCAAGCATCCCTACACCATCATTCGCGGCGGCAAGCTCCTGGACATCGCGAGGCGCAGCGCCGCTCCTGCAGACATCCTGATCAAGGGCGACACCATCGCCGCGATCGGCCGGCCCGGCCTCGCCGCCCCTGCGGGAGCGACGACCATCGACGCCGCCAACCGTCTGATGCATCCGGGGCTGGTCAATGCGCATACGCACGGGCCTGGCAATCTCGGCAAGGGTATGGGCGATCTGTGGTCGCTCGAGCTGCTGCTGACGGCAAGCCCGTGGATCGGCGGCGGCCGCACGCTCGAGGACAAGCACCTGTCGAGCCTGATCGGCGCCTGCGAAATGGTGATGAAGGGCTGCACCGCCGCCTACGACCTCGCCGCCGAGTTCCCGCTGCCGTCGGTCGACGGCCTCTCGGCGATGGCCAAGGCCTACGAGGAGGTCGGCATGCGCGCCGTGCTGGCGCCGATGGTCGCCGACCTGACCTTCTTCGAGGCTATCCCCGGCCTGATGGAGCGCCTGTCGCCGGCTCTGCAGAAGGAAGTCGAGACCTATCGTCTGGCGCCGTGGAAGGCGACCACCCGGCAGATGCGAAAGGCCTTCCAGAAGTGGCCGTTCGAGAAGGTGACGCTCGCGGTCGCACCGACAATCCCGCACCATTGCACCGACGATTTCATGATCGCCTGCCGCGATCTGGCGCGCGAGTTCGACCTCGGCATCCACAGCCACGTCGCCGAATCGAAGGTCCAGGTGGTGGCGGGCTACAAGCGCTACGGCAGCTCGCTCGCCGCCCACATGGACGAGCTGGGCCTGGTCAACGAGCGCTTTACCGTGGCGCACGGCGTCTGGCTCGACGCCGACGACATGAAGCGGCTCGGCGATCGCGGTGCCTCGGTGGCGCACAATCCCGGCTCCAACATGCGATTGGGCAACGGGCTCGCCGACATGCGCGGCATGCTCGCCGCCCAGATCAATGTCGGCATCGGTACCGATGGCGCCAACTGCTCCGACAATCAGAACATGTACGAGGCGATGCGGCTGGCGTCGTTCGCCTCCAAGGTGCAGGGCCCCGACTGGCAGCGCTGGATCACCACGACCGAGACGCTGCGCGCGGCGACGGAGGGGGGCGCCCGCGCGCTCGGCCTCGACAAGCAGATCGGCCGCATCGCGCCGGGCTACAAGGCCGACATCGTCCTCCTCGACCTGCATCACATCAACTGGATCCCGCTCAACGACCCGGTGAACGCGCTGGTGCACACCGAGGACGGCAGCGCCGTCCACTCGGTCATGGTCGGCGGCCGCATGATCGTCGAGAACCGCAAGCTGCTCACCGTCGATCTCGCCCGGCTCGCCGCCAAGGCCGAGGAATCACGCGTGCGGCGCGAGAAGGTCACCGCGCCGGCGAAGAAGCTCTACCAGCGCCTCGAGAAGGTCGTCGGCACCTTCTGCCCCGGCCTCGCAAAGGCACCCCTGCACATCCATCGCTACGGGGCCAGCCATCACGCGCATTGAGGGTCACCGGCCCAGGAAGTTCATCTCTCTTGTCATCCTGGGCGCAGCGAATGATCTCATCGCCGGAAGCTTCAATTGCACGCGTCGCGGGCGACGATGAGTTCCTTCACCTCGTTCAGGACGACAGGAGAACGGCGCGGCCGTTCGCCTTGGCGAGCTTAGTCGGCGTGCCGGTCGAAGGCGAAGCGGGACGAATCGGTCAGCGGGCGCTCCATCAGCCAATGGATCTCGGTCTCGCCGGTGACGACGAAGCCATGCCGCCGGTATAGCGAACCCACCGGATTCCACTTGAGGTACTCGAGCCTGACCGGCAGGGACGTGGCGTCGCTGAACTCCAGGCAATGGCGCAGGATTCGATGGCCCAGCCCGAGGCGCTGGAATTCGGGATACAGGTAGAACTCACCGAACCGGACGTGCGAGGCCAGGCGCATCAGGGATACCGTGCCGACCGCACGCTCGCGCCATACGATGCGCGTGAACGGCTTCTCCTCGAAGCGCTCCCGATGCAGCCGCCTCTGCAGCGCCTCGTCCCAACCCCAGCGCGTCTCGATGTAGCCTCTCATCGCGGCGCGCTTGGCGTCGAACGTATACTCGAACGCCCGTTCAACCTGCGGCAGGGCGAAAAACTGCACGTCCGGCGGCAGGTCGGGCAGGTGGAGCCGCGCGGCGTCGGTCATCCGGCCTTGCCGGGATCGATCAGCCTGAGGATCGCCGCCTCGAGCTCGGGCACGTCGGTCACGACGGCATCGGGCTCCTCGGCCTGATGGCGCGGACGCTGGCGGCGGTGACGGCCGCCGCGCAACTGGATTGCCGCCATCCCGAGCGCCTTGGCCGGCACGATGTCGTTGTCGATGCGGTCGCCGACCATGATGCAGTCGGCCGGCGGAACACCGAGCGCCTCGGCCGCCGCCAGAAAGGCGCGCGGATCGGGCTTGCGCAGGCCGGTGACCCCGCTCAGCCCGTGATGGCCGAACAGGTCGCCGATGCCGGCGCGATCGAGTCGGGCGCGCGCCGACTCGGGCTGATTGGCGACGATGCCGAGTGCCATCCCGCGCTCGCGCAGCCGGCGCAGCAGGCCGTCAATCTCCGGCCGCAGCTGGAACACCTCGAGATTGCCCACCATGGCGCGAACGCGCTGGCGGACCCGCTCGATCGTGCGCGGGTCGCCGCCGCACAGCGTCTCGACCATGTGGGCATAGGCGTCGGGCGCGAAGACCGCGACCGCCGTCTCCGAGGCCTCGTCGATCGCGGCCTGGTCGACCCGGATTCCCTCCAGCCCGCAGGCCGAGGCGATCGCGCCGTCGACCGCGCTCTCCCAGGCGAACTCGAGGTCGATCGGCCCGCCGACATCGAACAGGACAGCGCGATAGGACATGCCGGATGATCGCCGATCGGGGCGGCGTTCGGCTACAGGAGCTTCAGGTAGTAGGCCAGGCGATCGTCGGGCGGGGCGTCCGCGCCATGATCCGCCGACAGCACGAACACGAACCCCATCGACTCGTAGAACCGCCTGGTCCGTTGATACTGTTCGTAGGGATCGTCGGGATGCAGGGTCATGACGAACAAGTACCTTACACCCTGCTCCCTGCGCTGGCCTTCGACCAGCTCGACCAGCGCCCGCCCGATCCCGTCGCGGTGGTAGTCGGGGTCGACACCCAGCCAGTAGATCTCGGTGCTGGCCGCAGAGTGTCGCTTGACCAGCAGCAGCCCCAGATCGCGCCCGTCGCGGCGCGCTGCCCAGCCCTCGAGCGCTTCTGCCCGCTCCGCGTAGTGCCGATTGGACTCCGGCCGGCCGAACCATAGCCCAAGACCGGCCGTCAATTCCTCGATCAGCCGGCGCCTGCGGTGCAGGTCGCCTTCCCGGACAACCTCGAGGCTCAGTGCGCCGAGCCTTCCAGTGCCTTGACGATGTTCTCGCACATCGCCTTGGCGTCGGCGAACAGCATCATGGTGTTGTCGCGGAAGAACAGCTCGTTGTCGACGCCGGCATAGCCCGAGGCCATGCCGCGCTTGACGAACAGCACTGTCTGGGCGCGCTCGACGTCGAGGATCGGCATGCCGTAGATCGGGCTTGCCGGGTCGGTCTTGGCGGCCGGGTTGGTGACGTCGTTGGCGCCGATCACGAAGGCCACGTCGGTCGAGGCGAAGTCGCGGTTGATGTCGTCGAGCTCGAAGACCTCGTCGTAGGGCACGTTGGCCTCGGCCAGCAGCACGTTCATGTGGC